>AUXO010948813.1_pt1 | contig 38182 bp, 32 predicted proteins | sample 768731 | NCBI WGS metagenome assembly AUXO01 (sample SAMN02715735, study PRJNA202380) | gut metagenome | biome: sheep rumen | host: Ovis aries | place: New Zealand: Palmerston North | reverse complement strand
GGAACTTCGGGAGATTTTGCCTGCTCCCAGAGAAAAAGAACCTTATCCCAGATTTTTGCAATCACACCTTTCTTCATAGCAGGAAGTTTAGAATCCAATTCCTGCAGATCCTCTTCCGTAGACTGCTTACCAAGTTCATCCGCTTTTTTAAGTGCCCTTTTCTTTGTTAAGGTGTCCATAAGAATATAATAGCATAGAATTTGAACTAAAACGACCAGGAGTTTTAATTAATTATATATATGGGCACATTTTTGCTGACGCAAAAACCAGGCTTTCCGCAGTTCCGCGCTAACCGCGCTCCAGCCTCCACACTCGTTCACTTCGTTCTCTCGCTTGCGGTGGCCGCCTTCGGCGCCGCTACAATCCTTTGCGCGCTTCGCATCATATTTAAATGTTCTGTCCATCAGAAAATACTTTCCCTAAATATTTTCTGATGGACACTCAAGGACTCCATACTTTCCTTGAGTTTATGTCAAAGAACGATATAATGTATGGATTTTATACTAATGACCAAAATATTCTTTTGGATTGATTTCTCCTACAAGTTTCAGAGAAATTCTTCCGTTATCAGATTCGTTATTTTCAGTTTTTTCATTTACTGGCCATGGCTCAGGTAATTTTTTTCTTTCTTCCTCTGACAGAAATTTTGATAAATCCACTAAAAATGGTTCAATAAATTCTGACATTAGTTTTGTTTTATTCCATGACAAATATGGAATCTCAATTGCTGGTGTACGTTTTTTTTCATCTTTCCAGATTGGGAAAATACCAACATAAGAATATCGTGTTTCTGCAGGATGCATCATTAAAGCTAAATCACAATCTTTATATTCATTTACAATGTTTTTACCCCATGTCTCATAATCATCAATTGTAGCTGTTCTTAACGTTGTTATTATCCATGAAATCCAAGATTTTTTTATTATAATTGTATCCCATCCACTACAACCAGACGAATCTGTTCTTTTACCTTTAATCTGTAATTCATTATTACACAATTCATTAAAATTATATTCAAAATTTACACTCATTATTTTACCTCTTTAACATATACTCGTTTAATTCTCTTTGAAGTATCATTTACAACTTCAAATCTGAATATTTTAATATTTCTGTAATCTCTCATCTTTGCAATCTCAAAATCTTTATAGTTATTGAAACCTCTTTCTATGTTTTCTATTCCATTTGCTGAGACGGTAACACCTGAACCTGTAAATAAATCACTCACACCTGTATAATCATAAATAATATCACCAAGCTTTTTATATGAATCTTCATACATAGTCCCAGGGACATGCTGATTCATAAAATAGTCTAGATATTTTTCTTCAAATACTTTTGTATTGAATTTGCTGTCTCTAGTAATTAAATCAGGAAATTTAGACTTCAAATCTTCTATTTTGATTTTATCGGCCTTATTAATGCCAGCTTCCAATTCATTTGTAATTCTTTTCCAGTCAATTACTTCATCTGGAATAAACTTCTTTGTAGTATCCGCATCCTTAAAAACAACCAGATCCAACCATATCTTATCATTAGCACCAGTCTTCATAGAAGTTTCCGGGAATCCAACCGAATGTAAAAAATCATTTGGAAGATCATTTCCAGCTAAAATATAAGGATCTGTTACCCATGCGAAAGGTTTTGATTGCTGTGCAAAAGTTGTATGTTGACCAGGTTGTACTCGGATAAAACTTGTTCTTGGTTTTATTTTTTCAGCAGGAGGCAGTGTTTCTTTTAATAAAGCAATTTTCTCTGAAGGCTTAAATGATAAATTCTCATCTGTTGAATGTAATAAGTTATTTAATTTTAATTCAACATCTTTTGCCTTATCAGTAAATTGTACGGATAAATCAACATTTGTTACAATTGAATTATATTTGCTGCAAACTGTTTCACCACAATTTAATACTGTACCAGCATCAACATTATCCATCCCCAGCCAGATAATATTCGTATTCAAATTATTCGGAAAGAAATCCAAGGCTACAGGTACTTTTGGAGCCTCAAGACTTGAGAGATTTTCAAAGACTTTAGGTTTTGCCTTAGTTCCAAGTGAATCTACAACATTTACAGTATTCTTCATGTTAAATATTTCAGTTGCATTAGCTTGTGGTAGTCTATTGCCTATTTTTTCAAGTGCATCAATATCGCAATCCTTAAACGCCTTCTCTCCAAATCTTTTACTCTGCTTCAAGGCATTTCTTGTTACATCATCCAGCTGTCCGCATTTTTTTATCAGCTTGAATGCATCTACGGCATCCATTACATCAAATACTACAAAGCCTGAACTTACGAGCGCTACTATATACTGGAACTTTGCATCGTTTATGTCATAGTTTTCTTTGTTCATCAGCTGCTGTACTTCTGGTGATATCTTAAGGGATGCATAGCTTTCATCCTTCATTATTGCAGCATCCTGTATATCATTTACAGCAGACATTACACCAACAGCTGCATTTGCCACCTGTAAACCAGCCCTTAGTCCTAGTAATATAAAGCTTGCTCCTCCCGGAATCAAAAACAGTCCTACTGAAAGTACCATTGGGCCTATTGTTAACAGTAAATCTGTCAGCTCTTCTTTTTTCTTCATTCTGGCAAGTTCGTTTTGAATTACAGTTCTGTCTTTATCTTCGTATTTTTCAAGAAGCTGTTCAACTAATGTATCAAAATGCCAGATTGGATATTTTCCGTCATGTATTCTTGCTATCAGATTATCTAAGGCTTTATTGATTTCTTTATATGCCTTTCCTAACTGCTTTTCTACAGTCTTCTTGTCTTCCTTACCGTTAAAGAATGTTACAAGTGGATAATTCCTTTTTATATAATCCATTTCGGCTGTATTGGAATTATATATCTGCTGATAGCGTGCATATTCTTTTTCATCATAACTTGCCCCGCTACCGGCACTCGCTGCCATATTCATTAGTTCTGTACTGGCATTATCTGCATTTCGTTTTGCAATTTTATATTCACGGGACTTAAGAATAATTTCTTCAAGAGGTGTCTGTTTACTGTCTTTTAAGTCTAATTGATCTGTCTGTAAAAGAAGTTCGTTATATGTTTTTGTAAGTTCTGTTTTATTATTATTCAGGGTATTTAATGAATACTGTGTTAATTCTTCCAGGAAAGTTTCAACACAATCTTCCCCTATTACCTTCACACTTTGAGGAATTGCAACATATAGACCAAATCTTTCTGACACAAGTTTAAGTTTTAAGAGGAAATCTGTAAGTCCCTGTGCACCAAGTCTCAAAAAATCATCACTTAAGAAATAATTTGAAGCATTAAGGTAATAGTTTTCATCATTTAGTTTATGAACTACTTTCAGAAATCTTTCGTTATATAAATGAAAACGCGGATCATCTTGAACATATGTGAATGTTGCATTAAATCTTTGTATTGTTAGTGTAATTGCGTCTCTGGCTTCTTCTTTCGTTAATTTTTCTGCTATTCTTACTGATTCCATTTTTTCTACTGTCTCTCCATGTACATTTGATATTTACATAGCAGTTCAAGATACTTTTCTTCTGATAAACTGTTTCTCATATTTTCAAGCCATTCTTCAAGATAATCTTCTCTTAATTTTTGAATTTCTTTTAGCTTACTTTTTCTTATTGTATATTCTTTTCTTTCTGTTTTATAGACTAAATAAGGATCAGACTCATATTTTTCTCTGTTTTCAGCTATTTCAGCCTCATTTTCAAGTTCATCTTTGTCTGTATTTCTGTAGTCTTCTTTATTCTTATTTTGTGATACATGTGTAAGCTCGTGTGCAAGAATTTCTCGTCCTTCTTCTGTTTCTGGTTTATAGGCTCCATTCCTGAAATAGATATCAGATCCAACTGTAAGAGCAAGAGCATTAAGACTTCTTGTATATTCATCTGCTGTCGTTCCGATATGAATAGTTGCTTCATCAACCGCAGTTTTATGTTCTCTTGAGAATTCATTAAGTTTTATTGTATCAAGTTTATATTTTCTGTCGTTGTCTAGATTTCTAAACACTATCCTTTGAGGATGTTCAAGTGCCTCTTTGAACTCTAAGTCCAGTTTTGGATTTTCTTCAAGGTTATATTTAGTCATTGCTTTTTCGAAAATTTTCATTACATCAAGGTATTCATTCATGCTTAAATTTTGAAAAGTTTTTAGTGCAAAGTCGAGACAGTCGATTACAGTCTGTAATGAATTATTTGCTTTTATCGCTTCATCCAGAGATAAATAACTTTTTTTATATTTTTTTCCCATAGTTTACAAACCCCATATCTCCTGAATTTTTTTATCAGCTTCTGCTTTTGCAGCTTTATGTATTTCTGTATTTGTCATTTCATTTGTTCCTTCTGCCTGCCCTACGTCCCAGAACTGGTTCTTTGCGAAGAGGGGTTCGCTTTTGGCGAGGACGGCTTTGTCGTGTTCATAGTTGGCGTTGATGCGGTCGAGTTTGGTCATTTCGTGTGCTGACTGCTGCTTTTTGATGTGACGGCGTTCGGCGAGGTGAGTCAGGGATTCTTTTAAAGGTTCGCTTATTGTCTCTGGTGATGGATGGGGACCACTTAATCCTTCGATTGGGTTTTGCTTGAAAGTACCTGTGGTAGCTGTAGCGGAACCAGATGACGATGAGCTTGTTTTTTCATTGTGTGTATGAATTGTTGTGTGTGGCAGTTCCGGCGTGTGGCTTGAGAAAGCAGCTTCGCGGGTTGTAGTCTGAGCTGACAAACTATCGTTAGTTAGTGATTTATTCTTCCACTCTCCACTCTTTATGTAGGCCTGTACTACAGGGCTTAAACCTTCAGCTGGAAGTCCGTAAGTCTGCTGATAGTGCTGTTTGTCTTCTGCAGTAAGTTTTACTACAGGAACTTCAGCAGCAGATGCAGATGTATTCATTACTGATTGCTGCTGATTTGACAAATCTTTTGAAACAGAACTCAACTCTATTTTATTAAAACTCAAATTGTTACTGCTAAATTTTACCTTCTTAACGTTTCCATTTACTGCAGTGCTTGTAAGATACTTTTCAAGTTCTTTCTGCGGAAGTTCATTAAGTTTTTCGTAAGCCTTTATTTCTTCTGAAAGATTCTTTACACTGCGGCCGTTCTGCTTTCGCCAGAGAAATTCTTTTATTAAGAAAGGTGTTATGTTGTTCCAGTCTTCTCCTGCGGCATGGATGAGTTCTACTTTTTCACTTTCATTCATTTCTGCAATCAAGAGCTTTACTGTCTGTTTTTCTTCTGCACTTAATGTGGCTTCTTCGGGAGTCTCTGCCTTTTTTGTGATTTCCTTTGTTTTTGCAAGAGCGACCTCTTCATAAAGTCTTGCCGGCAGGCTTGTAATTTTTTCAAGAACACCACCGGCACTGGTCTTCTCTTTCATCAGGTGATAGCCTGCTGGCAGAGCCAGTCTGTTTTTGTTTCCAGAAGCTTCAATTTCTTTTTCAGTTATCTGGCGGAATACCGGTTCTATCTGAATGTTATTTGTAGATTTGTAATTTTCATTGCTGACAATTTTTGAAGCTTCATTTTCAAAGTCTTCTGCGTAATCTGCAAGCACTTCCTGCAATACATTCTTATTCTGTTCTACAAAAAGCTCTCGGGCAGTCTGGTCTGCAAAGTTGTATTCAATCTGGAAATTTTTTGATACTGCGCGGATAAAGTCTTCACTGCTCTGGCTTGTTTTTGCAAGTTCAATAAGTTTCTTATTGGTTTCGGCTTCTGTAGTGTAAAGCTTCTTAAGCACTGCAAGTACAAGCGGATTTACTGCTTCATGTTCGCCAATATCATATGCAATAGCACTACCATCTTCTGATGTCTTAAAACCAAGCTTTACAGTTTTCTTCTTTCTTGAAAGTGATTTTTCATAAGCCGCTTCCAGAACTTCAAGACTTACTTCCTTTTGAGGAACAGGCTTACTCATGAGCTCTTCAAAAAGATTGCTTACCCTGCCATCAAAATAAATGCGCTTCTGGCCGGTTGCATCCCCTGCAGAAGCAGAGCCCACAGCGGCATTACTTATATAGCCTACCACTGGAGGAGTAAAGCTTGCCTTTGGCAGTTTTCCGCCCTGACTCTTTACAGCATAATCAAAAAGCTCTTTTATGCTCATGCCGGTGCTCATACGGACAGTAAGATAATTTTTAACTGCAGCATAGAGAGATTTATAAACTTGAGTTTTTACACTATCAGGCTGTTCAGGTAAGGAAGCGATATACTCAAGGGCAGCGGTCTGATTTTCCTGAGGTAGAATTTCTTTTGCAAAGTTTTCAAGTGCCTTTATTTCTGTACCTGCAGGCGGGAACTCATAAGGGGTTGTATTTTCCAATACTTGCTTTAAGCTTAGTTCGTAATTAAAATCACTTTCTTTGCCGTTTTTTACATATTTATACAAAAGTTCAATACATTCAGATTTTGTTTTTCCAGAAGATTTGTATTCGTTCCAGTTTTTGCTTATTACTGCAGCAACCTTTGCAAAATCAATTCTCTTTGCAGAAGGCAGTTCTGCTGCCAGTGAAATAAAACTCTGATATTCTTCATCAGTAAAGCCTGCTGCTTTTGCATCTGCATCTTCCAGAATATCAAGTGCAATTTCTGTTTTTCCATTTTCGAGGGCGGCTACAATTTCTTCTTGAGTAGTCTGAGGCTTTGCTTTTAATACTGAAGCTATTTTTTTCTGCAGCTCTGAAGACTTTTCTTGCAAGGCAAGATTTTTTTCAAAAGCAATATTTTCTTCTGCAAGCTTTTTAGCTTTTTCTGAACTAACTAACGTTAGTTTCTTTTCTACAACATCTCCCAAAAGGGCCTTATACTGGCTGCAAATTTGTTCTGATTCTTTTTTATTACTTGTAGCTGATCCAAATGCAATTTCTGTAATTTTAGCATTACCATTTTCAGCAAGCTGAGTTTTGATTGCCTCAACTAAGCGTATTGTATCTGACTCTTCTCCACCGTATACCTCATCACTTTGAGTCAAGTACCAGAATAAAATCGGATTTAAGAGTATCATTCCAGGATCGTAAAGCATAAATCCATGTTCAGTCTTTATGAGCCGAATACTTTGTACACTAGAACCTGATTTTTTTTCTGTTTCAGTCTTTTCTTCAGAGGTAACAAAGCGGGTCCAGATTCCATTTTCGTCATAGTCGCTGAACCAGCCTTTTTTTTCTACTGAATAGTTTGGATCATAACCACGACTCCAGTCAAAACCGCTGTCATCTCCAAGCCGATTGAAGTTACGATTGAGTTTGTTTTTTTCTTTAATTGTCTCTTTTTCTTTAAGCTTAGCAGGAAGGTAATTTTCAAACTTATAGCCATCCAGGGCCATTGCAGATTTTGAGATTTCGGTCATCAGACCGGTGGTGCCCATATATTCCCAGAGCACCTTCTGATAGCCGTGAGCCTTAAGGACATCTTTTATAAAGCGGTTTAAGTTAGCTTCGATTAACTCGCCGCCCTCAAAAAACTCTGCATCTATATTGATAAAAGAATTATTTTTACTACGCAAGCCAGAGGAAACAAGATGAGAAGAACACAGCTTACGTGCTTTTTCACGAAGCTCATTTTCTTCTTTTTTGCCCATGTTCTCCGCATACGAACGAACGGTAGTTTCCAGTTCCTCTGCAATCTGAGAAAATCTGTTAGTAGTAATATAGTAATTTAATTCTTTTATCATAGAAAGTTCCTACCTTACATCAATATCCTTAATGCGTTTATTCTTTTCTGTGATTTTTGATTGATATATATCTTCTTTTATTTTGAAGGTGTATCCAATTGTTGGGGAAATGGATAAGGTTCTTCCAATATCTGTAATATTATTTTGTGTTGCATACTTATATGGTAAAAAATTAAAATCACCATAAAGTCCTATGAAGGCAAAACCTGGACCAATTTTTTGAGTATAAGTTGCCTTAAAACTTATACCAAAATTATATGGCTCATATAAAAAATTTCCTGCATCTTTAGTAATTTCATCTTTATACACTTGATCACCAAATATAAAAGAAAAGCAAAGGCCTACACCTATATCTACTGAATTTACGAGATTATTTGTTTTAGAAAGTGGGAATGATAATTTGTACAATACAGGAATCTTAAGAACAGAAAACTCAACTGAAGTAGCTCCATTAGAATAAATATTTCCTTCTTTTGTCAGATAATTTAGTTTCACTCTTTTTAATTCAAGTCCAACTTCAATATCCTGAGTTTTCAAAAATAGAATATCAGCCGAAAGCAAACCTCCGTAATTAATATATTTCCCGATATTTGAAACATCATCCCATACATTCAGATTTTGTTCGATTTGGTTGCCACCAAGGCATTCCGTGATTCCAGCATCCAATGCAAAATTTACATTATAACCAATAGCATAAAGAGGAGAGAAAAGGAAAATGAGGGGGAGAATAAAACGGAGTTTCATTAGAGGCTTCCTCCTTTTTTGTAAGGAACAGTACACTTTAGTCCGGTCTCCTCCTCAGTAAAAATAATTAATGTTTTATCCTTATCAATTTTCAATTTAGAATTAGAAACTATTACTTTTAGTTTATTTTCACCAATTGAATATTGTCTATAGATTTGATAATTAGTAATAATGTTTCCGTACCTTACCTCAAGTTCCTCAACGCTACATGATAATTCAGGTTCTGGACTTATGGGTGTTATTTTTAATTCATCATCTAAAAAACACTGCTGTTGAAAATCTAAACGAAAACTAATTTCTTTACTTTCATTAAGTTCTGGAGTAACTATTAGATATTCATCGTTAAGATCTGTAGAATCTAAACCATCAGAAATTTCATAATTAAAATCCACATCTTTAATTTCTTCATCAGTTTTCTCTTCCTCATTATTTAATGAAATACTAACTACCGTTGGCCTTTTCGAAGCAAAGTTTACATTATAATAATCTTTAAAAGTTCCAGTCTCTGCCGTAATAATTCCTGACGCAGATTTTATTGTTCCAAATTTCAGTTCTGATTTATCATATATTGCAGTAAACTTTTCAGATTCCGTTTTTAGTTTTTGCTTAAAAGATGAATAAGACTTATTTGCAAGAATAGCTTCTTCTACATCATATGTCTTATAAACATCAAAATACTCTGAATAATTATATTCATACTGATCTCTAAAACAATAGTTCTCATCATATTTATCTGAAGGTTCTATTCGTATTCCTGTTTGTTTTGGTTCGAGAATATTTACTGTAGCACTAGTCGTATATTTTTTTGGTTCATTTTTCCCTGGAACTGAATAATTTACTTCTACATCAAAACATTTTGTCGTATTCTCAAAATACTCTTTTATAGGATCTTCATTATATGTAAATGTACATGATTCAGGGGGAATTTCAATTTCGTTACCATTTTTTAATTTTCCTTTAATAGACCAGCTTCCATATTCTGAATTCGAATTATCTGGTTTTACTCCGAGAGGGTAACCATTTTTATCACCCTTAGTCCATTCTGCAGAAATAGATTCTAATTGCGAAGCTCCTACATATATTTCTATTGGACACGTTACAGTTTTTTCTGCATCGCTTTTAATATCATAAAAGTTAAATTCAAACTCTAAGGTTTGTACTCCAGTACCATTTAACGTTAAATTAGAATCTTTGTCATCAATATCATATTTTATATCATTATATTTACATTGTAGTTGTGACTTAGACGTGAGTAAGTAGTCTTCTGTAATTTGATCTCCTCTAGAATTAATTTGTGACTCTGTGTTTGTTAATTTTTCCCAAAACCGAAAACTTTGCCAAAAGTATATTTCATCTCCATCATAAAACGCTTGATTTTTATAAAATTCTTTGTCTACTTCTATACCAGAAACATATGCATCAACTATGTTGATTGTGAAAGAAGCGCTTTTATCATTTACCCAAACCGTAATATTATGAGGACCTGTTTCATCAAGCATTGTTATATCACCCGGTTCAATTGAGTATTCATCCGCTCTTACTGTATTGAAGGTATTGCTATTATTTATTTTAACTTCTACTTTCAGTTTATTTAAATCAATTTTTTGTTGTCCTTTAATATAAAATTGTTTTTCAGGTTCTTTTACTCGTACATCATCTACATTCCATTCATCAAAAAAAATATAAAAGAAGTCTTTAATATCTGGATTATTTTTATAACTTACTGTTAATTGATTCATAGATCCATTGCCAATAACATTACTATATCCAAAATTTGTTATTGTATAATCTTCTGGTTTTAATATTGTTCTTTTTTGTAATCGATCTTCTCCCATTATTAATATTCCTGTATCATCAAGACTCTCATCCTTTTGATAATGCAATTTACGGGGAGTTTGAATAACATTAATTTTTGTTATTTCATTTTCCTTTATACTAACATTAAAAGTAGTTGATAACTTCTGATATATTACTGTTATTGGGAGAGCTGGATTCGAACTTTCGCTAGAAAAATTATCGAAGGTAACCTGTTCTATATCTACTTCCTTACTTGTTCCATCTGTGTAGTGAGCTATTACTTTTATGCCTGTTGAATCAAAAGATTCACTTACATAATAAGAAGTTTTTTTAGCAGCAGATATATCTACAGAAATAGATACAAGGTTACTATCTCTTTTTATAATATCATAATCCATTTTACAGGACACAAATAAAATACATAATAGAACTAAGGTAGTCATAAACTTTTTCATAAAAAACCTCCAGAATTTATAATGCTTTATGGTTTAGCATATCAGGTCTATATTTCCAGCTTTCTTACAGCGGCGCTTTCGGCTTCCCATTCTATGCTGCTGGCTTTTTTTGCGCGGATTTTGGCCCATTCTCTGGTTCCCTTTATCTGCTCTTCCATTGTCTGGGAAAGAGGAATCATTGAATGAATTGTGTTTTCTATGTATGTCTGATTTATATCTTCATTGTTATCAAAAGCGTCGTAGAGGGCACTTACAATTATTTCTTCAATTTCTGAACCACTAAAGCCTATTGCGGCATCTGCGAGTTTCTCCAGGTCAAAGGCTTCTACTTTTCTGTTTCGTTTTTCCAAGTGAATCTTAAAGATTTCTTTACGCTCTTCCCGCGAAGGAAGGTCTACAAAGAAGATTTCGTCGAAGCGACCTTTTCGTAAAAGTTCCGGCGGCAGCTGGCTTACATTGTTACAGGTTGCAACTACAAATACAGGGGTCTTTTTTTCCTGCAGCCAGGTAAGGAAAGTTCCGAATACACGGGCTGTTGTTCCGCCATCTGTCTGGCCGCTTGAACCAAGGCCGCTAAAGCCTTTTTCCATTTCGTCCAGCCAGAGGATTGAAGGAGCTATGCTTTCTGCTGTCTGAATTGCACGGCGCACATTTTCTTCTGAGCTACCAACGAGGCTGGAGAAAACTTTTCCTACATCAAGTTTAAGAAGCGGTAACTGCCACATGCTGCTGATGGCTTTTGCGGTAAGCGACTTACCACAACCCGGAATACCAAGCAAAAGAATACCGCGTGGCTCCGGAAGTCCAAAGTCTCTGGCCTCAGGTGTAAAGGCCTTACCTCTTTTATTGAGCCATTTTTTTAATTCATCAAGACCACCAACACCCTTCATATTTTCGTTTACATGGCAATATTCGAGTACGCCTGATTTTCTGATTATCTGCTCTTTTTCTGAAAGGATGATTTTAAGATCAAAGTCGCCGGTTTGAACCAGAGATTTTGCAAAAACATTTTCTGCTTCTTCTGCGGTAAGACCGAGGGCGGCTTCTGTTACCTTCTGGAACAAGGCGGGATTTTTTGAGATTTCAAGTTTGTTTATATCGCCTATACTTGCCGAAATATTTTTAACGATTTCTGCAAGCTCTTCTTTGCCTGGCAAATTATAATCGATTACAGAAAATTCTTTTTCGAGCTCTACCGGAACCTTAAGAACCGGAGAAACAAAAATTACATTTTTCATTGAGGTCTTTAGAGAGTGGGCAACATCGCGCAGCTTTCTTACGACTACCGGTTCATTCAGATATGGATGGTAATCTTTCATAACAAAGATTCCATTTACATCTGCCTGCAAAATATACTCAAGTACTTTAATCGGGTCTTTAAAATCAGAGAGGAAGGAACCGTCCGGAGTTTCGAGCCCGTTTGTAATGCTCCACTTAAAAAGCTGCTTTTTGCGATTATCTGTAATGTGGGAAAGCTCTTCGTCTACACGGCCTTCCTCAAATGACACTACATAAATAAGCGGATATCTTGCTCTGATTAATGTTTCAATTGTAATACCTGAATTGTTTTTCACTTTTATGCCTCTATAAATCCTGTTATTGTAATATTTCCACTTTCTTCTATTATAATCTCTGCGTTCTGAGAGTAGTCTTCACAGTCTGTAAGATTGTTTACTATGAAGCCTGATTCCAGCTGCAAAAATCTCTGGTTACCAGAACCTGCCCATTTACATTCAGATGGAATGTCCTGCATAAAGGGGCCGTCTATTAAATAATCACATAGCTTTAATACTTCTTTATGTTCTGCCAGAAGCTTTTCATAAAGGTAGCCGGAATAAACGAGGGTGTTTAAGCCTCTCTCCTTTGCAAGGGTCAGCAGCTCTTTTAATTCTTCGCTCTGGTCAAAGGGTTCGCCGCCACTTACTGTGAGTCCTTCGATCTGTTCATAATCAAACTGCGAAATTACCTGTAAAGGAGTAAGCTCCAGGCCTTCATCCTGTACACAGGCAGCCTGATTAAAACAGCCCTTACAATGCTGCGAACAACCCTGCACCCAGACAACGCCCCTGTTTCCAGGGCCATTTACTTTTGACTCTCTTAAAATTGAATTGATACGCATCAGCACATATTCCTTTTTAAGGTAAAGCTTGTTGTAAAACCGTTCACATTATTAAACTCATGTGTTACAGAATCTGTAATATAGTCTCCGCTGAAAGTGTCGCCAACGTATTTAATGCTGACGGTCATTCCTGGAAGAAGCTTGTAAGTTCCTTCTGCTTTTCCACGAGCTGTCATAAACTTATATGAATTATGCTGAAGGCTTCCCAAGGCAACGTTCTTTGCATCTTCTTCATCAAATAAAGTTTCATCAACTATGTTGTTTACCCATTTTCCGCTGCCACCCTTAGAGCAGGAAGTAAAATCATCTGAACCACCAACTTTTTTAGAAACATCACTTACGGTTGCATTTCCTGCAAAGCCTTCGCATTTCATATTATCCCAGCCTGCAGCATTGCAATCTGAAAAGAGTTCAGAAATATCTTGAACAGGATAGAAGGAAATCAAACTCTTTCCCCATTCAAAAATAACTTCATCGCTTCTAACTTCTATAGAGTCTTTTACATATACTTTACTTCCATATGCATACACGTCTTTTCCATAACGCTGAGCTGCATTAAGAACAAAGTCGTAATCTGTATTGCCTTCCATACTTGCAAAAACCTGACTTGCTCCAAAGGAATCTATTTCTGCGGTAAGGGAATAATTTTCTATGATGTCTTTAATTACATCGCTGCAGGTTTTGTTTTCATACGACACATAATGCTTTCCATGCTTAAGCTTATACAAAGCATTGCAGCCTCGAACTTCTACCATTTCGTGGCCAAACTCTTCGAAGCGTCCGGCAAAGGCGGTAATCTCTCCGTCGAACACTTCTTCTACATCATCCTTATAACCAAGATGAATTGAAATCTGGCTTTCCAGAGAAAAGGTTCCAAGCTCCAGAAGCTTTTCTGCAGACACATCAAAAAGCAGGGAAAAGGTTCCTACTCCATTCAGGCGGTCGCTTACAACAATTTTTTTAAGAGCCCCTTCATGTTTTGTATCGAGGCGTTTTCCGTCTACGTATACAATCCATACCGGGGTTAAGGTTTTGTTCTCATCAGACATTTTTACCTCCTGCTAAGCTGCCTAGTACAAAGGTGGAAGCTCTACAATTGTTCCTGCAGAAATATTTTCAGGGTCATCTATATTGTTTGCATCTGCAATAGCACGCCATTTTGCACTGTTGTTGTATTCGCGAGCTGCCAGTGAAGAAAGAGTTTCTCCCTCTCTCAAGGCCATGCGTTTTGTATGGTCTGCAGATTCGCGGCGGGTATTTGAAAGCTGTGTAGCCGCAGTTGCATATTCCTTAAAGACAACCTTACAAATTGCGCGAAGCGGAGTTCCGTCATTTGCAAAAAGGGTAAAGCGCTGTACCAGGTCTTCCATTACACAGTCAAAGCTAAGGCTACCCCAGCTAAAGCGCAAAATTGGAGGACGGTGCTCCTGGGCGTTTACAAGCATAAGCTCTTCTATTTTGGTTGTATAATCACGTACATCAGTTTTTTCTTCTGAGGTATCAAAAAAGAGCTCCATAGAAAGTCTTTTGCGTTCGCCCATTGTAAACTGAACCGGAGGTGAATCCATTCCGAATACATTTATTTCTGACCATGGAGTCTTTTTTTCTATTACATACTCTTTAGGATTAAAAAGAACTTCAATCTCGTCGTTTGTGTCTACATTTGTAATTACAGCTTTTTCAAGTGCCATACTCAACTCCTGTTAAAATCAGTTACCGTCTACAGACAGTCCTTCGTGTGTTATCTCAATTCTTTCTACCGCATATTCACTGCCAAGGTTTGTTTCCAGGCGGGGACCAATCCAGCGGCAGGGAAATGCACGGAAGAAATTCCAGCGTTTTAATTCGTTGTTTTCTGTATCCTTAAGAATGATTGAACCGTTTTTGCGTTCTATCTTCTTGTCTTCCAGAACTGTTTCTTTATACCAGTTAAAGAGGGCCTCGTTGTCTGTAATTCCTTTTTCAAGAATCAGATTCGGGTAACGTGTTCGCCCATAAAACTTATGAGTGCTTGTATTAAGTCCACCCTCTTCTATCTCGTATACATAAGTCTCTGATTCCAGACCTTCGCACTTTTGAAATCTTGCGGTTTCTATTCCGTCAATTTCTACAGTAAACAAATAGGCAGAAATCTTTCCATCATCACTCATTTTCTTCCTCCTAATCCTCCTGGATATATACACTTGCACCGTCTTTTTCTGCAGTAATTGTTACCTGGAAAAATTCGGCTGGCTTGACAATTGCAACACCAACTTCAAAGGTCAGTATTCCATTATCTATATTTTCAATTGGATTTAATTCTTCATCGCAGCGTACATAAAAACCTTGCTCCGATGTACTTCCTGCTAAATAACCCTTCATCCACAGGTCCAGTAAAAAACCGGAAACCTGGCGCACAAGGCGCTTTCTAAGGTTCTTGTCGTTTACTTCAAAAACTGCCCACTGGGTTCCCTGCTTTATTGCAGAGCTTATGCGGGAGAAGGTTCGCCTTACACTTATGTAACGCCATTCATAATCTGGAGAAAGGGTTTTTGCTCCCCAGATTTTTACACCTGAACCCGGGAAATACTTTAAGACATTTATATTTTTGTCATAAAGCATTGATATTTCGCTTTGTGTAATTTTTTTTGAAAGGCCTACCGCGCCCTGTACAATGCAGTTTGCTGGCGCATGGAAAATTCCCTTTTCGCTGTCTGTCATTCCAATGCAGCCACAGATTGCCCCGGAAGGCGGCATGCGGATTGTCTTATAACCGGCTGCGTCCAGAGGATCTATTACATTTACATAAGGATAATAAATTGCGGCACAGTTAGACTGAATTCTCTTTGCGTAATCTATTGCCTGAGGTGTAGTAAAGGTGTCTGGAAGATCCAGCACTGCAAAACGATTTGGAAAACGCTCTGCCTGTATTACCATGGCCTTTTGAACTGCTTCATATGCCTTTAGTCTTTCTTCGGGTTCTTTTCCAGGCTGATTCAAAATCCAGTTTAAGTCCGGAACTGCAATGAGAGAAATATCGTCTCTTGTTTCAAAGGCTCCTATTCCGGAAAATTCCTGAATGCCTTTATAAAAGCCTATAAAGTCACCGGCAGTGAGGTCTGCAATTCCGTCGCAGCCATTTTTTGCATGTTCTGAATACACAGGTTTTATCATTCCCTGGGCATCAGACTTGTCTACTCTCAGTGTGCGGGAACGGCTGTTGATGTAAGTTTCAAAATACCTTTCGTTATTTTCGTTCATTGAGAGGTGCAGATAGGTTTCGTTCTTTTTATCTTTGTTTGAAATGATTGTAGAAAAGAAAACCTGGCGAATAAGAATTTCTTCTGTATTGCCTTTATATTTTGAAAGACTTTTTAGTGGTGCAGAAAAATAAACCTGGTTTCCTTCTATTTTTTCTATCTGGCGGCAGACGGTTCTTCCCTTTTTTAAATTGAAGTCAAGAATGTCGCCTTCTGCAATATTTTCTGTAGTATCGAGTTCGACATATTCGCCCTCGCTGCCGGCAGACAGGATTTTAGAAGAAAGCTTCTCGTATTCGTACCAGAGCTTTACACAAATATAATTTCCCCAGGTTCCTGGAGTAAGTGCCTTTAATTTTACGGAACCCTTCTGGCATTTAAGTTCAAGCTCTGCCTCTCGAACTGATTCATTATGGGCAACCCGAGTAACAATACATTCTTTTCCGCCACACTTAAAATAGCTGTAAACAGACAAGGGCAGTACACCTTCTGTATCGAAGCCACCATACAATTTTAAATACTCGTCAAAGCTGTTAATAAGCTCAGGCTTTCCTACCGGACCTTTTTCGGCTATTCCGGCAAAAGCACAAAGGCAGCGAGTATCTATTTGTAATGGATTGAGTACATATTTCTGTTCAGAAACATATACTCCTGGCACACTCAGTCTGTTCATCTTATTCTATTTTTTTTCCTTCTTAGGCTTTTTCTTTTTTATATCCGGGAGATATCTGCAGAAAGGACAGTAATCCCAGGAATCTTTCATTCGGTTTCCGCAAACAGGACAGCGTCTTTTTGTAATTCCCATTTCGCGGCGTTTTTTGATTTTTGTAATAATAAACAAAACTACAAGAGCAATAACAATCAGAATTGCAATTATGATAATTGTAATGCGCAGCCAACGTGGAACAGGAAGCTTTACTGCAAGGAAGGTTCTCTGGCCCTTGCCTTCGGAATCACGCTCAGAAACTGCTACCTCAAGTAAGTGATAATTGTTATCTGGCTTTACATTTTTTACCTTGTAATTGATTACATAACATTTATTAATAATGTCTCTGATTGACTTTACATGCTCCGGAACTGCACTTAAAGTTTTACTGTAAAAATAGGTACCTGAGGTAAGCTCTGAAATTTCATTAAGGGCACTCAAGCCTGCAGAACTTATAACTTTTATACCAACAGAATAAACCGGAATAGATTTTTCATTTAGAGTTGCATCCAGCTGGTCTTTTGTAAAGCGGCTGTTCTGGTCTCTACCATCAGAAATAATTATGACAACCTTTCTTCTTGTAGTTTTTGTTTCCAGTTTTCGGACAATATTCAATAATGAGTCATAAATTCTAGGCTGAGTTTCTGAAACTTCAATGGCATTAATCAGTGAAGTATCTATATCCTCTTTTGCAAGATTTTCAAATATAGGAACTGCATCATCTCCAATTGTATAGAGCGAAAGAGTTTCTCCCTTCTGCATTAATTCTATAAATTTAATTACTGCTGTTTTCTGAAAATCTAGAGGTTCTCCCTCCATAATACCGTTATTAGAAATCAAAATAGAATAATCTACTGGTTCGGTTTTCATTGAAAAAGGATATACATTCTGCTTACCCTTCAATTCTTCACTGTCGATTCTTGTCATAAAAAGGCCAGGTGCAAGGCCTGTAACTATTTCGCCCTTTTCGTTTCTTACAGAGACAAAGGCTGTCATATTTGGATAGTCTTCTGAACAAACCTGATCTATTTTTACACTAAGACTTGCCTTTGCTTTTTCCTGAGAAAAAGCAAAAACTGTAAAAAGGCTTAAAATTATAATAAGTAACTTCTTTTTCATAATAACACCTACAACAATTTTATTGTGAACTGCTTGCTGCCAAGACTTAGTAAATCGCCGTCGATCAACAGTGATTTTACACTATCCACATTGTTCACTTTTATCGGGCTTCCATTTCCCATATCTACGAGAGAACACTCGCCGTCAAAAATAGAAAGATAGGCATGCTGTCTTGCAAGCTCTGCATTTAAAATTCTGATTTCGCAGTCTACGGCAGAACCTATAAAAGATTTTCCTTCATGCAGGGTGTAGCTTTTTGCAGGACTTCCGTCTTCCTTGAGTTCTACTAACCAGCCGGCAAGTGGTGCAATACAAACCGGACAAACCTTCCAGGAAGGGTCCATAATATGGCCTTCTTTACAATATCTATAGTGCATTTATTCCCCCTATAATAACTGATAGACCCAGATAGTTGCTGAGTTATCGCGGCCCTTTCCGCCAATATCAAAAATTACTTCCGGATTGTATTCTGAAATTTCACCTTCATTTATTTTCAGGTAAATATTTCGCCATCGGTTCTTTGTATCAAGGCCATCTACATTCATTGTGTAAGAGTTTTTTCCCTGAAGTGTAACTGTAATTGCATAGTTACCCTGGTAAATATCTGTACGGCGAATAATTAAAGTCTTTCTGCCCTTTACAATATTTTTTAAGTGGAACTTCATTCCGCCGCCTACCCAGCGTTTTATTGTGTCGTATACCAGAGTTCCGTCCGGATAGTAGAAAGAATCTTTGGCTGTAGTCGGGTGTCTTGTATTTATAAAGGTCAGGCGGTGAGATTCAATAGATTCTTGTGAGCCCATGTTGATGGTATCAACCAATGTGTATTTTTCTTCTTCGAAAAGGAGAACACGCGGCATCTTGTAACTGATAAACTGAATATCATTACTGCTGACTTCTTTTTCAATTATTGTATTTTTTAAGCCATCTATAATTTTTTTATGCTCACACAAAATCTGATCTATTTCTTCGTACTTGTTGCTGTACTTTTTGAGCAGGTCGCCAAGAGTATACATAGCATTTCTGGCATTTTCGTAGTCTTCTTTTGTGGTAAAGTTATACTCTTCACTTTCATGCTCTCTTTCGTAATCTGCCAGTTCAAAAATTACATCGTGATCAATATCAAAAAGAGGAATTAGTAAATGAATGATATCATCAAAGAATACTCCCGCAGTTTGAATTATCATTTTTGAAGTCATGGCCACGGTGTACATACTCTTTAAAGAAGCAAGAGGGAAAAGCTCATTACAAGATTTTGCAACACTGCAGGTATACTCAAAGAGGTCTATCATAAGCTTCTGAAGATATATTGAAACACCGCGCTCTGTTCTTACAGCCCATGGAACGAATCTGTAGTCTAAGGCATTTGGTCCAGGGTTTTTAAAATCATCGCAGTTTGCAATTTCATTTATTCCAATTCCTTCCGGATCTTCAAGTTTTACTCTTGCAAGCTCAACAGTAATATCCGGCTCGGTAATTTCCTGAACAATTTCTACCTTTGCAGTTTCCAGCTTGTACTGATAGCCCTGCAAATCTATATTTTCTGTATTCTGGAAAAAGTCCTGCAAAACTTCACTGTATTTTATTACGATGTGAATTGTACATGGAAAGCTGTATTTTTTTGAATCAAACACAAGAACCTGAGGCTCATATAAGAAAAGAGGATTTCCCAAACCGTCAAAAGCAAGGCCACGTCCTATAATAAAAGTTACAAGACCACCCTTAGTTTTTTCTGCCTGTACATGCAGCGAATCTAAAAAGTTTGGAACTATTCCATAACCGTGGAAAACTTTGTTATATAGTTTTTCCTTATTGAAATGATAGTCTTCTATTTTATTCCAATACTCTGGGCCTACCTGCAGGCCAGGAAAGAAGTTTGCTCTTTTATATTTTTCCAACTCATCCATAATCTTTTTCCTTTTTAAATTGTTATTGTGGAACCCATTGTAGATTTACCATCAATTGTGGTTTTCTTTCTTGGGCGCACTTTTTTTCTTTTAAAACATATATAGCAGTCTGTATTCACAGGCTTTTCCTGCTGCAATAAAAGAGAAAGCCTTTTTATAAGGTTCTCATCGAAATACTCCTTTTCTACCGGGAAGGAAACTGTAAAAACTGAGGCATCTCCTTCACGGTTGAAAATTCCTCCCCTGATATCTGTATTATCTATAATATCAAGCCGGGAATAAGGTACATAACCTTCAATTATTTCTGGAACAATTCCTGTAAGAATATATACATAGGTCTTTAAGCCCAGAGCCGTTCCCCGCAATTTAAACAAAGGAATTGCGTACTGTAAAAAGAGTCTTCGTTTCTCTTCAGTTCCTAAAAGTTCAACATTAATTCCAAGCCAATTTGCAAGCACCGGCAAAAAGTCTGACGGGCAATGCATAGGCCTGAAGAGTTCATTTATATTATCTATTTTTATAGAGATGTCATTTTTAAGGTGCTGAAAAATCATGAGATAGCGGCTTAAAAAATCGTTCTCCTGAAAGTTTGAAGGCAGGTAATGTACTGCATTTTTTGAAGTAGCATAAAGCATTACTTTTTTGTTATTTAGAATTTTACAGTCTGTAACTACAAACCTGCGGTAATCAGACTCCTGATAGGTAATCTCTATATCTTCCTCTTTCAGGTCCGGGTACAAGGAGAATAATCTGTTTTTCGCAGCAAAGAGGTCTAAACCGACACAGGTTTGCTTAATTGCAGCTGCATCCAATTATCCCCACCTCCTTACTGTTAAACGAATATTATTTTTTGTATCTTCTTCTTCCTGAACAACGGAGTAGCCTAAATCTTTTACTTTATCCATAATCGTTTCGTAGGCGTACTGACGGGTAATCTTGTTTAATATTTCATCCTGCTTAAGGCCGGTAAAGGTTTCTATTGCCCACCAGTCTGCAACAAACTCATAATTATTTTCCTTCTTGCGAATTCCTATACTGTATTTCGAACCTGTCTTAATTTCAAAAATACAGTCTTCTATTTCTTCTCCCTTTCCGTAGCCATGAAGGGTGAGTTTTTCATTTTCTGCGGCTTCAACATATTTCATATCTAAAGCTTCAAGCGCTTTTTTAAGACATTCGAGACTTTTTATTTTTGTATCAATTTTTGAAATATGAGACATTTTCTATTCCTCTTTTTCTTTCTGGCCTATCTGAACACGAATAAAGGCATTATTCGGAATCTTCTTTGTAACGCTTTCAATGCGGCAGGTAACAAAGCCATTTGCAACTGAAGTAATCTTAAAAGTACCTATGATTTCGCCAAAATCAGCTGCAGGAGAAATCTCTCCTGTAACACCTTTTTGAAGTCCTGTTTTAATGTCTCCAGTTTTTGCCATTAATTCGGCCTGAACTCCATTTTCCAGAGTAATTTCAAGAACGCGCATTACGCCATAAACCGGCTCATAAAGAACTTTCTTTTTAAGCTGCACATCTTTTGGCAAAGGAGTAATTTCTGCTATAACAAGAGGATCCTCTATAACAGCAGTTTTTGTGGCACAAGCCGAAACCATAAGAATGAGAATACATATAACTATTATTTTTCTAACAATTTCCATACACGTTCTCCATCTTTTCCACGGAAAATCCAGTTTCTGTCATCAAGAAATAAAAAGAAACTTCTATAAAGATTTCCGTTTATATCTACAGATTTTGATTTATCTTTTACAGACACATTTGCGTCGGGTTTTAAATAATCACCTGTGTAAATAAAATGTTTACCCTTTGGCAAAACACATTTCTCAAGCTTATCCCAGCCAAGAAAAATATTATTAATAAACAAGCCCTGGCCTGGTGTCTTTATATCGGGTACTACTCCGTAATTATCTTTTCCAAAAAGTGAATCTGCCAGAGAAAAAATAATATTATGATAGGAATCCCATACACCAGCCAGTGAAAACTCCGAATTGAAAAATTTTACATCTTTTATCAGCTTATTGCTTTTTGCATCTCTTAAGGCTATATGATAAATATTTATCTGATCTGTAAGCTGTATGCGACCTTCAATAACATAATCTGCATAGGCATAAGAATCGTAGTCTGTTTTTACATACTGATTTAAATCTATAGCAGAAACAGTCTGAACCATTTCTGTTGTATAAAGCAGATAAGAAAAAACTCTGCTGAAATAATCATCTTCGGGTTTTATGGTAACACCATCCTGCTCAATAAAGCTTGATGGAATATAGTCAAAGTCACCTGTAGACTGACCTATGTAAGTTCTACTTTCGAGCACAAAAGGTTTTACAATTACTTTATATTTCTTTCCACTTTCAAAAGTCTTGCTTTCGACAATTGCCAGATATTCAGAAAGCATAGCGTTAATAACTTCTGAAATCATATTAAGATTTTCAATTGTTCTTATAATAGTGATAGGAAAGCCATTATCTGAAAATCTATAAAATGAAAGCATTAAAACGTATCCATTGCTGGACTCAAATAAAAATGGCTGACAGGTTCCAGAAATCAGACAAGGATAACGTTCATCGGCTAAAGCATAAATAAAGTCTTTTGAGTTTTTAGCCTTTTCCATACCATATTTGCCTATAAGCCATTTATCAAGTGAAACAGGTTTCATTTTCTCTGTATTAACCATGGCTTTATAAAGTTCTTTCTGAATTTCTTCTGATATATATAATGGGATACTAGAAGTACTGTTTATATGAAGCATTACATATCCAGGAACAACTTCTGATAAGGCATCATATTTTTCCTGAATAGGAATTGATTCCTGGCTTGGAAGAAAAGCCTGAAAATCTTCCAAACCGGCAGCATATGAAATGCAAGATATAAAAAGAGAAAAGAAAAATATACAAATCTTATTTTTTTTCATTATATAAACACTCCATAACTGCCAGTTTTTAGATTATTTAGTCCTATGACCAGTCTGCGTTTTCGTAAACCAGAGAAATAGTTTCCTGAATTACTCCAGATTCCTGGCTTCCGAGGTCAGACATAGTCCATCCACATGGAACGCAGTTGTAAAGGTTACGTCTCTGAATTTCAGATACACCATCGCGATCCATAAATACGATTGAAACAGATTTCTGTTCCGGGTTTCCTCTTTCAACAGTCTTCCACCACTCTTTGAGCACCTTGTCACGAGGGTCTGCGTTACGTACGAGCTTTACAGTGTCATACTTAACTTTTCCGACTACTTTACGAGGATTCTTATCCATACCGCCCATATCATCAGACACTTCGGCAGTAGCTCCAAGTCCTGAAATTGAAACGAAGTTTCCGTAATCAATTCCATCTACTTCAACTTTGAAGTAAGCTTTGGTGGTTGGTAAATAATCAGCCATCTTTTTCTCCTTGTGATTTTATTAAATAAAATCAAGTTTTTTTTATTCGTCTCCAAGAGTTTTCTGAGAAACCCTGAATACTACAAATTCAGCAGGCTTAGCAGGTGCCAAACCAATTTCGATTACAACATATCCGGCATCAATTGATTCCGGTGGGTTCAATTCGTCATCACAGCGAACATAGAAAGCTTCTTCCGGAGAATCTCCAAACAAAGCTCCAGACTTCCAAATATTCAAAAGGAAGGCTGTAATATTACGGGTGATCTTCTTCCACAAGTCTCTTGTGTTTGGTTCGAATACAACCCAGTTAGTACCATTCTGAAGAGCCTGCTCTACCATACAGAACAAGCGTCTTACGTTTACATAGCGCCATTCTGGATTTGAGCTGATTGTGCGGGCACCCCATACACGAATACCACGGCCAGGGAAGTCACGAATACAGTTGATTCCCTTAGGGTTCAAAAGTTCCTGTTCTGCATCTGTAAGGTTGTACTTTAAGCCAAGAGCTGTCTTAAACAATTCGTTTGCAGGAGCCTTGTGTACACCACGAGTTCCGTCTACGCGACCATAAATACCACATACACCTCCAGAAGGTGGTGCAAAAATATTCTTGTCTGCAACCATGTCGTACATCTGTACCCAAGGGAAGTAGTAAGCACCCATGATTGAATCGCGTGGCATTGGCATTGTATCGATTCCAGCTTCCAGAGTTTCCGGAGAATCAAGAACTGCAAAGCGGAAACGGTTCTTTTCACAGTGAGTAAGAATTGCATCCTGAGCAGCAGGATCTGTAACACCAGGAGCACAAACAATAGAAATATCCTGAATCTCATCAAAGAGTGGCAAACCGGATTTTTTACCAACACCCTCATCTTTTCCGATGATAAGTTTTGCAATATTGTCCGGATTCTTTACTTCGTAAACTTCTTCTTCTGCAGGCTTATCACCTTCTTTAGCGGCTGCTTTATCGCCCTCTTTAGGAGCATCTGCCTTTTTTGCTTTTGGAGCTTCTGCAAGGTTATTGATGTAACACTTTGTTCCACCGTTCTGGAAGAACTGATAAACTCCATGTGCCAGCCAGCCACCAGCATGCAAGCCACCGAACAACTTGGTGTACTGAGTCCAGTTTGTTACAAGGACAGCTTGATTTACAGGACCTTTCTCGGCAATTCCAAGAAAACCAACAATGTTTGTAGCTCCTGCCTCTATAGGCTTAGAACCACTTTCAATTTCTTCGACATAAACACCAGGGGTCTGATAATTTGGCATTTATTCCTCCTTTTTTAAAATCACAATTCTATGATTCTTTATTTATTATTAACCTGTTTAGCACTAAGGTCTTTCTTTTCAACACGTACAAACTTCTCTCCCTTGAGAGAATTAAGCTGTACCTCAACTCTATAATCGAGATATAAATCTTCTGTAAAACTTTCTGAAGAATCCCGGCGAACCACCGGCTCCAGAATAAATTTATTTAATTCATTTCCGTGCCAGTTATATTCATTACATTCATAAACTGTATTATCTTTAAAAAAGACTGCTACATAACCAAAGAGAGAAAGTGCATCTTCCAGAAGGGGAGCATGTATTAAAACTCTTATGCGCATTTGATATAAAGCAGGCACTTCGTATCTAAGTTCGTCTACAATTATTCTTTGGCCTGTTTTATCATTTGAAGTCTGGAAGATATCTGTTACTAAAAATTTAACTTCGTTTTTTTGATTTTTTGAAAATTCATCGACAATTGAAAATTTTATTTGAGAGGCAGTTGAAAGATTTTTTTTGAGTGTTTGAATTACATACTTAAAAATATCCGACTGCATCTTACCCTACCTCTTCTCAATTACCACGTTATTTAAGAAAGGAAGTTCATCATCACGGAGCAGGATTTTTTCTACAACTACATCTGCATCTAAATCAAAAACTTCTACCGAATTGATTGAAAGTATTTCATTTATTTTTTCAAGCTGCTTAAGAATCATTCCAACTGTAACTTCTTTTCCAAATTCCCAACCAGAGCCTTCATCTCCTTCGAGGCAGTCAAAGTTTCGTCTTAAGGCTTCTTCTATCCGCGCCTTAGTTTTTCCTTCATCAAGAACATCGCTCTTAAAGGTAACCGCAAGTGTTATATTAAATTCCTTATAAACCGGAGCCTGTACACAAAGCGGAGTTCCAACAAGCTTGCGGTCGTCCAGATATTCTTTTACCCGCCTTATTAATTCTCTGGAAGGTATAAGCTTTACATCGTAACCAAGGCCCGCAGGACGTACCGGAATTATTACCGTACAAACTTCGTTCTTAGCATTTCGCTTTTTTAAGCAGTAAGAGCGGCCTACACTGGCAGAAGCCTCGCGGGCAAGCCACTGAAAGTCTTCCGTCGTAACTGCTCTCTGCAGACTCTTAAAGGCTCCGGCCGCCCTGCCCTTAAGGTTATCTACAGATTCCATATCTGCACCACCTTCTGCAGGAAAAGGATTTGTACAGCCCGAAATAAAAGGAATGCTTTGTATTAAGCCCTGCAATGTATTTCTTGCAACATTACCAACTGTTCCGCCGCCAGTATGATAGGTCTTCATAAGAATATTGAACTTACCCTTTGGCGGATTCACTCCTTTTACGCCATCACCAAATAAAATTTTTCCGCAGGAATAATCTATTACATAGTGACGCGAGAAGGCCGTAGATGAATAAAAGTTTTCTACCTCTGTATAACGAACCCAGACTTCATCGCCCTTTTCAAAATAAGGTTCAGCGCCACAATCTTTCTTTATGATTTCAAGCTCGTTTGCCGAAGGAATAGAAGCTTCATTTACGTAGAGCACAGAGCCTTTAAGAATATCTTTATGAGCAACAAAAAGAGACTGTCCAGGTGCACCTGTTCCGGAACCAATTATTTCGTTTTCATAAGTTTTTTCATTTTTTGCATAGACAGAGTTTAAAAGAATATCCTGAACAAATGGTCTGTTTTCAAAGCTGCCGGAAATAAGGGTAAGACGAATCCAATAAAGCTTTTGTCCAAACTCTTCTACCGGGCTCATATCTTCAGGAATTACAAAATCTACAAAGCCGGACTGATGGAAGGAATCTGTATCATCACTCACAGAAAGATCTGTCCACTTTTTACCGTTAAAATATTCCCACTGCAGATTAATCATTCTTGGAGCATTTTTGTTTATCAGCTCATCATTATGAAAATCTTTAAATATATTCCGCTCAAGCTGATTCACAGTTTCGTCCATTCTAAAATAAAGAGAAGACTCTCCAGCCGGCAGCTGATTGCTCAGACCAATATATAAAGAAGGAAGCTTACTTTCATTAATATCAAAAAGGCAGATTTCTTTATCTTCTTTATCTTTTGTAAAAGACGGAATATTCTTCCAGACAAAATTACTATAGGTACAACACTTTTTTGGAGGCAGCTTTAAAGCTTCGTATTTTATTCTGATTTTTGCAATTTCCGGACTCTGAACTTTTGAAGTAAAATGCCAGAGCCAGTTATCCTTTTCGTCTTTTACATATTCACCACCAATTGCAAAATCCTTTGTAATAAGACGAACGCGAATCCAGTAATGCTCTTCGTTATTTACAGACACCATTGAAAGCTTTTCCGGAACAGTAAAAGAAACTGTACCAGACTGCTTAAGATCAAAGGTGCCGTCTATAAAATCATCATCACTATTTAATTTAACCCAGTCATTGCCATTCCAGTATTCATAAACAAAGCTGGCATTTTTATTTGTGTCTTCATGAATATAGGTTTCGCTAAAGAAATAGGTAATTTCGGCCTTTGTCTTTTTATTTATGAAAATATCATCTGCGTAAATATAAAAGCATTCATTATAAAGAGGATTTTCAGAAAACATATGAAAGGAAGTATTCATATCTATCTCTTCATACTTCGCATCATAATTTGAAAGACAGCCGTCCGGAGAAAAGCCCATGCCGCCAAAAATAGTTTTAAGCTGTATGCCTTTTGCAGAAAGGGCATTCTTATCTGATGGAATATCTGCGAGAATTCCGCGAATCCACAAACCTTCTTTTCCATTAACTTCTACCGGCTGAATTGGAATACCGCCATGGAAATAAATTGTGTTATCTTTTTCGCGAATGTTATTTATCGAATAAGTAGTTCTAAAGGCAGTCCACTTAAAACCATCCCAGAATTCCCAGAAGATGTGTTTTACCAGTTCTGCATTTACGGAATTAATTTCCTGAACAGGTGTAATTGAAAGCTGAATATAATGTTCATTTTCCAGATATTTAAAGGAATCTGACATTATATAGATGGCATGTTCTATTTCGTTTTTAGAATCGAATAAATAAAAGCCTTTTACTTTTTCTTCTTCTATATTTTCTGTCCAATTTTCTTTGTATTTATTTACGCAGCTTACAAGCTTAGAATTGCTGACCTTTATATTTTTTTCTGTTTCAAAAACAATGTCATCTGCTTCGCTTACAACAGCTGCAATCTGTGTCCCTGCTTTTATTTCTATATTTTTATTTACACCTTCTACCGGGAAGAACTGAATAATTGCGCGGGCGCTCTGCGGAGTAACCAGAGAAAGTCCCATGAGTTCAAGCAGTGAAAGATAGGTTTTATCCGGAACTTTGTTTAAACGGTAAATTGTCATTTCCGTCATCCAGGAAAATAACTCGAGCAGGGTTATTCCGGGATCAGAGGTGTTGTGGTTTGTCCATTCGGGACAATAGCGAGGAATTAATCTGAGTGCTTCATTAAAAATGTCATCGAACGTTCTATCGTCCAAATTGATTTTGGGAATCACTTTCACCTCTCTCCAAATAAAACGGATAGACCATATTGAAAAATGTATTTACCGAACGTATTTCATAATCAATTGAAATATTAATCTTTACAGGATTATCCGGGTCAGGTTCTCCTGTTACAGATTTTAAAATTACGCGCGGTTCCCATTTAACAATGGCCTCTTCAATGTAATGAATAGCAAGCGAAATCGTTTTGGAAGAATTTGGAAAGAAGATTATCTCATTTATCTTACAACCAAAATCCGGACGCATAACTCTTTCTCCCGGAGTTGTGTTGAGAATAATCCTTATAGACTCTTCAATACTTTTTTCATAACTGGAGGTTGCAATATTTCCATGGACATCAATTTCCACAGGAAACTTCCAACCCTTTCCAAGTATATTTCTATTCATACTTTTTTCTAAAATTTATTTTTTTATTGGTAACACCAATTTTGTTATAAAACAAAGGTTAAACTGACAGATGTAATAAGTCAAGAAAAAGGCCTGCAATATCGTGTCACAATTGTCACAAAGGTAATTATTTCAGTCACATTTTTTTAGAAGAATTGTTTGTGACAATTGTGACATTAATTTTTGAAAGATAACTTTGACATTAACTACTTATAATTTATAATTTTGTAAATAGTATTTAAAAAACAGGAGAAATTTATGGCAAAAAAACAAGAGCTTGAAATTTCAATTACAGCAGAAGGTGAAGTTTCTATAAATGTCATTGGGGCAAAAGGAAAAAAATGCCTGGACCTTACCAAAGATTTTGAAGAAGCAATTGGAATCGTAACTGAAAGAGAAACAAAACCTTCGTTCTATGAAAACGAAGAATCTTCATCATATATTTATACAGGAACAGGTCTGAACAAAAATGAGTAACCAGATAACCTTTTACCTACCCCTGGGCCTGAACATAGACGGCACCACTCACAAACGCGGAAAAATGCACCTTACAACCACACTGGATGAACTTAAAGTTCAGGAGGCCGAAGAGGTTGCAATGAACTCGCGCTACAGAGATATTCTTTTACTTGCCAGTGTTATAGATGAAATTGGTGATATAAAAGATGTAACCAAAGATACAATAATGAATCTGTACGAAGCAGACTTCTTATTTTTGCAGTTGTTATACAAGCAGGTAAACGGAGAAAGCTCTCTTATTACTACGCAATGCCCAAGCTGCGGTAAAGATTTTCAATTTGCACTTGCAGACCTTTACTCAGATGAAAGCCGTATAAAATAGAAAAAAGGAAAGAGTTTATGGCAATCTATAATTATTCAAACAAAGATATAATTCAAATAGATTTTCAAACCGGCAGCTTTACCGATGCCAGCATTACAAACTCTGATTTAGACGGTCTTTTAAGCAGCAGCATTAACTGGAATAAAACAGAAATAAGAGATTCTAACTGTAACGATGCACAATTTATAGATACCAAACTTTCAGACTGTACTTTTTCCCGTTCCAGCCTTATTAATTCTCAATTTACAAAATGTAATCTATTAAATAATAACCTTTCCGGACTTAGCCTGATAAAAGTCAAAATTCTAAATTCAAAACTCAAGAAAACCGTTTTTGAAGCCTGCACTATGCAGAGGGCTCAGTTTAAAAACACAATTATCGAGTCTTCTACTATTAAAGATATAGAAGGTATTTTTGCCGTTTTTTCAAACACAGTTTTTATTAATTGTTTTATAGAATTAACTTACGGAAACGGCATGAATGGTTTTTCTTCTGCCCTATTTGAAAACTGCCTTTTTTATAATTGTAGTTTTTCCGGCTACCCGCTTAGAGGTGCCAAAATAAATCACTGCACCTTTATTGCCTGTGGCGGAGAAATTACTGATGAAATAGAGGCTGAATGCTCATACGGGCTGCCCCGTATTCCAATAGCAGAAGCAAGTCCTCTTACAGACTTTAATGCTGCACAAAATTTAATAAACGAGGTTACAAATGGCTAAAGCAGAACAAATACGCTCCTGCATTGCAAACATGGACAGTGAAATTGTAAAAGACGCACTTTCAATTATTCTTGCAAAAGAACCTTCTCAATCAAGCGGAGCTGCAAAAACAGAAATAACTTCAAACTATAAAAACTTTGCACAGGCAATTCTTGCCCTTAAAAGACAGTATAAATTTCCTGAGCTTAATCTTTTTACTGTAGAGGCAGACCTTGTTTATGTAACTGCAGGTGACCGCCGTGTGTTACTAACAGATAGAGAGGAAGCTCTTAAAAACCCGCTTCCACCTCAGAGACATGAAGATCTGGACCTTCCAACAGATGAACTCGAAAAAGCAAAGAGTGATTCAAATGAAGATTCAGTAGAAAATGCCTTTGAACCAATTAAAAATAACGAGAGCCGATTCTCTCACCTGGAGCTTTAGTTATGCAGCAGATAAGAACAGAATTCAGATTTACCCTTCCTAAGGGTACCGGCATAAAAGCCGAAAACGGCCGAAAAGTAAGCGGTATAATGCGCCTTGTAAAGGTTAGCGACATTGTAGGAATTGAACGCGACAGTACTGTACAGAAAAACTCCGGTGCCTTTTACATAGTTCTCCTTGCAAAGGTTATTACATCGCTTGGGGCCGAAAGAAACATAAACCGAAACACTATTGAAAAAATGCATCCTGTTGATTTTGCCTTTCTTGTAGATTTTATGCATGAAATAAATCATCAGGTAATAAAAAAGATTCCGCTCAAGTGTCCAAACTGTAATACGGAATATTACGGGGAGTTTGAACAACTGGGGGAAGTATAAGCCGCCCCCAGAATGAAATATTTCAGGAGGCGGCAGACCTGGCCTATTATTTCCACTGGCCTAGAACAGAGATAATGGAAATGACAGGAAAAGAAAGAAGTATCTGGCTGCAACAGATTAAGCGGATTCACAGTGAACAGAAAGAGCAGCGAGATAGCGAAGCGGCGGCTCAATTGAATTATATTATGGAAAATAATTCAGGCGAGATGATGTAAGTTATTATAAAAAGATAAGGTAAAAAAATGACTGGAAATTTATTCTTTATGGCAAAGGTTTCAGATAACAAGGATGAAGACGGCTTAGGACGAATTCGTGTAACTTATACAAATGAAGACGAAGTAGTTTCAAACTGGATTCCTTATATGTCTTCACTTGCGGCAGACGGAAGCGGTATTTCCTGCCTGCCCGATGTCGATGACCAGGTGCTTGTTATTTCTCTCGATGCTCATAAAACAAAGCTCATAGCCTTAGGTTCTGTATGGAGCGAAGTTGCGGCACCACCAGAGACCGGAGAAAACAGCGATGCCGACCTTAATCAGGATGGAAACAACTCTCTGAGCTTTATAAAAACAAAAGCAGAGAATATGATTATCCTGGATGACACAGACGGTAAAGAAAAAATCCAGATTATACAGAATAAGACTAACAGCAGAATTGAGTTTATTGCAGAAGATAAAAAGCTTTCAATTTCAACAGATGAGGAAATTGATATTGCAGCAACAAAAGACCTCTGTCTGAATGCAGAGAACATGACTTTTGAAGCAGAAAAAGAATTCAATGTTTCCTGTGAAAACTATCAGGTAAAAGCAAGTAAGGAAATAAAGCTGGAAGCAGACAAGGACATGACCTTAAAGGGTTCTGGAATTGCGCTTAATTAAATATATAAAAAGTAAGAAAAGAAAATGTTAGACCTAAATAAAAAAATAGAAGAATTACTCCAGCGCTATCCGGACCCGAGAGATCCTGCAGGTGTTAAAAACTTTGAGGAAAGACAGTTCCGCCAGAGCTGCCCGCCTACCTGGGGTATTGTCGTAGACAATAAAGATCCGGACTGCCTTGGCCGCCTCAAGCTTATGCTGCCATTAGTAGGTCCTAACGCGGTAACTCCATGGTATCAGGTGCTTGGTCATAACAGAAAAAACAAGGCCGGCTGGTGGGTACTCCCGGACATAGGAACCCAGGTAGTTGTCTGCTTTCCATACGGTAACAGAAGCCAGGGGATTGTACTCGGCTGTATTTATGACATGAAGCACAGACCACCCGAGCACAGTACGGATGATCCGGGCAAAAGCTATCTTATTCAGACTAAAAACCACAGAATAGAAATAATTGATGAAGACGGCAAGGAAGAAATAAGGCTTGAAACTGCAGAAGGCAAGATGAGGGCAATACTCGGTTCAAAAGGTATTGAACTTATAAACGAGCTCGACGGCGGCATTGAAGTAAACTGCAAGAAACTGAACTTCAAGGGTAAGAACATAAACATAAAAACTGAAAAAGATTTTTCAATAAAAACAGACGGAAATGTATCCTTTAAGGAAAAGGGTAAATTTACACTGACGGCAGACAAGGAAGTAACCCTAAAAGGAAAGAACATAAAGCTAAGCGGCTCTAAAGGCGTTGCCGCAGAAGGTAAGCAGATAGCTGTGGAAGATGACAAGGTTGTGGGCATGGATACCCATATCATGGTAGTACCTGCCGGAACCTCAACTGCAAATGTGCCGCTGCCGCATCCGTTCATAGGTAAGCTGAAAGACAAGCTTTCAAAAGACGTAAAGATAAAAGATAAAAAATGCGCAACAAAAGACAGCGTTGCAAAACACGACGACTCAATGCACATGCAGCTGCCGGGAACAATCAAGTTTCAGAATAACCCCAAGAAGGAAGGAAATGTTACCGGAGGCACAAGTTCTAAAGTAAAGATTAACGGCAAGGAAGCAGCTGTAATTGGTTCGCAGGTTACCACCTGCAACGACATGGGCATGCAGAACAATTCTACCATCATTGCCATGGGTGCAAGTTTCCCTATGCCTGCAATTATTAACCCAAAGAATACCGAAGAATGGAAACGCGAGCGTGATGAGGCCGAAAAGAAAGAGCCTAAATTCAGCGAGGTAAAATGGAGTTCAACCAGTGTTGAAGAAGGAGAAGAAGCAGAGCTCACCGCAAACGTTCAGGACATTGCAGACGGCAACATGGTAAGCCTGCTGGTCTTCCGGGAAGGAAAGGGCCCGGAAGACAGTATCCCGCTTGCAACTTTCCCTCTCACCGTAAAAGGCGGCAGCGTTTCTGCCAAATGGAAGTACCGCGCAGACCAGACCGAGATGCCGCCGGAGAGCGACCCCAAGTTTGTATTCACAGCACACTGTGCCTGGTGCAATTTTGAGAAGTCAAGCAACAGCCTGGAAGTAAAACTGGTAAGGCCGGAAATCAAGAAAGCCGAGTGGCAGGATTCAGAAGGCAGCAGCACAAGCAAAGGACTTGTTGGCGAAACTCTAAAGCTCCACGCCGAAACAAAAGACATGGAAGGCGGAGTTACTTTCATGATCATGGATGACAGAAAGAGAGTTGTCGCAACACTTGGTGCAGATATCGAAGGTGATAAGGCTGATACTGAGTGGACCTACCACTGGGATGGTATCCCGCTTAAGGAAAAGCCTAAGTTCAAGTTTGAAGTCCGCGGGAATCGCTGTAAGAAGGTGGAATCTGGGGATGTGGAGATAAGTGGAAAGATTGATTTACAATTTGTTGATAATGATGAAAATGCCGTGACAAATACAAAATATACTTTATTTAAAAATGACAAAGAAGAAGATTCTGGAAATCTTGACAAGGGTGTCCTCGAAAAGGAAGATTTAATTCCTGCAAAATATAGTGTATTGCTTGAATATGATGAAAATGAATTAGATGATTCAAAAGATACCGTTGAAACGAAAGATAATTCTATTACGAAAATACTTAGAGAAGACAAATATGGTTATGAAAAGGTTGAGATTTCCTGTGAATTCCCTGTAAGAATATATTTTACAAAAGATGATGATGAAATTTCGGAGTAATATATGGATGTAGATTTCTTTGGTTTTAGTAGAGATAACATTATTTCTCATGTACAGGCTTTACGAGGATACTTTCCAATTAGTCAAAAAGGAAGATGGCATAGCGGAATTCATATTACTTCTTTTGGTAATGAAAAAAATGGTTTTTGTCCTATAAGAAATCCTTTATCAGGTAAAATTGTAGCCTGTAATTTAAACTTTGACGGAAGTAAAAAAGATAATTACTTTTTATTAAAAAACAACCTTGTTTTTCCAACAAAAGACGGAAATGAAAAAATTGATTTCTATTCATTAATAACACATTTATCTGATTATTCTTTTTTTGAAAAAATAAAGAATAAAAATATTTTTACTGATCTGGAAGATGAAGATTACACAAGAATATTTAATCAGCCTGATATGCCATTCTGTTACAGAATGACATTAAAAACTGATGTTGAAAAGTGTAAATACTTCGAAATTCCAAAAATTGGTTATCTGTCAGAATTTTCAGAAATATATGTTAATAAGACAAAAACATTAATTGGTAAAAATGGCAATACCAGTCCTTATATTAATACCATGAACATTGAATTCTCAAAAGAAAATTCAAAATATAAACTGTTTGATGATTTTGTATCTGGATATATAACAGTAAATAAAAACACGGTTTTAGAAAGAAAGAATGCAAATGAATACGAAGTTAATTCAATGAACTTAACAACAAACACAACTCTTGAGAAAAAATTTGGTTTCACTGAAGTCGCTACTGATAAAATTGAAAATGGCGGATACTGTTTACACAAAAATTGTGATAATACATTTTACTCAATTTCAGACAATCTTATGAATTATTATTCAAATATATGCTTAATTAAAGAGCAATCTGAAACAATCCTCTACAGTGTTCTTTGTAAGATAAATGTAAAAATACAGAATAAAAAAAATCAATTAGAAGATATGAAAAAACAGGCCTCGTTAGCTTTATATACAAAAAACGTCGAAAAAGAACTTAATCAACTAATTGAAGAAAAGAAAATCATTACAACGTTAAGAGAAAAGTATAAATCAAGAGGATTAGTTGTATTCAATGGACCATATATGTTTCAACACAAGATAACAAAAGAAGTAGGTATCAAGCTGACAATTAATAAGAATCTTTCCGCTGTTTATATAGCTTCTTCTTTTTTTTATCCAAACTCAGACATAAAACCTATATTAAAAAAATATGAAATTCCTTTTTTTGATACATTTGAAAAATGTTATGCATTAGTAGCAGAAAACATCCCTGAACCATATTCCTTACAACTGTTAGATAAAATTCCAAACAAAAACAAAGACTTAATTAAAAAAGTCATACCTGACAGTTCTACTGTTTTGTATGAATGCAGATTACATTTAGTTCAAAATTGGGAAACAAAATATACTCTCCAACTTAATATTCCAGATGAAAAACTCTTTTATCAGACTAATATAGGTTCACTGTTATATACCGAATGTGGTGTAGATAAACGCTCTTATGTATATTCTACAAAAGAACTTACAAAAATAAACAACAAAAACTATTATACTCATTACTATGAACCATCAATAGATTGGGTTTCAAAAGAATACGAAGTATTAAATTTTAGTGAAATACTTAAAGAGTATTCACAAAAAAAAGATAATGAGGATATTCTATGTCAAATATCATATGGTTATGTTCCGATCAAAAAAAGTAAGTTAAACATAAAATTACAAAGAAAAATAATAGATTCAAAAGAAGTCTCATCTAACAATGATTTTATAGGTATATCCTTAGGTAAAAATGAGTTACTGTCATACATGAAAAAGGATGATTTTATAGACTGGAGTATTTTTTTAACAGATAATATTCTTTCTAAAGAATCAGATTTATGGAAAGTTAATATCAAAAAAACTGATAACGTAAAATGTGAAAAAAGAAAAGGAAGAAATAAACTGATTACAACCTTTTTCCCCATAAATACTTTATTTGAATTTGATAAGGAGTCAGAAGGTAATGATTATAGAAAAATAAACAAGATTTCTTTTATTGTTTATGCATATGATTATGATAATAATAGTGTTGGCTTAAAAAATAACATTTGTCAGGATACAATAGGTAGAATTTTCTTTTATGGTAGCCAAATATGGTTAAAAGATAAAAAACTGGAGTTTTTCAAAACCTATACTAACAGTGAAGGGACAAAAATTAATACATTAGCAAAGTTTAATGACCAGAATCCAGGCTGCAAGATTGCAAAGGAAGGTGATGAGAATTACCTCAAACTGGAATCATTTCTAAAAGCGTTTATTTTAGGGGCGGATGGTATCTTTGGTCAAAAATTTAATGTTGTACAAGGGCAAACATATAGAGAATGCATACTTTCATTTTCCGCAGATGAAATTTGCAATAAACTTGAAATAGAAGGGCCAATATATATTTCAGAACAAGAATTAAAATCTCTAGATAAGTCAATGCCACTTACTAAAGGAGGATTGTTTAATTTATATTCTGATGATAATGATGAAATAATAAAATGTGACTTACCAAAAGATATTAATTTTGAATATAAGAAAAACAGTGTTTCTTTTGAAGATCATAAATTTACTTTTGATCATGAAAATGAAAAGTACCAGATAAGTGAAACAGATTTTAATAAATATTCGAAAAATTATATTGAAGAATATTTTGATAGTTTAATAAATCTAAATTTTAAGGATGATAAAAAAAGTTCTTTCTTATCGTCTGACAGTTGCCCGGATGATAGTTTAGCCTGTGATTTAAAAAAACTAAAAGAAGAATTAATAGAAAAAGATTATTTCAAGAATAAAAAATTATTGTCACCTAATAGTAATCTTTTATATAATGAAGATAAGTATCTAAGTATTGTCAGTGATTTTAATTCTAAGATTGTTGCATATCATCCTTTAGAATTATCTGAAGATGATCATAGTAAAATTCAAGATTTACGAATTAATAATTGGTTGGTTCCTGAATGGAAATCAGATTTAAATGATGTTTATAAAGATATGAGTAAATCTTATAAAGAAAAAAATGGTATTTCTCAAAGCTCAAATCAGTTTTATTTTGTGTTTCCACCAGAATTTCTTAGCAAAATGTCAGAATTAAAACTGTTAAAATTTAATCCATATGAAAACAAAACATTTCAAGATGTTTATGGATTTAATGCTGCAGCACCTAATGTGAATATGAACCAAGAAATATTTGACAACCCTGGCTTTGCAACTGAACATATTACAGGCGATTGGGAAACAAATCCAAATACCAATAATTATGGAGCTGTAACAGGTTTCTTTAATCAGCATTATCCTGATCTTGGTCCAAAGTATTATCATGAAGGTGTAGATTTCAGAGGAAAAGTTGGTACTAAAGTTATATGTTTAATACATGCAAAAGTAATAGCATATGGCTGGATGCCAGATTCAGGTTATGGACAAAGCGTTTGGCTTTATAATGTCGATGACGAAGGTGTATACCTTCTTGCACATTTAAGTGCCTATGATAGTCAGATTGCTGTTGGAAAAGAATATTTTCCAGGAGAAACTGTTGCTTATGTAGGTGGTAGCGGAAATGGAAAACTGGATAGATGGATTCCGCATTTACATTTGAGTTATTATAAAAGATTGTATATCGAACAAAATGATAAGGATAACATTATTTATTCGAGTAACTCAAAAATACTTTTTGGAAAAGGGTATAACAATGAATTCAAAAATTTAAGAAGAGATCCATTTTTCCATAATTCTAATGGACATTTGGGGTTTGGAAAATGAAAAAAACTATATTAATATTTCTCTCAATTCTATTCTCAAATTTTCTATTCACACAGGAAAACTTTAATAAGCAAATTGATTATATAGTGGAGAAGAATTATTTCATAAGCTCCTATTTCGATGTCTTAATGACCAGAAATCGTGATTCTATAAAAAAACTTGGTAATATTTTTAATGATATAACTTATGAAGAACCTGAAGGTTGGATTACAAGAAAATGGTATGATAAGTCTGTTTTTTCTTTTGATAAATTTGAAATAGTAACAGATTTATCAGATAAAAGATTTGATAATATTTTTCGAATTGGTTCTACGACTCTAACAGTATTAGATTTTACCAAAAATGATTCTTGTTATATTTTTACGTTAGAACATGGCACTCCTTATAATAATGAATATGATAAATGCACATTATTGAATTGGGAAAAGATACGTAAAGAAGATTCCACAAAAATAACCCATGAAGGAAGAGGTAGTGTTACATGGGCTAGATACTCTAATTATTTCATTTTTGAAGAAGATGGTGATTATTTATTTGTTTATTATGATAAAGAAAAAAAGATTCCTTTTGCAACATTTGCCAAAATGAATCAAGAGACTGAAGAGCAGTTTAAGAATCTTATATATAATAACAAATGTGACCTTTCCAAAGTCACCTGGCCCCG
>AUXO011504947.1_pt1 | contig 38249 bp, 35 predicted proteins | sample 768731 | NCBI WGS metagenome assembly AUXO01 (sample SAMN02715735, study PRJNA202380) | gut metagenome | biome: sheep rumen | host: Ovis aries | place: New Zealand: Palmerston North | reverse complement strand
GCTTTTGCTAAAAGAAATGAATTAGAGTTCCTCCACTGCGCTTGTAGATTTACTGAAGAAGACGCTGATATCAATAAAGAAACTACTTCTAGAAGAAGAGAAATAAAAGAGCTCATCAAAGAACTAAGAAAGAAGATTCCTCAAGTAGAACAAAATATCTTTAAATCCGCAGATAATGTCACTCTAGATATGATCTTAGGATATAAAGAAAAAGGAGTGTATCACTCCTATTTAGATAAATATGATGAGAAGGAAGAGAAATAATCCTCTTCTTTTTTTATATTTCTAATGTTCTGTTATTTTAATAAATCAGCAAGGAAAATGGTGCCTTTTCTCTTTTGCTTTTTTACCCTCCGGTATTCTTTGATAGCCCAAACAATATCATGAGAACAAATGTACTTCTCAAAAGATTCATAGCCCTTTACTTTTTGTTTGACAAATTCTTTGGGACCGACGACACTTTTTGATTTCAAATACTCACTATAGAGTCCTTCACATAAAATGATTAGGATTTCTATCTCTGGTGTTGTGGAAACATCCACTATTTGAATATGCTCTTTTCTTATTTCGCCAAAACAAGAAGTGTCGAATTCATCCGTTAGTGTATCACCTATGCGATAAAATAAAATGTCTTCATCTGGATTTAAAACATTTAAAACCGGCATAATCAATTTAGGTTGTCTTGCATGAAAAGGGCGGTGATCAAGAATGTCATCAAACCCAAAAACAAGCAAATTGTTTTTCAGCAAATATGACATTAGATCAACTTCGCAGTTTCCTTCGCAAACGACAACTATCATATTAATTGCCTCTATTTCTCAAAGAATCCTTTAATTGAATTAAATGATTATAATTAACCATTGTGTCAAAGGTGTTTTGGTTGAATTGTGCGCTCTTTGTCATGTCCGTTCTGACATTATAGTCAGTATGCATATTTTTAATACTAATGATGTCGTCAAATCTATGAAGGACGTTAACGTTGTCACATCTGCTACCTGCATCAAGCAATTCTGAATAATGTGTGGAATAAATGATTGAGCCATCTTTTTTATTAATGCTCTTGTCATTAAACATAAGTAAAAGATTCTCAATAAGATTTCTATTAAAACTTCTTTCAATTTCGTCGACAATAATATGTCCACCATTGAAAAAAACAATAATTGAAATTGCGTAAAGATTAATTCCTCTCACAGTTCCTGCAGAAAGATATTTTTTGAGTGTTAAAGGGTCAACTCTTGTAGGTTCGATGCTAGAATATCGCTTAAACAAATAAGAACTAAAGGAATTGTTTTCTTCTTTAATAGGCTTTATGTATTCAACACTATCATCAAAAAGATGAAGCAAATCTAAGAATATTTTTTCTCCAAGGAAATCATAAAATAAACCAAAGTATACAGTATTATCATTTAAAATATCCGCAGAAAAATTAAAGCCTCCATCATTAGCATATTTGTTTACAATAGAAGTGTCTCCGCCGATATTAGGAGCGAAAGAATCAATTTTAAAGAAGGCTGCATTAGAAAGGTCTTTGCGATAACTCTCTTTGTAGGTGGTTCTAGTTAAAGACTCTTCTACAATTTTCATAAAAGGTTTATCAGCTAATCCATCATTTAAAAAACTCGCCACATAACGATAAATGTATGGTTTAACGTAAAATAAAACGTCGATAGAAAATGGATCGTTATATTCAAAGTAATCTTTTTTGAGTCTGCCAGAATTCAAAATCTCAAAAACAGCCATTATCAAATCAAGTACCGTTGTTTTACCAGAAGAATTTTTTCCGATAAACACAGTTTCGATTGGATAATAGAATTCACTATCTAAAGAGATTAAATCAACGTTTTCAACATCTTTATCAACTCTTGTTTTAGTTAAGAAGTTAATTTCAAAGTTCTTTTCGAGCATTCTGAAGCCAGAAGTAGTTTTTAATTTTAAAAGTTTCATATTTTACCACCTGATATCATTATATCTATTTTTATTAATTTTTCAACTTATAAACAGATTTTTCGTTTATATTCTTATTTTTTAAGATTTTTTAGGGTCATTTTTAAGATTATGGCCTTTTCGAGACCTTGGAAAACAGTACTAATATTATGTTTTTTCTAATTACAATATCCGGCGCAAACTTTCACAAAAGTAAAAGAAGCTATCACTCCTATCTAGATAAATATGATGAGAAGGAAGAGAAATAATTCTCTTCTTTTTCTTTATCAATTCGTCACACAGTGTGTGACATTTTTAATCAAACAAAAAAGGAGCAAAGATCCTAATTCATTAAATGATGTGATATCTCTTTATATCAAACTTGTCTTTAGGTTTACTACTTCCTTCTTCGTAACCAACATATATCGCGGAAAAAGGAGTAATCCCTTTAGGAAGATCTAATACATTCTTTATTTCTTCTTGGAGTTTCTTATTTGGGTATATTGCACACCAGACACTTCCTAAACCTAATTCAGTAGCCTCTAGTAAGATATTCTCTGTAGAAGCACTTAAATCACAATAGGCTAAATCGTGAGCGGAAAAAGGTAATGTATGACTTTCTTTAACACAAGTAATGATAATGATTGGAGATTTATATTTACCAAAAGGCATCGCCTTTCTTATCTTAGATTTATATTCTTCACTTTTAACAATATAAAACTCCCATGGTTGTTTATTCATCCCACTAGGAGAAGACATCGCTGCCTCCATTAGTAGTTTTATTTGTTCTTCACTAATTTCTTGATCAGTGAAACTCCTCACTGATTTTCTTTGTTTGATACATTCTAATGTTTTCATAGTGTTCTCCTTTATTTATCTATTTCTTCTAGTTGTAGAGTCTTTAAGATATTTGAATCATCCATTAATCTACAAATAGGAGGATTATCTTTACTTTCGATGATGCAATACCCTTTTTGGACCCCATCGATGAATTGAGCGCTAACAACTCTTCCATCAGCGAAGTTTCTAACCACCAATCTTAATCCTTTCTCATTTAAGAACATTTTAGTGGCTGTTCCATCTAAATAAACAAACTCTCCATAGTTAAAGGTTTCACTATAATATGTTGTTCCTCTTTCTCTTTTAGAGAAGTACATCTTTTCTTTTTCGTTAGGGTCTTCCGTTTTGACCAGTTTGCCATTTTGATATGTTTCTATTCGAGTTCGGTAGTCTTTAAGGATTCTTAAATATCTTCCATTCATCGACCATTCTTTTTGATCTACTCCAACAAGTTTACTCCCATCAGGGTATTCTCTAATGGATTGGCCACACAAGAATCCATCTTTAAAGAAACCAGTTCTTTTGATGTCTCCTTTAAAATAAATCACTCCTAATCCATCTCTTAATCCTTTTTGATAGATTGAATAATCATAGAAATCAATTCCTTGATGCTTATGGAATTTCACGTCGTAATTGATTCTTTTTAAATACCATGGAGTGTCCACTTTTCCATCATCTTTTTCTTCTAGCTTAATTGTCTTTAAAGCGATTAAGTTGTCCATATATCTCACAAAGGGAGATTCATTTTTTGGCTCAACAATACAATAACCATACTGGACTCCGTTATTCCATCTAGAAATTGCTTTATCTCCATTAGGATAAACTTTTATTGATAATCTTAGCCCAACTTTATTAAGAAAATAGTAAAGTATTGATCCGTCATCAAGATAACTTTCTTGATAGGCGAATCCTTCACTTCGATAGGCCACTCCATTATCTAGTCGATATTTCACCAAAGATTCATTTTCTTTAGGTGATTCAGTATCGATAAGTTTTCCATCTTTATAGATTTCTATTAATGAATATGTTTGATGATCTTTTTCATAGATTCTTAGGAATCGTCCATTGATCGTCCAACCTTTTTGATCAATTCCAATTAATCTAGATCCATCAGTGCCAAATCTAATAGATTCTCCACTTACTAGTCCATTTTGATAAAAACCAATACGAGTCACTCCAGAATCAAAATTCATGATTCCTAATCCGTTTCTTAAACCGTGTTGATAAACACAGTAGTCATAGAAATCACTTCCTTGATACTCATGGAATCTAATATCATCGTCGATTCGTTTTAAAAACCAAGGAGTTTCAATCTTTTTATTAGGTGTGGCATTAATAAGTTTAATGTCTTCAATTTTCTTTTCTTTAAGCGCCTCTTTTTGTAGCTTAGCCTTTTCTTTTTTGATTGTTTTACTAATTAGTCTAATTGAATCTATTCCGCCAAGTAAAAGTGCAAAAGGAAGAACAAGAATATCTACAAGAAGATTAGAATCATCAGGGCCTGGTTCATGATACTTATCGTACCAGTGTCTTAATTCATCTTCGACTTCTTCTGCTTGGCGTCTACTTGCTTCGGATTCAATTTCCCGTTTTGAGGCATGAAAAGACCAAGAAGTTTCATATTCTTCTCCCTCGATGAGATTATACTCGCTGTCGAATCTTCCTTTTATTCCGTTGATGATTCCGCAGCGTCGACCTTCTGAATCCGTATAAGTATGACTTCTAGCGTCACTTATTTCTTCTTCTGTGAAAAAGCTCATATTTATTTAATGATAGCATAGAAATAATAAAAGGTGGGAATTACCCACCTGTTAGAAAAGATTGTTATTTATTAAGAGAGATAGTCTTGTTCTTAGGCGTTTTGCTTAGAATAACGCTTTTATATGTTATCACTCTCTTTCCTATAAGGATTTACCTCGGTAATTGTAAAATTGTTGGGAGTTTGGGTAAATGGTTTTTGCGGCAATTAAACTATTGTTTAAATAATTCATACTTTTCTCCAACAAAATATTTCGAGTAAATAAAACCATTCCCGTACGCTTTTTCAAGAACAATACAATACGAGTTCATGATATTTACTCTTTCTTCGTCAACGTAATAATATGAGGTTTTTTCATTTTTCTTGTCATATGAATTTATTGTAATCACTTCCCTGTTACTTATTGGAATAAAAAAGTTATCAATCTGTTTTGTTTCTTTGTTAAAGGAATAATAAAAACCTATGGAATTGTCGATAAAATCAGTTTCACCATTATTTAAAGCAATTCTAATTGACATCGGTTGTTTCAAGTAGATAAGAATATTAATTTTGCTCGGATCAACTTGACTGATTAATTTAAGATACTCAGAATGAGTTAATGGCCCATAGACAAGAGCCGTAAGGGAATGCTCGTTAAAATCCTCAAGCGACTTTTTTGACCTTTGCAATTGATAGACCATGTATGATTCGATTATTTTTGTGTTTTCATAAAGAATTTTGGTTTTTTCTTTGTATGTTTTCAATTTGTATAACTTTTTCATCAATGCACCAAAACCAGATTCTGCGTTATCCGATAATAGTTTTTCCGTTTCTTCGTCGTAATAATTGTGCTCTGTCCCGGCAGTATCAACACTTTGTGCATACTCTTTATTCTTTTCAAGATTAAAAACACATACCGACTTGCCAGTTGCAAACTTTTCTAAGATACATTTTGGAGTTCCCACATGCGAATTCATATATAAAAATAATATCAATATTCTCAAAAATTTGAGGATTATTCAAAATAGTTTCTCATAAGCTCCGACCAGTTCATCTAACGAACACTTCGCATTAGCGGGACTAGTTGAAGAAAGATATACAATTCTTATTTCCTTTTCATCTATCTCTTTTAATAGATATTTATCAAAAAGCTTTCCTGCTTTCTTTCCTGTGATACCAATTGTTCTTATTGAAGGGTATTCTTTCAAAATATTTTTTATAGGTATAGGTGTTACATCTTTAATTGAAGAATCACTACTACCTTTTATAGAACAAGATTCAATAACATCATATAAACCTATCTTGTGTCTAATTAGGAATTCTTTTCTTTCTTCTATTCCTATAGGTTCTTCTTCATTAAAGACTTTACTTAATGCAAGAAAGAATCTATTCCTTGGATGAGAATAGTAAAACTTAGCTTCTCTACTTTTCACACTTGGAAAAGATCCAAGGATTAGGACTTGGGTGTCTTTGTGAATGAAGATGGGGAGTGTGTGGTTAAATGTAGGCATAATTAATAATTCAAAATAGAGTTAGGTTCGACTTCTTCATATTTAATACCGCTCACCAAGCAAATTGCTTTAATCTCGTTCTTATACTCTTTAGAAACGTTTGATAACATAAAGATTTTTAAAGGCTTAACGAAATCGATTGATATATGATCATCATCAATGGGCCTAGTCGGCAAATGGACAATTCTAATCTCGTTTTCAAAAGCAAATGGATATTTTGTCTTTTGGCATAAATAATCAGAAATCATTATATGATTTCGCTCCATATTTGAAAAATACAAAAATCTTTTATTGATAATCTCTTGGTTTTCGCATCCTATAGCAAATTCTAAGAATTTATCGTAGAATTCAGTTAAGTTATATTCAGTATTTTCGTAGTGAACTTTTAAGAACATCCATTGGTTTTTATTTTTATCAACATGCAGCACTGCAGATTCGTGCGAATATAAAATGGCAAATCCATTAAACTTGGTATATGTTTTCCAAAGATGACGATTTCTCGATACACTTTGAGGAAGATAACTAGCAAATGATGAAAGATAATACCTTTTAAAGCAGTGCTGTAGCAAAACCTCTAAAGCATTTTTCTTAGTCAGACTGTTATCACAATATTTCTTGCTTAAATAACCATAGTTATAACAGCACTCTAATTCCCCTTGACCTCTGTAGCAAAAATAGGATCCAAAAGATAGTTGTTGCTTCTTGATATCTTCAAGCGAATGCTCATCTGCACATTTAAATTTCAATAAATACATAGAAATATATTAACACAGCATCACCTTTATCATTCTTAGTAAATTTCATAATAAAAAACAATAGGATATTTTCGATATGCCAGAAGCTCTTATTAAATTAAAGAATCCATTAATTAAATAATGTCGTAGATTATCAAATCAACTACCAAATAGCCAAATTTTAAGTCAATTGGTATAGCTCCACTATTGTTCTTTAATATTGACATTTTTAACATTGCTAAGAAAGAACAATAAAAGAGTGATCAAAAGATGCAAGAAAATTAAACTAACAAAATAGAGAATCGAAAACACAATAGAATAATACAGCTTGTTGTTTCCACTAAAAATAATCGTTGGAGCTAATGCCAGTTGTAAACAAACCATTATCAATCCACTCACAACAGATGAAATTTCTACAATTAAAATACAATCAGGCTTTTTGCTACCAAAAAATTTATTGGCGGCTATTGCAACTCCAATTACAGCGACCAAGACACCAAATATAGTCCAATCGATAGAATAAAACGATGTTACTGTATTAAAATCCAAATTAAAGATTGCATATTTATACAAAATAGAAGGAAGAAACGCAAAGCAAAAAACTAATGTCAGTAGATTGGTAAAACCTAAGGCTATACAAATTACACTTTTAACTTTCTTTTTCATTGTTGTCATTTAGCGATGCAGATTATATGAATTAATTTTGCTAATAATATCATTTAAATTCGAAACAAAAAACTTAATTTGTCTCTTTTGGATTTTATCAAAATCATCAAAATTTAGGAGGTCAGAGACCAAATCTTTAAGCTCAGTTAAACTATCAATATCGCCAGAGAAAAACTCTCCAATGTTAGAGAATGAATAGATCGATAAATAAACACCTCTTATATCATTAATTTGTTCGGAAGAACAACTCTTTAGCAGTTGAACAATTTTTTTGTTATCAATTCTTTTCGAGAAACATCTATCTAGAATATATTTATCTTTAGATTTAATTGTACGCTCGCAAAAATCTTTTAAATCAACTAATTTGTATGAAAATAAATCTAAATTTAGATTATTTTTCATCACAGCAGATTCAACTGCTTTTTTGAAGTTTGTAAATTCATCTACTTCTTCGGAAGAACATAAATTAATTCCACCATAGTACTCAATCTTTTTCAGCTCCTCTGGTGATAAGCCACTAAGTCTATTAATCATTATTTGGTTGCATTCGTCTATCACATCGCCATAGCCAATCATATACTTAATATAAATTAAATAATTAGCTATTTTGTAATAAAGATTTAAAGGGATGTGGTCTTCCTTCAATTCATCGAAGACGTAATCAATTGTCTTTATTACATCTTCTTCTTTATGCAAATAACAAGAATAAATGATTGACAATTTACGATTCAATTCAGACTCTCTAAGATTGTCTTCGATATATTTCAAAAATTCAGACTCCTTAGATTTAATTAATTGTTTATCAAAAGAATTGTAGACAATGTAATCATAGCAAAACTTTTGAAGAGGATATTCATAGCACCCTAAAGAACTAGAGACACTATCGGCATCATTCCAAACACATTTTTCCCCACCCTTCAGTTTTTGAACAAAAACAGCAGAAGAAATAAGAATGCTGACGACAAAGTTAAAATCAAGATCGTCTTGATAATAATCTAAGAGATCATTAACTTTGATAAAGCTATATAGGACGGACCTTAGGTTTATGTTGCTTTGTTTGTTTACATTTTTTAATTGATCTACTAAAGTTCGAACAATCTCATCCTTCTTTTTGCTTAAAACAATAATACCTATTTTTTGATTTTCAAATTTTTGCAATATGCTTGCTATTGCACAATCATAGTCGCTATAAAATGGAATGGTATCGCTTATTGTTTTTTCTTTGATTTGCTTATATTTTTCGCTATTTTCGCCACACATCTCTGACTCGTTAGCAACAAGAAGAACCTTAACACCATCATATTCTACTAAATTATTTACATATGCCATTATATCAACAGGATTAATATTAGATCTTTCTACATCCTCAAACACAACAAGTGTATTCTTTAAATCTATAGATTTATAAACTTTCTCTAGTTCCTTTTCTGAGGTATCGATGTTGACATTAAAATAGCTAGCAACACCTTTGATAATTGTTTTTGCTCCAACCAATCCAAGTGTTGCAGAATGACTTCTTATCTTCTTTTTTGCGTTCTTAAAAATTTTCTTTTCAAAAATATATTCAAAATATATAGATTTGCTGATATCAAATTCGCTACGCAAACCATGTAGCGACACAACTAAAATGCTGCATTTAGTGTTCTTTTTAAGGTACGGAATTAATTCGTTCCTTAAAAAATAACTTTTCCCAGTTCCCCAACCTCCAGTTATCATTATTGCACCATAGCAATTTATATCTTCGACATATTTTTTTATATATTCATTGAGCTCATTTTTATTCATAAATTTAATTGATGCTTTCTTATATTTATGAATACCATAGCAATATAAAAATAACAATCATTGATTGCACATAATTCAATCTAATTGTGTAACAACTCTATATTTAGTCTGCCTTTAACGTACTGCAAAAATCCCTAATTTTTATTTGGTGCAAATTATTCCGACTGTAACAATCCAACCTTTTGAGGTGTATCAGATTCAACTAATGGGCTCAATCCAATGTCCCAGTTGATTTCCCTTAATCAACTTTAATCATTTTTATTCTTCCGTCTTGGAACAGTTCACTATATAAATCTAAACCGATTAACTTTGCTAATTTTAATTTGTAAGTATCAATATCGTGATGGCAATATATGTCATATAATTTGAATTTTTTCTCAAAAATGGGCTTTAGTATTGACTTATCAGAAAGATCTAAAGAATGCCCGTAAATAGCTATAGTTGATTCATTTGTTAATTTGTTAATAATTTTCTCGTTATATTCAGAATTGCAGTTTTTATAAATCCTTCTAAAACGTTTAAAAAACTTTATGTAATTTGATTCTTCGCCGAATGATTGATTTTTAATCATGAGTGGCTCAACTCCTAGAATAATATTCGACGAAATGTCTCCGTGAATATAAACAACATTTGAATTATCGATATTATAAATTGTTTGTGCGGTCTTGCTGTAATTAAATGATAAAATCATATTTGCGCTATTTCCGAGAAAAGGTAACGGGCCATTTGTTTCATTGTTTGCTGCAGCACTTATGTATTTTCTCAACTCATTTTCTAAAAGAAGCAGTCTGTTATTTAATTCTTCTAAAATAATATTAAGCACATTTTCTTTGATGGCAGTTGCAGGATATGCATTTACAAATATTTTAAAAAATAATTCTTTCGGCGAATGATATGAATCCAATCCAGCGAACCCCATTGAAAATTTTTCATCAATTGATATATGGATTTTCCCGTCCATTGGATTTAATAAACACAATATTAAATACATATTTATTGGAAGCTTAGAAACGTCCTTTATCCGCCAGTTATAATACTTATGAAAAACATTTCCCCAAGCATCTTCGTCATTAGAAAAATAAGATTCAATGTTATCGTTATCTCGAAAACAATAGTCTAAAAATTGGAGATATTGGCACAGGAGATTTTCAAATCCATTCCATTCATCATTAATATAATAATTTCTGTTGTATGCAGACATAAAAAACGACAATAATGGATTGCTAATTGATTTGCCTGAAAAAGATTTTAAAAAATCCGTGTATGAAGTTTTAAAATCACACCCAAGATCAAATCCGTTGCCAACAATCAATAAATCATATTTCATAGTATCAACCTCTGTTTCATTTGCTACATTGTTTCTTTAATTATAATAATTTATGCAGTTTTTTATGTCTATTTAAATAGACTTAATCGAAAACAACTTGCATTACCTGTTTTCTTGATGGATTTATAGACACAAAAGGAACAGGTACCACTATGCACGATAAAGACAAAGTTATCTTTGATAAGAAACTCCCATACGAATATAACATCTGCCTCTATATATTAGAAAAATTATATGGCAAGGGAATTATTGATGTTTCTTAGATAACAAAGCCAATTTTAAAAGATTGAATTACAATCTATTTCTTCTTGGCAATGGCACTTCTATTACTCACACAGAAATACATTAAAAAGCATTTCAAGAATCAGACTTCAAATCTTTTAATTTATGCAGTTTCACACCGCCCTTTAACTGAATGTATCCATTCTCTTGCTCATTGTGATAATGACAGGTAGGCACAATCCACTCTTCCATGGATTCGGAACTAGAATTAATCATGTGGGCGCCATCTGTTGCACACTCATCACAACCTGCGACACTACATTTATCTGGCCATGGAAAGCCTTTCTTAATCCACAACGATTTCATTGATGGATTTTCCCCTCTTTTAGAGGTTCCACCTTTGTTTTTCCATCCTTTTGCTGGCAAACTCATTTTTATTTCCTCCTATTTTTATTTTAATATAACGCAAAAAAGAAACTACTTTTTAACAAAAAGAATTGCTGTTTTAAGCTAATTAACGTTTCTATATTTCTTTTTGCTATAAAAAGCGTATCTAAACACATATATCCAACTTTTTAATCAATTAAATCTTTGTGATTCATGATATACACGATACATAGATTTAACTAATTTAGTTTTATTAGAGTTCTTACTATTAGAGTGAATAACATAAGTCGCTAAAACATTATGATTACCTTTAGTCACTATTCCTCTTTTTAATATTGTTAACCAGAAGATGTAGTCTTCATGACGGTTATATGTTTCATCAAAATATAAATCAACTATAACGCTTCTATCATGCATAATTAAACGTTGTTTAATTTGCTAAAAGAAAGACAATTATTTGATTATGACAAATACGCCTGTTTTAGCAATCATAATCTTTCTGATTGGCAGATTTTTCTATCTCTTTTAATCTTTCCATCATCATAACGCCATTACGCTGGTATTTTTCTTGCAAAAAATTATAGTACATAGGATCACACATCAAGAGATAATATATATATCCATACAAAACGTTGAAATTACACTTTTCATTTTTCTCTAGCGCTAAGTACACCATTTTCTTTACTTTTTTCTTGATGTCTGTCGGAACGGTCAGCCTTCCATCGTTTGTAATAGAAATGCCAACAACTCTTGCGTGACTTGTTACGTTGAAGAATCGAACTTTCTTGTAATTAAGCCTTAATTTGTATTGCTTTAGTTTGCACTTGATATAATCGACTATTCCAGAATCAATTCTTTCTGATGAACTGATAATAATGTCATCAGAGTATCTGGTATATTTGCCATTCGGAATATTTTTTGAAACAAAGTTATTCAATTCTTGATCAAGTTCAAACAAGTACAAATTAGAAACATAAGGAGAGGTAACACTTCCTTGTCTAAACCGTCCTTTAAATGTCAGGATGTTTTTTACAATTCTTGATTCTTTATCTTCCAGAAGCAGACAAAAATCTGTTCCATGAAAGTTGTTTATAACGACTCTTTCAAAAACATCCCAATTCATGTTGTCAAAATAATGCTTTATATCCAAATGCAAAAAGAATTTGTTTTCGATATGATAATCAGCCATTAGAACAGTTGATTTTCCTTTTGTATATGAAAAACAACCATCATGAGGTTTTAGCTTTGACAAATAATTATCCAATATGTACCTCTGTGCCATTTTTACTGTTTTACAAGGAACATAAATTACTCTATCCTTGTCTTCTTGTTTCAAAACAACTCTTTTGTGGCTTCTTGGAGATTGTATTATCTTTTTAAATCGCACCAAGGAAGACAGAGTACAACCTTCAGCAATCTCTTTAATAATATCCATATTGCTCAATCTTCCTTTTATAGTCTTGACAAGTCGATTTAATATTCAAATACTCATCAGTTCTTGTAAAGTTAACAGTAAATAATATTTTTCCCATCCATCTTTCATCAGTTTTTGCATTATTCATAATAAGTTTAGATGCTTCAACGATGTATAAACCGCCCGCTTTCTTCATGAATCCAATACTGCAGAGAATATTTAAAAGAGATGACAAAACATCGCGGAATCTAATTTCATCACAATCTATTTTATCCGTTTTTAGTTTAATACTTGTTGCACCAGTAATTTTGCAAAAGAAACTAATAATAAAATCAATATCAACAAAACCGACCAAACAAGCTAAATCAATCACAGCAACAAAGAAAGAAAACAAATCAACAACACTAACGATATCTCCGTTGAGTTCTCCGAAATATTTTGATATTTTGTTTTCCTTTAAAAGCAGAGAGTGTTCGTTTAACTTCCTAATATTAAAATTGAGGCGTAAATATGATTTCCCATATTTTTCATAGTAAGATGCAGTATAAACTCTGTCGTCTCCAATGTTTTTGAGATATTCAATTGGGCCGTAATTAATAAAAGAATTATCACTAGAATGCTTTTTGTTAAGAATCGCAACAACCTTGTTGTCGCTTTCTATCATTCTAGTGAATGCACCAAGTTCGCAAGCCGTTCCATAGCTTTCCACTGGTATTAGAATCATTTTTGAAACAGCTTCAAGAACAGCTTCAAAAGTTAATAAATCTAATTGGCCCTTATATATGGACAAATCTTCGCTAATGATTATCTTGATGTCAGGGTTTTTCGCCAGGACATTAGTTAAAGTCTTTCTAGAATAATGCGTATCTCTATTTCCACCGCACAGAAAAACAAAGCTAAAGAAGGAACTATTAACACGTCCTAGACTATCTTTTCTAAAACCACCATATCCATCTTTAGATGCCTTATCAGTCATATCAAAAACAAGATTAGTTATTTTATCGAAAGTATCTTTTATATTAACGGCGTTAAAACGTTTCATTCAGTCAGATGAGCCCTACCGTCGATATCAACCATTTATGAAATAATATGTTATTTCTTATTAAGTTGTTATCATGATTAGATGATTACGGATCCACAAGTAGTTAAAGATACATAATTATCAAATTGTGATAAGGGCATAATAAGTGATACTTATTACGCGTATTGAAAGTGAATAACCACTTATTGTTTGCTTACACAAACGCAAATCGTCACGTGCAACGCTAAGATTATTACTAGGGCTCAATTAGTATTTAATATTTATTTTTATGTATTGTCAACCCAACACCTACACTATCCTGCTTTCAGCATCGTCTAAAGTAGAAAAAGGCATGTGCCACTATTCTTAATTTTGTTTAAAGTCCTAGTTCTTTTGCCTTGTTTGCCACGTATCTATTTGTTTCATCTATCTCAAGCGTCTTTCTATGGACTTTGTAGATAAGGGTAACATCATTATTAATCATCTTTTTATAAAATAAAGGGTTCGTCTCTAGATGTCTAACATATAAATCATCTTTGAAGAACTGATGAGCATAGTAACCTCTTATTTCGGAAACTCTCCTAAGATCCGAGATTAAGCCGTCATCAACGTTTGAGGTCTTTTCTAAAAGCGAAATCAATTTGCCGAGCATTTTATTTTCACTTGTCAATTCATGTAATGTTCGATTGCTTTCTTCTTTGGCCTTGATTATATCGATGAATTCTATATCGTCTTTATCAAATACCTGTAGATACTTTTCTGCTGAAATTATTTGAACAAGATTATATTCAATTAAAGAGGTTAGATAAAAAATATATCCAATTGCGCCAAGAATATAATCAAGTTGTTTAGAAAGTCGTTTGCTAGCTCTGCTCCTCATAGTTTGAAATAATCGTTAAGCTGATATTTTGCCCCAATATTTTCCAAACAATTCGTTTCCATTACGAGATAGTTTTATAACACTGTTATTTTCTAAAATCGAGGCAGCTTCATTACCATATGTATTTTGCTTATCAAACGCTATGAAAATCTGCTTTCCACATTTGACATATTGTTTGAGAATGTTGGTGAGAGCGCCATTCGATATTTGCTTGAGCAAAATAGAGTCATGTATTAATGTAGGAACCTTTGTTAAGTTAACCATGGCCAAGTCAAAAACAATAAGACCTTTGTGTGCGGTGCCAGTTCCTGTATCATTTGGCGTATAGAAGGAATAACTATCTCCACTAAAGTTAATAGTTGGAGAGGCTGTGTTAACATTATAGATTTTCGAGTTGATCTCTTTCATCTTATTATTTAACTGCTCTTCTATTTTATTTAACTGTTTAATCTTAATTGTATTTAGAGCCTTGGTAGTTTCATCCTTATTACCCTTTAGTTTAAGCTTTTGATCATAGGATTTGTTTGCTTCATCCATCTTATTTATTTGATTCATCAATTCAGCATGTCTTTGTAGAACAACCGTAGACAATTTAGAGTTATCAGATAATGTAACAAGTTTGTTTTCAAGTTGCTTGATAGAATCGTTGATGTCGTCAAGTTGACGTTGAAGAACGTTTTTTTCTTCTGCGGCTTGTTTCTTAAAAACCTTAGATATTTTGTTGTGGAATGATTCTATTTCCTCAACTCTTTTTATGTCAACTTCTGGGAAAAATGATTTGAGAATTTCAAAATCTTTTGTTGTTTTTGAAAATGAATAATCTTCATTAAGACTTAATGTCTTAATTTTATTTAAAATATGGTAGCGTTGTTTCTTAAGTTTAGATAATTCATTTCTAGTTCTAATTGTCTCTTCTGTTGTCTCAGAACTTGCATCTAAAAGATTATTCTCTAAATCACTAGATAATAATTTTATTTCATTTTTAAGTTCATCTATAGACTTGACGTTTGATTTGTATTCTGTTTTTCCAATACTAGGAACAAAGTTAAACTTCGTCGCTTTATTGAAAGCACTATATTGTTCTTGAGCTTGTTTTGACAGTTCCTCAGCGTCTTTAATCTCTCTGTACTTATCAAACGTCTTAATACAGGCAAGGATTGAATCTTTCGTTTTTTCTTTTTCGTACCCTCTCAATGGTTCATTTTCGTTAAAATTCTTTTTGCCATAAACTCTCATGTATCGGCTGACACAATTTCTAAAACTCAAGTCACATAGTTGAATGCGATATTGTTCATCTAACCAATTGCGATATTCTTCCAGAGAAATAGATTCAACTTTATTGTATTCAGAATCGCATTTCCAAACTTGAGTGTTATCATCATTAAGTCTAGAAAAATAATACTCTCGATTGTCAAAAACAAATTTGAACTTAATCTCATGGTTACCAACATTCTTTTTAATGTCTTCGTTTTCAGCGTATGTTCCTCCGCCAAAAACAAAATCGACGATTAATAGGAGTGTTGATTTACCAATCGAATTATCACCATTATTGGTGCCCAAAACAACATTCAATCCTTCATGAAAAGAAATAACCTTTTGATGAAATGAATCGCAACGAATCTCACTCAGCATAACAAATCAATTCTCCTCCACTAGCCAAAGATATTTTATTAATCGCAAAAAGATAATCAAGTGTATCGAGATAGTCTAAAAATGAAGTAAATGATCTCTTTGTTTTGCTATATAGCTCAGCAACGGTCATGTTTTGCTTTCTAACAATGTTTAAAACAACGACACCTTTGCCAATTACACTTTCGTTTAAAGTCGTGACCTTATTCGGAAATCTCATCAAAAACCTCACAATTTTGAACAAAGAAAGAAACAATGGCTTCACAAGCATATCTATTTTTCGCATTGATTTCCTTCATAACCCAATCAATAATAGAATCAAATACTACTGTTTGATTGCTTTCTTTCTTAAGCTTCATATAACAACACTTTATTTGTGCTGACACCACTTCTAATTGGAAACCGTTCTTGCCATCAAGGTCAGAAAAACAATCTCTAATATAAGTGAAGTATTTATTAACATAACCTTCTATTTTTGTTTTAAGCAAAAGATTATTCTTTTCAATTTTATTGGCAATTGGAATAGGTGAATATCTAAGTTCATTCCATTGTTCTTCGCTTAGAGTGGTTATTTTGTTAATTACTTCAATCAACTCATCATCTAAGGATAAGTCTTCTATATCTTCTCTTAATTCGGTTAAATTAAGGAGCTGTTTCTTGATATTTAGTAATTTCTGATAATCACGAATAGACGTTCTGAAATCCTGTTTATTATGACAATCCAAACAAAGAGCAATCTTGTTCTTGATTGATTCACAAGTATCACCCAATCGCTCGACATCTAGCAAGGTTTCATATTGCTCAATAGTTGGTTTGTTTGGATAAATATGTGCAATTTCAAAATTGGCTACAGGTTTTTCCTGGGTTGATGACAACAAATCCTTTTTGCACAAAGGGCATCTGAAATCAACTTCCCTAAGAAGGATTCTTTTTTCATACTCATGCACTTTCCGCCTGTCTTGAAGATAAGGGTCACTATCCCTCTTTTCTTCCAATTCTTTTTTTGTCATCGGTTTAAACCCTAATTATTATATCAAAATATGACTATTTAAATAAATAATGCATAAATATGACCAATATCTTATGCTATTATATTTTCTTTCTAGCATCCTTATATTTCTTCTTATCCTATAACAACCTATAAGTACAAGTAGATAACATTACTTTAGTAATAACTAATTAAAAACTGTAAATATAAAAACATCAAATCAATGATGTTGAATTATTTAATAATCTGCTAACAAATATAATATGTGTCAATTCTAATATCGTGATAGTTTGTTTAAGTGAAGCACAATTGTATATCGTTGATGTGGTTTTATATCTTTGATGGTAATTGTTTGTTATCTGACATTCTTATATTTCTTTTTACCATAAAACGCCCATCTAATTACATAAAACCAACTCTTAAACCAATTGATTGCTTGAGTTTTAAGGTAAACGCTAATTAGTTATTTTTAAAAAGTTTTGAGGCAGAAGCGAGATCTTCATGATTATCAATTTCAAACCATCTTCCCACAAGATTGCATGGTTTGAACGGGATAACTTTTAAAGCATCATTTAATGCTACTTCGCTCCACTTTTTCAATTCTTTTCTTATTTCAATATATTCTTTACAAGCCTCAAAAAAGTGTTTTACCCCATTATTATTAAATTTATATAGATCAATTGAATTGCCAAGAGCATCCTCTTTTTTTATTGTCTTCGATATCTCAATAAGATTTCCAAAACAATCCTGAACAACTTTCATAGATTCTTCATTGTAATGTCCAACATCAACCACAATAGCATTTTTGTGTTCACATTCAATAAGTGCTTTGACTACAGATGCATCCATAAAAACGTCTGCATTCATCATAAGCATCTCATCTATTTCTCCCATGCTTTTAATTCCTAAATAAGCACTATACATATTATTAGTGGTCATATAATCCTTGCTTTCCACTATTTTCACAAAAGGAAAAGCTTCTCTGACTCTCTTTTCCAAAACATCCGCTTTATAGCCAGAAACAACAGTAATGTCTTTAATATTGTTCTCCACTAAATTACTGATTTGTTTGAAAAGAATTGGAGTTCCATTTACTTCCACGAGTGATTTCGGTTTGTCATCTGTTAACGGGGCCAACCTAGTTCCTAAACCTGCGGCTAAGATTAATGCTTTCATTTTTATTAGAATAAATACAGTATACCATATGTGAATTTCATTATATAATAATTCGATGAACAAAACTCAAATTGCTTATTTACATCTGAAGCGCATAATGGACATTGCAGCAAGTTTTATCTTGCTAATAGTCTTTTTGCCAGCATTTGTTTTTGTACCGTTAATTATAACTTGTCTATATAGGACAAATCCTTTTTTTGTACAAGAACGCATTGGATTAAATGGCAAAATTTTTAAAATAATAAAATTTAAGACAATGCGGGATGGATCGGAAAAATTTGGTGTTTATTCTAACGATAAAGATACAAGAGTAACGAAATTTGGCCTTTTTTTAAGAAAAACATCACTTGATGAGATTCCTCAATTGTTAAATATATTTAAAGGAGATATGTCTTTTGTTGGACCTAGACCTCCTCTAACATATCATCCATGGAAATATGAAGATTATGATGATGTGCAAATTAAAATGTTTAATGTTAGACCAGGGCTAACCGGATGGGCTCAAATAAATGGCAGAAGGACTCAAGAGTGGAATAGAAGAATTGAATTAAATATTTGGTATGTAAATAATGTATCGTTTCTTTTAGACATAAAAATATTTTTTAGGACTTTTATATTAATTTTTTCAAAAAAATCTAATCAAAATATAGGAAAAAGTCTTGGGTCGCGCCATTTAAATTTGTTATATATCACAAACAATGATTTGTTGGCGAAATGTTCTATTGATGCCGGGGTTGATTATGTTTTTATAGACATGGAATATTTAGGAAAAGACGAGCGGCAGAAAAATGTTGATTCAGTCAAAAACCATCACACCGTAGAGGATGTAAAAAGGATAAGAGGTTGCGTACCAAATGGGCATTTGCTCGTAAGGGTTAATCCAATTCATCAAAATTCAAATGCCGAAATTAAACAGGTTATAAAATATGGGGCCGATGTTGTAATGTTGCCAATGTTTAAAACAGCGAAAGAAGCCAAATCATTTATAAAAATGGTAAATAAAAAAGCGAAAGTTTGTTTGCTATTAGAGACAAAGGAAGCTGTTGAAAACCTGAGCGAAATACTGAACTTAAAAGGGATAGATATTATTCATATAGGGCTTAATGACTTGCACCTAAGTTATGGAATGAGACATATGTTTGAGCCGTTTGCAACCGGATTAATTGAATCTATTGTCCACAAAATTAGACTAAAAGGGATACAATTTGGTATTGGTGGAATTGCGAGACTTGGCAAAGGAGACATTTCTTCCAAAATTGTTATTGCCGAGCATTTTAGATTGGGTTCTTCCTTTGCAATTCTCTCTAGAAGTTTTTTCAGAGAGAAAGATTTTGATGTTCAAAAAGATGAAACACTATTTGCAAAATTGGTGAATGAAATACGTAATTATGAAGATGAGCTTAATACAAAAAACAAAGATTTTTTTGAGCAAAACAAAGAAGACATGATAAAAGCTATAAAAACAATAATTAAAAGTTAAAATGGTAGATGTGTATTAATAAGATATATAAGATTAAGTATTTTTTTTCTATTATTTGTTTCGTTTAAGTTTACTACTCTGATGTTCATATCAAAAAGTTCTTTGTTAAGATACTTTTTCATATCAAGATGATGAATATCATCAATTCTTTTTTGAAGCGGAATTCTGAGAAGCAAATCCAGCAACGCTCTGTTATTATAAGGAATTGTTATATCAAAACAAGATTTCATTACAGTAATATCTATGCCACACTTTCCGCCATGCATCATTTCCCATACAAAAAAATCTGATTCATCGTAGTTATATAAGTTGTTTTTTAAGTCGGTTTTATCAAGATATTCAGCAAATCTTTTGTCGGTTTCAAGAAGCAATTTTCTGTTGTGAATAAAGATTTTGTAGAGCGAAGAATAACAACGAGGCTTAAGATTTTGTGGAAATGATTTTCTTCCAAAATATTTGTATGCATATGCTCTTATTGTTTCAGAAATCCATGATTTTACTTCAACATCGCAAACGTTGTTGCGAATAAGGGTGATTTTTTTTCTTACATCGTTATCTTTCATTTGACCGATATCGCCACCATTGTGCTCAAAAATGCGTTTAAAAACATTAAAATCTTCAACTTGCTCATTCGAATTTGGGACGAGAATTTCAGTGTGTTCAACATTAAAGTGATTTGCGATCTTTTTTGCTGCCTCAGCATCGATTGATTCTCTATACATAGAAACATAACTAAATGTTGAAAACTTATCATATATTCCATTAGCAGCGGCAAAGGTAGTATTACTGTCAATGCCACCAGTTAATGAGATTGATGGCCGTTTCCATTTTTTAGATATTATTAACATAGTATTTTTCAAAATGTCGGCTGCCTGTTTTATTAAAGATTCATATTCATCTTGATTATCAACATAATCTATATATCTGGAAGGATAAAATCTATTGATAGATATTTTGCTTTTATAATACTTAATCATCGTATTAGGGATAATTCTTTTTAATTCTGAATATTTTGTTAAATCCCCAGGCAAATAATTTCCTAGCATGTATTTGTAAAATTTATAATTAATCAATCTTTTAACATAGGGGTCAGTTGGAGCGTTAAAAATATCACCAAAGATAGAAGAATGCGACATAACATAGATGTGTTCCTCTTTAACACTATAGCAGCCATACTGCATTCCACTAGCGTCAAGAGTGAAGGAAAAATTATCTCCTTCTATCATTCCAAAAAAGAAAATGCCAGTAAGTGTATTCAAACAATCTAGACATTTTCTTGATTCAATAATTCTATCTATGACATTTTCCTCTTCAATAATGTTATTTATAGGATCAAAGGCGTGACCAATAAAAAAAACAAATGTGCCATCCTTTTCTTTTGAGTGAAATGTTGTTTTTGGGTGCAACCAAATATTGTAATTTTTAAATTTAAAAACTCTCCATCTTTGAAACAACATGTCTGCAGAAAGATCTAGATCTAAGTCGTTTGTAATTAAAAACCCTTTGTCGAAAACAAACGTGCAAAGATTGTTCTTTTCTAAATGTTCATAATTCCTTGTATAAAAGTCTCGAAATGTCTCAATATTTTTATTTTCCATAACCAAGCAACTCGTTTCTGTTTTTAATTAACATATTAATAAACTTTTTTTGATCAAAGTTGTCTTTAACAAATTGTCTGCCAGATAGGCCTAATTGTGCACATAATTCTTTATTAGATAGTAATTTATCAATAGCTAAATATATTTGATCAACACTCTTTATATCTATAGCGATACCGGTTTTTCCGTCAATAAAAGCATCCGCTGGACCAGGATATTTTGTTGCAATTACAGGAACTTCCATACTTGATGCTTCTAAAACACTCATTCCAAACCCTTCTCTATACGAAGGCAGCACAAAAATATCCATTGCCGAAATATATTTTTCAACATCAGGAACTCGATTGGTCACAACAATTCTGTCATCTGTAAAAAGATAAGTAAGCAGGTCTTTGTTAATTGTTTTTTGCTTTTCGATAGGGCCAACAAATAGCAAGTAAACATTTTTGTATTTTAAAGATATTCTTTTAAATGCCATTAAAAGTTCATTGCACCCCTTTTCTTTGCCAAGTCTACCAACAAAGCCAATAACTCTGGCGTCCTTAGGTATGTTGTGTCTATCAAAAATTTCCTTTCGATATTCATTTTTTTTACCAGGATTAAACAATTCTGTATCAACTCCTTTTGCACTTCCATTCCAAATAACCTCGCTCTTGAAAGAGCTATATATCTTGTTTTTTATGCAAAAAAGTCTATTTGAATGACTATCTGGTTGAATAATAGAGGATTTTCTACAAATAATCTTCTCAATCATTTTAAAAACGAGTCTTTTAAGACCACGCATTGTGACATATACCATTCCCCATTGGCAATAGATGCGAACTGGTACTTTTGCCTTTTTAGATGCAATTGATGCGCATAGACTAGCGTTTGGGGTTGAATATTGGATAAGAGAATAATTCTCGTATTTTAAAATTTTGGTTAACCGTATAATTGATTTAAACGTTTTTATAAAGTTTATTCCTCTAGGAAAATCAATGGGGATAGTTTTAACATAAGGGTATTTATCATTAAGTTCCCTAACAAATTCATCACTCATGTTAGCAGCAACAGTTAAATCATAACCATTATTTTTATAGGCTTCAAAAAAAGGGACAACCCAATTATTTATAGAAGACCACATTGTAGTAACGATTATTATTTTTTTGTCCATAAACAAATATTCTGCATCGCTAAATTAGATAGCCTCTCGTTATTATTTTCGCTTATATAGCTGTTGTGTGGGGAAATAAAAACATTTTTTAACTCCCACAAAACGGAATTAGCAGGGAGCGGCTCTTCTTCAAAAACATCCAATATTGCATATGACTCGTCATTTTTTTGCAACCACTCAACCAAACACTTCGAATCAATCAAAGCTCCTCTAGAACAATTTATAACAATGCAACTTTTTTTAAGGCGATCAAAAATCGATTTGTCTACTATATGGTAAGTTTGATCATTGAGTGAGGCGGAAAGAACTAAAACATCACACCCATCAACAGCGCTCAAAAAACTATCGGAAGGAACAAATTCATCAATATCACCATCACAAACAAAGCGTTCATCAACACCAGTAACTCTACAACCAAAAGACTTAAAAAGTGAAGCAAGCCTCATTCCAACATTACCACATCCGAACAAAACAACTTTTTTATTATATAATTCGAAGATGTGTCTTTCCTTTTCCCAAACATTTCTTTTTTTGTTTTCAACAAAAAATGAAAGATTTTTATACCTATATAAAATTGTTGATAAAACAAATTCAGTCATAGGAATGACATACGAACCAGCTACATTTGCAGTAATAATATTTGAATCACAAAGAAGAGTATTAGGCACACGATCCATTCCAGAGCAGAGAAACTGAACATACTTAAGATTTGAAAATTTTGTGTAATCAATAAAGCTGAAGAGATTATTACATATTACAATATCGGCATCAAAGCAATTTTCGTTCAATGGTTTGGATTCATCTTGAACAAAGTACACTTTATCAAACAATGAATTAAGTTTTTTCATTTTTTCTTCTGAAAAAATGTTTCTGCCAGCAATTAATAATTTCATGAAAATATTCTATCAAGCACCATATTTGTTATCAATAACAAACTAATCATGTTCATTTTCAATTTTTGTGAAATAATATATAGTATGCATCTAAAAACAGGTAAAAACATACTATTTGCAACAATTCTAGGATATGTTCTATTTGGAATAAATATTTTATCAGGCCTATTTGTAACGCCGATGATTATAAATTTCCTTGGAAAATCAGATTATGCACTTTTTACTCTATCATCTTCATTAATTTCTTTATTTCTACTTGATTTTGGTCTTGGTGCAACTTCAAATACATTTTTATCAAAAGCCAGAGCATCTGGTGACAAAACAAAAGTTGAACAAATTTTAGGAAACATATATAAAACTTATTTAATTATCGATATGGTATTACTTTTTGTTTTCATTTTTGCATACGGAATAATTGACAATTTATATGTTGGGCTTACAGAAAGTGAAAGACAAAGATTTAAGTTTGCTTTTTTATTGAGTTCAGCCCTTAGTTTAATTTCTTTCCCTTGTTCAACATTTAATGGGGTTCTTCTTGCATATGAATGTTTTACATTTAATAAAATTTTGGATATTTTACAGAAGCTGTTGTATTTAGTTCTAATAATTTTATGTGTAAGTGCAAAATTAGGATTATATGTTGTAATCTTGTCCAACTATATATCTTCTTTTGTTTGTTTATTGCTTAAATATCTACATATTCGTTTTAAACTAGGACTGTCTTTTCGAGGCAAATATGGATCAGGAAGCATTTCATCAATTATTAAATTTTCGAGTTGGACTCTAATAATTTCTATTTGTTCAAGATTAGTCTTCAATATTACTCCAAGCATTCTTGGAATAGTAAGTAATTCTGAGCAAGTGGCAGTTTTCGGCATAGTTTCAGTAATAGAGGGGTACGTTTATACTTTTGGTTCAATTACAAATGGTCTCTTTTTGCCAAAAATTGCAAGACTTTATAACGAAAAAGAGTCCTTCAAGGAAAAACTCCAGTCATTGGCTCAAACTGTTGGAAAAATTCAATTTTCTATCGTATCGTTGATAATTATTGGATTTATTCTATGTGGCAAAACTTTTATTAGCGTGTGGATTAGTGATCAATCCTATAATATTGCCTACATTTGTATCGTGCTAGTAATTGCAAGGCAATTAATTAATGTACCACAAATTTTATTGTACGACGCTTTGTTTATAACTGGAGATGTTAAACAACTGGCAATCATTTCACTAATAAAAGCAACTGTAAATCTGGTTTTGTGTTTTGTGTTTTCTAAGCTTTGGGGTTGTTTTGGAGCAAGCCTGGCAATTTGCGTGTCAAGAACAATCGAACTATTACTATTCAACCTTTTGTATAAAACAAAATTAGGGGTTGATTTAATTATCTTTTTTAAAAAAACATTTGCTCTTCAAACAATCGCCATATTTGTAACAGTGGCCGTTTTTCTTCCTCTTTACTATATACTTTTTAAAGGGAAAACATCTTTCACATATCTCGCAATTGAAATCGTTGTTGTTTCGTCTATTTATTTACTGTCAACGTACTTAATTGTTTATCGTAAAGATGGCATTAAATATTATTTAAATTTACTTAAAAAGTAGTTGATCCACTTCATCGTATTCGCACGGAGATTTGTTCCATAAATCATTCATTTTTTTCTTTTGGTCCAAATAAATATCATCGCCATTTATCGCAGATTTAAGTGAGTCGAACAACTCTGTAAAATTCCAGCAGAGGGGCCCAGCCATGTAATCCCTAGGATTATCTACCATAAACCCATCTCCAGAAAGTGCTTTATTTTTATTCAAAACCTCATTATATTCAGCGCAATAAAAAACAATTGGTTTTAATGTTGAGTAGTAATCAATAAAAACAGATGAATAATCTGTTACGAGACAGAAAGATTCTCCTAGTAAATTGTAAAAAATTATATCTTTTTCTTGAAGATTATCTTCGGTCAAAAAGATAATGTTGGTAAATCTGGCATATATTAGAGGTTTTTTTATAGATGGGTGAAGTTTGAATACTATAGAAACAGACTGTCGAGCAGCAAATTCATCAAGCAACCGCATGTTCTCGTAACAAAAACCGGATGGGAGTAAATTCACAACATCTGTCTCTTCGTTTGCATTCAGTTTAAATGTAAATGCAAATACAATTATCTTGTTTTCAAAAGGTATTGAAAGTTTGCGTCTTAAAGAAAACCTTTGCTGCTCTTTTAAATTGAACAATCCAAGCCTAAGATTTGTCATATATAAAGCTTTTTTGCCGGCAAAAAAACCATTATTAAAATATAAATCGCTGGTGAACTTATTGTTCGAAACAATGTAATCTATCCATTTATCAATTTGAAAATTATAATTTGAAACTTTTTTAAATGGCTGCCCGTGGTTGAAAAACAAAACAATTTGTCCGTCTTTTTTAAAATGAAGAAACACTCTATTTGAAACCAAAAAATATTTAGCTTTTGAAGTAACAATAAAAGTCTTCACTTTTTGAAAAAGATTGCAACTATTAAAAAAGAAAATTATTTTTTTTATACCCTTGTTTTGTGCCTTGTTTTTGTTTTTTGAATCACAAATCCAATAATACTCATACGACGGATAGGTTTTTAACAAATGTTTATATAATTCAAAAATGGAGTCAGAAAAATCGGGGTAACTTTCTAAAATGATAATTTTTTTATTTATTTTAAACAACTTTGAGAGGATTTTTATCATACGATTAATTATATCAACTATTGTTGTGTTGATTAAGAAAAAAACATATATTAATATATTAAAATGAAAATCATTCAATATATTGAAACTTTAAAATGTGGAGGAGCTGAAAAAGTTGTTGTCGGACAATCTATCTTTTTCTCGAAAACGGAAGAAGTTTTAATACTGGTAAATTTTGGATTTGAAGGAAGCCCCTTTTTAGAAAAACTAAAGAAAACAAATATAAAATTAGTTTCAATTTATAGCCATTGGAATTTTTTCACACGAGTTTTTCATAAACTTTTTGGCAAAAAATACATTTCATACAAATTAAATAGGTTGGTTAGTTCTTTTGAACCAGATATTTTTCACGCCCATTTATCGGTTTTAAAATATGTGTGCAACATTAAAAAATGGGGCCCGACCAAGTTTTTTTATACATGTCATTCTGACCCCAACATGTACTTTAGTGGATCAAACGCTGACGAACTATTTTTTGCAAAAAAAATCATGGCTAAAACAAATCTTACTTTTTTTGTTTTGAATGAGAAATACAAAAGGATACTTTCTGGTTTTTTAAATACAAGATGTTCTATAAATGTTGTACATAATGGTGTTGATATAGGAGCATTATTGGATAATAGTTGTAATAAATTTGAAACAATCAAAGAACTTGGAATTAATAAAAACGCCATCATTTTAGGTCATGTCGGAAGAATGGTTGCAGAAAAAAATCATAATTTTTTAATAGATGTTTTTAATGAAATACGCAAAAAGGTCAATGTAGAACTTATCCTTGTTGGTGATGGTCCAATCAATCAGCAATTAAAAAAGAGGGTAAATGCTGATGGGCTCACAAATTATGTTCATTTTCTTGGTGAAAAAGAAAATGTTGGCAAATATTTATCTGTCATGGATTGTTTTGTGTTTCCGTCTATTATCGAAGGATACCCTTTGGCTTTAATTGAAGCACAAATAGTCGGCATTCCTTGTGTTGTATCGGATGCAATAGATGATGAAGCGATAATCAATAATAACGTTTTAAAGGTTAACGAGTACAACATCGACAAGTGGATTTCATCAATTATAAAAATAAGCGGTCAAAGAAACGTAATTCAAAACAGAGAGCAATATTCAGATGAAAGAAAAGCAAAAGATATTTACTCTTTTTACATTAGGAAATAAATAATGGAAGAATCAGCTATTTTATTAATTTTTTTCAATAGACCACAGTGGCTAAAACAAACTTTTTTTGAATTAGCAAAATTTAAACCAAAAAAATTATATCTTTTTCACGATGGCCCAAGAGAAAATAACGACGACGATATCTCAAACATAAAAAAATGTGAGGAAATCGTTTCAAAAATAAATTGGAATTGTGAGGTTCATAGAAATTATCAAAAGAATAACTTGGGATGTGGTTTTGGTCCTTTTACAGCAATAAACTGGGCGTTTAAGAGCGAAGAAAAACTAATCATTCTTGAAGATGATTGTGTTCCTTCGCAGTCTTTCTTTGATTTTTGCAATACTATGCTAGATTATTACGAAAAGTCTGATAGAGTTTTTTTAATTAGTGGATCAAATTTGGAGGTTCAGACAAAGATTGAAGAATCATTCTTTTTTGCGTATGCCGGCACAAATTGTGGCTGGGCTACATGGAAGAAAAATTGGCTTCTTTTTGACTTTAAGTGTGATTGGGTGAACGATAAATTTATTTTTAAAAAAGTTGGACAAACAATTAGAAGAATTAATAAAAGAGCAGCTGTGGTTGAACTAAAATCATTTAAAAAAACAAATAAATTACTCAGCCGCAATCAGCAATTGTCTTACTGGGATGAACAGTGGCAAGCAACAAGATATATACATAATATGTTGTCGATTGTTCCAAGCAAAAACTTAATAACAAACATAGGTTTGGGTTTCGAATCTACACATGCTAAAAAATCTTCCATTCCAGAACATAATCACAATACACCTGGAAAAATAAATTTTTGTTTTAATGAGCGATATGAATTAAATGTTCCATATGTATTTCCAAACAACATTACAGAGAATAGAGATTATGACAAGAAAGTTTATAATTCGCTATATAAAAATTTTTTTCATAGAGTTCTTGATAGGACAATGAAGATATTAAAAAGGCGGCACAAATGACTTTACTATCCAATTATTTTGTTTATATTGTTTATGGGTTGTGCTGCATATTTTTATGTGTCATTAATACCCTCGTAAGAAAAAAATGGTTTTGTATAAGCTCTTCGGTATTCATTTTATTGTCGTTTTTTCTTTTACTATGTCTTAGGTCTTCAAGCGTTGGTTTAGACACTATCGCTTATATAAAAAAATATGAGGCGACAAAAGAAATAAGCAACATAAAAGAGTATATGTGGAAAAACAAACCGGAGTTTTTGTATTACGGGTTGTTGTTGCTATTTTCAAAATATCTTAGTTTACCAAAAATAGTGTTTGACGTTTTTAATTCAACCATAGTGTTTATTTCTCTGTTTTTTGCATTTAAGAAAACAAAAAACCCAGTCTTTTCTCTTACAACATTCTTGCTTTGGAATTTCTTTTGCTTGTCATTCACGGCAGAAAGACAGTTTGTATCAATTGCACTTTCAACTATGGCATTATCGTTTTTTATTTTTAATAAAGGCTGTAAAAGATGGATTTTTTATTACTTACTTATAGGGACGTCAATTATGTACCACGCTTCTGCTTTGGTTATGATTGTTTGTCCCCCATTACTTCTCATGAAAATAAAGAAAGAAAATATACTTTTTATTTTTATACCAATTATCTTTATGAAGCCTTTCTTTGAAGGGATTTATTCTTTATATTCAATGATTTCAAAAACTTATTACACGCCAACAACATCGAGAAGTTCAATTATTATGTATTTAATAATATTTTTCATGATCGTTTTTTATATGGTATTTTTAAGAAATAAGAATGACAAATTATTCGGGTTTACAAATCATTTTTTTGATGAATATGATTACAAGCAAAATGTTTCGCATATATTGATTTTGTTTTTATATGCTCTATTTTTAGCATGGAACTCCGCAAATATGTCAATTTCTAGGTTATCGTGGTATTTTGGAATTGGTATTTCATTAATACTTGATGATATTACATTCCTATCAAAACAAAAGACAACAAAAATATTAGTAGAGTGTTTAATGCTGACGTTATTATTTTTCTATTTTATTTATTCATTACCAAATTTTGGGCTGATACCATATGAAACAAAGTATTTTTAATAAACTTAAACTACATATTTTTTCTAAGATAGGATTTCTATTGATATTATTATCGGTTATCAATTTATTAACCATATTAATCGGCAATTTTGGTTACTCTATGCCAATAGAAAATTTTTGTAATAATATCTCTATTTGTAATGTTGAACAAAATACTAATAAAGTTAGATGCGAATTGAAAACAAAAGAAAACAAAAATCAATATTTTTTCCTTAACTGGTCCGCAGTAAAAGCCGTTTCAACCAAAGGGAAGAACAATTCTGTTTATTTTGAATATTCTCAATATAGTTCGGATTCGTTTATTGTTGAAAATTTCACTCCACAATCTTTATTTTCATACGCTTCATTTGGAATATCAAATGCATCCGAAGGCTATGTGCCGCTTGATTTAAAAATTATTAGTGGCAAGTATAATTCAAATGACTATGATATAACTCAAAACGTTGATTTTGATAGCACTCTTCCAATTATGATCTCTGAATCATTTGTTAAATTATATTTCGGAGAAGAAAAATATGAAAATGTTGTCGGAACAAAAAGCAAAGCGTTCGGAAATATTCAATACGAAGTTAAAGCAATTGTTTCAGACAAATGTTTATGCACAAACTATACTAATGTTCCTTTTGTAATAACGAATTATAGGTGTTTATCTAGTAAATTGGATGGAGAAATCCTGGTGATGAAGCTCGACAGAAGTAAATATGCAACAAACTTCAGTATTATGAATCTTGCTATAAACTGGTATTTAGCAAATCCATTCGCAAAAACATCTCACTGCGAACTTCATGTTCCTAAAGACGAGTGGGCTGTGAGTGAACTAAAATGTATGGTGAATCAGAACTATAACAACAAGCTCTCTTGGATTGCAATAACATTTCCGATTATTTCGTTGGCGCTTGGTTTATTAACTTTTTTCATCCTCAAAAGACAAGATTTTAACATTACTGACAAGTGGATCTTTTTTACAATGGTTCTATTATCAATCGGATTAACAGAATTACTCAAGATAGGAATTAATGGGGTGCTTTTAGGCAACATCCATATTTCTTCATCGGCAGCAATTCCTGTCACAATAACTTTTTTTAATATGGTTTTATATGTATCATCCATTTTAGTTGGATTCAAACGCAAAAGGATAAATAATATTTATGAAATTAATATCTGACAAACTAATATCGATAATAATACCGGTCTACAACGGTTCTAATTACATTTGTTATGCAATAAATTCTTTGTTAAAACAATCTTATAAAAATATTGAAATTATAATTGTGAATGACGGATCGGACGATGAGCAAGCATTATTAACTGCATTAGAACAATACAAAGAAATTGATTTTATACATTACATTTCTAAAGAAAATGGTGGCGTAAGTAGCGCAGTAAACACCGGCATTAATGCGGCAAAAGGTGATTACATTATATGGTTGTCTCATGATGATATGTTAAAGCCACGATCTATTGAAACCAAGATTAAAAAGCTACAAAGTATTAAATATAAAAATGTAATTCTTGGCACTAGAACATCCTTTATTGACGGCAAAGGAAAAAAACTACTCAAATTTTCTTTTTATCATAGAAATTATTCTAAAATAAGTGACTTCTTTAAATATTCAAATATAAATGGGTGTTCATTGCTAATCCCTATAGAAGTCGCAAAAGCCATACCATTTAATGAAAGATTAAGATATTGCCAGGATTTATATCAATGGTGCGAGTACATAAATTTGGGGTATCGATTTATTGTTTTGAAAAACAAACAGACAGTCATGAGAATTCATCCAAACCAAGTTACATATTTGCGTTCAGATTTATATGAGAAAGAATTTCGTGAGCTATTTGATAACTTTGTTGTTCCAATTATTAATCAAAAAAAAGAAATCATACAGATTTATTATGCCTTGATTTGGAGACGAAATCGTTACCTTTTTTATGAAAATTATATTAAATATATAGAAAAAAATATAATAATGACTCCAGGCATAAAACTTAAGTCAAAAATATTAACTCTGTTTGGAGGGCTTATAAAATAAATGAAAGTAGTTCAAATTAATGCAACATATAACATAGGTTCAACTGGTCGTATATGTGGCGAAATATCTGACCACTTAACTAAATTGGGGATAGAAAATTTTGTATTATATAGTATAGGCAAAAAAGTGAGTTGCAAAAATGTCATCAAATTTTCAACTCCAATGGATATTAAAATTAGTTCTTTAATATCACATCTGTTTGGCTGCTATGGATTCGAAAACTTTTTTTCAACAAATAAGTTAATATACATTTTAAAAAAAATAAAACCAGATATTGTTCATATTCATAACATCCATTCACACGATGTTAATATTTCAAGATTGTTTTCTTTTTTAAATAGAAACAGAATTAAGGTTGTTTGGACATTCCACGATTTTTTTGCAATAACAGGCTATTGCGTTCATTTTGAATCAACTGGGTGTAATAAATGGAAAAAAAGTTGTGGTAAATGTCCGCAAAAAAAAGATTATTCTTTTTTGTTTGATTGTTCAAAACAAAATCAATTTAAAAAGAACCAACTTCTTAAGAATAGCAATTTGACTATTGTTTGTCCTTCCGAATGGATGAAAAAGCAAATAGAAGAATCATTTTTAAAAGATAAAAGGATTGTAAAAATTTCAAATGGAATAGACACATCACTTTTTAATAATACCGGTGTAAAAAATGATGATGGCGCAAAAACCATTTTAGGAGTAGCTAATATTTTTACACCCAAAAAAGGCATTAACGACTTTATCGAACTAGCAAAACGCATTGATAAAAGATTTAATATAGTTTTAATCGGTGAAATAGATAAAAAAATTAATCTACCAAAAAACATCAAACATATAAATCAAACCAATTCGCCAAACAAACTAGCAGAGTATTATAAGACATCGTCTGTGTTTGTAAATATGACATATGAAGACACATATCCGACAACAAATCTTGAAGCATTTGCTTGTGGACTTCCAATAATAACATATGAAGTGGGTGGATCAACTGAAGTCTTTAATTTTGGTGCATTTGGTTATTCTGTCGAAAAGGGGAACATTGATAAAGTCATAGAATCAATTGAAAAAGTGTGTGACATCAAACCAAAAAATGTTAACTCCAACATAGTATCCAAAGAAACAATGTTGGAAAACTATTATATGTTATACAAAAAACTCTAATGTTTTTTTCTGAATGTATTTTTAACAATATGAGGAATTGTTAAGACAACAATTTTTAAATCTAGAATAAAGGACATATTATCAAGATAAATTTTATCAAATTCACATTTTTCTTTTCTTGATAATTCTTTATTTGATTCATTCAATTGTGCTAAGCCAGACAATCCAGGTCTTAATGCTATTGATCCATTTGCAATCCTTCCATCAATCTGATCGTTAAGAATTGTAATTATAGGTCTAGGTCCAACAAAAGACATTTGACCAGCGAAAATATTAAATAATTGCGGTAATTCATCTAAATGGGTCTTACGTAGGAAAAAACCGATTTTAGTATAATTGTTTCCATTACATTTTTCCTCATACGAAGGCGAATTCAAAAGCAAAGTTCTAAATTTAATTATTAAAAATTCCTTGGCGTTTCTTCCACATCTCTTTTGAATAAAAATGGGGTGAAACTTTGTAAAAATACAGTTGATTATAAAAACAAAGAATAGAAGTGGAAAAAAAATGATTATTGCAAGTAATGAAAAAACTATATCTAATAATCTTTTAACAAATACATTGTAAAAAGAGCCTGACTTTGAGTTTTTCATTGCTGTTTCTCTGACTCTGATCTCTTGTAAGTGCAAATGAGTCGAGCAAGAAGCTCTTTGACGTCGCCTGTTTTTTCTTCTAAACCAAAAGCAATCTTTGCTTTCTCAATATCTTCAAGAACCTTTTCATTCTTTGTTTCTCTAGGTTCAATATAAATCTTCTTGTTTGGAGTTTTGAGTTGATGTTCTTTATCTAAGAGAAGTTCTTCATAAAGTTTTTCTCCTGGTCTTAAACCAATCTCCACGATTTTGATGTCTTTTTCAGGAGTTAACCCAGCTTGTCTAATTAAGCGAAGAGCAAGATTGTAAATCTCCACTGGTTTTCCCATATCCAAAATAAAGATTTCTCCACCTTCAGCGAATAATCCACATTGAAGGATTAGACTAACTGCTTCAGGGATAGTCATAAAATAACGAGTAATTCTTTTATCTGTAATAGTGATTGGTCCGCCAGCAGCAATTTGTTTTTTAAATAATGGAACAACACTTCCATTACTTCCTAAGACATTTCCAAATCTAACCGCTGCGTATTTAGTGTTCTCACTATGTTCGGAGTAGTATTGAATAATAGTTTCTGCGAATCTTTTAGTGGCCCCCATAACATTAGTAGGTCTAACAGCCTTATCAGTACTCACTAAAACCATTTTCTTTGCATGGTATTTGTCCGCCATCTTGGCAACATTATATGTACCAATGACATTAGTTCTAATTGCTTCAGCAGGAGAATCTTCCATTAATGGAACATGTTTATACGCTGCCGCGTGATAAATGTAATCAGGATGATATGTTTTGAAGATTTGTTCCACTCTTACTTCGTTATATGTAGAACCAATAAGAGTAACTAATTCAATATCTTTAATACCTTCATCTCTCATTCTTTTCACTAATTCCATTTGAATGTCATAAGTGGAATTTTCATAGATATCAAAAAGAATTAACGTTTTTGGATGAGTAGCGAATACTTGTTTAGTGAGTTCACTACCAATAGAGCCTCCCGCTCCTGTAATAAGAACAGTTTTTCCTTTAAGCATTGTAAAGACTTCTTTATTGTCTAGGATGACTGGATCTCTAGAAAGTAAATCATCAAGATCAACATCAATCATCCTGACATCATTAGGTCCTTGCATCTCATTTAATAAAGGCATTCTTTTAACAGAAACACTACTATCAGAGAGAAGATTCAAAATCTCTTTGAGTCTTTTTTCTTTTAAAGCAGAAATAGCGATAACAACTTCTTCGATTTGATAGAAGTCAATAATTTTCTTAATGTCTTCAATTGGTCCTTTTACTGGAATATTAGAAAACACTCCACCAATCTTATTTGGATCATCATCAACAATGACAACAACATTTCTTTGATTTTCTTTGTTAAATCTTGCATCATCAACAACAATCTTGGCAACTGCACCGGCTCCAATAACTAATGTTCTAATAGGTTTTTTAGAACCATACATTCTTCTTGCTCTATGATAGAGTCTAACTGCAAATCTAGTCATCGATAATAATATTGCAGTCATTAATGCTCCTAAACCCCAAGATAAGATTAATTGCCATTGGAAAAATAAAAACTTGCTAGGAACTATAACAATTACAATTAATCCCACTACTGAGATAGCAATTGAAAGTATCATCACCTTAAGAGCGTCCTCAATAGAGAAGTTCTCAGACAATGTTGAATATACTTTTGTTACAAAGAATGTAACTATATGAAGAAGGACCAATCCTCCAGAATATACAAAGATTGAAATTAATTGAGTGTGAGTAAAACTAGAGAATCCTGGAACTCCAGAATATCTAAAAGTGAATAGACCAAAAGTGAATACGATAATCGCATCCATCAAAGCGTATATTAGCTTAACCCAAATCTTTCTTTTCATAAGCTAGTTCATAATAATATAACCCAATAACCAATGTTATTGCAAACTTAATTAATCTCACGCATATTACAAAAACAATGCATTGTTTTAAAATGTGATAACATATGTTATCACTACTACAATAATAAAATAAATACATTATTTCTAATTATTATTTAACTTAATTAAATAACCTCTAATACAAATATCTCCATCATAAAAGCATCGAAAGTATACCCTCCGATGCTTTCCTTTTATAGCCACTAAGATAGGTTTTTGGTCAGCAAACCCATTTAGTTACTAAAGTTTTATTTTTCTTTGCGTCTTCTTAAGAAGAAGTATCCGCCGATAGCGGTAATACTTAAAGCCGAGATGACTATTATGATAGTAACTGAATTAGAATTGCCAACAATTGACGGCAAAATTCCAAGAGATCCTTTTGGAGCAAATGTTCCGCTAGCAGAACTAAAAATCTCACCATTTGCAGATGCCCAATCAGTTAATCTTTCAATTGCATCAGCGCTCAATAAAGAAGCGTCTTCTAATAGTGAATAATTGTCTTTTGCTCTAGCATAATATCCATTAGTTTTACATGTTGTACCATCAGGCCTACTAGTTGTTGGAATGGTTCCATCTAAAAGCAGCAGCGCATCTTCATACCCATCAACCTGAAGTTGATCATTGGTTGGGGTTAAATCATTATCGTTATAATATAACTCAATATTATTGCTGTTTGAGCCATAACAAACAAAAATATTGTTTGAAGAGTTATAACCTATATATTTATTATCTGCCACTTGATTAGCGACCGTAACTTGTCCGTTGCTAAATGTAATATCAAATAAACAATTTGGTGCCAAAACAGAAGTAGCTTTTAAATAGTTGTTCGTTCCACTTCCATCAGCATACAAATATTTACCATTGCTATAAAAAATCCATCCAGCTTCTTGAGTATTTTCATCAACTTGGATTATTGTTTCATAAATGATAAATTCTCTTCCGTGGCCACCAGAATTACTTAATGTACCATTATCGGTATCGAACAGTGTATTACTGCCACTGATATTATTTTGATTTTGAGTATTAGCAACCTTGGCAGATGTTGAATTAGCAATAATAACATGCATTCCGCTAACCAAATCTCCAGAATCAGTCATTTTAGTATGTGTAGGTGTGTAATTTCTTACCGCTAATGAAACCGCTAACGGAGTTACATCTTGCTCACTCGATGTTTGAGCCTTGAATGTAAGTGTTAAATCGCTTTCGCTCATTTGGCTATCAGCAGCAATGCTAACACTAAACGTACCATTGCTCATTATAACGGTTCCAACAGTTATGCCGGATGGAGCAGTTCCTTTTAAGATAATTTCTTCTGTCGCATCAGCAGGTAGATATGTTCCTTGATAGGTAATATCGGAGCCGATGATAACTGTTGCGCTTCCACCGCTAATAGTGCTCAATGCTTTTGATTGAGGATAATCATCGGATAAAACATACATATTCACATCAATAGCATCTTGTGTTGTGCTCTGATACATTCCAAAGTATTTTGAATTGCTAGCATTATTGTATCGAATATATCTGCTATTACCTACATTGGTAATAATAGTTTTTGATACATCAAAGGAAACCGTGTAATAAAAATAGTTTTCAGCAGTTTGGTCAAACGAAACACTTCTGAAGTTGCCTCCTGACGAATACCCTCTAAGATATGAAGTTCCGCTCTTTAATTTATAATAATTTTGACCAGAAACCTTCTCTAAAGTTAATTGTGTAACGCTTGATGGATTTGCGATAGTAGAAACCGATTGGCCATCAACCGTAGTAGATGTTATTGTTACAGAAACGCCGCTAGGATTTGAACTGCTTGATGTTGACCCCATACCGAGGCTGCTTGATGTTGTAGCAACAATAAATCTGGTTCCGTCCTTAATGTGCGCCAGTTTAGTTGCTTTGTAGTAATTTTTAATCTCGGTCACATTAACAGTTAATGACCTCTGAACTTTATCAGTAACTGACTTAACTGTTACAGATGTTGTTCCTTCGCCAACTGCAGTAATGGTTAATGTTTTTGTTCCACTTGCAGAATTTCCAGATAAATCAGTTAATGCAGCGGTGCAAACATTTGTATCGCCGCTTTCGGATGTTATTGTTCCTTCCAAATTTGCATACGTTACGGTTCTTGTAGCGGTTAATGTACCTGGTTTTGTGAGATTAACGGCAGATGAGTTATCAAAGGTAATACTTGCTGAACTAGTTGTTTTTTCCCATGTGATGGCAATATATTCCAAATATGCTGCACCATCAGCAATAATACCAATATATTGGTATGATCCAGTAATAGTTAATACACCATTTGCTGCAGTCGATTGTCCAGTAACACCGGTAGCTGTTGGAGTAGAATTTGTGCCTGACCTTGTTAAAGTTCCAAGCGAAGTGCCTTTTTTGCTATTATCACGCAAATCAGCTCCAGTAGAATATGAGCTAGTGTTGCCATAAATTGTTATAACGCGATTAGCAGCTGTTGATTGAATTCCAGAAAATTTCAAAGTAACTGTTTTGATATCGCCACCAGATGTAGTTGTTACAATCCCAGATGGACTGTTGCTTCTAATTTGTATATATTTTGGCGAAGCAACGCTACTGGCTAAAGCACAAGCATTTCCACTATATACTGCATCACTATGCCCACTGTTAGTTGCAGATCTACCAGAAAAATTTTGATAGCTAGAAGTCTGAGTTATTCCGGTAAAGGCATAATTTAACGTATCTGTATAAATTTCTGCCTTAGCCTCTCTAACACCACTTCCAGACCTACTTCCAACAGCGACACCTACTCCAATCGCTAACGCTAATCCAATACTAAGCGAAGCGATCTTCGTAAATAATTTGTTCATATTTAAAATTCTCCTTTCTTATAAGCTCCAGTCCTTATTGACTGTGAGTGATATGAACAAAGCGTGATTGATTTTTCTCTTTAATTTCCTTTCTTCCAATTTCTAAAAGGAAAAACAAATCAAAATCATCACTTTTGTTTCATTAAGGAGAATTCTCTTCTGTAATAAAGAGCAATATGCATCGTTGTTCTATTTTACTTAAGTAGATCTACCTTAATGGTCTGCTTGAGAAATCTATTCCACTACAATTTTCACCTTGACCACGGGTGAAATTTTCATTTCACAATTTCCCTTTGGACATTTATAGGATATCTTCTTCTTCTTCTTGCAAGCACTCTGCGCGCGAGAGTGCTAATTACAACACTTTGTGTTGTAAGGTTATTTTTGGTT
>AUXO014498463.1_pt1 | contig 38404 bp, 41 predicted proteins | sample 768731 | NCBI WGS metagenome assembly AUXO01 (sample SAMN02715735, study PRJNA202380) | gut metagenome | biome: sheep rumen | host: Ovis aries | place: New Zealand: Palmerston North | reverse complement strand
GTTTAGCTTGGATTCGAACCAAGAAATTGTAACAAAGTTACATTGCTGTAAGTATCCTTAGTTGATGGTGTGGGATTCGAACCCACGTTGCCGATAGGCTGCGTTCCTACAGAATTTATTCACCTATCCATAGGATTCACTACTCTCTAGTTTCTTTTAGTACCGCCTTGCGCAATCCTCTTACTGAACCACCAATTTGTCTAGGTGAAGGGACTCGAACCCCCGACCACAGCCGCCCAAGGGCCGCATTCTACCAACTGAACTACACCTAGATAAAACGATGCAAGTGATAAGCCTCGCAGTTTTTTTATTTAACGTGGAGAACCTTGGATACTTCCTGCGTTACCAAACTCCATTCCTACCCTATGATTTTTGGAAACATTTTTTTCCATCTTAGCTACCTCCCCAAGTTTAATAATTTGTGGGGAGGGTTGGACTCGAACCAACGACCCTTAAATTATTAGTTTAATGCTATACCCTTTAATACTTGCTGTATGTTTCCTTGTATCATTTAATCATATAAACCTCCGTGTGTTGGTTCATATTCTCCACCACTTTTATTAGTTACAGCATCCACCATGTGTTGGTTCGTACTCACCACCTCCGTAGAGGTATGGGTCTTCATCATCGTGCATCATGAGGTTGCTATAATCATTCTTATCAACTGCTGCCATAATAATTCTTTTTTAAATTACTTTTGCAAAGATATATAAAATATTTCTTATTTCAAAATTTTCAATGAACTTTTTTTCAATACACCTCTATTTTGTTTCCGCAACTTGGACAAGTAATAAACTTACCAATATAGGTTTCTCCAGCATATGACTGAACGCCATAAGAACATTCTTTTTCCTCTATGTCAGATGCCCCATATTTTATATATTGACTGCATTTGTAACATTTTACAACGTTTTTACCAAGTGTTTTTGCCATAATATTCTCTTTTACTTTTTGGGGTGTTCGACAGGACTCGAACCTGCGTAAACAAGTGCCACAAACTTGCGCCTAAACCACTCGGCCACGAACACCATATTAAAAAATTGAACATGCGTCAGGCGAGCTGGATTCAAACCAGCGAACTCTGCTATATCAAACACGGCTTAGTTGCAGACAGTGTGCCGTTTCCGCCTGAATTAAAGACTTGGACAATATATTTTAACTATTTTTTTTCAAACTCTATTTCACAAACCAATGGTAAGTGGTCAGAAACACCTTTCATTTCCTTATCAAAATAACAACTCTTGATATTCAAAGTTTTCAGTAATTCCACATTACTTATTGCATATATTCTGTCACAATCTGCAAAATTCTGTGGCACAACCTCTTGTATTGTTAAGTTATGCGTTGATTCAATTGGCTCAATTAAATTCTTCTTAAGGTTATCTACATCCCAAGAATATTGATTATAACTGTTTGTATCACCCATGATTATTGTCAATGGATTATTCCCCTTTGAATTTTCTATTATGTCTTTTACCAATTGCTTCAATTGTGCTTCTCTAGCCTTGATGTCTTTTGGTGTCTCTGTAGTCTCAGCGGTATAGTAATTGGCATCCATATGAATCACATACACACCAATTTTTACGTTTTCTTTTATAATTTCATAAAACCTATACCCCTTATGAGTTAATGCATCATTGGCGTTGCTGAAATATCCACAATTCTTTTTCCATGATATAATGGTTTCATCAATTGTGGTAACTTTTTCTTTTTTGGTTAGCAAGTTAAGACCATCACACTTAAATCTAGGAAGTGGGAAATATGTTAACCATTCAGTGTTTGAGAATATCTTAGAAAGGTCAAAACCACCGAGATAAGTACCGCAATTATATTTCTTATCCAACTTAGACATTAAGTTGTCATGGTAGTTAAAATCCTCTTGAACCGCAATGATGTCAGCATCAGAGGAATTTAAATAATTGGCAATCTTATCATTATTCTCTTCTTTATTTACGTTATCATTAATTGTAATGACAGTTGTACCCTTTATTAGTTTATATATCCATACAAAAGGTTTAAACAGCCAAGGAAGGTCATTCAAATCCAATGTTTCTGGAAGTCCATCAACGTTATATGTAAGCAATTTAAGATTCGTCATAATATTACAAACAAATTATGGGGGTAGTGTTGGAATCAAACCAACCTAAACAAGTGCCACAAACTTGCGCCTAAATCACTCTGCCAACTATCCCATTTAAAAAACTTGGACAATTTACCGCCACTGATGGATTGGGCTTGGCTTTTCAAGGTCACGCTTCCAAGTTATATGTCGGAATCATTAAAACTAAGGTGGTGCAGGATTCGAACCTACGTTCTCTTGGTAAAATCCAAGGCTTTAAACCACTAAGCTAACCGTCTGGAGTTTATATCAATTGCTGTTAGATTCCTTTTTGTCAGGGTACTTGGACTCGAACCAAGAACAGCGTGTCTCCAAAGCACGTCGTCTACCTATTGACGTACACCCTGAGTTAAAATGCCAACACTCTAGAATTCTTGCATTATATCCTCTATCGTCTTATGCTGCTCTTAGAGAGGTTGCCTAAAGACTTGCGTTAGCATTTGTCGGAGGGGAGGGATTCGAACCCCCAGTGTTTCTGATGTGCTGGTTTTACAGACCAGTGCTAATCCGCCATCTTAGCAGCCCTCCGATTAAGCATAGGTTTCTCAACCACAATCCTTTCGAATTGACCACAGTGGTGAACTATGTATGCTTTAGCGTTTCATTTAAATTTTCCTAATCTTATACCTTCAACAAGGTAGTTATACAATATTTCCCAATCTGTTTCGGCTTCAAATCCGAACTTATCATCTATCCCTACATTGAAATATGTTTTCTCATCGAAGCAAGACAGCGATGTGTTTTCTGTTTCAGTGTTTCGGTTAATATAATCAAACCTAATACCATTAGTTTTAAAATATTCAACATAATCATTTATAACATTTTTATACGTTGATGTCCATAGTATGAGAGAAATCTGCTGGGCATGACTCATAATTTCCAATGCTTCTTTCGCAAAAGGATACCACTTATACTCTTCTTTCTCGTGATAGCAAGCCTCAAATACAGTGTCGTGAATATCAACAAGCACATATATTTTCTCCCAATTACGGTCTTTCATTCGTTTGAATGCGCCATCGAAACTTTTTTCTATATTCATAACGGCATATGTTTTTTAAATAAAGGGAAGTAGTTTCAAATCAAGCAAACAAACCAAAGTACCCTCTATGGTTGTTATGACATTCTCATATGCCTTGGGTAATCTGCATCAAATGACATATCTCGAAAGACTTGCTTCCCAACAAGGCTTACATAGTTTGAGTGACGCTTTGCGACTCTCAGTGACTAATAAGCTCCATTCCTTAAATGGGTAAACCACACCACAAATAGATAGTCAATCATTGAGATTCGTGAAATGTGGGCTTGCACCTTCTATACTACTCTCTAGACTCCTCATATAGACCCTTATACCCATTTTGTCAGCCAAGGCAGATTCGAACTACCACCGTTATTTCTAACGCCACCAAGCCTTCCCATATGCACTATAGCTTGAAACCTCCTAGGCAAATACTAGGTGTGCTACCATTACACCATTGACTGAAATTTGCTATGTTGGATGGATTCGAACCATCGTAGAAAACGAAAGATTGTTTTCGAGTCATATCTAACGTGGGTCTCAATGTTTAAAGTCTCTGCTAGCAACGACTCCCTCGTTTCATTGACGGTTTCTCTCATTTGTCCCAGACATGGCATTAAAACTTGCAATTTTTTTCAAACACTCCATGTCCATTCCTCTGATACAACATAGTTGTTGGGATAGAGGGATTCGAACCCCCACAAACCAAGTGCCAGAAACTTGTGCGCTACCGTTACGCCATACCCCAATGAAAACTGAAACCCTAGCTAGTAACGTATTTTAACAGCATCCTTACCTATTCTCTCAACCTCTCAGTGACGTTGGGCAATTTAGTCAATCAACGTGGTTTCAGTTTATACTGAAAGTTGAAATTCTCATGAGTATAGTCTATCATGTCATTCACTCAAGCTTTACTGAGCCGAATCGTAGTGCTATAATTTCAACTTTATATTATAAGGGAACATTTAACTGTACTTTTAAAACCCAAATTTAATTACTTGTTAATTCAAAATACTTGCTGTGTGTTCCCACTTGTACCCCCAGTAGGAGTCGAACCTACAATGTCCTTTCGAACTCCACATCCTTAGTGTGGCGGCTATACCATTCGCCTATAGGGGCACAGTGTTCGCTATGAACGATATTGTAAAAGGTCAGAGCACCATAGATAGTCTTGTTTTCACAATTCGGATTTACACTACCCTCTAAATAGAGGCACTATTAGTTTCCAAGTGAGCCATGTTGTACACCATGCGTCTCGAAACCTAACTATCATCCTCGAATGATTAACCTTTTGTAGCCTAGCTAGGAATCGAACCTAGTTTCTCTGCGTGAAAGGCAGTACTCCTACCAATATAGGACAAGGTCGTGTTAAAAACAAGTATAGAGGCGTATTTCTATGCCACTTAGTCCAAAGACTAAGAAACGCATATACTTGAAGCATGTTTGTCACTTGTGGGAATCGAACCCATATCCGTAGGGCTGGCTTCCCTACCGCTTTGAATCTTTATGCGCACACCATTAAGCTATCCGCAACACCATTGCTTTTTGTAGCCCTAGGGAGGCTCGAACTCCCATTGCCTGCTTGAGAGGCAAGTCTCCTAACCTGTTAGAGGATAGGGCCATATAAATATCCACTACGAACTACGAGAGCATGTCTCATGGACTATGACGGTCAACCGAAGTCTTATTAAGTATCACGTGCTACACCGTCAAGACTTTTGTATGTGTAAAGGGAACAGATAAAAATCGTTTTTTCTAAAACCCAAATTTAGTAACTAATTTTTTTAAATTATTACTTGCTGTGTGTTCCCACTTGTAGCGCATAGGGGAATCGAACCCCTGTTCTCACATCGAAAGTGTGGTGTCCTACCACTAGACGAATGCGCCATTTCTGAAGGGTGGGTAGTTTGTACCTACATTCTTGGAGTAGTAAATCCACTCATGTCCTAACATTTGAACGACCTGCAACACATCTGAATTTATAATGTTACTGTTTCAAACACTGTTCGCATTGGTATTGAACCATCAGTGTGCCACCCCTTCAACGATGCAAAGATATGAAAAAAAATTGGAATAACCAAATTTTTCGCTAACTTTTAACATATTTAAACGTTTTAAGGGTGAACATTCCGTAGATTGTTCACCCAATATTATATATAATAAACATTATTTGCTAAATAAGGTATATATAATAATTATATGATACGAATCTACACTTAACCTACGCACACGCCTCCTAGTCTTGGATATTCATACCCAAGTTCATAAGGCTGTTCTATATGCAGATTAAATGTAATCATATTATTATTAAAATTTGTCGTTTATTATAAATATAAATGTTTTTTAAAAAGTTTCAAGAGAAAATAAAAAAATTATTCTCTTTCGTGTTTAGATGCTTCATACTCTTCCCAAGATGCCCTAATTTCTGGGGTTATTTCTTGGTAGATATTTGTTCCCTTTGCAATGCCATAAACTTTTTTAGTCCATCCAAAAATAGTAGACATTGTGCTACCAATCTTAAACCACAATTCGTTTGTGTGACTAGCATCAGAGATTTCCCATACTTGATGTACCATTGGGTACTCATGACCCATACCATCATCCAAAATACAGAATACCGCATCACCCCTTTTCACATCTATTGGAACACAAGGCGTTATTTTGCAGTACTCCATGTGGTTTATCAATGGCTGCATAGATGTTCCAGCTTCCCAATGTAAAACAGTTTCGCCATTTTTCAAGGCTTCTGCTATTTCCCATGAGTCTTGAACAACCCTCATTCCATCTATTTCTCTCGGTTCATTTACAATCTTTTTCATAAATTATTCAATAATTTTTTAAAGTTCTCGTCTACACTTTTTCTATACGCTTTATTGGAAACAATTCTACGTATATCACCTAAACCGCTAAGTTTAGACATTGTGCTTAAATCTTCACTGATTATAGTTAATGACTTATCCAATGAATCAAAATAGGTGTCTAATGTATTGACAATCATATCAATAGACCCAACACTTCCATTGAAATTCAAATTGGGAATGGGTGGAAAGGAAGGTAATTTCATATGATACCCTCTCATTCTGTCCACTGCTGCCTCTGCACGTCTGCGCTGTTCCTTTATGCGTTTTTCTTCTTCGGCTATCTTACGTTTACGCTCTTCTTCAATTTTACGTGCTTTCTCAGCCTTTTTTCTAGCCTTTTCTGCTTTTAAAGCCTCATATTCCTCAACGGTGTATGCCCCTAGTTCATCCCAACTAATTTCAAAAAATTCTGTTGGGTTAATACCTTCTAGATATTTAGGTTCTACGCCAAAACACCTATCAATTGAATCATAATAGCCATGTTGTGCGTTTCCATATTCCATTTTGAGTCTAATCATAACAAAAATAGTATCTTCAGAAGAGATAAAATTAGCATGATTGAACAATAAATTTTTGGGATATACTAATTCAATATCAAGATTTGTATTATCATTGATTACGAATCCGTTTCCAAATACAATAGGCTCTTTACTTGTAACTCTAATTGTGTCGATAAAATGTTTCTCTGTAATAAGATGCCCACTAGGTGTTAAAACATACCCATCTAAATAATCTTTAAACCCATCTAGTCTAAGTAATATAAATCTAATTGTGTTATCAATATCACTAACTGGTGTTGTAGAAAGATTATTTTTATCAAACGGGATTTTTTCTTTCACCCTAGTCCAAGGAAGATTTTTTGGGAATAATTGTAGCCCCTTCTCATACTCGATTCCATGATAATCACAATCATTTTTAGAGAGGGTAAAAACAATCCCTTGTTCTCCAGAAATTTGTTTAACAATCACAGAATTAATGCTAGTCCCGTAAAAATCGTCTACGACTTTTACTAACTTATAGACTTTCTCCTCCATTTCAAATCCATCACAAGAAACCCCTTTCAAAGAATAATTTTCCCCTTCAATAAATTTAGGGGAAAATTTCTCTGATTCGTCAATAACACCTAAGTTAGTGAAATCAACAGCTTCAAATAGATTTTTAGGCTGAGTATATAATTTCTCTACTTTTTCTTTACTATTTGTATCCTCTATAGTGTTTTCAACTGTTAGCCAATCCATAACATATTTCATATCATCCATAGGACTTAAATATTCCAATTTTTTTGAAAAATTAATTAGGATATTTTTAGGCCTTTCAATACGTGGTGGAGTCACTTTTCCCATTATTCTTCAAGAAGTCTATCTTTTCCTTTCAATTCTTTTGCAATAACCCTCTGGGTTGAAGTGGCAACACCAATTGCAGTCTGAGACATCTGTTTTTCGAGTTTAAACAACTCTGCCTCAGCAGCAGCACGTTTCTGAGCACCCTCTTGCTGTGCTTTCTGTACACCCTCAACGGTAGCAAGAAGGTCTGCTGTTGTTTTACGAAGAGTCTCAATGTCGATTACTGTACGCTGATTCTGTTTAGCAACCTCAATGGCTTGCGTCTTCATCATTTCAGCGTTTTTCTTGAATATCTCGTTTGTTGTTTCAGAAACCTTACTACTTATCTCAAGCGTCTGTTTCTGGTCATACAAGGCAACAGCCAATGAAAGCTGATTCTTCCAAAGAGGAATTGTCATAGCAATCTGTTGCTCAGTATTATTAGCGTTCATGATATTTGTACGCTGGATAATACGAATCTGTGTCAATGACTGCTTGAATGCATAACGAAGCATTGTAAGGTCTGTGAGACGTTTATCAAGAGAATTCTTATACTCTTCCACATCGCTAATCTGATAGTCATCATACTCTTCAGAATTAGTCTTCATATCATCAATGAGTTTGTCAAGTTCTTGAGACTTTATCTTACCAGCGATGATAAGCTCTCCAAGTTGCTCTACATAGTCGACATTATTCTCAAATTGTTTCTGCAAGAGATTGTTATCACGAATCGAAATCTGACGAGCAGTTTCCAATTTCTTCACAATACCATCAATATTTTTTTCAATGGTATCATATTTTGCTTTAATTTGTTCTACGCTAACAACAAGTTTACGGAGTCCTGGAATCTTCCTCAAAAACCTTTTAACAGCACTAGGTGCTTCAAGGTCATCAATATTAACTTCATGCAACTCGCCAAGAAGATTTGAAATGAGTTCTGCTGATTCGATGCTGTTTTTTGAGTCGAAAGTCTGTTTCAAAAAGTCACTAGAATATGTATCCATTGCTCTCTGAAGGTCAGAACCATAACTAGCAATGCTAGTCAAGTCTTTTTCGTCAAGAACCTTTGCAATCTCGTTGTAATATGCTTTTTTCTGGCTTGAAATTGTTGTCAAATCTATCTCCCCATCATCAGACAACCTTGTTCTTGGCACATTAGGTGTTTCGCTTTCACCGTTAAGTTCGTTTTCTACTTCTTGGGTGATTGCCTCTACCTCTGCCTTTTTCTCTTTTGCATTTCGCTTAACAGTAGCTTTACGCTTTGGTTTAACTTCCTTTACTTCTACGTCGACTAATGTCTCTTCATTTACCTTTTTTGCCATTTTATTCTTTTAATTAGTTATTATTCAAAACTTTTGTGCAAAGATATATATTTTTTCTCTAATTCCAAAAATTTCTATATTAAAGAATGTTAATCTAAGCACCTATTTTATCGTATTTTTTTTTACTACAACTCATATTTTTAAAAAATGGGCAACGTTTTGGAAATATCAGCTACTTAAAAAAAAAACAAAAACCGCCCAAATTAATGAGCGGTAATTTGTTTAGAATGGCAAATCATCATCGCCATTACTTTCCACAACCTCTTGAGTTACTGCTGGAGCTGCTGCTTTCGCTGTAGGTTTTGGCGTTAACTTGCCAGTCTCAGTTACAGCATCATTTGTTTGAGTCCCACCGCTGTTACCATTATTGCCAAAATCTACTCTGTCGGCAAAGACATCAACAGATACGGCATTTTCACCATTTTTTGTGGTATAAGTAGAGAATTTAGGCACTCCCCTTACCACAACTGAACTACCTTTCTTAAAATGTTCAGCCATTTTAACGGCACGGTCTCCACTCCAAAGTACGTTTACCCAAGTGGTTATGTTTTCTCCACCAATGTAGTCATTGGTTGCGACTCTTAAAGAAACAAATTGGTTTCCTTTGGTGGAAGTCTTTAGTTCGGCATCAGCCCCTAATCTTCCATTTACCTCGATGTACGTCATTTCTTAAAATATTAATTTGTTAGAAAAATTATTAGATTTTTAGAATCATCACTAAGTGACCAACCTTGTTTTTGCATCGTTTCTAGTTCTCCACTAGTTATTTTAGACTTGGCTAAATCACTCACGTTGATTTCGTAATAATAATCCAAAGTTGATTTGTCCATTTGCAGTTTAACCTCAACAAATTTTGCTATATTGGCTAAATCTACTGCACTTATTTTATTATAAGATAAAGTATTGTTGTTAAAAACTGTTTTTATATCCTCTAAACTCATATCTCATATGTTTCGTAGTGCAAAGATATGTTATTTTTTTTTAATTTCCAAATTTTTCTAAAAAAAAATGAGAGAGAATTAAAAATCCTCACTCATTTATCTTTTTGGTATCTGAAGCTTTTATGTTCATGCGAGGTTTCATCATATACAGAACACTGACTGTAGGTTCTATCAGTTTGATTATTTCCTCATAAGGTTTATACGCTGCTGGGGATTCATCTAATGTTGAAGCGTCTGCTGTAGTAGTGTATACTCCTGCTGCCTCCATAGTAGCCTTAAAATCTTCAATATTAAGCTGTTCTTTTGCTTTACTGCGACTGAGGCATCTACCACAGCCATGTGGGGCTGTATAGTTCCAATCCTCGTTTGACTTACCCTCACAAATTGATATACCATCCATCATATTAAACGGTATGATAACTCTTTCGCCCTCGTAAGCACGAATAGCGCCTTTACGAATCATCATATTTGGCTTACCCGTCAATGCCTTAAGGTCATAGTCGATGTAGTTGTGTGTTGTGTGTATCGTATCAATCACATTAACTCCCTTCGCCATTTTTCTGTATATCTCAACAACTTGCTCAATGATAACATCATGGTTCAAACGAGCATATTCTTGGGCAAGTAACACATCTACTAAATAGCCCATAAGATTTTCCCCACTAAGGTATCCAGGAATCTTCTTTGAAAGGTACTCTTCTTTTGCAGCCTTTAACTCAGTGCTCAAATTCCTTTTATCAGTGTTTTTGAGTTTCACCGAATCAGTAAGTGCTTTCATTTCCTCTTTGGTAATGGTCATACTCTTGGCAATTTTATTCCAATAGTTAAACACCTTCAACCCTAGGTTACGAGAGCCACAATGAACACATACGCAATATTTGCCTAATTCATCGTTAACATCATATTCAAGGAAATGATTACCTCCACCAACTGAGCCAATAGACTTGAGAAACGTTCCATAATCCATATTGAACTTTCCGCACCAGTTTTCCAAATCTCTCTCGTTGGAAAATTCTACTCGATATGGTGCAAGTTGCGGATAACACGAACACATACGGTTAAGTACAGAGTTGAAACGTTTAATAATGGTTTTAATATCAGCTTTCTTTTTATCATTAATATCAAAACCAAAAGGTATTACCTTTCTGATTTTATGCTCAAACTCTTTCATATCTTCTGCCGACAATTCCCTATCAAAGAAAACTGCTGAAATCGTGCAACCAATATCACAGCCTACGTGCTCTGGATTAACATGGTCTTTTTCAAGATTAATTGGGCAAGAAAAACCAATGACAATACCTTTACCATCATGGCAATCTGGCATTATCCTTATTTTTCTATCCTTAAATGCAATACAATCTGCAATGCGATATATAGTTGATAATGCTGATTCCTCAACGTTATCTGTAAAAACCTTTACGTCCTTACAATATTGTCCTTTTATCTCAATCATATTATATATTAATCTTGTCTATATACTTTTCAATTTTATCTTTCTGTCTCATTGGAAGAAACTATTTTAACTTTTTCAACTCATTTAATGCGTATTCACAAGCATTATACAACTTTTCGTCCTCAAATATCTTTTTCAGAATTTTGTCCTTACGTTCATCAGATGTTGAAAGTTTATAACCTTTAATAAGTGCTAATACCGTAGCAAATGGTCTTGTGTTCACCGTAATAAACTCTTTATTACCCATTTTACGATACACACTAACAGATTCAAATTCGTCAACCCAAGCTGGACGATTAGCTTTTATTTCTGCTAGCCTTACACTAGCACCACCTTCATCGAAATATTCCCATGCTTCGTTAATGTTAGTTGTGAGTTGATATTCCACATAACTCATGAGGACTCCATCACACATTTTCCGTTCTGTTGACCAATTTTTAAAATAGCTAGTTACGCCATCTTTATCGATAAATTTGATTAAAAATCTACTTTTTGCCATATTTAATATTTATAATTTTATTACTCCACATTCAATACAAGATGCAAGCCACTTTTGTTTTATGGGGTCTCCATTGAGAGCTTCCATAATCCATGCTTGCCTTGTTTGCCTACTTTTCTCACGTAAGAATTCCCTTTCCCATGAGAATAAATCGTCCTTCTGTTCCTCGCAGAGTGCCCCATAAGCAGCTTCTCTAGCTTCTTTACGCATCTTTTGGCGTTTTATTAACTTCTGTATAAACTTAATCATAGATTTATTGTTTCTGCTGCAAAGGTACGAAAAAAATCTGAGACAGCCAAAACAATCTCAGATTTTTAACTTTATTTAAACGTAAGAGTATGTCAAATACCCATTAACGAACCATTTTTCTCAAGAATATTACCGTTGTATACGTCAATGACGAAAGGACGCTGCTTGCGTTTAAACTCTGAGCGCACAGAACGCATTATAACTGCTTCTACGGTATCCTTACCATGCTTTTCGCAAAGTGCCTTAAATACGCCATGATTAAAATATTCTGCAATCACAGAAGACTTAATACGGTCATCAAGTCCAACCCATGCATGAAGGATTTCGTCAACATCGTCATATGTCTTTCCAGGAGCAATCTGTGCCAAATCTCCACCAGCTTTTACTCCGTTTCCATCCGTAGGGATAATCTCAATTGCTGCATCAAGTGCTTTAGATTCCTTATAGATGTTCTCCTTCATCCACTTTGCAAGACCATATACCTCATGCTTCCATAAACATCCAATGGGATTGAAATCACCATCATCGCCATGAATGGTCCAGAATCCAAGGAAATGTTCTGTAAGGTTATCCGTGTCAACGACAATACCGCCAACCTTTGATGCTATATCGTATAGCGTGACCATACGCAAACGTGCCTTAATGTTACCTTGCGAAATTGGAGTACTATCCAAATCACTAGAATCCTTGCAAAAACTTTCAACTGCTTCAAACGTTGACTGGAGATTAACCTCCTTAAACTTTGTACAGAATTCATTTCCAGTTAAGGTTGCTGAACTGATTTCATCTGACCCATTTGTTGAGCAAGGCATACTAATCCCAATCAAAGGAATGTTCGATGACTTGCACAAAGCGGCAACGACTGTCGAATCGATTCCACCACTGATGCCAAGAACAAGCGTCTTGATATTATTCTTCTCACAATAAGACTTAATGCCATCAACAAGAAGATTATACACGTTCTTGTAATCCAATGGCTCTGCTCTGTAACAACTAATTTTCATATGTTATTCGTTTATTAATTTTTCTACTGTTTCTTTTTTCTTTTTTTCCAAATCATGCGCCATCACAGTTTTGCTGCATTTTTCGATAAAACTAGACAAACCGTTGTCACTACCATCACTGTTAATACCAACACAATATTTTAGATATTTATCACTTCTACCTTCATCATACCCAGACGACCCAAAACTGATAGTTAATTTAAGATTGCGTTTTTTATCTACGGTAATAAATGCTCTAATAGCAATATATGAATGAGTTTTATGAGGAATATTAAGCATAAACTTATCATATGGTACAGTTGTAGCATATTCATCGCTTTCAATAAACTTCTTAAACCTAGATTCTAGTGTAGTCAGCCAATTCAAAACAATATGGTCTCTTACACATTGATTTACTAAGTAATTGTAATCCAAATTAACAGACTGTTTTATTTTATCTTCATCTGTTTGAAATTCATCATATGATTGTTTTAGTGCGTAGACTAATACTATGACGATTAACGCTATAAACAATTCCATAATATCTACGATTTAATAATAGAATCAATATTTGCTTTCAGCTCATTATAATTAGGTGCAACATAGTCTGTATTTACTAAGTTCCATCCCAATAGTGCAGTATCATTATCTTTGTCGTATTCCACGAGCACATATACCTTGTTCTCGCCATTCTTAAAGGAATCTTTCATGTCCTTTGCATAATCAGTTTCTTTTGATGACAATGGTTCTCCGTTTTCGCCTTTTACCCCTAATGAATTCAGTAATTTCACGCAAGACTTTATTTCATTGCTTGAAGATAATACAAATTCAAATGAGACATTGTTTTCTCTTACATGATTCTGAAATATTTTAGCCTTACTCTTAAGAATATGAAACTGAATAGACACCTCGTGTGTTTCTTTATTCTCTGGCTTCGCATATCTCACAATGATGTCATCGGTATCAGCATAATGCTTCCCAGCGATAAGCATTGTGGCAGCAAATGCCCTATCTGTAGAGAATTCTTTAGAATCAAAAATTATTGGTTCTGTAGTAATCTCCACACCATCTATTTTGTTTAGAAAAATGTTGGCTGTCTCTTTTTCAGCAGCAATTTTTTCTTTTTCTAATTCCTCTTTAGTCTTACAATGTGTTCTAGCCCACTCTCTGAGCCAATCGTCTGTTAAGTATTTCATATATTTTTTTGCAAATATACGAAAAAAAATTGAGATAGTCAAATACTACCTCAATTTTTTAACACTATTTAATATTACCCTACTACTACAAGACAGTGGTCTTTTTTACCCTTTGTTAATAGCAGATATTTACCATTGATAAGGTATTTACTAGAAACAACTTCCTTTTCGACATTCGCTTTAATCTTATTAATCGAAAAGCCATTTCCCTTAATAAGTTTACGAGCCTCTGACTTGGAAGGAACTTTCTCATGCATATTGGCAAGGTCAATGACGCTTATACCATCAGCAAACGTATCTTTAGATACTTCAACCGTTGGCACTTCTGACTTTATGAATTCCCAAGCATTATCGTCAATATCGTTAATGTCAGCACCGCCAAATAAGAATTCAGTTGCTTGCTCAACACCATTAAGGGCATTCTTTCCATGAATCATTTCTGTCATATACTCAGCCAATGTTTTCTGCAAAAGACGTTTGCTTGGATTTTCACGGTGCTCCTCAATCATTTTATTGATTTCATCAAGAGGAATTAACGTAAATTTTTTGATAAAAGATTCAGCATCTATATCTGTAGTGTTAATCCAATATTGGTAAAAACGATATACAGATGTTTTATTAGGGTCAAGAAACACGGCATTACCCTCAGTCTTGCCAAACTTTCTACCATCTGCACAAGTAATTAAATCCCAAGTAAGACCGCAAACATCATCTTTACCAAGCATCTTATGAACTAGGTCTTGCCCAGTTACCATATTACCTAGATTATCAGTGCCAGCAATTTGAAGTCTGCATCCATATTCTTTGTAAAGGTGGACAAAATCATAACCTTGTAGTAACCCATAGGAGAACTCTTGGAATGATATTCCTGAACCTTCTCGTTCAAGCCTCTTCCTCACATTTTCTTTTGCCATAAGGTAATTAACCGTTATTTTTTTGCCAACATCACGAATGAAATCAAGAAACTTATAATCCTTGTACCAATCCCAATTGTTAACCATTATTGCCGAATTTGATTCACTTGAATCAAAGTCAATAATTCTAGAAATCTGTTTTTTAACGCACTCAACATTATGAAAAACTGTATCCATCGAGATTGCTTTACGTTCCTCACTCTTACCGCTAGGGTCTCCTATTGCACAAGTTGCGCCACCAACAAGTATGATTGGTTTATGCCCATACTGCTGCATTATCTTAGCAACAATAAGACCAACCATATGGTGTACACCCAATGAGTCAGAAGTAGGGTCAAGACCTAAATAAAAAGTTGTTGGCTTACTAAAACACTCTTCAAGATTACCAAAGGTCTGCGAAATTAAACCTCTTTCTTTAAGTTCTTTGATTAATGGATTCATTTTTTATTTTTTAATATTTCGTTTAACAATAAATTTTTATCTTCGAAAACATTATATGGATAATCAATTCCCAAATTACTATAATATAAAAGTTTAATATTATGCTTTTGACATAGTTCTCTTTTTGCTAAATCGCATTTTACTGTATAATTATATTTTTCTTTTGCATCTTCCAAACTAACACCGCCAAATCTAACAACGCCAAAATGCTGTATTCCTTGGCACTCTATTGCAATGTTATAATCTGGAAGATAAAAATCTAAAGATTTCATTCCTAGCCACTCAAAATCTTTTTTATTCGCTTCAAATTTTGATTTTATTCCATTTTTATCTAGCAATATTTGTATTTCATTTTCTAAAACACTCTGTCCGCATTTTGGGCATCCATGTCCTTTAAAAAGCATATAAGGTGTTTGCCAAAACTCTCCGTGAACAGGACACATTAACTTTATCCTTTCATCGACATTTTTATAGTCAATATGTGACAAATCATATTTTCCATTAAATTTTTTGTCAATGATTTCTTTCACTTTTTTTAAAGGGAGTTTTAATTTTTCTTTTCTTTTTTCAATCGCGCATATTGGGCATCCTCTTCCCTTTTTGTGATTTGTTGGAGAAACTTCAAAAATATTTTTACACTTTTTACAAATAACAAGTATTTTTTTATTCATACTTTCATATTCAACTAAAGAGTAGTCATATTTATCTCCATGCACTTTTTTAAAAGTGGATAAAATATCTTCTTTCTTATTTAACCTACATTTAGGACACCCTTTGCCAAACTTATGCTGACTTGGTAATTGCCAAAATATGCCATGTTCTTCTCCACAATCTTTTTCATGGCATATTATAGGAACTTTACCATCATTTCTTCTGTTTTCTAAATCAACCAATGAATAATCATATTTGTTATGATGTTTGTTGGCACAATCTTTTTCCCATTTTGTTTGATTAATTTTGTTACTCATAGTTCAATTATTACCATCTTATTCATTATATAAATATTAGTAATAATCAGAAAGACTCTACATAAACCATTAATCTTTTTTTCCTCATAATGGTTTCAGAAATTGCAGCCATTTGTGTGCTGCTAATTCCATATTTTTTAGAAGGGGTTGTTGTTTTCCCTCTTTTCCTTTTCCTACTTGATTTACTTTTCTTGAAAAAAAAGAACATAGTTTATACAAATATTATTTCGTTTTTGCAAATATATGAAAAATATGCCACTTAACAAAATATATTAACACGTTTTAACAAAAAATGAGCACCAATTCACATTGATGCTCATTTAAGATTATATGTTATTCTTAGAGATTAACATATGTAAGAATCTCTTGGTTAAGAGCCTTCGCAACCAACTCTTCCGCAGTCATTTGTCGTACCTCACCAGTTTTCTCGTCAACAACTTTAGTCTCTCCCATCAACATAGTAATGATTGAAGGGTCAAAACCACTAAGGAAAGTACACCCAGGCTCGATACTTTTACCCTCATAATGGGTGTTACCATGTCTAGAAGCGCAATCCCACCAAATGAACTTCATGTTGTCCACGAACTCTTCAGGGAATACAGTCTTCAACGACTTCACAGAATACTCATAGTTAGTTGGCTCTGAACGTTTTGAGCTCCAACCATAATTAACTGGATTGAACTGCATATCGCTCACAACCAAGATAGTTGTAGGATACTGCTCAAGAGGGATTTCTGGATGCTTCTTCCTAATGTCGATAATCACATCAACTGCTGATTGGAAGTTTGTGCCACCACAACCTACACTAGGTAAGTTCATGATGCGGTCACAGAATGAATCACCAACCATATCGTATGGAGTAGAAACATTATCGAACATAATGACCTTATTGTGGAAAGGACCAGTGTTCAAGTCAGAGAAAAACAAAGCAAGCGAACTTGCAATATCCTCGCAAGTGATGTCATTAAGACCATCCACTCGTTTATTCATTGAACCGCTAGTATCCAAACAGCACCATACGTTCTCAGTAATCTTGCCATCAGCACGAGCCTTATCAACAAGACCCTTAAACTGTGCGTCAAGAGTATGCTTTACCTCAACTGGTATGGTCTTTGGTGCGCTGTAATAGCCTCTGCTGCCACGAGCCTCACGAAGCTTACGTGCAAGCTCGAAAACGTAACCAGTGAACTTAGCAACTGGCTGCTGCATAATCCACTTTGTATAAGTGTCTCTCAAATTGTGATTAGAAAGGAACTTGCTAGTCACAAGAAGGTTAAGGGCACGACCTGGAATATGATTCCAATTCAAAGCATCATAGTTACGAGAACAAATGAGCTTTTGGAATGTATGCGCATTACCACTACTCTTTGTCTTGTTGTACTCCTTGTAAGAAATACCCATGAAAGATGCAAATGCCTTTGCAAGGTCATTCGTTATCTTGTTCCAATCAGTCGTACACTTGCTACGGCTCTCAATACGAGGCATATACTTCTTAACAAGGTCAACGTGAGTGTCGCAAAGCAAACCTTGTGCGATAATCTCGAACATTGCCTTTTGATTGATGACATTCAAATCCTCTTTGATGTCATAGAACATAAGAGTCCACATGTCCTTCCATGAACCGACAAGTGGCAATGCCCAAATGTTGTTATAGAAAGCCTCTGGCTTCTCTTTTGCAATCCAAAGCAAACGCTTGAACGACTCATCACGAGCACCTTGTCCATTCTGAACCTTATCGGTTTCATTGTCAGCGTTCACCTTGACCTTACGTGTTACCATACGGAGGTAAAATGGAAAACGCAAAGCAGCCTCTGCATTCTCCTCCCAAATACGAGATTGGTCAGCAAAGACCTCCTCAATTGGACGGCCTCTGAAATTACCAGCCTTACCAAACTGGTCAACAATTGCGCTGCCAGTCGTAACATTTGTTACTGCACCATTCTCTGTCAAAGTTGTAGACCTAAAGTTTGCTGCATTAATAAATGCGTTTGTCTTTGTTGCTGTCTTTGTATTCATATGCTTATTTTTGTTGTTTTCAAATCGTAATGCAAAGATATGAAAAAAAATTGGAATAACCAAATGTTTTAACACTTTTTTTGCAATAAAATGATATTTATGGTATATAACGTTATAAATAAAATTAATATGAATAGAATAGATAATATTATCCAAAAAACAATTAGTGAGTGCGTTAACAGAGAGATACTTTCAGAAAGTGTACTTGATGACATTAAAAACTTGCTAAAAGCATATAAAGGAAAATCAAACCTATCTAGTGAGGATTTGAGAAAAGAACGTCAGTTAAAAAAGAAAGCTGAAAAAGAGAAAAAAGGAACAAAGAAACTTCGTAGAACAAAAAACGGTGGTAAAATGTATTACGACTATAACGACTACGAAAGAAAACATAGAAAAATTAGTAAAGGTGATTCAGATAGCATTAAAAATACAGTAGACATGGAAAACACCGATATTGCTGCTGTGGCAAGAAGTGTATTTCCAGACCATACAGAAGAGGGTGCTCAATCTCAACTTCGTAAAATTCTTACTGGAGAACGCCCAATGACAAAAGATGTCGCATCCAAATTAGAGAAAATGATTTCAAGAGGGCAAATTGCTGTTAAATAAAAAGGGAGGTGAATAAACACTTCCCTTTATTTTTTTAAAAATCATTACTAATTGTTATCCCCCAAAATAGCCATCCAACATTAATTGCAAGCACTAAATTGGATATTTTTGTTATCGAAAAGTATGGAATTATGTTAAATGTCCATTCTTTATTCTTCCACCTTGGTTTGCTTACTTGTATCATTTTTTAATTAATGGTTAAATGCGCTTCTCTTTATTTTTTTAAAAATCTTTAATTCTATTTTGGTATTCTTCTTTAAGAGTTTTCATTGCTTTTAGCTCTAATTGTCTAACTCTTTCAGACGTAAGACCTATAACATCCCCAATCTCATTGAGTTCATACTCACGTCTAAGCCCATTATCATCATACAAACCAAACCTCATCTGTATAATTTGTTTTTCCCTTGGTGGCAAAACATCCAATAGTGACGAAATTAAAGCTGAATTGAAATCGTTAGAAATAACATTTTCGCAACCATTAATTGCAGCACTTTTTTTATTATATGCTACTACATCACCACCAGTGTAATTATCTTCATCATCAGATGAATCCGTATCAATGCTTGAATAATTTATGTCTAGCAAATCATTTTTATCCCTAATATCTTTTCCATATACGTTATTGACGATTTCTAGCAACTCATCAGTAGTGGGTTCACGCTCAAACTTTTGCATAAACTTGTTTTTTGCTTTAGAGATAACGTGAAATGTTTTATACAGATTGCTTTTTTTAACCAACTCAGCATCACCATATCTATAGACATTAATGGCACGGATAATGTACCACATTGCATAACTTGCAAACTTCACCCCTTTAGTTACATCATACTTATCAATTGCTTCAATAAGCCCAAAATTAACTTCGTTGATATAATCTGTAAGCGTATCAGTGGTAGAGTAATTCTTAGCTGCTGCAATTACTAACCTTTGGTTACACAAAATGATGTGATTTTTAATGGAATCATAGTCACGACAAGCTTTAGAATATTCTTGTTTATTACTAGACTTCTCTAGTCTTAACTTTTTCTCCCTTGCTTCTTTTAATTTAGTAAACCATTCAATTTCCTCTTCTTTCGTGAAAGCTTTATAATCTTTTATGTCTTTGTAATACCTTGTAGTGTTTTCTGAGCGGTCTACAAGACCTGTTTCTGCTTTTAGATTTATAACAAATCCCATTTATTTTAGTGTTTTATTATTTAACAATTTACGCCTTTTTTTTCAAGATTACAGTTGTTTTATTTCCCTCATCTTTTGGCGCTGACTCAGGAGTTGCAACTTCATCCATCATAACTATGAACTCTAGAATTGATTTTTTATTGTCCTCTCTTCTAGCAAGTTCTCTTCCTTTCATTGAAAGGGTAACTCTAACCCTACTTCCGTCTTCAATGAATTTTTTAGCATTGTTGACTTTAGTTTCCAAATCGTGTTTTGCAATATTTACACTGAGTTGTATCTCCTTCAAAGGCTTCGGCTGCTTATTCTTCTTAGCGGCCTTTTTCAACTCATAAATCATTTTCTCATAACTGCAAACCCTAACAATTGGAACATCCGACTTGCCTTGCAACTCAACAAGGTCAAGTTCCATATCTTCAGCGATTTTACGAGCTTTAGATATTGGAACTACCTCACTCTTAATACCTTCTCCAACAATTCTTACATTGCCAATAACTCTGATTTCGTCATTCACACGAAACTTTGAAGAAAAATCGTTTTTCTTAGCTTTTGCCATTTGAATTTTGTTCTAATTCTTTTATTTTGTCTTCTATTTTTTTAATTTTGTCTTTTCGTTCTTGAATTTGTTTTTCTTCTGTCTCAAGAAAAAACTTCTGAAACGTGAGTTCACGCTTTAGGTACTCCAAAGTAGGAGACTCATTCATACGCCTTTTAGCCTCTTCCTCCACTTTTTCAGCACGTTCAAGAAATATACGTGCCGATTCCCCAGTTAGTGTCGGAATAGGTTTCCCACTATCGACTGCCAATGCTGTTGGCTCATCGTCATCGGATGCAAATGTACGAATTTTCTTCGACTTGGCAAAATTTTTTTTGTTAAATTTTCCTAATTTATTCATCTTTCACTTCTTCCCATACTAAATCAGAATCCTTCGCACGATAATGAGTGGGTTTTACCCCATCAAACACATGTTGGTGCAATAAAGTTTCTATCAAATACAGATTGTCTGATACATAGTGATATGTGTCAAGCATATATTTTTCCACATCATCTGGATATGCTGCGCCATCAGCGTCTTCCTCCGTTCCCTTAATGGCTTTATCCCTCAAGCCAAGAATCATTGCAATATCATCCAAGATATGTGTTTGCATTGTTAACATGACTTTCTTATTGATTTTAAGAAAATCATCGTCTTTGTCTTCCACATTTAAAAACCTCACTAGTTTTAAGTGGTCTTCAGTTAGATTCAAATGTAATATCATATTTTTAAATTCTTTATTCTATCAATTAGTATCTTCTATGTCCATTTTTCCTAAATCTTTCTTCTGCTTTTCTCTTACGTTCCTTAACCATCCTACTATATTCTTCTTTGTCTTTGTCTCTCATTTCCAATTCTTTTCTCATCACCTCTAAAGTTTCTTCGTCTCTAGACTTCTGGAAATAGTCAAAAACGGTACATTTAACATCTTTGAGACAATTGTTAAATATATCTAGTATTTTATCTTTATCTCCGTTTCCGTCAAACCTACTAGAGCCAAGTAAAGGGCAAGCAATATTTTTCCCCTTATATCTTATGTTGACTAGTTTCAGAACATTTTCTAATGCTTCATATGAAAGGTAATCCTTTTGTTTATCTGGTCTAAAGTTATATCCTTCTGTTATAAAGCATAAACAAAAAGTAGGCTCATTATCAGATGTACATTCTATAATAGTTCCTAGTTTATCCTTATCTCCATATTTCGTCTCTAAGTTTTTATTGAAAACATATGGATAATTCAGCATTACTTTCAATTGAACGCCTTGAGACATAGTACAATAAAGATTAGTACCAATTAATATTACGTCATATTCGTTGAAATGGTCATATATATCAACATCTTTAATGATTTTAACCATTACCCAAACCCTTTTATCACTTTAATTCGTTTGTTTAATGGCTCAGTGGCTTCTACAACATCTGGATTATAACATGGTTCATCCATGCTAGCTTCAGCTTCTTTCTGAACATTACCGCCTACAGTATAATTCTCTGAGTCTTCTGTAGAGAAACCAACACGTTTAGCCTCGTCCTCACTAACCCTAATTTTACCGTTTTTTTTGATAAGGTCTTCAAGTCTATCAAACACTCCGACTTCGCTGATACCATCTACGTATATACCTTGAATAACTTCTTTCAAAAAATCAAATGTATACCCTTCAGTTTTTGAAACATATCTCTCTATGTCAGCCTTTACAGATTCTTCGTTAATATCAATTCCACTGTCAGATAGTTTCATTTCTATATACGATTTCCTTATTTCAGCGTTTGGTTTTTTGTACTCGATAACCATATTGAAACGGCTAGGTCTACACGTAAACCGTTTTTCTAGAATCTCTGGATAATTAGTCGTTGCGATAGTAACCACGTTATCGAATTGTCCATTACCATCAAGAGTTTGAAGCAACATTGCGGTCAATCTGTCATCCTTCGCAAGACGCTCAAAATCCTCTATAATTGTAACAACTTTCCTATTAGGTTCTACGCTTCTAAATCTCTCCATTACTACCCTATATGATGACAAATCCTCAACACTATCAATGAAGATTACAATACCATCATAGTCAGTAATAAGTTTATTAGCGATAATGTTAATTAATGATGTTTTACCATTTCCTGGTAAACTATACAACAGTATATTTCTTTTGTAAACATTACCAAATTTCCTATACCTTTCTTCTGATTGCCAGAACATTTGAATATCATCCAAAATAGCATTTTGTATATCATTTGGCAATACATAAAGTCTAGGCATAATAACCTCTTTACTAGTTAGATATACTCTGCCATGATAACTATCATAAACTGGTCTGTAGAAGCCACTAGGCAAAATGTCTTTTGTTTCTCCTATTGGTTCATAATTGTTTCCTTGCTTAAGATAACGTTCATAATTACGCTCTTTATTTTCCATATCTTGAATTTATTTAAAATTTTCGTGTTCTTTAAGGTTTTGAAGAATTTTTTTCTCTTCGTCATTAACTTTACTAGGTATCTTGATTTTAACGATGCCTATCATGTCTCCGCATGAATTAGTACCATACTTAGGAATACCATAACCCCTAAATCTGAGTTTATGCCCATCACTAGTTCCATTAGGTATTTTCGCTGTCAGTTCCCTACCATCAACGGCTTTTACATTAATATCACACCCAAGAATAGCATCAATAACATTCAATTCAATTGGGAAATACAAGTTATTACCATCAACTTCATATTTTCCATAATCTACTATCTGTATTTGAACGATTAAATCACCAACAGTTCCCTTACCGTGAGGTGGGAAATTTCCCTTTCCACCAATTATCACGCTCATACCATCAAGTAGACCTTTACCTAATTTTATTTCAGTTTCAGTTACTTTCTGAACAATACCATGTCCTTGACAATGCGGACAAGGATTTTCTATTTGTTTACCGACACCGCCACAAGTAGGGCAAGTTTGCTGCATTGACATAAACCCATTTTGAGAAAATATAAATCCAGTGCCACCACACGTTCTACATATTTTCTCTTTGGTTTTGTCAGTTTTTCCACTTCCACCACAATGGTCACAAGGTTCAAACCTTTTATATTTTATCTTCTTAGTTATGCCATTATATGCGTCCTCTAACGTTAACTTCAATGTGATTCTGATGTTAGTACCCTTAACGTTTCTAGGCTCTCTGCGAGGACTGCCAAAGTCAAAATCCATTCCTCCGAATCCAAAATGGCGAAGAATGTCTTCCATTCCCATACCGCCAAAATCTGGTCCTCCACTCGTTCTGAAATCAAATTCAGAATGTGGGTTGTCATACTCTTCTTTCTTCTCTTTATTACCAAGAACTTCATAGGCTTCAGCAGCCTCTTTAAATTTCTCCTCGGCATTCTTATCTCCTGGATTTCTATCTGGATGATACTTTAAGGCTAACTTCTTATAAGCCTTGCGTATCTCTTCTTGACTAGCATCTTTATTAACCCCAAGAATTTTATAATAATCCTTTCTAGACATAGTTATTCTTTATCTAAGTTATAAATTTATTGCAAAGATATAATTTTTATTTTAAAAAGACAAATAAAAACGCAAAAAATCTGAGAGACTTGTTGGGAAGCCCCTCAGATTTGCAATTATAATTCAGCCTTGCCAAGTCATGTTAGCTTTTAACTTCCTCAAATTCTGCATCTTGAACGTCATTAGGCTGTTCTGCCACCTCTTCATCAGATGGCTGCTGTGCAGTTGACTGATTCTGATTGTTTGCATAAATTCGCTGAGAAATCTCATTCCAAACGTTATTGATAGTACCTTCAATCTCGTTGATTTTCTCAACATTCTTATCCTTAACAGCTTGTTTCATTTCGCTAACCAAACCCTCAAGTTTGGTCTTCTCATCTGAGGTGATATTATCCTTCTGTTCCTCAATCATCTTCTCTTGTGAGAAAACAATATTGTCACCCTTGTTTACAGCATCTGCAATTTCACGCTCTTTCTTGTCTGCATCAGCATTAGCCTCTGCCTCTGCTTTCATGCGCTCAATCTCTTCCTTAGAAAGACTGCTAGAACCCTCCACACGGATAGACTGTGCTTTACCAGTACCCTTATCGGTTGCGCTGACCTCAATAACACCATTAGCGTTAATGCTAATCTTCACAGCAATCTGAGGAATACCACGCTTTGCGGGAAGTATACCAGTAAGATTAAACCTACCAATGCTCTTATTCTGACTAGCCATTGGGCGATTACCTTGAAGAAGGTTAATCGTAACCTCAGTCTGATTATCAGCAGCAGTTGAGAATACTTCCTCCTTATCGCAAGGAATTGTAGTATTAGCCTCAATAAGGGTTGTCATAACGCCACCAAGCGTCTCAATACCAAGGTTAAGTGGAGTAACATCAAGAAGAACAATGTCACCAACACCATCTTCCTTGTTAAGGACTGCACCTTGAATTGATGCACCCAATGACACAGCCTCATCTGGGTTTACTGCCTTAGATGGGTCTTTGCCAAATACACTTTTAGCAGCCTCTACAACCTTTGGAATACGAGTAGAACCACCTACAAGGATTACCTCATCAATATCCTTTGTCTCAAGTTTTGAAAGCCTCAACGCTTCCTTACAAAGGTTAACCAACTTAGTATACAACTTATCGCTCAACTGCTCAAACTTAGCACGAGTAAGCGTCAGATTCAAGTGCTTTGGAACACCATTCACTGGAGCAAGATAAGGCAGATTGATGTCTGTTGACGTTGCAGTAGAAAGTTCAATCTTAGCCTTTTCAGCAGCTTCCTTCAAACGCTGCATTGCCATTGCATCGCTAGACACATCAACACCCTCTTGATTCTTAAACTGTTCAACGAGGTAATCTATAATAACTTGGTCAAAGTCCTCACCTCCAAGATGTGAATCGCCATTGGTAGAAATCACCTCAAACACTCCACCGCCAAAGTTAAGAATAGATACGTCTGACGTACCACCACCAATATCGTAGACAACGATATTCATGTCCTTATTAGCCTTGTCTACACCATAAGCGAGTGCTGCTGCTGTAGGCTCATTGATAATACGAAGAACATTAAGTCCTGCAATCTCACCAGCCTCGATGGTTGCCTTACGCTGACTATCATCAAAATAAGCTGGAACCGTGATAACAGCATCCTTTACCTCTGTACCCAAATAATCCTCTGCGGTCTTCTTCATTTTCTGAAGAATGGTTGCAGAAATCTCTTGTGGAGTGTACTTACGACCCTCAATATCTACACGAGGATAACCACCATCGTTAACGACCTTGTAAGTCACACGGTCAGCCTCTTTTGAAGCCTTATCGAATGTGATACCCATAAAACGCTTGATTGCGTATACGGTATTAGTTGGATTAGTGATTGCTTGTCTACGTGCTGCATCACCAACCTTACGTTCACCATTTACAAAACCTACAACAGATGGGGTTGTACGATTACCCTCACTGTTCACAATAACAGTAGGCTGTCCTCCTTCAAAAACACTAACACATGATGTTGAAGTTCCGAGGTCAATTCCAATAACTTTTCCCATAAATCTTATTTTATATTTCTAATTATTTTATTTTAGTCCATTTCGGCTCTAATTTGCCGTTTTCATCTGTAAAAGGTAATCTTATTTTAATATGAAATAAATTAGGGTCTCCATATTCAACCATCATTTTATTTCCTACCTTAACCATGATTGGGTTTACTTGTGTTTTTGATATGTCATCATAATACCATTTTAACCTCAAAAACCCATCTTCATGGACGGTAAGCAAATATTTAGAACCTACTATTTCGCCATCACAGAGATACATTTCTTTTACTCCCATATTTAAGCAAATATCGTGCCAAACTATTTATTTTTTAAAAAATTCAATTGCAGCTTCTTTTGAGAAAAAGATAATCTCATTATCATGCGTTTTTACTGTGGGATAACTAACCACTTTTGAATATGTGTCTGTAAATTTTGGATGAGCATTGATGGTTTTGCCATTTTTATCAAACCCAAAATGGAAATACAATACATCTTTAGGGTTTCCCATCAAGCCATACTCTTTAACAGTTCTACTACAAATGTATTTCCCATCATTATTATAAAAATACACTTTGTCCCTTAATCTTAAATCTCTTGCTGTTTTCATAACAAATCAAACTTCAAAATTTAGCACTAAATGGCACTCTTAAAATTCTATGCAAAGATACGTAAAAAAATTGGAATAACCAAATGTTATCCCAACTTTTTATATATTTTTAACGCAATTGTATTCTTTAAGGAAGATATTCCTCTATATTGGATGTTATATACGCTAGCTTAACCAATATTTCACCCATAATTGCATCCTCTGTTAGCATTGTGACATCAGATGTCTCAAGAGAACCAATGGACTCTCCATTTTCAATCCTCTTTTTAGCAATCTCAATGCCAACATTTTCATCAAATATGTCATGTGGGTGACAAATTGACATACCCAATGTCAGTTTTCTGCTAAGAAGTTTATTTGATGGATAAGTCAGCACACCATCCACAAATGACCCTTCCTTAACCTCTACTGGAACAATCTCTTGAACCATTTGCCGCTCTCTTGTCTGCTCTAATTTACCAACTACAGTAACCGTATGCTTAACTCCATTAGAATCTTCACAGATAGCATACATTGAATAAAACTTTGTCTTCATAAATATTAATAGTATTAAATTAAAAAATTATTTTTTCAAAACATATTTTTTTGAATTTTCACTTTCCTAACATATTCATCATTATTTATTAAATCTAAGAATATGCTGTTATATGAAGGTGGAATAGGACCACCATTAACCCAGACTTGTCCTCTAAAACAAATTATTTCACTACCACTTGGTATTGTGCCATATTGGCATTCGTAAGGTTTAATTAATACATACTTTTCATTCATAGTTTAATTTTGTCTAAGGTGTCACTGATATGTTTCAATATCGGTGACATTATTTTATCGACTTCAACCCAATCAACATATGGTCTGTTGCACCCATCCAACCATTTATGCGGGATTCCAATACCTCTATCATCAATGGAAAAAACGGCAAAAGCCTTGCTCACAGAGTTACCGTCTCTATCTTGCATTGGGTTCTTTCTTAAACCATAAAGTTTTATCCCCTCTTTTTCAAGAGTTTCTAATGGTTCTTTTAAAATTTCGTCATACCGCATTGAATTTAATATCCATCCAACGTTGTAGTCTTTAACCCAACGTCTCATGACTTCAAATCCCTCTGGGTTTAAAACCATTTCATTTTGTTGCCAATTCGAACATTTGGTAAGGGTGTAATCCCAATCAACCTCAATTGGAATTATCCACCTACCATTTTCGCTTCTTTCACTATAATATAGAACTTCATCTATAATCCCGTCATATTTATTCATATTTTAATTTTTTCCATTAATCAACTTCAACATGTCTTGGAGTATGGTCTAATAAATCTTCTGGGTATCCCTTCCCTTCTTCATCATAACCATTTTCCTTATGTTTCTTCCAATATGCATTGTTTAGTCTTCTTAATACGCCTTGATTTAAAAACGTGGAATAATCGTTTCTGTCAGCATATTCTACCTCGATGTGATGTTCTACACAGTAGCGGTAAATAAACTCAGCCACAGCCCTAGAACGGCTATATCCAGCTCGACAATGGACATAAATAGTATTTGGACAAGACTCTATTATTCTTTCAATGAAATCAACGGCATTTTCTGCTTGTTCCATTGTCATTGTCCTAAATATATATCCATCATATTCTACATCTGTAGAAACATCATCGAAATCAAGATTCAACACATTTGGATGATTTTTGAAATAATGTTTAGTATCCTCTTCATCAAGGTAATACTTCAAACATTTTTCAGTGCCTATTATTGATATGCAAGCAATGTTGGTGCTCTCAATATTGGAATCGTCCAAATTCATATCCCTCATTTTCTCATCAAATAAATAATGAGATAAAACTTCTATTTTCATTTCTTTTTTTTTAATAGCCTATAATCTTCCATCATAATCCACAAGCACACCATTGGTCATATAACTATCGTAAATATTATAAGACCCATAAATAGAATTGTTAATATATGCATTAGTATAATTAGACGAAAGTCCTATTGCCGCTGTATCAATAAGTTGTTCATTTAATATATCTTCCCAATGTAATTCATTTACCTTTTTTATATTTTTAGCAGTATCGCCAAAAGATGACCTTTTGTATTTAAGAAACATGTCTTTTAGTTCATAATAAGTAAGATAATATGCATCCCACTCACTTTTCGCATTCATAAGATTGATAGAAAGATTTGTAAATATAGTAGGAAATGGGATTATTTTTTCTAGATTTTTAATTTTTATTTTCATGGTATCCAAATCCCATTTTTTATTCGTATATTCTGTCTTTACTCTACTCCAACAATTATTCATCTATAAACTCCTCCCCCCAATTTGAAAAGTCAAAATTCAATCTCCTTGTCTCTCTCTTATAACTACCATATGTAACTGATGATAGAATTGAAAGTAGTAGGAACATTCCTATCGCACTGCCAATTATAAAATTTCTAGCTCTTGTTTTCATAACACTTGTCTTAATCTATTTGTAACGTCTTGTAAAGGTATTAATTCGTAGTCACCATCATCCTTTAACCATACAATTCTTCTCGCAATTACCTTTAACCCAATATCTTCCAATGGAATTTGGTAGCAACTCAACTGAGCCGTATAATATGACAAAGGCTCTTCATATAAATCGCCAAAAGGAGGCAGAAGAAATTTGTTAGCCTCGTGACTAAACTGTTTGGTTAATTCTTTGTTTGTTTTAAAATCAAATATACATAATCCACTCTTGGAATCATCCTCTTCATCCTTGTAGTAAAACAATATATCAAACGTACCACAATAGTCTTGTTTTAAGTTTGTAAGTTCCTTGTTTTTTCCAGTATAAACCTTTGTCTCAGCCAAAACAAAATGAAGATTTGAATGCAACTCATTATAGAATTTTAATATTGCTTCTTCTTTTGGTCTTGTTGGAATTAACCAATTTTTATCCTTGATAAATTTGCATTTATTTTCTTCAGTTATAAACTCTGGATGACCATTCCTCAACCATCCCAATGATTCCCCGTAAGCATGTACTAATGTACCAGTTGTCGTTGCTCTAAGATTCTTAAACCTCCATTCATCAAGCCAATGTTGAGGTGTTTCTCCATGCCTCTCAGCATAAGCAATTGCTTGTGCTTCCGTGTCAAAAGGATATTGGCAGAATTTATGCGTTACCTCCGATACTGAGGGTAATTGCATTCCATTTAGGAAATATTTATGTCCTTCCTCAATAAATTCAAGGTCTTTGAATTCCTTTAGTATCTTGTTTCTTATAACTGTAACTTCCTTTGGTTCTCCATTAACTACTATTTTTTTCATTACTCTATCATTCTTTTTATTTTTGCAACGAGAGGTTTGACATCAACAACATCAGAAGAATTGAAATGCCCCCAACTTCCTAGACAAGAGTAGCCATGCCATGTTCTATCCGTAATGAATTTAATTATATTATCTGCCTCTTTCTTAGTCATTATTTAACAATTTTTTTGCAAAGATATATAAAATATATTAAAAAAACAAATTTAATTTAAACAAAATAATGGGAACTATATACTTGCTAGCCATAAAAAAAATGGGTGGGTCTCGGTTGACTCACCCATTGTGTGGTATTTTCTGTAAAGATTAGAAAGTTAATAAAAATGGTGTACTTTTTTGGGGTACACCAAATGACATTAGCCTCAAATTTTTGTCAAAACTATTCTTCCTTTAATGTTTGTTGGGTCAGTAGGAACTCTAAGCCTAATACTAGACGCTTTACATAAGTTTGTTTTTCCAACGACATCATCATACAACGAATCACCAACTTTCAATTTCAATAAATCATCTAGAGTGATTGTTTTTACAGCTAGAGCCTCACATCCAGATTCTGCTGACTCAACGTATGGTATTATTTCAATTTCTGTTGGAAGCTCTGATTCTGTGAATATAAGCATTGCAGAACCATGTGTATAGTTTATTGTAGTGGCGAATGCAGAGCTTGTGGATAATAATGTATATCCAATCTCATATGTTTGCTGTACTTGTCCACTTTGCGTAACACTTGCGGTGAACTCACAACCATCGCTTGAAGTGAAAACAGCATCTCCAATCCTTTCCAAACTGTTCTCATTTGGAGATACTGTACATATGTAACTTTGATATTCCCTTCCAGATTGTATTCTTGTATATGTTATCCAATCGGCTGATTTTGCAGCGTCAAAAACTAGAGCAGACTCTTTAATTGTTGAATAACATAATGCTTGTGTTCCACCACTTGCTGCAACCTCTGTTCCAAGGTCGAAAAACTTATATCTACCACAACTACAACTTGGAACTGTATATGTTGTTGACGCAGTACATCCACTATCGTCTGTGTAATTTATTGTGTATACAATATCATCATCGGTAGTGTTTTGTGGAAAATTGAATGTTCCACCAGTATTTGGAACATTCGGAGTTGAATTCCATGTTGCCATATTGTTATATTATTAAACATATTATTTTATGCGTTTGTTGCAATACTAAAATGCACTGCACCACCATCGCATGTAACTTCTTTATCTGGTACTATCTGATATTGTGGACAAATCATACCATTTTGTGTGACATTAACTGTTGCACATGTAGTGCCATTCATTTTAATGTTAACAGAGCCATTTCTACTGTTAAATGTTGTATTTTTAGAGCATTCAATTCTAATATTAGTGCCGCTTGTAGAAGCAGTTAACCAAGTCGACTGTGTTGATTCATATGTTACATTAGAAGTACAACTGCTATCTGTAATAGTACCAACTTGAGTTAATGCAGAGCTAGCACTAATATTTAATTCAGTTGTTGTAACATTTATCTTGCTACAAGTACAAGTTGGAGCACTACCAATACTTATATCACCTTCACAAACCAATTGATTATTTGTATATGCCTTAGACGTTGCAACGCAAGTTCCATTGACATCAACTGTAATTGAGCCTTTTGGAATTTCATTCACAATTTCATTATATGTTGGACACAAGCCGCTTGCATAAGATGATGAAATACTCCAACCTTGGTCTCTAAGCCATTTTATATTTGCTATTTTATATGCCATATCATTTAGCTAATATTAATAAATGGCTGCATTATAATTCTGTTACAACACAGCCATTTTATTATTTATTGTTTATTTTCTTTTAATTCATTAATGATATTCTCAAGCTCTTTAATCTTCTGCTCAAGATATGCAATCTTAAGAAGACTTAAACCTGTATAATCAACAGCTTTCATGCCATCACTTGAAGTTGATACTATGAATCCAAGGTTTTCCTTTTCAACATCTTGCGCAATCACGCCAATAACAGTCTTCTTCTCTTCATCACTCTTGAAATTAAATGACTTAATGTTAACGTTTGCCGCATTTACCATTTTAGCATATGAAACATTTTCAATGTTCTCCTTCAGTCTTTCATCCGATGTTGCGTAGAAAGCGTTTGCTGTAACATCACCAGTTACACTTAGTTTACCGTTCAAATAAGTGTCACCATTCTGCCTTATCTCAAATGCATTATGTCTTGTTGAATTTGATGTACCATTACCCACACTGAATAATGTGTTACCAGCATTACCAAATGTCGTGGAAGCACTAGATGATACATTATACTGACCGCTAGCGTGCTCTGATTGGTTATTTGCAACTGTGTACCACCCTTCAGCGTGAGAAGAACTACCATTTGCTTTTGTACTTAAACCTTCAGCGTGAGAACCATAATGACCACTTGCTGTTGTACCAAATCCTTCAGCGTGAGAATAAGAACCACTTGCTATTGTGTTTTCTCCTTCAGCGTGTGAATAACCACCATTTGCCTTTGTACTACTACCTTCAGCGTGAGAATAATCACCACTTGCTGTTGTGCTTTGTCCTTCAGCGTGAGAACAACTGCCACTTGCTACTGTTTGATTACCTTCAGCGTGAGAACATGTACCGCTTGCTATTGTATTACTTCCTTCAGCATGAGAACAATAACCATTTGCTTTTGTGGAATTTCCTTCAGCGTGGGAAGATGTGCCATTTGCTTTTGCGCTACTTCCTTCAGCGTGAGAGAAATCACCACTTGCTGCTGCTCCACCACCTTCAGCATGAGAACTTTCACCACTTGCTGTTGTTTCATAACCTTCAGTGTGAGAATACAGTCCACTTGCTGTTGCACCATATCCTTCAGCATGGGAATAATTACCACTTGCTGTTGTTTCATTTCCTTCAGCGTGAGAGAAACCACCACTTGCTTTTGTGCCACTTCCTTCAGCGTGAGAAGAACTACCACTTGCAGTTGCTAAATATCCTTCAGCATGGGAATAATCACCACTTGCTGTTGTGTTCTGTCCTTCAGCGTGAGAAGAATAACCACTTGCTGTTGTACTATCTCCTTCAGCGTGAGAATGTTGACCACTTGCTATTGTTAGATTACCTTCAGCGTGAGAGAAATCGCCACTTGCTGTTGTATCTTCTCCTTCAGCGTGAGAAGAATTACCAAATGCTTTTGTACTAGCACCTTCAGCGTGAGAAGATGCGCCACTTGCTACTGTTTGATTACCTTCAGCGTGAGAAGCTGTGCCATTTGCTTTTGTGTATCTTCCTTCAGCATGTGAAGAGTCACCACTCGCTATCGTATTACTTCCTTCAGCGTGAGAACAATCACCACTTGCTTGTGTACTACCACCTTCAGCGTGTGAACAAGTACCACTTGCTTGTGTACCACTTCCTTCAGTGTGAGAAAAAGGACCAATTGCTTGTGTACCACTACCTTCAGCGTGTGAACAAGTACCATTTGCTATTGTACTGTCTCCTTCAGCATGAGATTGTACACCACTTGCTTGTGTATAAGAACCTTCTGCGTGGGAATATATACCACTTGCAACTATATTATAAATAGTACCGTCATCATCATATCCATCGCCTTCAATTACAGCACCCTTGCCAATGTTGGTGTCATAATACTGTGATAAGCTGTTTACAAGTCCAACTTTTGTGCTAGCCGTTGGGTTTATAATTTTTATAAAACCACTTGTACCTCCACCACCACCTAAATGGTCTTGAAGCTTAATGTCAGTACTTCCACTTGTGATATAAATGTCACCATTCTGACGAATCTCAAATGCATTATGTCTTGCATTTTCTGCTGTACCATTACCGACTGAGAATAATGTGTTACCAGCGTTACCAAACGTTGTAGAAGCACTAGATGATACATTATATCTACCGCTAGCATGCTCTGATTGGTTATTTGCTATTGTGCCATCTCCTTCAGCATGGGAATAAAGACCATTTGCTTCTGTATAATTTCCTTCAGCATGAGATAAACCACCACTTGCTGTTGTTTTATAGCCTTCAGTGTGAGAAGCATCACCACTTGCTAACGTTTCTATTCCTTCAGCATGAGAATAATTACCATTTGCTTCTGTACTATCTCCTTCAGCGTGAGAAGCTGTGCCATTTGCTGTTGTGCTTATTCCTTCAGCATGAGAACTATTACCGTTTGCAGTTGTATAGCTACCTTCAGCGTGTGAAATATCGCCATTTGCTTGTGCGCCTTCTCCTTCAGCGTGAGATGTATAGCCACTAGCTATTGTTTCAAAACCTTCAGCGTGAGAACATGCATCACTTGCTGTTGTAGTATCTCCTTCAGCGTGAGAATAATTACCTATTGCTTTCGTATTACTTCCTTCAGCATGAGAACTTTCGCCACTTGCTTGTGTGCCACTTCCTTCAGCGTGGGAAGTGTCTCCATTTGCTGTTGAAGTATATCCTTCAGCATGAGAAGATTCACCATTTGCTTTTGTGGTTTGTCCTTCAGCGTGAGAATATGTACCACTTGCTTTTGTGTATCTTCCTTCAGCATGAGAAGATTCACCATTTGCTTGCGTACTACCACCTTCAGCGTGAGAATATCTACCACCTGCTATTGTACCCATACCTTCAGCATGAGAAGTTTCACCACTTGCTGTTGTACCAGCACCTTCAGCGTGAGAAGTATTACCACTTGCTTTTGTACTAACACCTTCAGCGTGAGAATAATTACCACTTGCTGTTGTTACACTACCTTCAGCGTGAGATTCTAGACCACTTGCAACATTTGATGTGCTGTTATATATCAATGCATTTGTTCCAGTACTAGCACTGATTGGAAGAGTAAATGAAATTTTATTATCGCTATCAATATTAATTGCCCTACCAGCTGTAAGTTTATTTTGATAACTTGTTGTGTCAAGAGTCCAAGTATTAGCCGCTGTCTTTTTAAGTAAACCACTAGTTCCAGTAAGTGCCTCAATTGCCTTAAGGTCATCTGCATTTGTAACACCAGCTAAATCAACTGTGGAAGCAGTGTTTGCACTATATGCCTTTCTTACTGTTACATAATTGGTAGTACCAGTTAATTGGTCTCTTGTAAAATAGTTGTCAGCCTCGAATAAGTCACCAATGTTTAGATATATAGTATCTTTTGTGCTACCGCTACTACCGTCTAAATTCCACACAATTTTAAGATATGATGTACCACCACTTGGAACAACTTCAACACTCTCAATCATTCCATCTTTAATAAAATCAGTTGCATCAATCGTCATTGAAGTCAATGTGGTGTTGTTATGCTTAAAGTATATCTTTTTGTCTGTTGAATTGTATTCTGCTTTATCTGGATAACCACTAACAGTTGGTATCACAACAGTAGTATCTGCCGAACCATTAAATACAGGATTTGTAATTGATAGTGTATTTCCAGAGGAGAACGTAATTTTGTGAGATAAGCCTCCTTTTATATCAATGCTTGCAGCGCTAATGCTTGCAGCACTAATACTTGATGCACTGAAGGTGTTTGCAGTTAAGTTTGTGACATTCTCTGTTACTGCTGTTAAATTATCTATACTACCACTTACACTATTAACACTCGATGCACTTATAGTATTTGCTGTTACTTTATTAAGAGTTGTATTACCACTGACATTTAGTGTACCACCACTAATAGTTGTGGCTGTTAAATTAGTTACGTTCTCAGTACTAGCAGTTATATTTGTAATATTTGCGTTAGTTCCGCTAATAGTTGTAGCTGTTAAAGAAGAACCACTTATATTACCAGTTGCATATAAGTTGGTTACATTTGCTGTTGTAGCAGAAAGCTTCTGCAACTTGGTATCGCCATTTACAGTTAAATTTTTATCTATTGTTGTGTTACCACTTATATTAGTATCACCCTTAATGGTAGTATTACCACTAACATTAGTATTACCACTAACAGTCAAGTTTTTATCAACTCTTGTGTTACCACTGATGTTAGTGTCACCAGTTACTGTTAAATTGTTATTGATTTTAGTAGCACCATCAACAGTTAAGGTCTTTTTGATTCTTGTGTTACCACTGATGTTAGTGTCACCAGTTACTGTTAAATTGCCATTAACGGTTTCATTACCGTTAAAAGTTGCGTCACCTGTTATCTTAGTTGCGCCATTAATGTTGGTGGCACCTGTCACATTAAGTCCATTACCAATCTTGGTATTCCCACTAACATTCAAGTTACCCCTCAATGTTGTGTCATTAGTAATTGTCAAAGAACTGAATGAAGGATTAGCCCCACGCATAGCGTAACGAGACATATCAATAGCAATACCAGCACCTTCTCTAGAAGCATCAGGTGTTCCATTAACTAGTTTACCATAAATGTCTTTACCGCCATTAATTTTTTCAGACTTAGGGGTATTAGAAGCTGCTACTTGATTAAACTTAATAACAAGGTTTGATTTATTGTTAAGAAGGTCATCATTGGTAATACCATATGAGCCATAATCACCGCTATCCTTTGTTGATTCTGGGCCATCTTCACCTCTTACTTGACCCTCAAAAGGAATGACTTCTTTCTTCTCAGTCCAGAAAATCATCTGTTCATCAGATGAAAATCTTACAACTTTATCATTTGCATTTTTAATTGAAAGGAATGAGCGGTCAGTGTTACCACTAACACCATTATTAACCGCAATTTCGCCAACCTCAAGGGCTTCTGGTCTTGGCTGTTTATCCGTTATTTTACTATGGATATGTACCAGTTTTTTTCTGTCTTTTGCCATAATTTAAATTAACTAAATAGTTTATTAAGAAAAGCAAGTAATGACTTGCTTAATTTATTATTTTTATAATAAATATTTAGCTTTTGGAAAAAGAAAGTATATTTTGTAAGGTTTATATTAATTAATTATGGGATACGTTTATTTGATAGGTGAAATAGATAAAAAAGGGAGATATAAGATAGGTTCTACCAAGGCAAAAGATGTTAACAAGAGGCTGAAACAGCTACAAACTGGGAACTCTTCTGAACTCTTTATAAAAGAGTATTATGAGACAGAACATCCTTTCAAACTTGAAAAAATGCTCCACAATCACTTCAAACCATCAAACCTTATAGGGGAATGGTTTGAACTGTCTGAAAGCGACACAAAGGCTTTTAGGGGTATTTGTGAGGAAAAGGAAAAGACTATCGAAGCATTAAAAGATAATCCATTCTATTTCACTACTAGAATTGTACCAATAAGGATGAATTTTGATAAACCAGATAGATATGGAAGAGTTTATGACCAAGATTCAATGAAAAAACAAATTGAAGATTTTAACACTAAATTAAAAGAGCATGGAGATATTTTATGCGAACTCGACCACCCAATACGATAAAAAGGAAAAAAACTATTTTAACAAAACAAAAAATGTGCCTTGTCAGTAGTAGTATGACAAAGCACAAAAGTTAAACGCTCAAAGCTGCGAAAGCCCTCACACGGAGATACGGACGAGAAGTAGACTTTCTATAGGTGTACACACAGCTAGTACCCACACTGACATACATCGCACTGCAATCACTGTACTGAGAATCGGTAAATGACCAAAACCAAGTGAAATCTTCTATAAAATCGCATTCAATTGAATATTCGGACAATTTTTGCATGCAATCATTCAAAATATCTTTATGCTTAATTAACTTTTTTAAAGTTTCTACATCCCCAACAAAAAAACTTATCTTTAAAACATTTTTTATCGTTATGTTTTTGACTTTAATAATTGAATCATACCAATTTATCCCTTTAAAATCTTTTAAATATAAACTAATGCCATCAAAACAATATATAGCAATGGGAATTAACCATTCTGTCTTTCCTTTAATCTTAATGTAATTCCTTATTCGCACAAACTTTTTTGTAGCTGTACAATAAGCAATTAAATCACCAAGTTTTAATTTATTTTGTTCCATTTCTTTAAAACCTTAATTATGCCCAACACCTTGCTCTTGTCCTAGCACTCATATGGTCTCCTACAGCAAATGGGTCAGTTCCCTCATCTGCAATTCTCTTCAACTCCTTAATGGTCTCCTCGATTTTTGTTAATGCCCCATAACATTTGTTAACAATCGTACCCAAACCTAGTTGCCTTCCCTTGCCATTAATTGCCTCATGGTGTTCGAAACGCTTACACACTTCACTCTCGTTAACGGCTCTCATCATATCAACGATGTTTGCCTTCATATCGTCTAGCTTCCAAGCCATCTTGTCAACATACTGATATGCAGCTTTCTCGTTTCTTTTTGCCATCTTCTGGATTTCCTCCAACAGGCAGTTAAGCTCACCGAACCTTACACAATATTCAGCCATAGGCTTTCTGATTCCGTGATATGCAAGAATCTCATTGGCAATCGTTCCCCACGAGCGATATGCATGGTT
>AUXO018196450.1_pt1 | contig 38455 bp, 29 predicted proteins | sample 768731 | NCBI WGS metagenome assembly AUXO01 (sample SAMN02715735, study PRJNA202380) | gut metagenome | biome: sheep rumen | host: Ovis aries | place: New Zealand: Palmerston North | reverse complement strand
ACACCTTACAGAGTCTTTCTTTGTTGTCAGAGCCAAGACGAACCTGAAGTATAAGATTGTCAAATAGAAGCGAAGAATGCCCAAGGACGTTCTGACTGATGCGGAAGTGAAACTGATAGGTTATCTCTCAGTGAAGAAGTACCCAAAGTCATTCAGACTCATTCGCTACTATGACGAGGAAGATGATTGTGAATTCATTTTCTTGACGAATGCGAAGCAAATTTCCGCATTGGGTGTCGCAAATCTCTATAAGAAAAAATGGCAGGTAGAATTATTCTTCAAATGGCTCAAACAACATCTTAAGATAAAGAGGTTTTGGGGGTACGACAGAGAATTCTGTTTGCAAACAAATCAGTGTGGCCATTATCACCTACTGTCTCGTGGCGATTATCCAACATGACATGCAATTGGAATGCTCAACCTATGAAGTTTTGTAGATTCTCAGCATCTCATTGACTGACAAAACTCACCTTCGAGATCTGTTCAATAAGACTAAATTAAACAACGTCAAAGAACTCGATGATCCCATCTTTAAGGGACTATTTGATTAATATAATAACTCATCCATTTTTTTATTGGACACTAATGATATGAGACAGTACAAAGAAACAAAATCAAATCAGAAATTATAAAATTGCTGTATCTCATTGAAATTTAAAAATTTAATCAACGTTCGGAAGGATTTAACCGGACGCTAGTGCTTCATATTTATTATTGATTATAGTCATCATAATATCGTAACTCTATCCACAATGAATCAGCCTTTTCTTTATACCTACTATTGGAACTTGATATGTCTTTCAAAAGAGTTCGTGCTTCTTCAATTCTTTTGAGCCCCAAAAGAGCTTGAACCTTAAACCATTTTAACTCATAAGTTCTTTCCGAAACAGATATTGAATTTGCTGTCGATACAGAATCCAAAGATATTTTATTGTCTGTGCTCTCAATCTTCTCAATATATTTAAGAGCGACACCATAGTTCTGATTTTCTATCAATTGGCCGATTTCTGCAAAAGCATAATAGTTCTCTGAGGTTTTTGATGAACTCTCCGTAGATAATGCTATTGCATTATCTGATGGTATGTAACGGAATATGAAAAAACCGATGACCAGCATAGCTGCTATACTCATTATCGTTGAATACAGATAAACAGTTTTATCTTTTTTCCTGTTCCATTCTCTGATTTGTTGCTTTTTCCTTTCTCTGTCCGAAATGGAATTTGCAATAATCCTGGTAAATTCGTAATCCTTTCGCAATTCGGGATCTTGAGAAAGGTCTTTAGAGAAAGATGCTCGGTCGGAAGCATTCAATTCTCCGCGAATATATGCATCGATTCTATCTTGAATGTTATTGTCCATATTCTCAATAATTAATCATAGCTGTTTTATATTGTTGCAGAACATTATTTTTGAGAGTACTGAAGCATTTATTCTTCGCGGTCTTTAAAGCATCTTTACTCGTGAAAGTATTGAGCTCTAACATGATTGTATCTAACTTTTTCCCTTCAAAATAGAACATGGTAAGAATCTGATTACAACGTTTGGGCATTTTTGCAACACAGGTCGCTATAGTCTCAAACTTCAGACCTTCCACATCCTCTTCAGAATTATTTACAAACGATATAGACTTGATACCAACTTGATTTGCATTAGAAAACATATCCTCAAACAATGCTTCGCGATGTTTCCTCGTATACTCACGGAACTTATTCCATGCAATACTCATCATAAAGGTTTTAAGGCTACATTTCATTTCCTTTCCACCTTTTGCCATTACAACTCCATCTTTGGCAAATATCTCGCCACGTTCAATTTTTTGCCAAAGAATAATAAAAGAGTCTTCAAATATGTCGTTCTTTTGTTCATTGTCTGTAAAGAACAATTTTGAGTAAGTTTGATTAAAATAATCGCGGCAATGATTATAGAAATGGCTCTGAATCTTTTTGTTTCCAGACTTCATGCCAACCACATAATCTGTATCGGAATAGTTATGTTTAAATATAGAGAACATATCGTTGCTATGTTGTATTGACTATTATGAATTAAAGAGCTGTCTGAATTTACCCTTGAAGGAATTCCTCTCAACATGATTGGATAAATCATCACATATCAGGTCTTTGATTTTCCGTGCATCCCTGTCGTCAAATGAATAAGTGTCACCAATCATAAATTTTCCGATAGAAAATGCAGATATAGATGGTTCGTAATTATTGTCCTGCATAATTTCGTTCTTCTTGCACAAATCACACAAGTTTTCCCATACAACTCTGTACCCATTAAGAAACAGAAAATCCTTTAAATTGGAATTATAAGGTAGTTCTTTTCCCCATAAATCCTTTTTAGTAATTACTATATGTATGCCTATGATTGTTTCACGGAATCTTCTATCTTTGTTCAACAAAGACACCAGCATTTCGTATACATCACTTTGATAGACCCAGAATTCTGAATCACATCCCACCTGAAGTGTTTTGTTATTTGTTGGATCAATAGCGAGGAATAAAATCTTTCGATTATTGTTTTTAAAAATGCCACCAATGTCAGGGGTTATCGGAGCGAAACCTTCGTCTTTTGTGTTTCCTGCCATGTCAGCCACCTGTTCTCCTGCATATTCTATGAAACTAACTCCAAATTCACGCCTTTTAACTTTTAATAAAGTATTAACTACCTGAACATAGGATTGGTCGGTTGCAGGCGGTAATCTGTTTGCCTTCATATAGTCAGCTAAATACGCTGCATAGAGATTATCAAAGTCTTTATCAGTAGACAACAAAAAATCTCTTTGATTTAGCAAGGCCATCAAAGAAGCCATGAGACATGTCTTTCCACCACTTCCACTAACACCGACAAAAATGATGTCTGTATTACCTTGTTTGGAATAAGGAATCTTTAATGGCTTAACAATGGGCAATGATGTTTGTTCATCAAATAGATGTGGGTATTTACGAATATGGTTAAATGCTTCTTTACTAAGTAGCTTTTCTTTTACGACCAACTCATCATAAGAAAGAACGCCCGAACGAATAAAATCATGAACTACTTCTCTATAATACCCACAAGGATTTCTTTTCATATCCTTTAACAAATCTTTTTTCAGCGTTCTTATGGTAATTTCTGCTTCATTTTGATACCTGCTATTGGGATGCTGTGTTATAAAGTTTTTATACGCAACAATGGTATTCTCATGCATTGCATTTACCCAATCTTTGTGAATCGCTATTTCTTCAGCAAGTATGCCAAATAATTCTGATGCTTTTTCCATGTACAGTTCTGCTTCATCCGAACAATCTCTAGCATATTTCTGAACAAAAGCATTTAGTGCCTTTATTTTTAGACTGTTATCCACTATTTCTGTGAGTAACTCCCATTCAATATCTATTGGGCAATTTGAAGCAGATAAGTTATCGTAATATAATTGCTCAAGTTCTTTTATCTTGAGATAATTGATCTTTCGCATCATTCTCAATACACTACCAGAGCCATCTTCTATGCATGCCTTATATACCTGACTTAAAGGAGCTCTTTTGGCAGGTCCTAAAATCCGATTTATTTGTTCTGGTGTTAATTTCTTGTCTTGCATTTTTCTATCTTATTAAAGTCGTTTTAGATTGCATAATACTGTTGTACTAAGAACTCTCGGACATGATTAAATTAAATATTTTCAATGAGTTACGCAAATTTTGATTATTCGAGATTTGATTTTGTACTTATGCAAATCATATTGCAAGAGGCAGGAATCATGAATCAAGGGAAGACCGTATTCGCTCAGATTATGTCGCTCATACCATGATATGAGTTCGACAAGTGCGTGTTGCCTTTGGAAGTGGGGTTAATGAACAACCTTTTTTCCCTCTGCGTTATTACTCATAAGCCCTGACATAAACGTTTTTATTAATTTATGTCAGGGCCAATTAAGAAGTAACCATTGTTTGTGATTATTTAATGTTCATCTTATACATTGTTTAAGACAAAACTCTGAATAAGATTCCCAAGACCACGCCTCCTAATGCAGAATATAGGTAGGCACTCGCATTTTCTACTTTTTCTTTGTTGACAAAGTAGCAGATGACACCCACAATTGGGAAAAGGAACGAGCAGATAAGCGCTATCGTTCCAGCTCTTTCTTCAGTTTCTGACATAACTTAATGTTCTTAGTAATTGATTTTAAATGTTTCCAAAAATTATACTGCAGGTCCATATTCATTGTCTTCTGCATCACCTTCTGCAAATAATAGCCACAGCCCATAGAACGGAATGAGTTGCCACCATCCATTACGCCCGACGTCATGACATCTTTTAGCAGTAACACATATGGTAATCCATGCACATATAAGAATAACGATAAGCCAAATATAACCTTCTGGCTCATTCGTTTTTCCTCTTGACAAATAGTCTGCAACGTTAATCCCCATACCAGAAATCAGAACCGTTAGAAAATAAGTCAAGCGACCACAACGACCATTAATCCAGAAATAATTCATGTTCTAATGCACTAATTCCGTGTCGTGCGCAACTTCTTAATTATTATTTAAAGTGAATCGATTCTAATATCTCATCAACATAGCTGGTTGATTCATTACGATCATAACATGATACGACACAGCACTTACCTGATAGGTCATCAAATAATATATGGAATCTCCAGTAAACATGAATTCCGTTCACGTTATATCTGATAATTCTATACATACAATTATGCCCATTAATTGTTTTGCTGCCTCTGTCAACATTTGTTTTAGGATACTTTTTATAATCTTCTCCTTCCCAACCTTTCCAGTACTCATCAAAATTCTTAATGGAACTGTCATTGTCATAATCAGAACAGATAGTGCCATTCCCAATAGATTCATTATTTAATGAGAAAAGCATAAGTTTTGAACCTGGCATAGGCTCTATTTCTTCAGACTCACATTGAAAACCATCTGGAATAGCAAAAATGATTTTACCATCAGTTCGTTCATTGTCAGCTAATGGCATCTTAAGAATTTCTGCTTCCATGCTTTCCCGATTCTCAACTTCTGCATTAAGGTTAGACATGCCAATAGCAAAACAGAGGAAAGGAATTACAATAATAGCAGCTAACACACTCCAGTCAAATTTACTGACCTTACGGAAAGATTTTGGTATTACTTCTTGGACTTGTTCAGAATATAATAAGTATAGGAACCATATGATTCCCCAAATGATTCCCTTGAAAGTCTGTTTTACACCACCGAGTCCAGCATCTGGATTACCAATTAATGATATAATGTTAGTTACAAAAACAAGCACAACATACAGCCTACCATAGAATACTGCATTAGGCTTCCTTTGAGTAAATGCATATATAGTATATATAGCAATGGCCAGCATTCCAATCCCTAATAAAATATCTATTGCACCTAACCACATGTTGCCCGCATAGTCTGCTGCATTAAACGTAGCAATAGGATAAACGGCACTAATAATTCCGCCAACAGCGATGGCGAAGAAGAAGAATGACAGCCACCCGTGGATATTTGTATTCTCTTTCAACCATTCACTGGTATAAATTGGCTCACCAAATTCATCTGCCTCTAATCCATTACCATTTTCTTCTGTACCCGATTCATCTTCAATTACTTCAGTGGTATTTTGTATAGTTGGTTCTTCTTTTACTTCTGGCGAATGTTCTTCTTGATTTCCATCGGCTACAGGCATTGTTGTGTCTTCTTCCGGATCAACAATCGATACTGTTTTATCAGGAGTCTGTTCTTGTTTTAGATTATCTTCTTTTTCTTTAGCTTCTGTCGTATCGCATCCCCATCCAGTCAATATAACATTATACACTCCATCTTTAACGGTATAATATATATATTGATTCGACGGGAAAGATGTGATTTCCTCTGTATGAGGTCCTATCAGTGAATCCCCAGATATAACAGATGACAGTTTTTCAATTTGTTCATCAAAAGCTTCTTTAATAATCTGTTTCTCTGAATCATTTGCATCTGTGAAAGAACCATATTCCTTGTCATCTTTAGTTGACCATGTTACATCATTCTGTCTAACACGAATGTCTGCAAAAAATGACGCATCTTTACCAAGCACAAACTTTAAACGGCCTAAAACGTTGTTATAGTCAAAGTCCATAAGGAACTTAACTTTTTCTTTCTCGATAGTCTTTAGTATGCTCATATCTGTCCTGTATTAATGTACATAAATAATTATTTCGTCTTAGTCAGGTATCCACGCAATTCCCATAAAAGCAGACCAAACGAACGTTAGTATAAAACAAACAATATTAAAAACAATAGACTTCCTAAGTATTGAAAATCTTATTAAAATATATGCGACAGAATACGTAAAAATGGCGACGAATATAGTAATCAGGACTCTTGAGAGTCCATTTAGATACCATTGACCTGTGATGTCAGCCACAAGACGATTCACGACACCTGTTAAAAAAACGGGTATAATTAATGCAATGAAAGCAGCCAGCAGAATAAAAATGATAGATTTAAATATAACAATCTTTGAATGCTCATTTTCTCCTTTGTGGATATTTTTTTCTTTGTGCTCATTTATAAAGAATTCATCTGGTGTCATCTTTTGCCTTTGCTTTAATGTAGATGAGACCATCCGGGAAGAACCATTCATTATTGATTGTGGAACAGTAAGAGTGGATTGATTGTTTTCGACTCCAGAATAGTTGTTCCTATTGATATCTGAACGATTTTTATTCTCGCGACTTTGTTTAGTCGCTTCTAAAAACCCCCATCCAGTTAGCACAACCTTATATTCCCCGTTAACATGTGTGAAGAAAACGAATTCTTCTGATGGATATGTAGTTATCTGCTTTGCAAAATCTCCTATGAGAGCGTCTTTCTCTATTATATTTTTTACTTTTGCTATCAGATCATTTATCGAGAGCTTTACAATTTGCTTCTCACTTTCTGACGCTTCACTTAATAGTTTCGTTTCAAAATTGTCTTTAGTTGACCATGTTATATCATTCTGCCTAACACGAATGTCGGCAAAGAATGATGCGTCTTTGCCAAGCACAAATTTTAAACGACCTAAAACATTGTTATAGTCAAAGTCCATTAAAAATTTGACTTTTTCTTTCTCAATAGACTTTAGTATACTCACAGTCTTAATAATTTAATACGACTAAAATTTTTTTTTGTATGGGATAGATTCTATAATTTTGCCATTCATAATAATGCCTTTGCATCTTAAAGTACTATTCTTATTGAATAGACCAAGATGGCATCCATTCGCTTTATCTCCATATTTTCCATCAACCTTTATTGGACTAAGGTTATGGCATGTCTCTCGGGGAATTTTTGAAACAACAACGTCCTCTAACAGATAGCAATCTTCAAAGGCTCCAGATTCTATAGACATCGTGTTATATGGAATTCTAATTTGCTTTAAAGAATTACACCATCCAAATGCCTTACCCATAATTCGTTTCGTGGATAAAGGAAGTTTTATTTCTTTCAGATTTTGACAATTATAAAACATCATAGGTGAGATGGTGTTGTCTTCTGTAAAGAATTCAATGTAAAATATAGTATCACGTTGGGAATACCTGTACCCTATACCGTGGCTCATGGATGTTCGCTTAAATCTTGAGAATTGCTCGCCATCCATATTCTTGTCGAAAACGTATTCTTTCTTATAATCCTTGAAAGAACTTCCATTAGCCTTCATGTAATAATAAGGATGGATTTCATCCTTTTTTATTATGACATCTTCAATATCTAAGACTTGCAAGCTCCCTGTCCAAGAAGTATCTATATATGAGTTGTTTGTTTCAGAGTCCCACATATCAAGCGCTCCACTCATTTGACGTAATAGAGCAATATCTTCACCACCAATACACCCGCTTACAGATAGTTTTCTTAAGCTTCTCTTTTCTTGCTCTGTCAAGTATAACTTAAGGGTGCCTGGTTTTTCAACTCTAACATGTTTATCATAAATATCGCCATTGTCAGGCTGAATGTTATGCAACACCTCTTTGATAAGAGTAAATTTATTATTGCCTTGGTGAGAACCTCCGATTTTTACCTTGTAGTAGCCATTTGCTGCCCCCCCCCCATCCCAAGTTAAAATGCAAATAATCGCCTTTAATTCCATCACAAATAAAAGAATGAGCCCCTCCTGATATTATAACGGGAAGTTTCCTCTTAAGATTATTAACAATTACAGGAATCAGACGATCTTGATTCTCACTTTTTATGAGTTGACAAGTAGGGTGGTAATGCCAAAAATTTACAAGTGCTGTTCTTGCAGCCAAATTGTTTGCAGCAGTTCCTGTGTCACCAAATGATGAGGAAATGGACAACGCATTCACGAACATGAGTTTTGCCACAGGCGTAATGTTTTCCCCTGATTTTGGAAAAGGAGAATATGATAATTTCATTTGCTTCCACTGTGGATGCTCCAATGAAAAATCTACTTTCTCCACTCGTCCATCAACATTTACGTTTAGATGCCCTTCACCTTTTTGTGGGTACTTGTGATAATACATCACTTGTGACATGGCTGTTGCAACACATCCTGTTAATTTGTTGGATATGGAAAGAATTGTTTTAGGGCATAGCAAATTGTATGGATAACCTTGACCCCATTTCGTTGATAATAATGGTGTTACTTCTATTGGATTTATCTTCTCAAAATGGATGCCGTTATATGTTTGCTTGTTAGCAATATTCAATTTCAGACATGTTAGTTCATTCGAATAAAAGGACAAAAGATTTTTCTTCCATGCGGATTCTGTTCCCTGAAAACGGCTGTCTGTACTATATGCAAGCACCAAATCATCTAAAACAGTCCGATATTTACTTTTGGCAACAATGGCAAACTTATTGTTTATAGCATCTTCAAGGATGCACAACTCACCAACATCTTCCACAACTGACAACTTTACATTTGCCACATTTACCCCTAACCTTTTGAACTTATTTAATGCCGCAGTCTTTTCTTCAATATGCTGATATGGATAACATATCGCATACTGATAGAAAAGAACAAACATGATTGTTAGTACAGGTCGTAGCAATGTGGCAATTATTCTATAACATTAATAGTATAAGAAGCGGTTGTTGATGATGACGCTCCACCTTCTTGGTAAGATGCTTTCGATGTCAATTTGTGGGGACCAACAGATAAGTCCTTTACAACGTATTTGAAGAGATAATTATTGCTACCATCACTAGAACTGCCAATTTCCTTATCATCACAATAATAGATGACTGTGAATAGTACAGACTTGCCATTAATTACTGCTTTGATATTTGTCGTAAGATCAATTGTTTCACCGTTCTTTACTTTGTTACTACTAACATACATCGTTGTTGACATCGTAACTTCTGTTGATACGTCAATCTCTGTTGTTTTCTCGCAACTACACATAAGTCCTGTTGCGATAATTACAGATAGAATTATTTTCTTCATTATTTCAACGCTTTAAATGAACTCAACATATGCGATATTGTAGGTTGTAACTTCTCGGCATATTCTTCTAAACAATATACCTGGCAATAATAGAAGTTAGACTTTGACCTGCTTGCGAGTAAACTATAACGGAATGGTGTGCCATCTATAGAGAGGTTGTACACTATCAGATATGCTCCATCCCCGTATGATTCTTCACTTATCTTGTCGAAGTTTGTTGCACCTTCAACATTTCGATTCATTTTTACTAGTACATTCGCATAATCCCGAGTACTGCTGATACCTGCACTTTTTAGACTGCTTGCCGTCTCACTGATTACCAATACTGCTGGATCATAATCAGTGCACATTAAACCTAATATTTGGTCTGGATTAAGTTCCGCTTTATGAAAATCATTCGGAACCTCTATTGAGCACATATTGTTACTGTCTGAGAACGTTTGCCATACAATTTCTTCGTCAACAGCAACAGAATCCACAATTAATTCACTATCATCAGAAGGAAGTATTCCGTCGTATGGATTGCCATCATGATTTCCCGTATATGCAACAATTGTCAAAACCAACAAAATTCCTATGATAAAGCCAAAGAGTTGATAAAGGTGTCGGCAATGTTTGTAATCCCAGCCATCTTCTAAAAGACTCCATGCAGAAATTCCATCTTTTTTGATTTGAAGGATTCCCCACCAAATAAGAATGGCAAATAATCCAGATAATAAGACAACAGGTTCAAGACTTAACACACCAATGTTGACCAACGCAGCTAAGACAGAACTAACTACGAATAAATAAAATCCAAATTTATTCCATCTCATTAATAATATTGCCCCTAAGACATTGAGCGTTGCTAATATTGACAACAAGCCAAACCCCAATGACATGGTATTGGTATAGGCACTAAACATCATTGTCGCATAGTAAACGCTCAATCCCATATTAGATATGATTACTATCCACAACCACGCATTGACACATCCGTGTCTTTCTTTACCTTCATTCATTGTTTATCTGTTTTTATATGTTATTATTACGTTTTTCGCAAAGGCATCCTCTGCAATCTTAGTATCACAGCTGTTGACTATTACCTCTTTTAGATTGGTACATCCTACAAAAGCTTCGTTACCTATCGTTTTTACTGAAGAGGGAATAACCAACGATGATAAAGAATTGCAGTCTAAGAATGCCGCATTACCAATAGAAACAACCTTTCCAAATGATATTTGCGCCAGTTTAGAGCATCCCATGAATGCACCAGCCCCAATATCTCCTGAAGGAATATGACATTTAACAAGTGTAGAATCTCCGCTAAATGCAAAATCTCCAATAGTCTTCAATCTGTCTGAAAACTTTATCTCTTCCAATTTTAAGCAATTTGAAAAAGCAAACTCTCTTATTTCTCTTGCACTTGTTAAGCAAATCTCTTCAAGAGCGGAAAACTTAAAGCAATTTTCTCCAATAGCCTCTACATTTTCAAGGTTTATCTCAGACAATTTCTTACAAGAAAAGAATGCATTATCATCAATGACTTTCACCGAGGGGCTTAACCTAACTTCCTCTAATGAAGAAACGATAGCAAAAGCCCATTGAGGAATGCTCTCAACTTTGTTCGTTATTTCAACTCTTACTAATGAATTTGTGTCTTTACCTTCATATTGATGCTCAATCATATGAGAATCGACAACAAATGTTGGCGAGTAGGGGATTCCAATATTCTTGGTCATGACCACCTGAGACTCGTTTGATTTGCATTGAATCATAATGTAGATAAATACAAATATGATAATATAACCAATTGTCCTTTGCATCTTAATATATCTTATCTTTCATCATATTCTCTCATCGTTATTTTAAGATCTCTATAAGTCGAACAACGTTCTAATAGCCTTCGCAATTCATGTTGATGTACACCAGCTTTTTGATTAAATGTTATACCTAACCACTTATTATAAGAAATCAAAATATAGCGTTCGCTATCACTCTGGTTATTCATGAGGGAACTGGGTATCATTCTTGCACGACTGACATATTCTCTTATACTCACGGGTAATATATCTGAGCCTTTTTTCTTTGGCGCATCCTTCTTTATCTTCACATCATCTTTCTTTTGAACTTCCTGGGATAGACCAACAGATGATAACTTCTTAGTCAATAACGCCGCAAACTCTTGATTCTGCACTTTTTTTATTCTATCCACATATTTTGGATATTTCTCGCTCGATACTTTCTGGTTTGCTGATTGATACCATGCCAGTTCCTCATAGATACGCAAGTCCTCTCTACTGACATCAAGATTAAAAGTTTCATCGTATGATCCTTCTTTGACATCGTAATTAGATATAGAATAAGTTTGCCCGCCAATTTTGCATGTTTCAACTCTCGCATCAATCTTTATTTCATCAGAAATGTTTTCGTTGTTATAGAGGAAATTAAATTTGCTTGTGGAAGAGTCCAATTGGACTGGATCACTTCCCATCGAAGCCATAAGAGATATGGCATATTTATTCTTATCGTCAAAGGTTATGGCCTCTTGGTCAGATGTCATAACAGAAACATTCAAGCGCAAGGCTATGTTTGGAGAATTTGGAACTTTTGGATCAACTTCTGCAATGATAGGAGTCTCCTCGTTACCTGAGAATAGAGAGTAAATGCCATATCCCATACCTCCGAATAGGGCAATGACACTAACAATTCCCACAACGAGGATTGCCACCTTCTTCATCTTTCGTTTCTTCAATGATCTCGGTCTTGATACACCAGCAAATTGCTGTGGTCTTGTCACAGTCTGATGCTTCTTGTTCTGAGAATTTTGCGGCTTATGGCTATTCTCACCACATGAAGAAGTTGACGATTCAGGCATTCTCATGTTTAGTGCATACAAGGTGTTCTGACAAGGACGACCATTGTAATATTTATCCAAAACCAGTTTATACAAGTCGTTGTTACTAGCAAGATAAAACAAGGTCATTGAAGAACGAACTCTTGACGAATCAGTAACCCCAAAAATACCACTTGCAGTCTTACCCTCATGTTTCAGTAATATCTCGCAAACATCATCCAACCTTTTTCTTAGAGTTGAATTGTTTAGATATGCTTTTGCTTCTTCCAGATTCTCTATTCCATACTTTTTGTCATACGGACTGTTTTGGCTGAGAGATGTGAGCTGTGGAAAGACATACCAAATCCAATGAGACAACTTTTTACCTCGCCTTATTTCCTCAACAGCATTGTTATATCCGGCAAAGCCCTGACAGTTTTGAGCTTCTATAAATCTATTTAGGTTAGTAGTATAATCCATATTCCTCTATTTGTGAACGTTATTGCGATTTTTCTTGAATTCATTATAATCTCCATTAAAGATATTAACGTCTATTTCTCCAATATATCCGTGAGGAACAGCTTTACATGTCCTTTGCCAAAAGCCCATTCGTATTTTTTTGACTCGACATTGTAGTAACGTGAAATCCCAAAATCGTAAGAGTCATATGATAGCATCATCTTGCATTTTCTTTACCCCGTATCTTCTCAGTTTGGCTATATATCTATATTAATCTCACTTGTATGAACAGATGCAGAATTTGTCTTTTTTCTATAATCCCAACTACGGAAAGTATTATATACGGGTGCAACCACAAACCCAAGAAGAAATGAAGCAATGCATAGAACGATTACTATAATACTCCTTTTAGGATACATTCCCTATTTCACCTGAATTATCAATATCTTGTTGTTTGCACTCCAAAATTTTTCTGAGTCGAGTATTGTCAGCGTGCTCGTTGACGCTCCCTTATCTAATGTATATGATCCATCAGGTGCATCGCTCATAATCTTAGGTGATTTACCATTAATTGTTATCTTCTTCAAGGTACGTTTGTCTCCTTTGGTTAGTACCGATTTATCAATAGAGGCAAAATTTATTTTTGATTTTTTAAAAAGACCAGATTTCGACAACACACCATAATTTAAAAGTTTATCTTTTGTCCCTATAATGTAATAAACTTCATTCATTGCCGTTTCATGCTGAGCGTTTTGACGTTCCATCTGTTGTCTTTGCTCTTCATTCTCTTGACGAACTGACGCTACCGTGTCACGCAGACTTGACACATGGGTATTCAACCTTGCAATACTAAAGTTCTTTGAATCCACTTCAGCCTTTAGTTGCTGAATCTCTGCTTCTTTTTGTTCGAGGGAAGCATTCAGATAAGCAATAATTGATTTTAATTGAGTTACAGACGATTTGCCTTCTGTCATTGCTTTCTCCATCTCTGCCATTTTCTCTCGCTGTTTTTTTATTATTTCAGCCAGTGTATTTAGTTTGGATTTTAGTCCTTTCTTGCTTAACGGATTGCCTTCTTCATCAACACGACGGATAATCATACTTTCATGCATGGCAATGGTATCCAAACTCATAGAGATATCAGCCATAGTTGTTGTCATGTCATCAAGGATCATTTGCTGTTGTGCATTGACAGACTGCAAAGAATCGCGTTCTTTCTCCCAGGCACTATTATCCTGTCCCTTATTACCACACGACACGATTGAAAACGAGATGGCACAGACTGCCACTAATGAATACAGATATTTCATACTTATTTGATTTTATTTTGAATAGTTTCTTTAAATTCTGAAAGTGTATTAACTTTATCACAAACATTCCATTCGGACTGTTGAGACACATCAAGAGATAAAAACCAATCAATAATTACTTGTTGTTCTGGAGAAAATGATCCGGCATGAATCATACAAATGTTTACAAGGTTATCACGATTATGGACATCTGGCATAAGACCGTTTAATAAAAGGTGTTTTAAAGCGAAAATCCTATTGGTAATCTTGCTGTCACGATTCCCGACAGCATTGTTTTCGTTATATACTTTTTCGAAAGAGACAACTTCCTCAATTGTCACATTAGGACTATCCAACCTGTTTTGAGAAATATTTGCAACAATTTTCGCAATATCATCGCCTTCTGCCAATTTTTCCTCTGTATTGGGCGGCATAGCAAAATATGCAGAAACAAAAATAAATAGCAGAATAACTGTCGATAATTGATAGATATGTCTGAAATGAGTTAAGTCAAGCCCATTTTCCATCTGTTGCCATGATGACTTCCCCCTAACTTTCTGAAAAAGAAGAACAAACAGGACTCCTACATATAAAACCATTATAAAATATGGTATATATATGCCAAAGCCACCAAAGATATCGGTTAACCAACCGGCACATGTTATGGACAATGAGATAGCTGAAAGCAAAGATGCCAAAATAACAAATATTGCACCAGTCTTATACCGTCGCATTATCAATGTCAATCCAATACAATTAAAAAGAGCGGATGCAGCACAAATACTTGCTGCATATATTCCATATGCATCAGAGATTAGGAACAACATTACTATTCCGACAATCATAATTACAATGTTTGTCGTAAGCGCTAACTTTAAATATCCATTTAGAATATTACTTTTAACTCTGTCTATCATCTCAAGCGCAAAGAGTTAATTGCCTAAATAACGAATTCTTATAGAATATAAAGATTTTGGGGAAGAGGTGTAGTGACCGTCTTTTCCATAATCAAAATCCAGATCAAAACGTAATAAACCATCTTTCGACAGCGCTTGCACATCGGCACTTAATGTTTTTCGATTGTCATAATATTTTGTCTCGGGCTCTTTAGTTACATTTATAGTAAATCCAAGACTTCTAAATGTGCTTAACCAAGTGTTATATGAGTTGTCCCAAGAGAAACCTTTTGACTTCCAATGTGATGGGAAATCACCTTCTGTGTGAGTCCAATAAATTTGGGTAAATTTACCTTCACCTTTATGATCCCAGAAAGTAATTCTTCCAGTACCTATATCCATATATCTATCTGGCCCGTCTTTCCATTTCTTCACTACATTTCCAGCATCCTCTGCCTGTTTCCATGTAGTTTTTCCTAGGGTCACTCCCCATATTGGGAAGAAATCATCAATAGAGGTTGTTGATCCCTCTACCAGTAAAACAGATGACGACTTTTTATATACAGTAAAATATGTTTCATATATTTTTTCACCATCTAACCAGATTTCGTATTTATGCTTGCCTTCTTTGTAAGTGGTGCCATTATCATTGCCCCATCCGCTAATTTTATATACATTTGATCCAGGCTTAATGGTTACATCTCTTTTATATGAGAAGCCTATTGGCGATTCGTTACCGCTGCTCATACCTCCTGAAGGGAAGAATATACGCATATATAGAGTTACCTTTTGGTTATTTGAATATAATCCCTCATAGTAAAGATTGCCTACCAGATATTTAACATCACCTTCATAGAGAGTTTCCCCCATCTTAATGTTAGTATTTCCTGCTTTATCTTCACTTCCAAAAGCGATTCTGTTTATTTTGAAAATACTACTATTAATTAATGGCGTTGCACCAGAATAAAGCCTTATGTTATCTTGATATATTGCCTTGTCTTTATACCAAATCTCAAAAGTGTATTGCCCCGGAGAATAGCTTCCGCCGCTGTTTCGTCCCCATCCTATTAATGTTGCAGTTTGATTACTTCCGGGCTTTACAGTAAAGTCATATTTGTAGGTATATCCTTCAGGAGAGCTATCTCCTTTTTCCAAAGTTCCATCTTCCTTAAGTATCTTTACATAAAGCGTTACTTCTTTCTCACTTGTTGATAAACCTTTATATGTTAACTGAGGTTTGAGATATTTTATCTCACTTGCATATAGTTTATTACCATAATTGTCTATGATATGATTGTCGTTATCTACATTGCCAAATTTCACCCCGGTAATTTCCATATATGCAGTAGATTCGTACTTAGACTCGTTATTCCGTTTTGTTGGAGTCGTGACTTTTACAGTGGCCTTTTTACCATCTGCTGATTTCATTGGAGTTGTGGCTTTCTTTTGTGCGGTGGTAGTTGTTGCGCCTACTTTTGACGCTTTGCCAGCTCCTTGTAGTTTGCTCTGCGAAAAAGCACAAAGAGGAACTATTCCTAAGTACGCTAGTAAAATGAGAATCCTAATAAATTTAATCTGTAGCATTTCTAAATGTTATTTTGTTATACTGATGCCATCACAAAGACTCGTTATAATATGTAATATATATCCACTGTTCTACCCATATCATATAAGCTGTTTGCAAACTTAATTCGTCAATTGTCATGTACCAATCAAATGGTGGTCGATAATAATTTCACGACTTAAATTTCTTTAAAACTTTTCGTCATCAGCACCAAGACGCTTCAGGGCTTTTCTAGCTTCGCTAGCAAGAGTTCCATTGGTATCAGCACATTTATTGTACCATTCAAGTGCCTTACTACGATTCGTTTCTGTACCCATACCTTTTTCGTACAGGATTGCCAATTCATACATGGCCTTTTCAATGCCACTTTCTGCAGCTTGTTTAAAATACTTGAATGCATCGGGATATTCTAATTCTGATTTGCAAATTAAAGCGTATTCATATGAAGCATTCTTGTCGTTTGCCATAGCGCCCTTTTTAAAATAGGTCTTGGCTTGCTCAGTGCTCTGTTCTACCCCTAAACCAAGTTTATACATATTACCAACTTCGTAGCAAGCTTCGCCATCATTTTCAGTTTTTTGACTATAAACCTTAAAAGCTTTCTGGTAATATTTATCTGATTTTGCTTTGTCATTAAATGGATAGTACTTACTTATATAAATCTCACCCATTTTAACAAATGCTTTTGTGTAGCCTTTGTCCGCCGCTGCTTTATAATATGCATAAGCCTTGGGAAGAGAAACAAAACGCTTATTTAATCCATTTTCATATTCATAACCAGTATTATAGATATCTTTTGCAGAGTTCATCCCCATTAACATGGTTTTATTAGCATCAACAAATTCTGTTCTATCTTCAACAGGTTCACCAATCCGCATCAATGCCAATCGAGCTTCACAGTCCAATTTTGTTGAATATAACACTGATTTCCTATAACTCTGTATCGCTTGTGTTAAACTACCATCTGTTCCTTGACCAAGTTCTTGCATCTTGCCAAGCATATACAAGGCATTAGATTTGTTCTCATTCTCATTCGAGGCACATTTCAAGAACAGATTATAGGCTTTTGTGTAGTCCGCTCTTTCATAATAATAATTAGCCAGCTTATAAGCACTCCAATAATCTCCTTCGTCAATTGCTTTTTCGTAATATAGAACCATCTTCTCTGTGCTTGAAATCACACCAGCTCCCCGCTCATAAGATTCGCCCATATAACGATATGATGGAGCATAGCCTGCATTTGCCAACATGTTAAAAACCGCAATTGACTTGTCAAATTCTTCATTTTGATAGAATTTTATTGCTCTTTCAAACATTTTTTCTTTATCTGTTGCGAGATTAAGGTCTCCAACTCCAGACTTAACGATATTCAAGACCTCGGCACGGGCTTTCTTAATTTGATCAAGCATCGGTTTAAATGCGTTCTTAAATGTATTTGCATTAGTGCAGAAAAGTTCGCTTTCATACAGATATTGTTTATTCTTGAGACAGTACAATTTCACGGTCTTTGACTGTCCAACAAGCGATATGCAGTTTTTCATGACAGCCTCTGTGTATTCACTACTATAGAAGTACTGGTTATAAACTGTCACCAAAAAAGGCTCAGTCCACCTATAATCAACCGATACATAATATGTAACGTTCTCATATTCAAATTTTATATCTCCGTCCTTGTCAATATCAGGATTGAATCCTTCTTTTCCTAATATACTAAACAATTCCCGGCGGAAAACACTTTGTTTCTCATTCAATTCGTTTGCTGCGAAAGTAGCTACAGAAAGGAAGGAAAATAATGTATATATAAATATTTTTTTCATAATAACTTAATTTGTAATTTGTTTATATGTTGCTTTCATTTGATTTAACAGGGTTGCAAATACATCCGTAAACTCTGTTGCTGAAGTTAAATACATTTCAGCAGAGATAACTAAACCATTTTCTGTATTACAAACTTTTACACCCAATTTTGCATTATAGGAGTTTAATTGTTTAACAACTACATCCTGTTTAATACTTTCTGAGTATTTAACATATCTACAAAGGCGTAGATACATTGGCGATCTGTCTTCTTTGCTAACCTCAATAAAATAGGTTGTGCCTTCATTTTTGAACTTTAAACCGTCTTTTTGTTCCTCACTTGGATAACCCTGACTAGACAAATAACTATATATTTGAGAAATCAGCTGTTTCTGCTGGGTGTTATAACTTTGTGCACTGGCGCATATGGCGACAAAGACAAGTGTTAATGATAATAATAACTTTTTCATATTTTCCTATTTTTTATTTTTTTTTCTGAACTTCATCTAATAGTTCTTTAAGATATTTTGTCCTAATACCATAGGCAAAAGCTTTTTGAGCAAAACCAGAATTGTTTACTGCAATCAGTTGGCCTTTCTTGTTATATACAGGACTTCCGCTACTACCAGGAAAAACATTGGCACTATATCCTATATTGAATTTGTCATTTTTGCTGATTATCTTACCTGTTTGTGCTTGTGGATGTATTCCATTTTTAATATCAGCTAACTCTACGCCTAAATTATAGCCTAATACAGTTATTTCATAATCATCAGGAATGTCTCCATCCATAATATCTTCGTCAGGAACATTAAAAATATAGGCTCCTTCAGGCACATCACGTTTTTTGTTTTTAAGTTGAATAATTGCTACATCTTTCTCATAATTATCGGCTACATCTTCTTCTGTCCTTAAAGAACATCCTATAAAATCATCCCATGAATCAATTATCGAATTAACAAATGCAACAGAACAATGGTTTTCAACTTCAACTTTAAATTCTCCTAATTTTAATATGCGTTCAGTGGTTCGAATGAAATCTTCTAATTGTTTCTGCTTTCTTATGGAGTCGTTATACGACGGAATATTTTGGATAAGCCGTGCAACTGAAGCATCTCTAATCCAATCGTTTAGTCTGTCCAACTCCAGTTGAGTTTCTAATTGATTATCTGCTAACCGCTTCTTAAAAGCTAAAGCTGCTCCTTTAGGGGCGACCGGATTTGCAATGTGACGATTGGTTGCAATTAATCCATCTTCTGATATTAAGAATCCAGTACCAGTTCCACGTAACCAAGGTCTTTTTGCTTCAATATTAGTAAATTCGAGTATTTCATTTTTGTTGTCATCGTATGTAAAATAGAACTTTAAAGGTTTCCCATCAGCAGACCATGTTATTCCGTCAACAGAGCAGTCAACGGTATAAGAAGTAAGAGTTTGTATCAAAACTACACCTTTTTCCATTTCATCTATAGATGGAACATTCAATGACTTAAACCATTCATGTCCTTTATAACCGCTCCATCCAAGTAGAAATAATACGGGTAACAACGCTAGCCACTTCCAGTCAAACTTACCTATGCCCTTCTTCTTGTTACGCAACTGTATTGTATATTCTGAAATATCTGGCGTATACTTCAAATTTGACTTAATTGTACCTTGTCCTTTAATATTAAGAGTCGCGGGAATATCGCCTGTCACAAACAGATTTGAAGGGAACTCTGCCCTGCCATTTTCTGCAGTGAGTGCCTGACACGGCGTATCGCCAATGGCCAATTGAACTGAAACATTTGGAATAGGATTCCCTGACTTATCAAGAACGGTAATGCCAACCTTGGTTTGTTCAACTCGCCTAATATGAAAATGATATGGCGTCTTCGCTTCTGCTTGAGTTACATTATATTCTTCCGTATTAGCATAGTTTGCTGTGTCTATTACAATGAACTTTTGTCCTTCCTGCATTGTCGGCAATTGGACAACACCGTCCAAACCTGAATTGTACACAGAATCCTGTCCGCTTATAATTACCTTGACATTGTAATCTTGAACTGAATTTCCGTTTTGATCTTCTATAAACAGAACGGGGGAATACTTGACAAGTTTCTTTATATATGCATCATAGGTATCAGTGCCTGGAATAACCTCAAAGCTTCTCTCTACGTTTCCTTGAAGATTCGGAAAAGCCACAGAGAATATTTCTCCGTAGGGTAATTCTCCAACTTCAACTTTACCATCATCTGAAGTTGTCCTAGTCTCTTCTCCAATTGAAGAGCGGACGATGACTTTCTCTCCTTTTACTGCAGAATTGTTCTGGTCAAGAACCTTTACCGAGGCGATTTGTTTTTTGACCTCATCTTTCGGTTTCCCTTGAATTGTTTTTTTCTGAGGCTCAGTTGGAGTTGACGGGCCTGTGGGAATTTTAGTTGTTACACTTCCTGTAGTAGCTTTACCGTCAATAGTGTCACCAGAAGGTTTGCTCGTTTTCATTCCTGTCTCTAAACCTCCGAGAATTTCTGCCATTGATGGTTTCTTCGGTTCTTCAACTATTGGCTCCTCTGGCAGTTCTCTTGATATGTGTTTTATGAAGCTATTCGCTTCAGTAGTACTTTGATGAGCATATCTGCATCCCCAACCAGCTAATATAAACTTATAGCTGTTATCATTCTTTCTGTAAAAGACAAATCCATTATCAGGAATCTCAAGAATGTCCTCCACATATTTCGACAGCTCATCATCAGACTCTATCTCTTTTCGAACATTTGAGACTGCATCAGTTAAAGCAATCGAAATAGCATTTGTCTCTGCTTTTGGAGCATCAGCAAGACTAGTGTATTCTGCATCATCATCTGAAAACCATGTCCATGTAGATTTCGCAGACAAATCTGCAAAAAGAGAAGCTTTACTGCCCAATAACATCTTTAATCGGGCATAAACATTGTTGTAATTCAAGTTTAGTCTTAGACTCAAATCACTGTTTTTGACTTTTATGAGCTGTTTCATAACAAACTATTTTAATGCATCATTAATCTCTTTAGAAATCCCGCTTCTTAATTCAGGATGCTCCACGAATTCATCAAATTTTCTACGGGTATAATCAAACTTTTTGATATACTCCGTTTCATTCTTGTTGATTAGATAATCTCTAATTTCTGATGATGGTATTTCTGTTTCCTCAGAATCAGCCCATTTGCTGTCACCAGCACCTGAATTATCATACCCTAATTCTTTCTTAATGGCATCTGAGGGATTAGCAACAATTTTTATCAAACGCTGAAGTTCCATAGTCGCATATCTATATTCCTTCACATGAGCGATTTCACTTTGTAGTTCATTGTAATGATTTCCAACTAGCAAATCCTTTTTTATTGCTGATGCCCTTTGGAGGACATCCTTCACATCATTCCTACTATATATGACGTATTGTACATTTAATAGTTCAAGGATTGTGGCATACGCATTATACAACTCTTGATTACGATTATTGTATAATTTTCTCTTGATATCACTACCTTTTTTTTGTAGTTCGCTTTGCCCTTCTTTGCCGAGGTCAATTAATGAAAACCTCAACAGATATTGTTCTATGCTCTCTCCCTTATTTACTGGAGCAGGAACAGGATTCACAACTTTCTGAGTTTCTCTTGGCTCACGCTGACCCTCAACTGGTTGAACAGGGGGTTGTTCCTGTGACCCCCGTTTTTCTGTTATGGGTGTCACTTGCGATGATGTCACTTTTAAGAGGTTCTCCAAATCTTGAAGCTGTTTTATTAACACGCCTAATTCTTTACTTTTATAGTAATTATGGCAAATTCTTTTTGAAATTTTGTTTGCTTCTGGATTGCTTTGAAGTTTTGTTTCTAGGTCTGCAAAATAATTTCTAAGGCTGTCAATACGAGATATCAATGATGTGAAACAGTCTCGGTAACTACTCAGACAATGTTTTAAATCTCCACCATTATAATTCTGAGCTGATATAACAGTTGTAATGCTCAGTATGAATATAACAAAAATTATTCTTTTCATATTAGTGATTGCCATTTATAAAATTAAACAATTTGGATGTTGCTGAAGAATTAGTGGAAATAGACTTAAAACGGTCGTAGTCCCTCTGAGCCTGATCCAGTGCTTGCCATTTGGGTGTGCCCTTCTTGACCTGTCCATAGTAATGGTCTTCTACACACTTTTCAAGATTCACATAATACTCCGACTCTGCTTTTGTGAGATTTGAAGCAAGATTATCAATCTTTGCACGTATTGTAGGGTTATTACAAAAATGCGACTTATAGTATTTCATCCCTTGAATTCGCCCTTTCATCGCCTCAGCCGTTCCACCGTTAAATGCCTTTAATGGATTAGAATAAGTTGCGCCAGAGCCGAAAGAGCAGCAAGCAAGGACAGTCTTGTATTCATGCAACATATTCAATCCTTGGGTCAGGTTACTGTTACTTCCTGCTTTTAATCCTTCTAGGAATTTAAGCGCAGACTCAACCGAAGATACTTTGTCAGAAGGATAAGACGATTGTTTAAACAACTTATCCGCTCTGTCAAATATCGATTTACATGATTCGGTGTATAAGAATAAACTAAGAGAATTCTGTTCACCGGGCTGCAGGTTTCCATCCTTCGCAAATGTATTAATTTTGTTCTGGAGATTCTTATATGCCTGAATTGTCCACTTACCTTCTTTGCACAAATCATTGATTTCGGTTTCAAACTTTTTGGCACAACTGGATGTTACACCAGCTTTGCTTCCACCACCTCCTCCTTGAGTAATAAACAAGAGAAGTGCCACTGCGCCAATTAATACGACGGCTATAATAAATAATTTAATGTATTTCATATTTACCCTTTTCTGTTCAATATGCTTTGTATTGTTTATAATTATTGTAGAAATCATTAATCGAGGAGAATGTTTTCTTGTTCTTTTGTAACGTCTCATCATTAACACGATCAAAAATCTCAAGAAGTTTATTTTGTTGTTCTTTTGATAAATCATTATCAATACGAGGTCTACTTATCGGTTTGCCGTTAATGCAACGTCGGACTTCTTTTAAAGCATATATCCTTTTACTAACGGTTGTTCCTTCGATCACCCTATTCAAATCGTCAAATCTACTTAAATTCTTGTCTGACAGGTTACATGTAATTGAAGATAGTTCGTCATAATTTAATTTATCATTATTTTTACTTGGAACAATCTCTTGCGTTGGCTTGTCAATTTTTTTAAAGCCCTTACTGCTAGCTAATTCGTAAAGATTTCTCTTGAACTCACTTTCGCTTAAATTGTTAATTTCTTCAATCCTTCTTAATTTTGACTGTTCATCTTTGAAAACAAAGTTCTTATCTTTAATTTCATCATACCATCGACATTGTGAAAGCAGGATACCCAAATTTACTACGATTGTATCATAGTTTTCAATAGGTTCAGATTTGATTTTCTCTTTTGGTATAATTTGATCAACCAATTGAAGTGTATCATACCCTACAATATATGAAACGCTTATTGTTAAATTATCAACTTTTTTACCATAATCATCGTTGAGCGTTAACTGGTGAACTAGGAAATCTTTGTGGTTCCATCCCCACCAAGTTGGCTTAAAGAATTTATTTAGGGCATCTCCATCAGAATCTTTAATTTCAAAACTAAAATTGCTAGCTTTATTGCTGTCTAATGTATCTCTTTTGCTTTCATCTGCATTGTCTGTGTACAACAAGAAACATCCCATATCAGAAGATGAGCCTCCAGAATAATTTCTTTCATTTACATTTATGTCTTTAGAAATATATTTATTGTACAACCAAACTCCACCAACTATGATTCCTACAAGTATCGGAAGCAAAAGAAGATATTTATGCCATTTTACTTTATGACCTTTTCCCTTATCTGCATCACGATTATTATCCCTTCCATCACTAAGATTAAAGGTTGGAATATTAGTTTGAACAGCTACATCTGTAGTCGTTGGTTTTATTTGGGCTCCCGTTTTTTTAGAAACATCCTTTGCCCTTCGTTGAAGTCCCTGTATATACAACCTTCCATTCCGAACAGCTATAGCCTGAATAGGTGCTACATAATTTTCTGTGTCTACATAAACATTCCAATCAGTAATACTACCAGGAAGATGTATCATCTTCTGATTTGAAAAAGGTTTTGTCTCGCCTGTGTTTTTGTTGACAAATGTAATAGTCAAATTTGTAAAGTTTTGTTCAACAGCAAGGTTAAATCCTTGCTGTACATATACTTTCAGTTCTTGATTATCACTCAGGCGCGACAAATCTAACCGTTCGCTTCGAGGACTAATAGAAATTGTAGGATTATCTGCGATGATTTTTTTGTCATCATAGATTTCCGTTCCTCGGAAGGTGAATGTCTCAGAGGATATTGGTTGTCTTGAACCGTCTGCAAATGAGATTGAGGGTAATACAGAATCGAGACTAACAGGTGTGCTTGTCGCCATATCAACAAAAACAAACTTGATAGTTTTTTCGTCCTTTTCAAAATTGTATAGTACCTCAACTATTTCCCCTGATTGTATCCTTGCTGTGATACGTGGTTCCAACAAATGTTCTACAGCATCTTTGTATGTGCCCTCTATTGGAAAAGCCTTTTCCCCAGCTTTTGCCTGAAGTTTATATAATGGAGCAGATAATTTAACAGGATTAGGTAATATAGCTCCGGTATTTAGAATACGAACTCTATATAAGACGACCTCTGTAGGTTCCTCATCAATGCTATTAGGCGTGCCTACTGGTGCACTTGGGGCGAAGAACACAAGATTAAAGCCTCCTTCTCCGTAGCTTTTTCGATAAGGTGTGTCAAGATAGCTTGGCATATCTAACTCTGACGCTCTTACATAACCTATTTTCTTAACAGGAGACGGGTCTTCGTTAATTCTTCGATTATCAGATGGAGCCAAAGAATAACCGTCAAGGATCTCTGAATAATAATCTTGTCCTAAAACCGCAGGATTTTGATTGATCATTCCATCTTGGAAATTCTTCTCATAAAACTTGTCGCTGATCTTGGTAAGTAATGAATAAACTGCACCCTTTGGCAAACCAGAATTAGGTACTATCATATAACTCCTTGGAACCAGAACAGAGACTACGAGTTTTCCAGGACGTCGGAATGAGTCTAAGATTTGTGTATATTGGCTAATTGCAATATATCTTTTAGCAAATGTAATAGAATATGCTTTCTCATCTTTCTCCAAGAAGGTAAGATGATTGTGATTGTCTAAATCAATTCTCTCGTTCCCTAGCAATTCCTTAGCTGCTGGAGAAGTATAAAACCGGCCAAAGCCAGTAAGATTTCCAGAAATTAGCAAACTTATATTCATTTTATCCTGTTTTAGCTGTTAAACCATTCCTTAAATCTATCTCCCCATGTTTTCTGACGAACAGCCGTAGTATTTGCCTGAATAACACGAAGAATTTTCAAAGAGTCTGTCTCATCAAAAGTGTACACATCACCTGGCATAAACTTACCAACACAGAAGGGGAATAATCCGACTTGGAAGCCTGTTGCCTTATTAATATCGTAAGTCTCGCAAATCTTTCTGATACGTGACATGACGGCTTGATAACCTTGCTGCGTCAGTCTTTCTTGAATGACATTTGCATCAGCGTATTCTCCTAATGTGTCTGACTTCGTAAGAATGATATGAATAGCAGTTACTTTTTTCATCAATTTGTCGTTCTTTGCTAAAAGCGACGCTACGCAATTAAGCACATTATCCTGTTTGATGAGTTGTTCACTTCCGTCATCCATGACCACATACTTTTCATTTGTCGGGTCAATCACAAAGAATATAACTTTATTGTTGTCATTTTGAAGAAGTCCTGCCGCGCCTGGACCGAGATCATCGAGACTTGTTGCATTCTCCATAAATGCGAAGTCACGAGTTTTTTCACCGCCCATCTCTATTATAGAAATATTGTGACTGTTTCGCTCCTCATCATCTATCTGGCAGTCAATAACCTGGATAAATGTCTGGTCTGTTTTGGGCGGTAACATACTTGAGCGAGCGTAATTCTGTAACTCAACAGCATATGGGCCTCCGCCGCCTTCTCCACGAGGGTCAAAGTCGAATCCTAATTGTCCACTTAGACTCATAAGACCCGCAAGAACACAAGTCTTTCCTGAACCTGGGACTCCAAAGAAATAAATGTCGGTATTTCCCTCCTGACTATGAGGATTTGCAAGGCTTGAAACAGGTAAAGCACGCTGTTCATCTGTCAGGCGCGGATATCTCATAATATGATTGTAACCCTTATCTGTCAAAATATAACTCTTGGTCACCAAATCATCATAATTAAGAGTTTTACTACTGATATATTCATACATGTCCTCACGTTTGTAATTAAATGGGAATCGTTTAATATCAGTCAGCAAATCACCCTTCATTTCTTGAATTCGACTATCTGCTTCCTCGCGGAAACGACAAGATGGGTGCTTGCCAATAAACTCAACATAAGCTTTAATAGTATCTTGCTCCTTGGCAGCAAACCAAGCTTCTCTTGCAGCAATGTTTTCTTGTGTCCAAGCTAACAGCTCCGATGCTTTGTTAATATAGTCTTTTGCTGTGTTTGTGGTATTTCTTGCATATTTTTGTATGAAAGAATTTATCTCAGCTACTCGCTTATAGTCATCTTCTATAGCTTTCAGCTTATTGAAATCTTCGATAATAGTTCCGTTGGCAATCGCTTCAATCTTGTTTCGTGCTTCTGTCAACTCGGGACTATCAAGAATTCCACCTCGTCGAGAAATAAAACTTTCAATACTCATCCATTTGTCCACAAAATCGTTGATAGAATTAACATCTGCCGAGTTAGATAAATTTGACCATTCGTCCTGAATTTCAGTAGTTGCTAATTTTATAAGATTCGTTTTCGCTTGTTCAAGATATGTATCAGAGAAGAGTCCTTGCTCTATTTTTACGATATAATCCATTAAACTAGAAATGGAACTTTTACTGGCCTCCCATATCTTTTCCTTAGCCTGATCGTTAAATCGTTGCTCTAATTCGTTTATTTTCTTATAATTTACAGACCGAAGTCCTTCTATTGTAATTCCAGAATTTGGATTTAAACAAAAATCCAACAGTTGCTGCAAAGGCATAGCATTACACCGTAAATATACAGCATTTATTTGTTGAGGTGTTAGTTGTTCTCCCATAATTTTTATGAAATATTTTGGATTAGAAATTGTTACTTAATTATAAAACCGCCGCCGCCTGTAATAGAGGACGCTTCACCCATACCGATCTCTTTAACAATTGGATTAGGAGCAGTAAAGTATTTGATAAGACCTAAGACTCCCAAGAACAGCATTATGAGTAGCCCACCAATAGAAAAGCCAGGGAAGGACTTAAATATTTCTGCAATATTATCATCAATGGCATATTGTGAGGCATTGAAAGTTGGAATGTCTTTCTCTGACGAGGTCTTACTCTTTTCATAAATTTCTTGTAACTCTGTGGCAAATTTCTCCTGTACATTTCCCAAATCAGACGCATATTGGGAAACAGACATGATATTCCAATTATTAAAATTGTCAGCGCAATTCTGAACCAGTACATCTTTCTCTGATTCCAAAGCCTGATAGTCATTACCTTTTAATTTATATAGGAAACTTTCTTTTGCCTGATTAATGGCAGTTTCATTAACATCGTCAATGCTCTTAAGTCCAAGCATACCAACTAGTTTTTGTTTTCCCTCTTGGTGATTGAGAAGAGCCTTGAGCTGATAGCCATAAGCATTGGCACGCGCATCGCAATTTTTTGAAAAACTGTCAAACATTTTATTTATTGCGGTCACATTAGCATCTACCTTCTTAACAATCTCGTCTTGCTCAAATTGGACTTCACAGAATTTAGCAGCATAGATATAGCATGGAATTAATGCAACCACATATAATCCAAGCATAGCATATTTTACCTTTGCCCAGTTGTCTTGATTTCGATTCTGGGATTTAGCATAAGCTGCAAAGAACACAAATACCGTCATGAGAACAGTAAGCAAAACAGCAACGATAATACTGGGAATCTTATTTCCCAAGGTCATAAAGTTCATTCCAAAGAACACAACGATTCCAAGGAACACGATAGAGATGACTGAGATGACATCTCCAACTGGCAAATTGTCTGATTTCTTTTGTGACATAATTTTATTATTTTTATTGTTATTATTTAATTCTTATTAAGTTGAAAGTAAGAGAGTTTTCCGTACTTGTTGCAGTACAAATCAGATTTCCTTTTCTGTCAGCGGAGCAACTATATTTATAAGGTACAAAATTGTCTGTACCATTGGTTGCCGGAGAATTCTGAGTAATAGTAATCTTTCCATTCTTAATGGATGCTTTTAAGGGGGCATTATAACGTTCCTTATTCTTAACAATGGTTAGAGTTCCTTTCAGTTTTTTGAATTTCATGTATAGTTCAACAGGAGTGTTGTCATTTGTTTCAACTAAACTTGTCGAAGATTTCCAAAGACCGTCCAATCCATGCTTATTCTTAACAGCCTCTTTATATTTTAAGGTATCGGAAGGGGCATCTGCATCTGGGCATATTCGAGTCAGACTGTCTATTTTTGCCTTTAATCTCTTCACTTCCTCAGAAATCTCATCGCATTTGGTTGGCAATTTCTCACCCTTTGCCAATAATACCGCTTTGTGAAGATTTATCATAGGGCCGATATTGTCACCTACATTTCGTCCTGACTGCTGAAGAATTGAAGTTACCTGACTAATGGTTAAACTCTTGTCTATACTTTTTAAAAGAGCGACAACACCTGAAACCACAGGCGCAGCCATACTAGTGCCATTCATACTTGTATAGCTGTCATGGGGAGCTGCGCTATAGATGTCAACGCCTGGAGCAGAGACTGTAGAATAAAACCTGTTAAGTTGAGGATAAACACCAAAATTACTAAAATGTGCTTTTGACAAATCTGTGTTTAATGCAGAGACACGGATTGTTTCTATACTACGTTTCTTAGGGTCAATTCCAGAAACCACATTGTCGTTTCCAGCAGCGAAAACAATGATGCTATTCTTTTGTTTGGCTTTCTCAAAGATTTTTGACCACATCAGTTCTTCCTGCTTCATGGTACTGCTTATATAATTAAGCTGTTGAGCTTCGGACATCGTTTTCACAATGCCAGGAGTGTACATTCCCAACGAAATGTTAATGACATCTGCTCCTTGGGAGATAGCATACATTACGCCTTCCATGATAGCCTGATTACTCATTGAACCCTCGGGGTTGTCATTTCCGACTTGTACGGGGAGCAATTTACATTTAGGGGCTATGCCTAATAAGCCTGTACCATTGTTACCGTTTCCGACCGCAGTTGCTGCGACATGGGTTCCATGAGCATTTTCTCCATTTTTGGTTACAATGGGTTTCAAATTTGCATTCTGCGTTAATACATTGTATGGATGAACTATTTTTCCTTCAAATTCAGGGTGAGTTAAATCAAATCCATTATCAACTATAGCAACCACAATATCAGAATCTCCTTGTATAATATCCCATGCATCATAAGCTCCTATTTCTTTTAAATACCATGAGTGTATTGGATCTTTCAATTCTGGATCATTAAAAGAAATCTCTTCTGATTGGTAAATGGTTTCATCAAACACATCAAAAGAAAAGTTATTTAGTTTTTCTTTAATCTCCTTTTTAACTTGCTCGCGCATATTTGATGGAACCTTTATCTGGAGATTATAGAGTTCTTTGTTATAATAAAAGATTTCATAATCTTCGCTGGGATAGGCTTTCTTAAAAGCTTTTGCCCAATCCAATAGGGTGTTGTCGTTTTCTTTTTCCAACAAGATGTTGAGACGATCTGTAGCAATTTGAGTTTTGCCATCCGCACTCATGCCAACCTCGCCTTTTTCTATAGGCAACACAGCAGGATGCTCAGGCAAAGGATTGTAAAATGGATTAATCTGGCTTATAGGACCTTGACATCCTTTACATAGAAATAGGACTGCTAGAATAAGCAAGAAGAAAACAAGAACCCACCATAATTTGCGTAAAATAAAAATGAGTCCTTTCCAGAAACCACAAAAGAAAGACTTCCAAGTGTACTCATCGTCATTCTTTTTTGGACGTATATCTTCTTTTCTCCTAATTTCTTCTTGGGAGATATCTTTCGTTTTCTTCTTTTCCTCTTTACTTTTTTGCTTTTCTTCAACGGAAGGCTTACTTTGAACAGGCTGAGTGAGTGGGGCTACTGGAACAGGTTCCTGTTCTTGCTTTAACTCTTCTTGTACTTGCTCTTGTGGCACATCTTGAAGCGGCTTTTCTTGTACTCCTGTCTGAATAGGAGGAGTGGGGGATTCTAAGTACTCTGTCTCAACGATGTCTATAGACTCATCGATATCCCCTTTTAGAGGCACGAAATCTACTTTGGGCTTTTCTAAATCGGGATTCCTTTGCTGTTTATCCCAATTAGCGACAAACTTGCCACTCCTATAAATGCTACCGGAGCCAAGATCTGGCCTACGTGGGATTAGTCCCCAGTTTACTACTACCACATTCCCGTCGCCACAATATACAGAGCGTTCATCAATATAAGACACGGCCTTTGAAAGAAGTTCACTTAATGGTGCGCCACCTTCCTCTTCTTTAAGGATACTAATTAAAGATTCTATTGAATTGATACGCTCTTTCAAAGCGTACGCATATCTATCCTTCAAAATACCATCAAGGTCTATCAGTAGTTTTGGCCTTTCGGTAAAAGAATCTGTCGCCCACGTAATTTCCGTTTGGGTACGTAATCGCGGATTGGCAAGGAAATCATTATAGGGGAATTCCTCTCGGGACTTTAACATCCCCTGTATGCCCTCGTAATAGTCTATCACAATGACAGACTTAACTTTAGGCATAATAAAATCTTTTATCGATGAACGATGTATATCCATAAACTTAACTTGCTAAGTCTTTAAATGACTGAAGTAGAATTCCTAGTTGTTTATTAGCCTCTACATCATAATTAGGCACGTTGTAAGAGGCAATGAACGATATCAACAATAGATCAATCCACTTGTTATAGTTTATATAAGATGGGAGAGAGGTAAGCATAGCGTTCTCTTCTGTCGGACGAATATCATCAAACAAGTCAGAAAGTTCATCGTTGGACATGGGAACTTTGTCTGTCATGCCATAATCAAATGACAGATGCAAATTGTTCTTCTCGTTGATAAGTTTCAAATCTGCGATTTTATCCTCCGAGTAATAATTATAGCCGAAAGTGACTACAAATTCATTGATTATTTCGGCTGTAGTGTCAGCTATCATATCCAGTATTTGATGAGGGATATTGATGGCATCAACAAACGGGCTAATGGTTTTTGCAATAATAGGCACTAAGTTTGTGGTATCTGCAACTGCTTTGATATTCTCTATCAAATCTAAAACAGTGAGTGTGTTACAACCTTCAGCCTCATAATACTTCAGGTTCTTCTGTGTCTTAATATCTTCTATCCACTTATTGACAATACCCTCGGCCAATTGTTCAGAATTGCTCTTCTGCTTGAAATTACATTCAAACAACTTTTCAAGAGATATCCCTTTTACGCCCTCAAAGAACTCTTTGCAATCAAGGACTGTCGGATAATGATATTCTTGGCGCAGGATTTCCAGATTCTGTTCAAAGGTATTGCTTGAAGAGATACGACCGTGACAGCGAGAAAGAATTAAATCGTATTCCTTCATGTCTCGGTCAGCAATCATCTTAGTGTTGTTCAAAGAGTTATAATAGAAGTCGAAAACATAGTTTTCACTAACTTGTAAGTTCTGAATCATCCGACCGAAGAAGTAATTGTCTTTGCCACAGACTACGTCAAACTCTGCTACGATAGAACCACTTCGAGCAATGGCTTTCTGGAGTACGTCCTCATCATTCTCGTCATGATAGTATTCTTGCATCAATTGAAGAGTTTGAGCATGAAGACCTTTAACTTCTGATTGATACTTATACAAACGACTTTCCTTGGCATTGGCAGCAACAATACCCAAATTTTCGATAATACGAGTAGCGCCATCATTGTTCATTGTTGCTGCGGCATCCCATGCTAGTTCTGGGTCTTCAAAGAAAGTATTGACATAGGGACTAGTAATGAAGCTTTGGCGTAGTTCTTGATGGAAAGGCGCATCAATTTCAGAAGTTTCTACTCCCTGTGTGTCAAACCCCTCAAACAAACGGTTACCGTTAACACCTGACCATTTGTAATCTCTCAGCAAATATGTATTACGGAATCCGCCACGCTCAGTCCAATTGCCAAACCAACTTAAACTGTCAGCCTGAAGTACCTGATCATAGAGGACTTTCTTATAGCGATCTTCCCATCTCTTTTCAATCTGGTCATCACCTCCACTTTGTACGGAATGACTCATGTCGATATTAAACTTGGTCGCAATCATAAACAAGGGAGAAACAATGCTCTTATCCAAATAAGCGGTACGTTCCCTAACTGTTGCTCCCATGTTTTGTTTTACCCATTGCTCTACTAAGCCTGGCATAACTGTAGGCCCGTTTTGCATGTGGTCATGACAAAGCATCAAGACATTAATTAGTCTTTCATCACTATATTTATTAAATAGGTAGCGAACTTTGCCACGAAGCATCATCTTGTTATTTAATTCAATCTTAATCTGCTCTTCTTGAAGTTCCAATGCAGCTCGTGCTCCAGGAAAATCGAAAATATCGACCGTATTCAAGAAATCTTTGCTAACTTTCTTATTCCAACCTTTAGAAAGAAGACGCTGACGATTACCATCCTCTTGAATACCGTCAAGATTGTAGATTAATTCTTCACTAATTGTTTCTTCGGGAATTTGGAAAACTACTTCCGCTGCAATAGCAGAAAGAACACTTTTGGAAAAGCCTCCAACAATTTTTTTGTCTTCGGTTAGTAAGTCTGTTCCCATGTTGGGGTCATCATTCCCAGTTGTTGGTGATGCAACATCAAGTCTTTGTAGGCAAAGAGAACTCATAAGTGTAGTTGTTGTATTCAACAACGCAGAAATAGGGATATATACTCGTTTTGAGAAACCAAGTGTTTCGTAACCTTGAAGCATTCTCACAAAGAGGTTGGTTATGTCTGAATTATCGTACCATAACTTAGACATTAGTTGAGGCCATTCACGAGGTTGAACATAAGGAACGATGCGAGCCAACACATCAAAGAAACGAGAATCAAGTAGCTCCTTTGCCTTAGTACTGCCAACATGTTCTTCCACATACTCGCGTACATTCATGATATCATCCTCGTCAAGAACACTTTGGACTTTGGGCGTTCCTTTGTAGCGTCTTTCTTGGGCAAGCATAAATTCGTCAATATCCTCACGGTCTATAACTGAGTGTGACTTGACATCATTGTATGCGGTATCACACAAAATCTGAAGCATATCAGCGATAGATAACACCTTAACCATAATGGGATAGTTCTCGTCTGGTACATCATAGCTGCGAGTAAAGCGCGTTGCTACACCTGTTGCCTCAGTGTCACGGGTAATTGGATTTAGTTGCTCCACAAAGTTGTAGCTGTCACCAGTTTTAGGATCTAACACCATAAACTGTTGCCCTTTTCTTGCGAGAAGAGAACTAATAACATAACTCTTTCCCTTCTGACTCTCGCCAAACGCAGCAATGGCAGGATTGCTCTCCAACGAAAAACGAAGTCTCTTCAAATGTCTTCTAACATTCACCAACTTTTTGAAAGTTTCTTCGCGACGGCTTTCCTGCAAATGGCTATCTCCCCATTTGATAAAATTATTGATGGAATTGATTTGATCAGTTACATTTTTAATCAATTCACTATTTTTGGTTTCAATTATATCGTTCATAATTCTGGTTTTTAATTATCCGTTAATACTTAAAACGAACTCGCCCTTATCAAGCCAATAAGCACCATCACTGGCAAGACTTTGAACTCCAAAACTTAGTTTCTGTTGAGAGAATGGTTTTCCCATAGCATCAACTGCAGACACAATTCTTAATTCTTCTTTGTCCTGAGAGAAATTTCTAACCACAGAAACCTTTAAAGGTAGTGAAACTGAGTGCAAATCAACATCCTCTGCCAAATTCAAAGCAAATATTGGACGTGCCTGATAAAACTGTGACACAAGTTGCTTGCAGCCAATGAACAACGGAAATCCATGGACTTCGAATGTCGCCGTATTTTGTTCAGGTGTAAGAATCGCTTCTGCAACTTTCTGATTGACGGCATTATACAATCCCATATAGTTGGCTGTAGAAACCATGTCTTTCTTCAGATGAGTCATATCCATGTGGAAGCCGTTGATACCGCCATTTGATGACATGTAGCCTATCATGGCACCAATGGCAACCAATGACTTCTGATCTTTAAAATATCCAAGTCCATCAGCGAAAGGATACCATTCGCCAACACGATAGTCATTAAGACGAATAAGACGGTTAGGAGAAGTAGGATAATACTTCAGGAAAAGGTCTGTAATAGCCGTTAATGAAGTTGGCTTTCCTGCAAGCAGTACAATATCACAATTATATGTGTTGAGCACTATGGCGAGCTGCTTCATCAAAGGCTCAATCTTGGTAATGATGATGTTAGCCAAATTGCTTTCGTCAAAGTTCCAAATAATCTTCTTGAAATCGAAATCAACATAAGTTTTTCCATTCGCCTCAAGGCTGAAGTGTTTGTTGAAGTGATCTAAGATAAAACTTGCCGGCTGAAGTTCTCCAAAGAAATCCTCATATTTAAGTCTCATAGACTTGCGACCAAGACGTAGCATGTCAAGCATCTTAAGTCCCATGGGAACTGAAACTTGAACATTAAAGTCCTGCCGCATGATTCTGTCTTTGTAGTCCATCAAAGCTTTGTCTTTCCCAAAGAAGTTATGAATGCGCTCAGAGGTCTCACGTGATGCATAGGTATATTTGATTTCAAGTTTTTCGGCATCAGACAGGTTGTTCAAGTTGATTTTCCCCTTTAGATTAAGTGCCTCCATGAAATCATCATCAGACAATGCCATATAATTAGAGCATATTGCATTAAAAATGGGACCTTCATAAAGTTGGCCAAGTCCTTTGTTTTGTCCTTCAATAATGACGGCTCTTACAATTTCCTCCAGGATGTCATCTCCTGCATAGTAGAAACTATCCCAGAACAAAGGCTTGGGAGTAAGTTTACAAACACCCTTTTCATCGTACTTATAGGCGCAAATCATCAAGTCGGTTGTTCCTGCGCCTATATCAACGGAGCCTATGGTTAACGAATTTCTCTTATAATCATCCTCCAAGAACTCCTTGCGAACATGTCCATACAAATTGAAGAAGTCCTCGCAATGATTTAAGTAACGTTGGGCAACTTCGGCGTAAAGGTAAACCAGTTGACAGCATGTGGCCTCATCATATCCCCATTCGGTTTTGGTGCGCTGAGTAGATGGATTGTTCGGGCTTATAGTTAAATCCTTTACAGATGGAATAATCTGAATCTTACCTTGCCACTCTGCTGGGTCATATGGTTGGTAATACAAATCAGGATCTTTGCAACGTAGGAGTGAGATATATGCATCCTCGGCACACTGGCGAAGTATTATTTGCTCTTCTTTTGGCATAGCCGTAGGGCAGGTGATAATAATGCTTCTCAATTCTCTTGGTATATTAACATCTCCATGTTTTTCCCTGAATCCTGCGCTATTTATCTGACAGTTTGCCTGTTGGAAAATCTCAATCATAACAAAAGTCATTAATGATCTACGGGAGAATGAACTGAAGATTCCTCCATTCTTACTTCTGCGTAGTGTTCCATCGCTATCAAACTGCTCAGATAAACCTTTGATGTTAATGTAATGATTCAGCGAAGAATTTTCGTCTTCTTCTGTAGTAAGAAAGTCCCATTGGCCGTCGAATTGTTTGTTGTCCCACAAGTATCTCTTGGGACTTGAGTAATTGGTCGTCTTTTGTGCGACACCATTTGCAGAACGAGACTTATAAATCAACTTGATGGCTTCATCTCCGATACGTAGGAAACTCTGCCACGAGAACTGGTCAGGAACGTCCATTTCTCCGAATTTGCAATGATGGAATGCCAAACGCATGTCAAAAGGCTTTTTATAAACCTTCCAAGGTTCTGATAAATCTTGCAATTGAAGCATATCAACCTTTGTAAAGTTGGCATCTTCGAATAGGACTCCACATGTACGAGAATTGCCAATGTCGAGTACCAAATCAACTGGTTTTGCTTCCTGATCATCTGTGTAAAGTATCACTTCAGGAGTAAGACCTATTTTCTGTATATACGATACAATAGTTATATAATAAGCAATGTACCTGAAATGTGAGGCTTCACCTTCTGCAGAAGTTAATTCTGTGTTCTCTTTATTACCGTGAATGAGTGTGGCAATATACTCATCCACCCATTCACAATCATAGGGCTTAGGTGAGAAGAAGTTAAATAATAAAGAAATCTCCTTGCTAATTGAGTAATGTTTTTCTTCTTCGCCATCATAGAAGAAGGGTTTAGTTCCGGACATGTCATTTTTTATAGAGGTCGTGTCAAATGCCCAAACCAGATGATATCGTCGAACATTCTTGACTTTTGACGATGGAACAAGTTTCATCCTACACCAGCCTGTTGGACCAAATACACTATTACCTAGACTGTCTTTCTCAAACATCGGCATTGGAAGCCACTGGTTTTCTATCGCATCCAATGGACAATTGCCCTTGGCTAGCCGTTCTGTAATAGAACCTGCAAAGCAATAATCACTATAACAATCTTTCTCGTCTAAAACGTCTAGTGTCGTGAAGTCAATCTTGGATTCATCAACAAGACGCTCGTTCCCATCAGAATCAAGATAGAGATAGGGTATGGGCTTGTGTTTCCTTAAATCATCAAGCCTAACAATTTGGCCGCCTGTAAAATTTACCGCCATTTCCAAAGTCCATACATCGTCCATGATGTTATAACTTTCATGAAAGACTAACGGAACGTCGAAGTCGTTCTCGTCTTTAATTGTCAAGGGACTTAAGAAGTTGCCTTCTTTGTCAACAAAACTTTCTTCTGGCTTTATTTCAAAATCAGATGAAAAGAACTGGATGCCAGTATTGGCAATTAGTGAAATGCTCATATCGTTATAATATTGTTATCAACAATAGAATATGTAATGTCAAAAACAGAGGTACACATATCTGAAACTTTAAATGACGAGTTTTATGATGAAAGCCATACATTGCTAACATGGCTCCCAAAGAACCACCTCCTGCGGCTATAGCCAAAAGGGTAAATTCAGAAACACGCCATCTGTTTATGGCTGCACAATGTTTATCGTAACCATAAATTCCAAAAGAAATTATATTAAATGCTATTAAGTATATTGATAGCCACATAATGCTCTAATCACTATTGTTGAGACTTTGAAGAAAAGCCGTTGGAATATATGCTGTTGAGATTAATCCAATATTAGATAATGATATAACTACTCTTTGTTGGCCAGAAATCCTCGCAACTTTTCCCTCTACACCTACGAATGGCCCATCGATGACCTTAACATTCTCTCCACTTTTGTAATGAACTTGTGAAGGCTCTACGAATAACAAATGTTTGTTCTTGTTACATGTTGCCTTTACATAACGCTCCATCTCTTTATGCGAAATAGTTAGGGGAGGATTCTTTTTGTCCTTATTTTGTTCAAAATGGTTGTAATAATAATTTAAGTACGAAAGAGATGGTGTGTGATTTACATATTCTTCTGCCTTTTCTTCTGTTGTATAAGCAAAGACTAAATTGGGAATTAAAGTTTGGAGAAATCTTTTCTTTTTACCGCGAACATATTTCTCCACATATTTCTGAGCGATGTAAGTGTAAGTACCATCTTCTATCAAAAAATCAGCAGCTTTGTTTTCTCTTCCTCGGGTTGCCCGAAAGACATACCAACTCTTTTTTGAATCAGGTACATATCTTACCGACTCCCCTGTTTTTGAGCTTTTTGCTTCGGGGTAGGCATCAGGGGTAAGCCTGACGCTTGGAGGATTGGCCTGGCCTCTTCCAGTTTCCACATTAGACAATGTACTCATATCGGACCTCTATTGTGTCATCGTTTTAGGTTCGATGCTCGACACAAAAAAGCGTGGAATCGCCGTTGTCCATTCCACGTATCGAGGTCCTAGCATTACCTATTGTTGTTGAACAGACAACGTTAGAGCCCACGCCGATATGAATATA
>AUXO014224221.1_pt1 | contig 38461 bp, 26 predicted proteins | sample 768731 | NCBI WGS metagenome assembly AUXO01 (sample SAMN02715735, study PRJNA202380) | gut metagenome | biome: sheep rumen | host: Ovis aries | place: New Zealand: Palmerston North | reverse complement strand
GCTCTCATAATGCTGTCAATATGGCTCTGGAAGTCATTAACGTTGGTTTCCTGCCCCGATAGCAGACCTTTAGCTTGTGACATTTCATGCGCTGCTATGAGTGCCTGAACAGCTTCATCAGCATTTGCGAACTCGCTGCACAGAGCCTTGAACGTAGCTATCGTATCTTCACTTGCTCTTATTGTGTGTGTCTTGCTTTCTGACATATTATCACTCCTTGTCGGTTGTAATTGCTGTGTACACGTTTGTTTACATAGTGTACATTGTACACATTTATTATATCACTGAATTATGTTCTTGTCAAGATTTTTCTTTTCAGAAATAGTAAAAAAGAGAGCCCACCGCAGCGATCACTGCGATAGACCCTCGGGTTAAAATGAATCGAGTACAGTATACCACAACTTTGGCATATTGTCAAGTCATAGAAGCGTGTTCAGATTGACTTTTAATAATGTGTATGCTATAATTATTTATGTATATTTTTTTGACTACTTGTTAAAGCAAGGGGTGTTGTAAATGCAGTTAAATGATAGTTTTGAGCAGCTTATGCTCGACTTGAGAAGCGTTTCTCAAAGCAAAAGTGATCAAGGTTCTAAGTTTGAGAAACTTATGAAAAAATACTTTTTAACGAGTCCTCTCTATTCAGAAATATATGAAGAAGTATGGCTGTGGAGTGAGTTTCCTTATGCCAACACTCATGATATAGGAATCGACCTTGTTGCAAAGGTTCGTGACAATGATGAGTTTCATGCAATTCAGTGCAAATTCTATGATGTGAATAATTCTGTTTCCAAAGATGATGTAGATACTTTTATCTCAGCTTCGGGTAAGGCTTTCTATATTAATGGTGTGGAGCATAGATATTCAGGACGTATTATCGTATCTACTACGGATAAATGGTCAACTAATGCAGAAGAAACGATCAATGGACAGTTACCACCGGTTATCCGTATCCGTCTGCAAGACTTGAAAGATTCTGGTATTGATTGGGATAGCTTTACCCTCGATAAGATCGATGATATGAAAGTCTGCACAAAGAAAAAAGAACGTCCGCACCAGATTGAAGCAATTGATGCAGTTATCAACGGTTTCAAGGAAAGTGAACGTGGTAAGCTGATTATGGCTTGCGGAACCGGAAAGACCTTCACTGCTCTTAAAATAGCTGAAGCTATTACAAATGGATCAGGTAATGTGCTATTCCTAGTACCGTCGATCTCATTGCTCAATCAGACCTTGGTTGAATGGTCGGCACAATCAAAATACAAGTATAGAGTATATGCTATTTGTTCCGATCCAAAGGCAAGCAAGACCTCTGATAACATCGATAGCATTACTGACTTGGTTATTCCTGCGACAACAGATGTAAACAAGCTGATTTCTAGGTATGCTTATGATGATTCTGATAGCACACTCAATTTCTTTTTCTCAACATACCAGTCTATTGAGGTTGTGGCTGCATTTCAGAAGAAAAGCGGTATCAACTTCAATATCATCATCTGTGATGAAGCACATCGTACTACTGGCGTAACACTCGCCGGAGAAGATGAGAGTAACTTCGTCAAGGTACACTCCAATGACTTTATAAAGGCTGACAAGCGCCTGTATATGACTGCGACACCTCGCATCTATGGTGATGAGAGCAAAAAGAAAGCAAGCGAGGGCAGCGCCCTGCTCTGTTCTATGGACGATGAGAGTATTTACGGCAAGGAGTTCTATTGCTTGGGCTTCTCAAAGGCTGTCTCTCTCGGTCTGCTTGCCGATTACAAGGTTATCGTGCTTGCTGTCGATGAAAGCTATGTAAGCAAGCGCCTTCAAAATCTCCTGACTGACAAGAGCAGTGAGTTGACACTTGACGATAGCGTTAAGATACTCGGCTGTTTGAACGGTCTTTCAAAGAGAACGCTGTTTGAGAGCGAAGAAAACTATTTTGCTAATGATCCGACACCTATGCGGAGAGCTGTTGCGTTTAATAGCAGTATCAAGGCTTCAAAGAAGTTTGTGGCTATGTTTGAGGAAATTCAGAATGAGCTTATGCTCAACGGTCACGATGACAGCATAGTTAAGGTTCAGCTCGGTCACGTTGACGGTACAGATAATGCCCTCGTGCGTAAAAGTCGCATAGACTGGCTCAAAGAGAATACTTCGGATAATAGCTGCCGTGTGCTTTCCAATGCTCGGTGTCTGTCTGAGGGTATAGATGTTCCTGCACTCGATGCCGTTATGTTCCTGAATCCCCGTAATTCAATCGTTGACATTATTCAGTCTGTCGGCAGAGTTATGCGTAGAGCTGAGGGCAAGCAGTATGGCTATATCATTCTCCCCATAGGCATTCCTGCGGGTATGGAGCCGGAAGATGCCCTGAATGATAATAAGAGATACAAGATAGTATGGGACGTATTGCAGGCACTTAGAGCGCACGACGATAGGTTTAACAATACGATCAACAAAATTGACCTCAATAAGAAAAAGCCTGATAACATTCAAATCATTGGTGTAACTGGCTACGGTGACGGTGAAAACAACGATGGTTCTGAAAGCTATCGTGATTTACAGATTAGTTTTAATGATCTTGAAAAGTGGAAGAACAGCGTATATGCGAAGATCGTTAAGAAGTGCGGTTCTCGCCGTTACTGGGAGACATGGGCTAAGGACATCGCTGACATTGCCAACAGGCATATCGAAGAGATCAAGCTCCTGATAAAGAAGCCTGAGATTGCCCCAAAATTCAAGGAGTTCCTGAAAGCATTACAGCAAAATCTCAATTCTTCTATCAAGACCTCTGATGCTATCGAAATGCTTGCACAGCACATGATTACAAAGCCTGTTTTCGATGCTCTCTTTGAGAATTATGAGTTTGTTAAGAACAATCCCGTATCACGCATTATGCAGGATATGCTTGCAATTCTCGATGAAAAGGCACTCGACAAAGAACAGGAAACACTCGACAAGTTCTATCTGAGTGTTCAGGAACGTGCTAAGGGCATTGATAACGCTGAAGGCAAACAGAAGATCATCATCGAGCTGTATGAACAGTTCTTCAAGAATGCTCTGCCGAAACAGGTTGCAAAGCTTGGTATCGTTTATACGCCTGTTGAGGTCGTTGACTTCATCATCAAGAGCGTTGACTATGTGCTTAGGGATAAGTTTAACAGCTCACTCAATGACAAGGGCGTTCACGTTCTCGATCCGTTTACGGGTACAGGCACATTCATCGTGCGTTTGCTCCGCAGCGGTCTGATCGACATTGACAATCTGCTTTACAAGTATACCAATGAGATACACGCTAACGAGATCGTGCTGTTGGCGTACTATATCGCCACGATCAATATTGAGGAAACCTTCCACGATCTGATTGGTGCTGAGGACTATACGGCATTTGAGGGCATTGTCCTGACAGACACCTTTGCTATGACCGAAAAGCAGAAGTCTAAGGAAACAGAGGGCGAACAGCTTGTGGAGATGTTTGCTGAGAACTCCGCAAGAGCTGAGAAACAGTTATTAGCACCTATTACAGTCATCATCGGCAATCCGCCTTATTCGGCTAACCAGAGGACGGCAAATGATGACAATCAGAATGTAAAGTATCCTTTCTTAGATGACGAAATCAAACATACTTATGTAGAAAAATCCAAAGCACAGAAAACAAAAGCTTACGATAGTTATAGTCGCGCTATCCGATGGTCTACAGATCGCATAGGCGATAATGGTGTTATTGGCTTTGTTAGCAATGGTTCTTTTATTGATGGTAATTCTTATGATGGAATGAGACAATGCCTTTTAGAAGAGTTTAACCATATCTATGTGTTCAATCTCAGAGGCGATCAGAGAACACTGGGAGAGACCTCTCGTAAAGAGGGTGGTAAGATATTCGGTTCTGGCTCTCGAACACCTGTTGCTATCACAATCCTTGTGAAGCGCAAGGGTGTCAAGAAAGACCGTTTTATCCGTTATCATGATGTTGGCGATTATCTGACAAGAGAGCAGAAGCTTTCAATAGTTGAACAATTTGGCGATATTTCGTCAATGGGTTGGAGTATTATCACTCCGAACGATAATAATGACTGGCTCAATCAGCGTAATCAATCCTATGCAAACTTCATGGCTCTTGGCGACAAGAAGAAGCAGGAGAAATCAAGCATTTACATCGACAATTATGCTTCTGGACTGTCAACCAATCGTGATCCGTGGGTGTATAGTTTTTCGTCTGGACAAGCAATGAAATATTCGAGCCAAATGATTGAGTTTTATAATGCGGAAAGAAAACGTTGTTTTGCAGAGCTGCAAATTCAAAATGGAAAAGGAATTATCTCTGAAGATGATAAAAAAGCTTCTGACAACTATTTGACTAACATTCGCAGTAGCGATGCTACAAAAATAAGCTGGTCATCAGGCTTATCCAATGCTTTCTTTAGGAACTATCCTATTGAAATAAATGATAATGTTAGGGTTACATCATACAGACCGTTTTGCAAGAAATATCTTGTTTATAACAAGGATATAATCGAAAGACCGTCTAAATGGGACAGCATACTCCCCGATGATACTTTTGAAAATCTTATTATCTCCATTGCGGGCGCTCCTATTAAAAAGAATTTCTCTGTATTTATAACAAGTAATATTCAGAATCTTCACTTTATGGAAAATTCTATTTGTTTCCCTATATATATGTATGACAAATTTGAAGACAAAAAAAATGTTGGTCAAACTACGATGTTTAATACAATAGTGACAGCAACCGTCGAATATAAAAAGCGATATGCTATTTCTGACGAAGCGCTCACCAAATTCAAAGGCATTTATGGCGATAAGATAACAAAAGAAGATATTTTCTACTATATGTATGCCGTTCTGCACAGCAAGAAATATATCGAAGATTACGCAGATAACCTTGCAAAAGAAATGGTGAGGATCCCGACACTTGAAAAATTTCCGAAATATGTGGAGATCGGTAGACAGCTCGCTGAACTGCACCTGAACTATGAAATTCCTGCCGATGCAGCTGCCCTTGGTCTGGACATCAAGATCACCAAAGAGGACTACGCTGTAACAAAGATGCGTTTCAAGAAGGTCGGCAAGGACAACGACAAGGGTACGATCATCTTCAATGATTACATCACAATCAGCAATATCCCCGAAAGAGCATATGAGTATGTAGTCAACGGCAGGTCGGCTATCGAGTGGATCATGGAGAGTTATCGCATTAAGACCGACAAGGACAGCGGTATCACCGACGATCCGAATACATACGGAGATGAGAAGTATATTTTCAATCTGCTGATCTCGGTCATCAGCGTTAGCTTGAAAACGCTCGATCTGATTGATTCGATGCCTGAGTATAAGGAAATATAAGATTTTATAGCAAAAGCCGGGTAGATAACACCCGGTTATTTGCTTTTAAGTTCAGATAGTTTAACAGCTGCCTAACTACAATATGCGAAAGAAGGCTAGTACTTTGAATCTCATTAATCAAATCGGGACAAATCTGAAAGGATATTTTAATAATATAAAATATCATACTCCTAAAGCAAAACTTACTGAAAAAGAAATTGAAATGATTAAGCAGAATGGTTTAGTTCATTTTACAAGGTACATTTATAAGGATAGCATAGAAAAAAATGGAATCCTTGGAAACTGGGAAAAATATATATTCAAAAGGGAACGAGGATTTTCGTGGTATTATATAATGAATAAAGAAACATTTCAAGAAAAGCTTGATTTAATCCATAGCAAAGGCAAAAGGAAGGAATATGATGCTTTTGCTATCATCAAAAGTCTTAACGATGAACAAATATCAAAGCTAAGAATCAGAAGAGAAACAGATGATGCAATTATTTATCCAGATACGTTAAAAACAAATAAGATATTTGTAGATAAGCTATAAATTTCAAATTAAACCCCAAAATAGTAATAGATAGATACTTCATTTGACTTTAGGTATCTTTCTTTTAGGTATACCCTTATCGAAGTAATAAAATATATGTCATATACATTGTATTTCAGCTATGACATATATTTCGAAATGCGACCCACTTATATGACATAAAAGGAGTGAAATGATGTGGCACTCATAGGCTACGCGAGGGTATCGACACTTGAGCAGAATGAGAAGCGTCAGCTCGAAACCTTTGCCGAAATGAAAGTCGATAAATATTTCATTGACAAGTGCTCCGGCAAGGACGCTGCGCGACCTCAGCTAAGAGCTTTGTGTGATTATGTTCGTGAAGGAGATACTGTTGTCGTGACCGAATACGCTCGTTTGGCAAGGTCAGTTCGGGATCTTCTCTCGATCATCGACGAGCTTACAGCAAAGAGTGTACAGCTGCGCAGTGTTAAAGAGCAGTTTGATACGACAACACCACAAGGAAAACTCATGCTTACTATCTTCGCCGGGCTTGCTGAATTTGAACGAGAAATGATACTGCAAAGACAGCGTGAAGGTATTGACATAGCTAAAAGAGAAGGCAAGTATAAAGGACGTCAGCCATTACCATTTGATGAAAAGTTATTCCGGAGAGAAGTAGCTGCTTGGAGATCAGGAGAGCAGACCGCTAAGCTGGCAATGCAGCATCTTAATATGAAGCCCAACAGGTTCTATCGCAAGGTAAAAGAACTAGGTATATAATTTGATACATACCATATATAGATTTATAAGTTGATATATGTATCAACTTTTGGAATTTCTGTCAAAATTTGCGAAAGATTTCCATAAATGTTTGTTGCAAAAAAATTAACGATTTGCTTGACTTGACACCTAGTAAAGTGATATAATTGATAGTGGGGGAAACTATAATTTCAGATAGTTTATCCCATGAATCTTGATAAATTGCGATGTGAACAAGCATCGTACACAGTCAGTCACGTTGTAACGTTATTACAATTAAGTTGATACATATATCAACTATCAACAGACTGTGCATTGAAGACTGCTGCCAATGGCAGAAGGTACAGCTCGGCGTTGTAGTACGACTTCCACGAACGAAGGTGGGCAGGGTGAGAGTCCCTGTGCGGATCGTCGGGTGATGAGCTGCAAGATTCATGGTGAGAACTATGATAAGACGTGCATTTACAACAAACATAAAGTTTATACCGCGAATAATGGTTTTGGGGGCTGTTGCAGCAGCTCCCTATATCGCTGCTGTACGGTGCATGAGCCGTACAGCGCGACCAATTCTCAATCTTCGGAGGAACGTATGGATACAAACATTGATAATACGATTATTGAAGATACAAATGAAAATGCAAATGACAGCAGGAGCTATACATTCGATGATATCGAGGTCGAGTGTATTTATGGTACGCTGCCGATAGCTAAAATTTTTGCGGAGGTCTGCAAAAAAAGTTGATATATGTATCAACTTTTCCCTCCCTGACTTTGACAAAAGACACGGAGTGTGATATAATCATGAATGAGATGGAAACATCGCAGAAAATAAGAGATACGTTTGAACGATATCGTAAGTCAGGCAAGCTCTTTATCGGCAATACACCTTATGGCTACATAATCAAGGACAGGCAGATAGTAGTCGATGAGGATGCAGCTGCTGTTGTACGTACGATATTTGATATGAAAATTAACGGAATGAGCAATCAAGGAATTGCGGATATACTTAACGAAAAAGGTGTAAAATCCCCTTTGGAATATAGGATATCTAAAGGTTATACTGACAGTGGTAGCCATTTTAAAAAGAACAAAAACGAAAGCGCTGCATGGCAAAGTATGTCAGTAAAAAGAATACTTGAAAATCCTATATATATAGGAATGCTCGTTCAGGGTAAGACTACATCAGTGAGCTATAATGATAGTAGAAGATATGAGCGAGATCCGTCTGATCTTGTTGTGTTTGAACATTCACATGAAGCAATAATAACCGAAACCGTGTTCTATATTGTTCAGGATCTGCTAAAAAAAGACAGTTACACAAAGGGATCTGACAAGAAATCCTATCTTTTTTCAGGGTTCGCATATTGTTCCGGTTGTGGAAGAATTATCTATCATGAGAATCTATCCAAAGGAAAGACAATCTGGCGGTGTAAGAATAAAGAATGCACTTGCAAAGCAAGGATCAATGAAGATCAGTTGAAAGAGAGTGTTTTCAAAGCATTGAAGCTACACGTTGATGCTGCAATAAGCAGTTCGGAATTTGATATTGCAGAAATGAAAGAACTGACAAGAGGTCTTGTTGCTACGTTCATCGATAAAATCGAAGTGGTAAACAAAAATAAGATTCGTATTTTTTTCAGGTTTAGCGAAACCGAAAAACATTGATATATAGGAGGTTTTTATTATGAAGAAATTTGGAGATTTTATTTTAGCGCTTGGAATTGTAGCAATTCTGGCAGTAATTGCAGAATTAGCCTTTGAATGGAGAATGCTTAATGATTTCTTTTTCCTGATATTTACAGTTGGAGGGCTGGCTCTTATTTTATTCGGCATCATATTTAGAAGTATAGGCAAAGGCAAAAACAAAAATATAGCATATAACAACAATCCTCAGTGAATAAGGTTAAAATGCACAGACTATCATATAAAAGTTTGTGCATTTTTTGTCCCCTATAAAGTGAGGGAAAATATTGACAAAAGCATAAGTTTATGTTATAATATTCCTATAATATTAGAAAGGAGAAATTAAAATGCTAAACATGGTAATGATGATGGGTCGGCTTACAGCTGATCCAGAACTGATGGCAGCCGAAGGCGGAAAAGAGTACATCAAGTTCTCGATAGCTGTTCAGCGACCAAGAACAGAAAAAAATCCCGAGCCGGGTACAGATTTTTTCAGCTGTATTGCTTGGGAAGGTGTGGCAAGAACGATCTCACAGTGGTATGCTAAAGGTGATCTCATAATGATTCAGGGTGTGCTTCGCAATAATCACTACACTGATAAAAACAATATCAAGCATTATTCTGAGCAGATCATGGTCAAGCAAGTTCACTTCACCGGCAGCAAAAGAAAGTCAGAGAACGACAGCTCAGAACTGCCTGACAATGACCTTTCTTTCTCGGAGGAAGCACTAGCAGAGTTTGAGAGTATGTTTCCGTAAAAGGGTAAAAACAGCAGTCTAAGAAATTGCTGTAAACAACAAACACTCAATGGTATGCTTGTTTAGAATTTTTTTATTACTTATATTTTATCACTTGACAGGCATGACGGTTTTTCTTTTCAGATAAGTGAAAGTTGATACATATATCAACTTTTTTGAGACGAGAGGATAAAGATATGGATTCGATAAAAATAGGAATTTTTAATAACAAAGGTGGTGTGGCAAAGACCACATCGGTCATAAATCTCGCATACAGCCTTCAAAACTACGACAAAAGGGTTCTGGTTGTGGACTGCGATTCTCAGGAGAATTGTTTCGGTTTCTTCATGGCTAATAAGACTTCAGCAGCAATTCTTCCAACCGACTATGAGAAGATAAGCCACACTACATGGGAGAGATACAGTCAGCTCCCTTCTGATCCGGATGGATATGATTACATCATATTCGATATGCCTCCGACAATCAGTGATGAGGTTCGGGAAATACTTAGGCAGTGCAGTACGATCTATGTACCTACGATACTCGGTGAATTCGAGATTGCCGGACTTCGTAAGGTCACAGATGAGATCAACCAACTTGGAGTTAAGTTCGGCGGTGTGTTCGTTACAATGTATCAGGCACAGAATGATGCTGAGATCATCGAGGAATTCCGCAGAGTGCTCAGAAATCGTCTGATGCAAACAGTAATACCGTTCTCTAAGACCGTCAGAGAGAGCCAGAAAGCCGGTTTGCCAATAGAAGCGTACTTCATCGAGCGTGGAGTACCAAAGACTAAGAGTAGTTGGAAGATAGTTAATGCATACGAAGATCTGGCACTTGAAATAATGAGGAGTGAGGAAGATGGCTAAAAGTATGTTTGCAAATCTGAATGCAATCGTTGGAAACACTCTGACCGAGAGCATCAAGATGATCGATATCAGCGAGCTGCACAGCTCCCCGGATAATTTTTTTCAGGTGGAGAGAGTTGAGGAGTTTGCTGAAACCATTCTCGGTCAAGGCGGAGTAAAAGACAATCTGCTTGTTCGTCCGCTCGAAACAGGAGGATACGAGATAATCAGTGGTCACAGACGTAGAGCTGCTGTTCAGTATCTTATCGACCGCGGCGAAAACATATCGCATTTGCTGCCTTGCTTAGTGCAAGAGTATTCCGATGACGATGACAGAATGTTAGATCTCGTGCTCATGAATATCAGTACAAGACGTTTATCTGATTCAGAGTTGTGGCAAAGCTACAAGACAATTTCTGAAATCCTGACAAAAAAGAAGGAAGCAGGAGAAAAATTCGGCAAATTAAGAGAAGCACTTGCAGAATATCTGAGCTGCTCTCCGGCACAAGTCGGAAAAATGCAGAACGTCGAAAAGAATGCCATTAATGAAGTCCAAGAAGCGATAGAGAATGGCGAAATATCAATATCAACCGCAAACGAGATAGCAAAACTCGATGAAGATGAGCAGGAAGAACTTGTTCAGAAAACGGAAGATCTCAGCAGCATTAAGCATAAAGACGTGAAGCAAAAAGTTTCCAAAGTTAAAGAAAAGACCGAAGATGAAAAAGTTGATACATATATCAACTTTTCAGATGACGACGAAGAAATAAACGAAGAACAAGATTATGTAGCCGATGGAGTTAATAAAGAAAAAACATTTGAAAATGGGAAAGAGTTTTATAGTTCGGAAAAAGCTCGTGAAGATGCGATCAACACACTAGCTGACTATGTGTGGGATAATTATGGGGACATTGCCAAAACCTTTGAAATGTGCGAAAATTCTGACATCCCCGAGAGGAACAAAGTTCTTATAGGTGAGTTGCTAGAAATAATGACATCCATCAACAATCTCTCTGCTTCGGTGACAGCAGAAAAAGAAGAAAATAATGAGATATAGAGGGAGTATCAATGAGTAAAAGAAAAGAAATTGCCGAAATCGAAATGAAGTTGAAAGACGGTTATAGAATCTATCGGGGGTCTGAACAACTCGATTCCCGAGATGTAGACTTGAAAAAAGAACTAGGGTTTATTGTTGACGATGAGTATAGAGCAATATGGATAAAAACGGGAAACAAACCTGACATCACAATACTTATCTTACTCGTTGTATTGATGCTATGTTCTCTATCAGTTGCGATAGCTATTGTCATTAAGTTTCCGGTCATACTTCAAAATTCGGAATCTCCACTGGTTTGGGTAACTTTATGCGCTATATGTTTAGTTTTATTTACTATACTAAAAACCATTCCTCGTTTTTTTAAATAATACTCATAAGTCTAAAGAAAGGAGGAGATTAGCATGAAAGTACGCAATAATTCACCCGAATACAAAGATCATCAGACTATCAGACAGTGGGCAAAAAAAGGCTTTTTGCCCACAAAAGGAGTAAAGGGTGTCGAACTTTGGGCTAATCGGAACTGTCAGGATAAATATGTTTATTACAGTCCAGATGAGGTCACATGAAGCTATTCGTCCGTACTTGATGCGCATCGCTGAACAAAGAAAAATCATACGTTCTTTGACTTCTGTTGAAGCTCCGGGCAAGACCGGAAGCAAGAAGCTTATAATTGATACCGAGACTACCGGGCTAGATCCAGTAAGAGACGAGATTCTTCAGATTTCGATCATAGACAGTGAAGGCAACACGTTATACGATGGCTATTTCAAGCCGTTTGCCACATCATGGAAAGAAGCGCAGCGTATTCATGGCATAAGTCCTGAAATGGTCGAGGATGCACCAAGGATATCCGATAAGCTTGTAGAGATCAATTCTATACTCTGCCAAGCCGAATGCATTATCGGATATGATGTAGACTTTGATATCAATTTCCTGCGCAACAACGGTGTCATAATCTACAATGATATTGGAGTATACGATGTGATGGAAGTATTTGCCGAGATCTACGGAGAATACAGTGAGTATTACGGAGACTATAAATGGCAGGAACTAACCACCGCAGCAGAGTATTACAACTATGATTGGAGCAGCAGTCCGGGGGGAGCACATAACAGCCTTGCGGATTGCTATGCTACACTTCATGTTTACAATAAAATCAATGAGAAAAGTTGATACATATATCAACTTTCGTGAAATCTAAGACAGTGTAACGGACTTTGTTACACTGTCCTTTTTGATAAAGGAGGAAAAGCTAATGAGTATGAGCGATGAAGTTGCAGGAGCAACTCTACAAGTGAGTACCCAAGCAGCACAGACTGTTATATCAGCAGCAGGAAATGTTGTCAACAAGACAATAGACAACATTGCCAAGTTGTTGCAAGCACTGGCTGCCAAGCACGCAGCATCCAAAGTCAACTCAACTGACCTCACGGATCTTAAACCGGGAGAGGTCAGCATAAAGGAGATGCGTGATGCTGCAATCAAAAATCGTGAGAATATCGTGTTCAGTAATAACGGATTCACAGCCGATGACAGGAAGATATTGTCACGCAAGGCAAAAGATTATGGTGTACCGATAGCATTTCAGCACCCGGATAAAGACAATTTCTATGCCAGTGTCCGAAGCAGTGATTTGCCGGTGTTCCGGCAAATGTGTTCCGATCTGTTGAGGGATAAATTGGCAGAACGTCCGCAGGAACTGGGCAACTTCAAATGCAAGGAATGGGAGATACCTTATCTTACACAAGAATTGAATAGATATGATCTGCCGGCACAGTTCGGAAAAACCAACAACGGAGAGCATTTTTGTCTTTACGATAAGCATCAGGAAAAGACCATGCTAATTGCAAGAGGTCTTTTCATCAACAAGTGCAAAGCTATCAACGAAAATATCTCATGTGCAAAAGATGCAGAAGGATTCTTAACGATCAAAGACAAACTTACCGGGAGAGAAATCTCATTCAGCAATGACAAGATACCGTCCAGAGAGCAGCTTTCGCAAATGGTCAATGAGAAATTCGGATTTAATGATGAGAATAAAGCGAATCTTGTCTGCGCGAAATTCGGTCAGGAAATGCTGCAAGGAGAAGACAAGCAGAAATTCTTCAGTAAGGATCCTCGACGTGAGTTCTCAAAGGTTGAGAAGAACATTCAGCTCGAAGGTGAAAATCTACTCGCCAAGCCGTATGATTGTTGGAGACTTACACCAAAAAGTGACGGAGCACCTAAGATCGTATTCAGAGATGATGAAGGTCGTTTCGCAGTGCTTGATCCGGGAACTATGAGCAGAGCTAAAATGGCTAAAGCAATTAGGGCAGATTTGAATATTAATGATGATCAGACAGTGGCTGCAATAATGGATAAGGCTACTAAGGTCAATGATTATTATTCCAAACAAGCAGAAACAAATTTTTCATACAACAAAACCTTTGAAAGTAATGAGAAGTTGCCTGTCGATGATGTTGCTTGTGACATAGAACGAAATGGAAAAGACAGTTTCACAGTAAGCAGCACAGCAACCATTGTCAAGTATGCAGAAGATGGCACAGCTATCAGGCACGCAGAACACGGCACAGCAACTCTTTCTCTTTCAGATAAGAAAAATGCTTTATTAGAACTTACGGATATGTTCAAGAAACAAGGCATACCGGAATCCAACGCAAAGCAAATCGCCAAAGAATGTTTTGGACGAGCTGAAAACCAGAGCGCTGAAAAGGTTCTTCACCTTGAAGAAATCAGAGGGGATAAGCCATACTACGGCGATAATAGTGAACTGCAAATTGATTTCAAGGCAGGAAATAAGAAAGAAACTATCAGTGTTACCAATGCTGAAAAAGCAAAGAAAGACCTTGTGGAGACCTTCGGTGTATCTGAACAGGCTGCGGATGCAGCTATGGATAATGTTAATAGTGTGCTGACAAGCAGAGAAGCGACAGTGCTTTCTAAGTACGGATTTAAGGATCTGAACAACTGGAGCATGGATGATGCAGCAGATGTTATCAGTCGCATTGAGGGCAACGGATGGAAAGTGCCTGATTATATTGATCCGGCTACCTATAAGCCCGGAAGTATTGACTTCAATGCAATGTCCGCAGCATCAAACATGAAAATGCCTGAGCTTCCAAAGGTTCCAACGGCAGGAAGGAGCAGATAATGGCTAAAACACAAGCCCCGGGTCCCCGGAAAACACCATTGTCCACATATATCATATATGGCATTATTATAGTAATTATTCTCGTGGCTTGCAGCGTTCTAGGTGCAGCACTCGATCTGTCAGTTAAGCCGGATGGCACAATCAATCCTGAACTGATAGATAAAAACATCGGTGTCGTTCTCCATAAACCATCACTTCTTTTTCAATTAGTCGATAAGAGTGGATACGCGACAAAAATGCCGTTTGTTGGAGCAGCTGCTACCGGCTTATACGTATTATACAAGTATTCAGAGGGCAAGAAAAGGCTGCACCGAAAAGGTGTCGAGTATGGTTCGGCTAAATGGGGCGATGACAAAGAGAAAAAAGCACTGGCTGACCCTGCTAAACCACATTTAGAGCCTATAAGAGACGAAAACGGCAAGAAGATATTCAATGATAAAGGTGAGTTCGAAACTGTTGTTATTGACAATAACATCATTCTTTCGGAAGATGTTAAGCTATCGTTGAATTCAAGACAGCATTTCTTGAATCATCATGTCCTGCTTATAGGTGGTTCAGGCGCGGGTAAGACGAGATTCTTCGCTAAACCCAACGGTATGCAGCTGAACACGAGTTATGTTTTTACTGACCCTAAAGGAGAAATATTGCAGTCTACAGGTGGGATGTATCTAAAAGCCGGATACAAACTAAAGGTGTTCAACACCATAAACATGAAAAACTCAAATAACTATAACCCTTTTGAGTATGTTTATGATTATGATGGAAATTTATCAGAAGATAATGTAGTCAAGATGGTAGATATTCTTTTCAAAAACACCAAAGGTGACGGTGAAAAAGAAGATTTCTGGTCACAAAAAGGTAAGAGCTTGCTGCAAGCAATTGTTTTTTTACTCTTTGAAGAAAGTGAATACAATGCAAGTTTTGATGAAGATGGAAAAGTGATACCTTCAACCAGAGATAAAACACATCTGAATTTCTTCTCAGCTACTGAGAAAATGCGCAAGCTGATCTACCCACCCAAAGGAAGTCAGATGCCTGATGGATTTTTCCTTGAGAAAGACCCCGATGAAAGTGAAGACGAATTCAGAGAAAGGCAAGCAACTTGTTTCTTGTGTCCTCTGGATAAGGATTTTATCGAGCTTGAAAAAAGAAAACCGGATAGCATTGCACTAAGGTTGTATAAAGAGGTCAGGAATGCACCAGAAGAAACAGGTCAGAGCTTTCTTTCTTCAGCCAATGTAAAGACGTTCATGTTTAATGTTGGCAATCTGAAACACATAACTTGCTGCGATACCATTCATCTTGAAACCATTGGCGATGAAAAAACAGCATTGTTTATCTTGATCTCGGCTACGGATTCAACATACTACTGGCTTGCATCAATGATGTATACACAGATGTTCGATATACTCTATAATCGAGCCAATTTCAAGTATGGCGGTGTTCTCCCTGTCCCTATTCGCTGTATCATGGATGAGTTTGCAAACATCAGTCAGATACCCGATTTTGACGAAGTTATCGCAGTTGTCAGATCCACGGGAATATCTATGAATGTTATCATTCAGAATATGGCACAGCTGAAAGCTAAGTACGAAAAAACATGGGAGTCTATCACAGGTAACTGTGACAGTACGATCTTTCTTGGCGGTAATGAAGAAAGCACAAGAAAAGCTATATCAGAACAGCTTGGCAAAGAGACAATAGATATTGTTGGAAGAAACCGCACAAAAGGCGGTAAATCATCTAGTACATCTGAGAATAACAGCATCATCGGTCGAGAACTCATGTTGCCGAATGAGCTGCAAACAATGCCGATCAGCGATTGTATAGTCATGATAAAATCGCATAATCCGTTTTATTGTCATAAGTATCCCATTGAGAAACATCCGAACTATAAGCTATTAGCCGACTATGATGAAAAGAATGCATACGATGTATCAAAGCTTAAAGTTATAACACTTGATGAACTTGAAAGTCAGAAAAAGGATATTATATCCGATTTCGATATAAAAACGGATACGAAAGAGAAAGCCGTTAAAGAAAAAGACGAAGAAAAGTCTGATGTGATATATGACAGCAAAAAAGTTGATATATGTATCAACTCTGAGACGATAGATTTTGACAGCTTGGAAGAAGCGGAGCTGTACGGCGATGATATTTCAGACGGTGACGGTGATATCACTGAGGAATATATGGAAATGGAGCAGTATGGGGAAACTTCCGAATTGGAATCCTTCGATTTGGGAGAGCCTATACGTGAGAGAAAAGAGGTGGATGTTGTTAATGAAAACGAAGAAGCTGACGTCGGTATTTCCATAGACGATATCGGAGGTATTGACGAATTTTTCTCTGTACCAGACGAGCAGATCGAAAGCATAGGTGATTTTTCAGACTGTGAGCCTGAAGCAGAGCTGATAGCAGAGGATTATTTTCCGGATGCTGTCGAACTTTTTGATGAAGACGACTTCGGTTTTACCGATGACATGATGATGTAAAAGAAAGAGGTATAAAAAATGAATTTAAAGAAAACAGCATTAACAAGAACATTATCCGTAGTAATGGCAATGATAGTCACAGTGTTAACATTTGCTATCGCACGTCCTGTCACTGCACACGCAGCAACTGTCGATTCTGATGTTGTCCAGATAATGGCTGCACAGCAACAAGGCGGTGGAGATGCAGCTGCCGGTGGTGGAGCAGATGCCGGTGACGATGTATGGAACTCTGTAATTGGCACGTTTGTTAAATGGATCAAACGTTTAGGTTTCTTAGTTGCTTTCATTGGTGCAATTATGTTTGCATTAGGAATTAAAGACAATGATGCTGACAGTAAGCAGAGAGGAATTATGACGATGGTAGGCGGATTCTTAGTTGCTGGTTTTTGCATAGGAGTGGATATGTTCCATCTTTTCTAAAAAACAAATGAATGATACTCTTATCCTCGGTAGATCACCGAGGATAAAACAGTATCGTGATCGAAGGAGGTCATAAAGTGAATGAATATATAGCTTATATTATGTCTGTCCTTCCCGAGGTTCCGACCGGCACACCTGCCGAGATTGCCAAAGATACTCTTGACTTTTTTTCAAAGTGGATCGGACGAGCCGGGGGGGTGATCGCCCTTATCGGTTTCGTGAAAATGGCACTGGGTTTTAAGGAAGATAGTTCAAGAGAAGCGCTTGAAGGTGCGCTTATAGCAATTTCTGGACTTATAATTAAAGCAGCTATAGATTCTCTTGATGTTTTCACTACAGTGCCGATAAATGCAGATACGGAATTCAAAGGCTTGCAGTACTTCATAAGCAAATGGTTGGCAAAGCTCGGAGGACTGGCTCTTTTTCTTGGGGCTGTATTATATGCACTGGGCATTAAAGACAATGATGCTGCCGGTAAAGTGATAGGGATTAAAACCATTGCCACAGGCGGAGTTATCATTGGACTTTCTGCAATCTCAATGATAGAAAACTTAACATAAGGAGGGAAAAGGTTGGAAAAATCAATTAAACCTTGTGTAAGCATATATTATTTGGAAAAGCTAAAAAAAATCCGAAAGATATCTTATCTTGTCATAATACTGATCGGATGGGTATGCATATTCTTTCCTTATGTAGCCAGCGCGGATATTCTAGGTAATGAGATTCAAGATATATATGCAGAAATCACAGAGAATGTGCTTGAGACCAATGCTATACTGAGAAAAGCATTTTCTTTTTGCAGCACTTCTCCATTCGCCGTGATAAACTCACTAGATAAACCTCAAGCCAACGTATTAACTTCAATAATCGCTGCATCTAAGACTACTGCTCTTGTTGTAGCAGTTTTGCTGTTAATGGTGGATTTTTTTCGTAAGTCAGTTGCTTTTGAATGGTCTTCAAGATGGGAAAATGTTCTTCTTTTTTTGCTGAAGATAATCGTAATAAAACAAGTGATTCAGAATGCAGATACTATCATAGCAAGTATCTATGCTGGATTTAATTACATTAATGACAAGGCAATCGGAAGCATGGGAAACGGAACAATGACATGGAGCTTTTTACCGACAGATAATTCAAACGTATACATTTGGACAGATGAAGATGGTCTTTTTACACAAGCTATAAAAAAAGGTTGGTGGGAATTTTGGTATGATATTGGAGCTGGCGAACAACACCAAACTTATTACTACCATATTTCTGAAGACGCAGTAAAAATGTTTTATCCTAATGCAACACTGCCAGCGGATACAAATCTGAATGAATATCCGTTGAGTAATCCCACAACGATGGCAAATTTCAATCCGACACTTGAAATAATTAAATTGCAGCCGTTTTTTCTCGTTATGAAAGCAGTTGCTTATCTTATTTTTGTTATCGCCGCGGGTCGAGTATTTGAACTTGGCGTGCTGACTATATTTGCACCATTGCCGTTGGCAACTTTTGCATCGGAAACTTCCAGTGACGTAGCTAGAAACTTCATCAAGAATTATATAGCTACCGTCATTCAAATCGGAGTTATAATATCCATGTTTATGGTATATGTAGCACTTAATGCAACTGTTGTGACTCAATTTACGACAACGAAAATACTTCAATTTGTTGTCCTTATAACGTTAGGACTAGGTGTAATGAAGTCCGGTGCGTGGTCAAAGAAAATATGTGGCATAGGATAAAAGTTGATACATATATCAACTTTTTAAAAGGAGGAGAAAAATGGTCGAGGTTAAAATTCCATCGGAGATAAGAGCATATAAAAGTAAGCTGATCTTGGGATTATCCACAAGACAGTTCATCTCCATCGCTGCTGCGATATCTCTCGAAATACCAATCGGTGTGATTGGCAGACACTATCTGTCCGAAGATATATTATATTACATAATTATATTAACAGCAGCTCCAATACTTGCATTTGGATTTTTTACATTCAAGGACATGAAATTCGAGGACTTTATAAAAGCCTTTGTTTCAATGTACATCTTACCACAACGACGTGTATATGAAGATACGGAAGATAACATATTTTGTTCTATCAGCGAGGAAATAATATGTTCGGATATATTACAACAGCGTATTGATAATGGAGAATACGACAATGATAACATTGAAGGGAGTGACTAAACATGGCTGAAAAAGAAGTAAAATTATCAGCTAGAGCGAGAGATAAAGAGCGTCAGGCTGCGGATGCCAAAAAGAGAAAAAAGAAGTCGGACATTAAACCTAAAAAGAAGATCAAGAGGACAGTTTTACAGACTATGCCTTATGAATGTTTCGTGAGCAACTATGTTATGCTGCTTTCTAGTAACGTCAGGATCGAAAAGACAACGGCTAATCTGTATTCAAAGACATATCTCGTGCCTGACGTTAATTACTCAGCACTTACCAAAGCCCAGCAGCTTGAAAAGCTCCAGACATACATAGATCTGCTTAATGGCTTTGACAGCACAACAAGCCTTCAGATATCAATGATCAACACAAGGATCAACAAAGAAGAATTTGAAGACAAGCTGCTTTTAAAGGACAAGAATGATGGTCTTGACTATGAAAGGCAGGAGTTTAACGATATTCTGCATGAGAGGGTAATGAACGGTCAGAATGGTCTACATTGCAGAAAATTCATTACCGTTACAGTGAGTGCTATCAATTTTGAAGCTGCAAACACGAAATTCTTTAACATTGAGTCCCATCTCATTAATTGTCTTGATAGACTTGGAACAGAGCTTATAACGCTTAATGCGAATGAGAGAGTAAGGCTCATGGCAGATATCCTTTGTGATGTTAATACAAGCATCTCAACGATTTCAAAAGAAGAATTTGCAAGACGTTCGGAAAAAACTCTTTGTTGCCCGGATTACTTTGAGTTTAAAAAAGACTACTTCATGTTCAATGATAAGTATGCTCGATGCATTTATTTCCGTAGATTACCGCCTTCCGTTCAGGATACCATATTCAAGGAGATACTTGAAACGAATATATCTCTTGTTGTTAGCAAAAATGTAGAATTTGTTGATCCTAACGAAGCTTTAACAATGGTTCAGCGCAAGATCACGGACATGAAAGAGGAAGAAATCACAAAAGTAAAACGAGTTGCTGCAAATTCGAGAGGGGCATTTGTTGATCCTATTGAAGGAACACAGCTTGCAATAGATAAAGCTCAGGCACAGGAATTCCTGACGGATCTGCGTGATAGAAATCAGAAAATGACATTATGTCAATTCATCATAATGATCACCGCGGATAGCTATGAAGAACTTGAAAAAGATACAGAAGCGCTGCATATCATACTGCGCAAGCATCAGATAGAGCCTATAAGCGCTCCTTACCGTCAGGAACAAGCATTTGACAGCGTAATGCCTATTGGCAATTCCTTTTCTCTGGATAGAGAAAAGAACATACAGGTCAGAAGAACATTATCGTCTGAGAGTACAGCTGTATTTTGCCCGTTCAATGCAAGAGAACTTATGCATGAAGGGGGTATCTTCTACGGCACCAACAAGATGACCAAAAACGTCATAATGTTTGACCGCAGAAAGCTTAAAAACCCGAATGGGTTTATATTCGGTGTCCCCGGTTCGGGTAAGTCTTTTCTAGCTAAACTGGAAATGATCTTCTCGATGCTGTCATCAGAAGATGAAGTGCTCATACTTGATCCGGAGCGAGAGTATTCTCCCTTGGCTCAGATGTTAGGTGGAGAAGTGATATATATATCTGAAAATTCAAAGACCCATATTAATCCAATGGATCTGACCGAGAATCCTGATATTAGCGATAAGGAGTACAATCCTATTAAAGCTAAGCTTGACTTCTTGTTATCCTTCTTTTCAGCTATGCTTGGGAATCAGGAAATAACACCTATTCAGAAAAATATCATAGATACCGTTATGCACAAAACATATGATAAATATGAACAGCCGACTCTAAAAGAGTATTATACCGAACTTGAATCATACGAAAGCCAGAGTAAATACGAAACAAGGTCGGAAGCAGCATATTTGAGGGAAGCATTACACTTATACGTTCACGGTTCGATGAATGTTTTTTCTAATGTTTCCAATGTTAATATCAACAAACGACTTGTTGTATATGACATTAAGGATCTCGGAAAGAATCTTCAAACGCTAGGCATGACGATCGTGCTTGAAAATCTTTGGAACAGAATGGCTCAAAACCGTTCTAAAGGTAAAGGAACAAGGATATACATCGATGAAATGTATCTGATGTTCAAATCTGAACAGTCAGCAAACTTCTTCTATGAGCTATATAAAAGAGCTAGAAAATGGGGCGGAATACCTACCGGTATCACGCAGAACGTTGACGATCTGCTGCGTTCTGAACTCGCACGAACAATGCTGTCAAATACACAGTTCGTAGTGATGTTATCACAGAACGCTACTGATAGAGATCAGCTTGCACACTTGCTTAACATTTCTCCAGAGACTATGTCTTATGTAACGAATTGCAGCCCCGGCAGCGGATTGATATTTGCTGATGAGTATGGCACAATCCCATTTGAGAATAATTTCCCAAGCAACACAAAGCTGTATAAGATAATCTCGACTAAGTTCGGAGAATTTGATGAGAAATTGGAGCTAAAGAAAGCTGAATGATTTTCTTTTCAGTATTCAGTAAGATGAAGGAGGTGATGTGATTGGATAACGATAACAAGTCTGATATTAAGGCAATAAAACAGAATGTAGAGCTGAAACATACAAGAAAAGAAGATGTAAAAGAAGTAAGTTACAGCATTTCTGAACTTAAAGAAACATTTTTAAGCATGGAAATGGAACAGGAAGCTTACCGGAATAGTCTAAGAAATGACATTGAGAATATAGCTAAAAAATCCGCTCAGTCAGATCATTCAAATCTGATAACTCTAATGGGTAATCGTCTTGATACTGGCTATGAGAAGTCAAGAGAGCACATAGCACGTATAGATGATATTCTGATTAAAATCAGAGCTATAGCCCCGAACGACATGGCATTTCGCAGGACATTAATGCAAGCTCAGGATAAAGCAGCTGAGTTTTGTAGGGAACTCAGGTCTTTGATGCCGGATAAAAGCCGGATTGCAAAAAGTGTGCTTGCTGCACCGTTGTCAGCAGCCAAAGGGCTTGCAAATAAGGCTAATCCCTTTGACAGACCTATTAACAAGAATGACACATCGGACAGCGGTGTAGAGAGCATAAGACTTGCGTATACTAGCACTAAAAAAGGTGTTAATGCGATCAAGACCGTAGACAATTCCATTAAGACAACTGTACGAACTGTAAAAACAACCAAAAATGTCATAAAGGGGACAGGAACAGTAGTTTATAATACAGCCCGATACACCGGAAAAGCAATGGTTGTTACATATAAAATAACGGGTACTATCCTAGCACATACAATTGCAGCATTATCTAATCCTATCGTTCTGATCGCATTGGCTTTCCTGATATTAGTTGTGTATCTGGCTGGAGCAATAACAACCATAATAGGCAGTGTAGCAGCTGTAACAACAGCCAGAAAGCAAATGATGGCAATGTCTGTGGGGATTGGTGATGAAGAAACCGTCTCAGAACAGTATAATCAGGGGCAAACATACTTTAATAATGCAATCGGAGCGCAGCACAATGGATATAATTCCTTGATTGATGGTCTATCCTATGATCCGGATAATAACACAGATAATGAACTTGTCAGAGTAGATAGGTATATATCCAATGAATATGATACTTCATGGCAACACTCCACAGATGATATTTCACCTGACGAGTACGAAAATTTAGGAGTATTCGGATTTCCCGAATGGAAGGAAACACTTAAAAATGATGTATGGGATGTTCAGATTTCTTACAGAGAAGCTGCTGCTATTGCCTACACTCTTTTGCAGAAGCAGTCGGGAGAAGGAACGGCTAATGGTATACATCAGGTGGAATTTACAAGCGAAGTATTTGAAACGATAGTATCACACAGCGTTCGGTACGAGGAAACAGTAACATCAGATCAATATTGTCCGGGTCACAGATGCATGAGAAATGGTGATACCGACGAACTTTACTGTGACGGTAAACATGAATTTCATCAGATCAATATCTATTTTAATGATAAAAACACAATCATGGACGAATTAGGCTTTACTGAACAAGAAAAAGAGTGGGCAGCACTGACATATCAGGGATATGATCAGAATGAAGGAATCCCCGCCAGATCGGAAGGAGAAGAATGGTGAGTAATAAAGTAACACACAAAGACAGAGTAAAAAGGGTAAGAGAATATTCTTCTAAGAATAAGCTGTTCCTTATAATCGCTGCATTTCTTATACTATGTCTTATATTCGGATATTTTAGGAATACTTCTGAAACGGAGCAGTACACCGATACAACAGCAGTCAGTGAGAATGAGAAAGATAACTCATCAAACGACTATACCCCGCACTGGCGGTTCTATTGGTCGGATCTGTTTATTTTCTCTGCCTGTGTCGGAGGATATGCAGTGATAAAATTTCGCAGAGCGAGGAAAGAGAGGGAGAAGCTTTAATGTATTATTTTTGTCAATGTCATATGCAGTCAAGGAAAGATCAGGAAGTTGATACATATATCAACTTGGATAGTTCAAAATTTAAAGAGAACGAGACTCCGAATTTAACCAAAGAGATCTTGTTGGCAAGCAGACAGTATAATGATTTTATTACAGCGTATGGCAAAAAACCTAAAATAGTAAATGCGGAGTATACTGTTTACTCTACCGATGAAGTAATAAGTGAGGACAGTCAACACGAATACCTTGAAAGCCTTATCCAGAATGGGCAGGCTAAAAAGGTTGCTAGTTCGGAACTCAACATTGACTGCGCAAGAGATAGACTATCGCTGAGAAAGCGCAAGACGGTATCACCATACAAGATAGCTGCCGTTGCCGGCGGAGTTTTAGTAGTCGGAGCAGTGGCATTCTTCGGTGGCAGAGCTATGGGATATAAGCTAGGTACAGCTCGTGCAGTATCGACAGGCAGCATGATCGACGAAGAAACAACCGTTGCCGAGGATGGTATGATAATACCGTCACAGGTCGAACTGAGTGACAGTGTGGAACAGATATCTGTTTTTATTGATAGATCATACCTTGCAGTACCGACCGAAGATGTTCAGCTAAAAGGCGAGGTCGTTAACGGCAAAGCTAAGATAACACTGCCTGTTTTCGATAAGACAGATTATTTCAGCCACGTTCCCGGACACACATGGGGATTCAGCACAGATCCTCATGCAGACAAAATTGAATATTTTGGTGGGCAAACATACAGTTTCTCCAAAGATACAAAATTATACAGAGTGCTTGTAAAATATGGCGGTGGTCAAGGAACCAAGGAAGATCCGTATTTGATCGATTACTACGATCAGCTGGAACTTATGAGCGAAGAAAATCCAAGCGGATATTTTAGGCAGACAGCTGATATTGAATTTCCGGAGTGGGCTGCACATACTCCAATAGATAGCATAGCCGATCTTAGTTCGGACGAGATTCATAATCATTTGTCCTATGACGGAAATGGATATAGTATATCCGGAATAAATGCTCCCTTATTCGGCAAGCTTTCCGGAGCTTCAATCGAAAATGTTATTATTACTAATTCCAACATTGTCTCCGATGAATACAAAGACTATGGTTTTATCGTGTGTCAGGCGTACAATTACGAAATGACCGTAGACAATGATGATTATACAACAGGTGACGAAGATGATACGATCAGTTATGAAACCGGAGAAACGATCATAAAACATTGTTCTGTATCTCATTCGGCTATTAAGCTTGAATATCCTGAGCCTGAAACCGATGAAGACGCATCTTCATCAGCTCCAAGAATCATTACTGAAAAGGATATTGAAGGAGAAAATGAACCTAAAACAAAGAAAGCTGAATTTTCGATAGGTGCAATCTCGGGAGTTGGCGGAGAAATAGATCAATGTTATGTTAACGATGTTGGCATATATAGCAATCTCGATGAATATTTCCTCTATGCCGGAGGTATAGCCGGAAATCCTGCCAATGTTTATGATTCATGCGTATATTTATTCTCTGCAAGCGGTAATATCTTTAATGCCGGCGGTATCGCAGGAAGCGGTAAAGGTACCAGAATCATCAGCCAGCTCGGTTACGGAGCACCTGTATATTATGGCGGTAATATTCAGGGCTGTTTAGCAAGAAACATTCTGCTCGATGTAGAAAAAGCTGCCGGCGGAATTGTTGGCTCGGGTGGCAGCAATGCTAGAACAGGCTCTGTAATATCTAACTGCTACGCGAATGAACTGGATCTTAAAGCCGGAGTACACGATGATGATAAAACAAAAATCATAAAAAAAGGCATAATCGGCGGTATAATCGGTTCTGACGATGGTATGCACGCTCACCACATAATGAATACCGTATCCCCGATAGCACTGAAAGTTATAGGACAAAAAACTCAGTCATCTTACGATGATTCAGTCAGAACTGCTCCCGAAGATGCTTTTTATCAATACGGCATACTTAATGTTATAAACCCTAGTTCGACTAATCCGGATGATCCAGGAGTTATGTTTACCGGCAGTTTCTTGTTTGGCGAAGAAAATCTGTTTGGTTCTGATTTAGGCGGTCTGCCATATCCCAAACAACTAACCGATCTCATAGAAAAAGCGATAGATAAATCTAATACTGATACGGAGGGAAATATCGATGAATGATAATACTGTAAAGAAAGAAAAGGTCTATACTCTGAAAAATGTCAAGGCAGAGATGGAGAAAATCAAAAAATCCCGCGATAAGAAAAAAGATAAAGTCAAGGAGCTTAATGCGGAGATAAAAGCTGATAGTGCCAAGCTCAAAGAACTGGAAGGAATCTATCAGAAACTTTACAATGATAGCTTGCAGAGACAGGTAGCTGACGTGTGGTTCAAGGAACAGAAGCTATCTTCCGATCAGATTGCAAAGTTCATCGAGCTTAGCAAGGTGCTTGGTGATAAGATTGATGGCTTAGAAGTAGATGAAATAGTAGAAGCAATAAGCTTGATAGAACCAAAGAAGGACAACTCTGAAGAAAAAGTTGATACATATATCAACAATGACAGAGGTGAATGATGAAAAAGAAGCGTATAGAATTAGCACATCCGCTTACTGATGCTGATATTGCAGCACTTAGATCATATTCGTTAGGATTTCGTATCCAAAAGCTGCGATTATGTGCAGATATGAAGCAATCAGAGTTTGCTAAGTTGTTCGGTGTCAGTCAGACAGCCGTGGTGGCTTGGGAAAATGACGAACATATACCTAGAAGCCGTGTACTAAACGATATGCAGATGATTTTTGAACTTCCGATAGATTTCTTCCTCGATGCGGAGATCGAGCGAGTTAAGCTGCGCAAAAAGAGACCTCAAAGAGAAGCGTACATGAGTAAGATCGAACAAGTCGAATATGGAATTCTAAAAGGTATAATCGACTGTGTATATTTGCCCGGTGCGGAAATGCTTTCTTCATACACACTTGCTGCCAAATATGAAACAAGTCATACAACAGTAAGTAATGCGTTTGTAAACCTTCTTGATTCAGGGATACTGAAAGTTCGTCGCGGGAAAACCTATATTATAAGCGATGATGCTGTGGAACTTGCTGAGAAACAGATTGAAAAATTCCGGAATAAAGCTATTCCGGATGAAATGAAAGAGGAGCAATGACGAATGAAAATTGATCCTGAAATTCTTACAGTCAAAGAAAACAATACTTTTAAGATTTTAATGTATGGCTTTACCATCAACAAAGAAGAGATACCTCTTTTGTGTGATATCGTAAGTGTTGAACCACGCATACTGGGAGATAAAGAGAAACAATTTGTTTTACTCTTTAGATTTAAAAACCCAGTAAGAACCGATCTATATGTACACCACACTGTGAATTATGTATTTGACGATGACAGAGAGACTTTTATGAAAGCATACAACTACATAAAAGAGCTATTTGCCATGGAACATATCTTACTCGATTTTTATTGCATTAACAAATTTAATCCTTTTTATGAGATCGGATTTTTTTATGACTGATAAAGATAATCGAAAGGAGTAATAACAAATGAAATTAGTAATAGCAGAAAAGCCCTCCGTTATGGCTACGATCAGTCAGGTTATCGGTGCAAACAGTAAAAATGACGGCTATAATGAGGGTAACGGTTACATAGTATCAAGCTGCTTCGGTCATCTGGTGGCACTCAAGGATCCGGGAGAATACACAGAAGAATGGGGAACGCCTTGGAGCTTTTCACAGCTGCCGATGTTTCCTGAAAAATGGATGTTCAAACTTGGCAAAGGGTGCAGCGAACGTTTTCATTTGCTAAAAAAACTTATGAATGATGAGCGTGTTGACGAGATCGTATGCGCTACCGATGCAGGTCGTGAGGGCGAGTGCATTTTCAGATACGTCTATAACCTCACCGGCTGCCGAAAGCCTGTGTCAAGGTTGTGGGTGTCCTCGATGGAAGAAGCAGCTATTAAAAAGGGATTTGACGATCTAAGACCTGACAAAGATTACAACGATCTGTTCAGCGCAGGATTTTGCAGAGCAAAAGCAGACTGGTTGGTAGGTATGAATGCTTCAAGGCTGTTTTCTGTGAGATATAGTGCAGGATTGAGCGTTGGCAGAGTTCAAACGCCCACACTTGCGCTTATAGTGCAGCGCGATTACGATATAAAGCATTTTGTGAAGCAAAAGTACTTTAAGATCGTACTGGACTGCGGAACCTTCAAAGCAATCAGTGAAAATATAGCAGAGGAAAGCTATGCAGATCAGCTGCTTGCCAAAGTAAACGGCAAAACAGCGGTAGTCAAGGAGTGTAAAAAGGAAGTCAAGACAGCCAATCCACCAAAGCTGTACGATCTGACCACACTTCAGAGAGAAGCTAACCGTCAGTTCGGATATACAGCTCAGAAAACACTTGATTTCCTGCAATCGCTGTATGAAAAAGGTCTTGCGACTTATCCGAGAACTGACAGCCAGTATCTGACAGATGATATGGAGCAGACTGCACTGGAAACGATAGACATAGTGTATAAGGTTTTCTCCAGATTCAAAGCAGGAGAGATCACACACGATGTTAAGCGCTGCATTAATAATAAGAAAGTCAGCGATCACCATGCCGTGATCCCGACTAAGAAAATCGAGAACTATGATCTGAATGAGCTGTCGGAGGGAGAACAGGATATATTAAAGCTTATCTCGGCAAAGCTTATTACTGCAACAGCTTCACCGCATAAGTATGAAGCTGTCTCTGTAACAGTGAGCTGTGAGGGCGAGAACTTCTATTCCAGTGGCAAAACAATCATCGAAAAGGGTTGGAAAGCCATTGATGATAAGGTAAAGGCTACACTGAAAAATAAAAATACGGATAAGACCGATAACGAAGAAAAAGCCCTGCCCGATATTACCGAAGGTCAGAGCTTTAACAATGTTCAGGCAGAGAAAACGGAGCACTGGACAAGCCCACCTAAGCCATATACAGAAGATACGCTGCTTGGTGCTATGGAACGTGCCGGCATGGATAATTACGATGATGATACAGAAGAAAAGAAAGGTCTTGGAACACCGGCAACAAGAGCTGCTATTATTGAGATACTCGTCAAAAGGTGCTATGTTGAGCGTAAAAACAAGGCTCTGACCGCAACTGACAGAGGTGTAACTCTGATAGAGGTTCTCCCGGAGGAAGTGAAGTCACCGAAACTGACTGCCGATTGGGAAATGCTTTTACAGAAAATCGAGCGTGGTCAGTATTCGGCAAATGACTTCATGGACGGTATATCAGAGTTTATCAGAAAGCTGATAGCTGAGTATAGTTCAAAGGCACAGAATGAAGCTCTGACCAAGAAATACGCTGTGGTTGGCAAATGCCCGAAGTGTGGCAGCAATGTCATAGCATTACCAAAGGCTTATGTGTGCGAAAAGGGAAAAGAGAAGTGTGGCTTCGGGCTTGCAAAGGTCATCTGCGAGAAAACAATTTCAGAAGCACAGGTCAAGAAGCTGCTTGAAAAAGGCACGACCGATATGATCGACGGCTTTGTGAGCAAAAAGACCGAGAAAAAGTTCTCGGCTAGTCTGGTTCTGAAAGAAGATAAAACCGTAGGATTTATGCTGCCGGATTACAGCAATAACGAGCCTGTCGGTAAGTGTCCTAAATGCGGTGGAGAAGTAGTTAGGGGCAAGTTCGGATTTTATTGTAAAGGCAACTGCGGAATGTTTCTTGGAAAGGTATTCGGAAAAGTTCTTTCCGAAACGCAGATCAGATCATTGCTTGGAGGTAAATCAATTGTCCTGATAACGAAGGGCAGGAGGACAATGGTTCTACCACAATGCGTAGAAAATGAGTTCAACGGTAAGAAAAACTTTCAGTGGAAAACAAAGGAAGCATAAAAAACACTTGACAAACGAGACAATTTGACTTATAATGTAAAATAGGGAGATATATACGTATGAACAGAAATAAGATAACACCTGTACGTAATTTAAGCGCTGCCAGCGAGAAAAAGTTAGAGTCGATGGCTGCGAATGTATTCATATACGAAGAATTCTTGCGTTTTCAGGGCAGAGTATTCAAGCAGCCTGTTAGCGTAGGTCTTGAGTTCTACACTCAGCGTCCTAACGCAAGGTTCATCGGAACAGAAAATCAGTGGAGAAATGCTAAATACACAATAGCACTTGGTTCATCGGCAATACGCTTCATTGATGACAACGGCGGTCAGCATGACTATTATGATCTGTCTCAGACAAACCAAAAGAGACCGCCTAAGCTCTGGACAATGAACAAGAAATACTCAGATCTCGTAAGAAATGAATTAGGGCTGCCGAAAGACGGCAACCTGATCACACATCTTGTGAATAGATATATGCCGGATAGCAGGATAAGTGACTGCATGAGAGCTATGGAGATACCAATTGCTGAGCGTGCAGAGTTCGGCAAAGCCTTGAAAATGGCAACAAGTTCTATTATCGCAGGAAGATTTGAGATAGGCGGAAATAAGATATCTCTGCGTAACAGCGTAGAGGTATTCAAGTCACTCGAAACCAATAAAGCAAGGCTTACGTTTCTGACAGCTGCAACGTTAGCAGCAAGACAAGCTCTTATGAACGTCGAAACAATAATCCGAAACAACAGTATACAAGAAAGGAATGAGCGAAATGATGGATTACGAGAAATGGCAGACACTGACAGAAGAAGAACAGAAGAACGTTCCGGACGAAGAACTGCCGGCAATCCCGTCAGAGATGCTGCGCAACGATATAGTAGAAGCAGTAATGATTCGGAAGAACGGGGAACCGATGTGGCAGCTGACACAGGTAGTAGACGGACAAGAGAACAAGGTGCTGCTGCCGGAGTACAAGTCAGAGGAACTGGAAGGAGAAACGATCTGGTACAAGCTCAATCCTCACAACGGAACGTACAGCATGAACCTGTCGGAAACAGAGCAGACAACGGAGGAAGAACCGATAGGAACATACGGAATGAAGTGGATGAGGTGGATGGAAGAAAATTATCCGGAGAGAGTAACGGAAATGAAGTTCTATCACAGATACCTGACAACCGCCAGAGCAGTGGACAGCAGAGCTTGGGAGCACAGGGAAGTGCTGAACAGGCAGTACGAGAAGGAGAATCCACGTCCGGAGGACTTCGAGGAAGTGCTGACGTGGGAGCAGACCAGAGCCTTCGTCGTAGACAGCACAGTAATGAGAGAAACAGTTCTGATACCGGTGACGAGACCATAAACAATATCAACCCGTCAACCAATTCGGCTGGCGGGTTTGTTGATGAACGTGAGCTGATAGGCTTCGACACACTCACACGTAATGGCAGCGTAATATACTGGAAATACTATAATGAGGACGGAGCCGAGGGCAACGGACAGATAGTTGAGCTGACTATGAGCGAGTATGATATTCAGGAAGCAGCCAAAGCTATGGAAGCTGCCGGTGGTTGGAAGGAAAGCGGATATCAAGCATTTATAGATTATATACAGTACAACTGTTCACAGACTGTGACTGACAGAGGAACGGCTGATTTTGAAAAAGAAAAAGATGCGTTTATCAGTGATTATTCACTTAAAATCAGTTCGGATTCATCAGTTGAACGTGTTCAACAAATCGTAGACTTCATGCACCCTATGACTTCAAGAGCGATAAACGTTATCAATGATTTCAGCGTTGAAGAATACGGCGATGAAGCAGATACAAGAGATATATCAAAGATCGCACTTGCATATACAACAACTGAGGATGGAGAACATGATATAAATGTATATGCAAACCTTTTAACCCACACCATAAGCTATGAATTAGACGGTGAAGAATACAAAAAAGAGGAATACAACGATATTGAAGATATGGTCGAGAATGGCTTGACCGGGCTTAACTTCGATGAAATGGTAGCTATATCTGATGATGAGTTACAGAGTATTCTGAAACATGAATTATCATTCGCAGATCAGGTAGATGCTGCAATGAATGGTAACTTCCCGTTTTACAGTGCATTGAAAGTGTGCGATACACCTAAGATCTTAGAGGATATAGGCTGTGAAAAATTGCCTATGCTATTCACACAAAGACATTTGCGTGATGCGTTGCATGAGAAAGACATCAATAATTCACACTATCATGGCTTAACAGCAGAGCAGTTAGAAAAAATACCACAAAACTTATCTGATCCAGCTATCATTCTGGACTCATACTCTCCCCATAGATCAAATAACGATACTATAGTAGTAGTTCTTCCTGTTTTTGATAACGATAATGCTCCGATAATCGTAAGTATAGTTCCCGATGGCAGCGGTGTTTATCAGCAAAAACAAATCGATGCTAATTTTATTACAAGTATATACGGCAAAGACAAAAGCTTTGATAAGTTTATAAAACGTGCAGCTGAAAACAATCAGATATTATATTGGAATAAACAAAAAAGCCAAGAGATGTTTTCGTCTCTGCAGCTCCAATTGCCACAGGCGTTAAACATTCTTGACTCTGATATTATTATACATCAAAGCAATAATATTGTCAAGCCTCTCAATATAAAAAAATCTGCGAACACCCCGGAAATCAAATGGGAACCTGTGACCGATACAGCCGATGACAACGGAAAAGTTGACGTCTTCTCCACCAATGTTGAGGGTACTATCTTCTGGATTGAGCCAGAAGATAACGGAGACAAAAGGAGCTATGCTGTAACTATGCAGTATGGTGATGGTTCTGTAAGACCTGTTTCAGAAGACTATACTAACTTTGCTAGTGTTGCCCACGCTATAAAGTATTTCCAAGACGATATTGATAATATCACAGGCATTGCAAAGTCTATGTCAAAAGCAAACGATGAAAAAGTTGATACATATATCAACTTTTCGGAGAACAAGGATCATTATCGTATATATCAGCTGCCCAGTGGAGATAAATATCATGGTATACGCTTCACGAATAAAGATACGCTCGATAAAGAGGGTGTGCAGCTGTCTCAGGACGATTATGAAATGATGTACGAAGGCAACTGGGATGATATCAGTGGTTCATCTGCTGAAATGAAGCTTCAGAACATCTTCACCAAGTTCAACACTGACCACCCCGAGGATTTCAAGGGACATTCGCTGTCGGTTAGTGATGTTATCACCGTTGGCAATGAAAACGGATATACCGCTTACTATGTAGACAGCTTCGGCTTCAAGGAAATGCCGGAATTCTTTAAAAAGGAACTGGAGCTTACAGAAGAAATTATAGATGCTGATCCGGAGGTTCCTGAACAGCTGTCGATGTTCGGAGACGATGAACCTGTTTCTGAATTTTCTACCGGTCCGGTTGTAGATGGAGTACAGGTATATGAAGCACTTGCAGCTGAGATTGACCGCGGAACAGGCTTCGTTGATGGCAAGATCAGGGTTCAGGAATTCTACGAAAAGAGCCGTTCACAGCCAAACCACCCCACAAACAAAGAACTTGCCGATTTTCTTAAAAAGGAATACGGCATCGGTGGTCACAGTGGCGAGGGTAAGATATCTCTGGTCGATTATGACAGCAAGGGACTTACATTCTCGTTTGAAAACGGCGAGAAATTCCGTCACAGCTGGTCAAATGTAGCTGTAATGGTAGAAGCAAGGCTAATAGAAAACACCTATCTTTCTCCTGAGCAGCAAGAAAAATGGCAGGCTATGAAAGCTGAAAGGGCTGCCGAAGAAAACTATGAGCCTTACAAGATCAAGGTCGGTGACAAATTCCGCAACAAGGCTACTCAAACTGTTTATGAGGTTGTATCCCTTTCGGGTGCGCTGCCGTTCTATACCGAGGACTGCACCATAAAGTCGATCAGTGGCTCATTTGAGATCACCGAAAACATTTCTTATAATAAATTGCTTCGTGATGGTCTGTATGAATATATTCCCGAAGATGACAACGTGCTTGAGAATACAGCAACAGAAACCAAGTCCGTTGATGAGAAAAAGACAGAAGTTGATACATATATCAACTTTTCTGAAAAAGAAGAAGCTGTGCCGGCAAAGCGACACAGAAAAACAACAGCCGAAAAGCTCTATGATAAGTTCACTGAGATGTACCCTGATATAGTCAGCGGTGAACATGACTATGAGCGCTATGGTATGCCGGGTGATGCCTATGAGCCGTTAACGGTAGAAGCTCTGGGCGAAGATATGTATGCCTTTATGACATACTATGAGCAGATGGGAGATATAATGCGTGATCCTGATTTCACGATCAGGTTAGACCACGAAAACAAACGAGTAGAAATGCTCGAATATCAGCAGGACGGTGTACCCGGAATAGGTACTGTATATCAGAACGTGGTCGATGATAACGGGAATGTTGATGAAAAGCTGCGTGCAGCACTTGAAAAGAACTTCATGCAGAATCTTAACGCTGCGGAACAGTCAGATAGAGAACTGACACGTTTCAAGGACGGTAACGGCAATGTCACGGAGCTTGTCACACCGGAAGAACCCGAGGTGATCGAACCGGAGATAGTATCCGATGACAAGACACCGGAGCTGCGCGAGGTGCTGAATGCGTTCTCGCAGAAGCATGGTCTGGGTGAGCTGAATGTAGAAGCAGCAGAACGCGGACACAGCTATTGGGCATTAAAAGAGAAAATGAAAGATGGCACTGAAATAAGATTAGGTGATGTATACAACTATGATTATGATATGCCATTTACCCCAAAATCGCTTGAAAGAACACTTTCAGAGTTCGAGGAAAATCAGCTCAGGTACGGCAACGAGATCAGCGAACTTGGAAGCAGAGGATTCAATCTGCGTATGCATGGCGGTAAATCAGAACTGCCGGCAGTACAGAAAGATCTCCCCGAGATAAAATATGCGGATAATCCATCACAGAAAATAAGAGACAATATATCTGCATTAAGAGAGGTCATCAGACTGGAAGATGCAGAAATGAGTGGCAAACCACTTTATGATGAACGTGGAAAGTACACGAATACAAAGGAAAATTCGGAAGATAGACTGCGTAGGTTCAGCGGTTGGGGTGGTTTGCAGCAAGTGTTCGATGAGCGTTTTACTAATCAGCAGCGCACAAGAGATCAGCTGCATACCATGCTGACCGATGCGGAGTATGCTGTAGCAAGCTCCAGCACACTTAATGCTCATTTCACTCCTCAGACAGTTATAGATGCTATGTATAAGGTTGTCAAGAACATGGAACTGCCAAGAAATGCCCGCATACTTGAACCGTCCTGCGGTTCGGGCAACTTCATCACAAGGTTGCCGGGCAGCTTTAGCGATGCTCAGGTGGTCGGAGTGGAACTTGACAGCATGACAGCAAAAATAGCAAAATGGCTCAATCATGACAATCCGAATGTGAGGATCATCGAAAGTGCGTTTGAGAGAGCACCTCTCGAAAACAACAGCTTTGATCTTGCTATCGGCAATGTTCCATTCGGAGACTATCAGATGAACGACCCTGACTACGCTAAAAACTGGCTTATACACGACGCATTCTTTAGAAAAGCGCTTGACAAGGTAGCACCGGGCGGAGTTGTGGCTTTCATCACTTCCAGTGGTACAATGGATAAGGGTAGCCCGAAAGTCAGAGAGTACCTTGCAACGCAGTCAGAGCTTGTGGGTGCGATCCGTCTGCCTAACAACACATTTAAGGATGCAGGAACACCTGTCACAGCTGATATCATCTTCCTGAAAAAGCGTGAGGTGCCATTGGCTGCGCATGAGCCTAAGCCTGACTGGTGCTATACTGCACCGAATGAAGATGGGTTGAAGATCAACTCCTATTTTGTAGACAATCCGCAGATGGTGCTTGGCAAGATGGAGAAGACAACACACTTTGATATGCTTACCTGTCAGCCTGTCGAAGGTGCTGACCTTGAATTGCAGCTCGATGAGGCTATAAAGAACATAAATGCTAAGATAACCGTCACAAGACGTGAAAGAGCTGTCAGAGAAAGACGAGGAAACATCGAGCCTTGGGGCAAGAACTTTACTTATCAAATAAAGGACGGCAAAGTATACTATCGTCAAGGCGAAGATATGGATGAGATCAAATGCACCGCAAAAGATGCAGCAAAGCTGTCTGCGCTCTGTGAACTCAGAGACACAACAAGAGAGCTGCTTGACAAGCAGAAAACATCTGTTAGCGATGATGCACTGATACCTCTTAGAGATAAGCTTAACAGGCAATTTGATGCATACAGAGCGCAGTATGGCGCACTGAACGATAAAAAGACTGCAAAGCAATTCGGCTCGGACAGTGACTATCCTATATTGCAGTCACTGGAAAAGAATGATGGCAGCAAGGCAGACATATTCTTCCGCAGAACAGTAAATCCCGATGCGGAGATCACATCTGTCGAGAATGCAGAACAAGCATTGCAGATCTCGCTTGACCGCAAGGGCAAGGTCGATATAATATATATGTCAATGCTGCTTGAAGATGCTTACCCGGAGCAGAGCATAGACGAGATAGCCGGAACAATAAGCCGTGAATTGCTCGATAAGGGTCTTGTATTTATGGATCCCGAGAAGCAGCTGCCTGAAACACCATATTCAGGCATCGTCGAAAAGACTGAATATCTGTCGGGCAATATCCGTATGAAGCTGACACTGGCGAGAGAGTACGCTAAATCTGATCCTCAATATGAAACAAATGCAGCAGCACTTGAAAAAGTTCTGCCGGAGGACATAAAGGCAGAGGAAATAGCCGTTCAAATGGGCTGCCCATGGATAGATGCGGAAGACTATACGGCATTTCTTACACACCTTTCGGGTCGTGCTCGCTACAATGCAAGGAATTGTGACGTATCTTATTCACCTGTCACAGGCGAATTCAGCGTGATGAACGCAGGAAGCAAAAAGGATCTTAATGTTAACGAGGTCACTACATACGGTACAGCTGATCTTAATATGTATCAGCTTGCTGAAAAGCTTCTGAATCAGCGCCGTATCGCAGTTATGCGTGAATATCCTAATAAGAAGGATCCTTCAAAGGTAGTCACCAGAACCGATCCCAAGGCTACAAAGATAGCCATAGAAAAATCCAAGAAAATAAAGGAGGAATTCAAGAAGTGGATATTTGAGGACCCGGCAAGAAAAGAGAAATATGAGCGCAGATATAACGATATATTCAATTCCTTGGTAGGCAGAGAGTACGATGGATCAAAGCTGACCTTCCCGGGACTGGAAAACAATTTCAAGCTTCGTCCTCATCAGAAAAACTGCGTTGCGAGAGCCATATACGGCGGTAACACACTTGCAGCTCATGTAGTAGGCGCGGGAAAGTCGGCTGTAATGTTCTCCACGGTCATGAAGAAGAAAGAACTAGGCTTGATAAACAAAGCTTGTGTTGTAGTTCCTAAGCCTTTGACAGAACAAGTTGCTAATGAATGGCGCAAGCTCTATCCGAATGCCAAGCTCCTGACAGTCACCAACGACGATCTGTCCAACGAGAAAAAGAGAAATCTTTTCACTGCGAGAGTAGCAACAGGCGCATACGATGCGGTAATCATGTCGCAGGAGCAGTATGAGAAGATACCTATGTCCAAGGAATACCGAGTTAAATTCATGCAGGATGAGCTGGACAAGCTTGAAGATATCCTCAGACAGAAAAAGGCTGAAGGTAAAGGCAGGCGCGATTATTCTGTTAAGGCAATAGAGAAAGCAAAAAAACAGCTTCAAGTCAAGATCGAAAAGCTTACCGATCCGAAGGGCGCATCGAAAGCTAAGGATGATCTGCTTGAATTTGAGCAGCTCGGCTTCGATTATCTTGTTGTCGATGAAGCTCATGCCTATAAAAACGGCTATGTCATTACCAAGATGACGAATGTCGCAGGAGTTACCACAAGACCATCAGGCAGAGCAGAAGATATGCAGATGAAAACAGACTACTTTAACACCGATCTGGGACAGGGTCACATACTTTTCTGCACCGGAACTCCTGTGTCAAACAGTATGACAGAGCTGTATGTTATGACCAGATACTTACGACCTGATCTGCTGGCTCAGGCAGGCGTATCGAGGTTTGATGATTGGGCAGCTACATTTGGAAACGTAGTTACCAAGAATCAGCAAGCAGCTGACGGAACACTGAAACTCAGAACAAGCTTTGCAAGTTTTGCCAACTTGCCGGAGCTTATGGCGATATACAAAGAATTCGCAGACGTTCAGAGTGCTGACAAGCTGGATCTGCCGAGACCGGCACTGAAAACAGGTAAACCGCAGATAGTGAAGATCCCGGCAACACCGGAGCAGAAAGCTTATGTCAAAGATCTTGCTGCAAGAGCGCAGCAGATAGCCAACGGAAACGTCGAGCCTTATGAAGACAATCTGCTTAAAATAACCGGGGAAGCAAGGCTCATCGGTCTTGGAAACAGAGCAATAGAAGCACTGTACAATAAGAGAGAGGAAGAGCTGCCGGAGGACTTTGTAAACTCCGAGGAAAGCAAGGTCGATAAGTGCATTCAGAAAGTCACAGAGCTGTATAATCAGACTGACGAGCAAAAGGGTGTACAGATAATCTTCTCGGATATAGCTGTAAACTCTGATAAAGGCAACTTCTCAGTTTACGATTACATAAGGGCAGAGCTTATCGATAAAGGCATACCGGAAGATGAGATAATCTTTGCACCGAAGTCAGACAGCAAGGAGCGAGAAGCAATCTTTGCAGATATAAATGCCGGCAAGTACAGAGTGGTCATAGCAAGCACAAATACGCTCGGTACCGGCGCCAATATTCAGCAGCACCTGTATGCTCTGCATCACATAGACGTGCCGTGGAAGCCCTCAGATTTCGAGCAGCGTGAAGGACGAATACTTCGTCAGGGCAACAGCTTCGACGAGGTAGAGATCTTCAACTACGTAACCGAAGGTACACTCGATAGCTATCTGTATCAGACAGTCACAGATAAGGCTAGATT
>AUXO014083445.1_pt1 | contig 38462 bp, 33 predicted proteins | sample 768731 | NCBI WGS metagenome assembly AUXO01 (sample SAMN02715735, study PRJNA202380) | gut metagenome | biome: sheep rumen | host: Ovis aries | place: New Zealand: Palmerston North | reverse complement strand
TAGCTCAACTGAATAGAGCATTTGACTACGGATCAAAAGGTTATAGGTTTGAATCCTATAGGAGTCACTGAAAAGGTTCTGAATATATTCAGAACCTTTTCTGGTATATTGTCATAATCTCTAGATTACTTTCCCTTAACTTACTTCTCACATTTAAACTTTCTGGAGAAATAATACCAAAGACCACACCCTCTCATACACAAATAGAATAAAAAGGCAATCCACAATCCATGGTTGCCAAAAACAGGGAAAAGAACAAAATAGAGTACAAAATAGAGCAACATAGAAAAAAACATGACCCTGAACATCATCTTGGTCTCAGTCATACCTATATATATCCCATCCCACATAAAAGCAGAAAAACCACATAAAGGAATCAAAGCAGACCATTCTATATATGGGTCTGCTGCTCCCAAAATTTCTTTTTGATCCGTGAGAAATCCTAAAAAAGACTGACCTCCTAATACGTAAATTATAGTAAATGAGAATGCCAATACCCACCCCCAAAAGAATAGAGAATGGACAGTCTCATACAATTTCAGTGTATCCTTCTCTCCTACAGATGCACCAGCAATAGCTTCACCGGCATAGGCAAAGCCATCCATAAAATAAGAGAAAATTGTGAATAATTGCATCATCAAAGTGTTTACTGCCAATATAGTTTCACCTTGCTTTGCTCCAAAAGCAGTGAAACTAGTGGTCACTGCTATCAGGCAAAGGGTACGTCCGAAAATATTCTTATTTACGTGAAAATACTGAACTAGAGCATCTGTATCTAAGATTTCAGCCCAATAAAATTTGCGTTTAAAATAGACTTTATATTTCTTCCAACTTAGAATCAATGAAAAAAGGAAACCGGCCCACTGACCTATCATAGTTCCTAAGGCCACACCTTTAAGTTGCATGCCCATGCCATATACAAAAAACAAGCTTAGCACAACATTCAAGACATTCGCAGCTATTGCTACATACATCGGTATCCTTGGATTCTGTAAACCAATAAACCAGCCATTGAAAACATACATAGACAGAACAGCAGGTGCGCCCCAAACACAAATGCGAAAATAAATAGATGCCCAATAGTTCAATGAGGAATTTTGGTCACCTATTATATTTAAAATAATCCACTCTAATGGTCTACTAAAAAGTAAAATCAAGAATGAAATACCTAATGCCAGTAACAAAGGACGAAGTAATTGGATAGGAATATCGCTTATATCTCTACGACCGAAGGATTGAGCTGTAAGTCCACCAGTACCCATGCGGAGAAACCCAAATCCCCAATATAACAGATTAAACATCATACCACCAATAGCAATAGCACCGATAAACGAAGTATTTTGCAAATGCCCCACGATAGCCACATCAAACAGTCCCATTAAAGGGACAGTTAGATTTGTGATGATAGATGGAATTGCTAAATATAAGATTCTCCTTCTCATGCTTCAAATTTAAGTCAACTTTAAATACTAAATCCTTTTCCGAAAAATAGTTTAGATAATCTTAACAACTTTCACTAAAAAGTTCCTATTTTTGCAGCATGAAAAAGAAACATTTACTACTTATAAACTTCTTATTGATTCCCCTACTAGCTTGGACATGTAGTGAACAACCAGCTTCATCTCACATTATTTCTGATGGAGCTCAAAACACTTATTCTATTTCGCCAACAAAGTACTCCATACCAACTGGCACGATCTATGAGAAAGAGGATAGTATTTCTATTGAGAAACTCTTGCAAGAAGTAAAAAAACTACCTCCAAAAGAAAATCGTATGTTCTTTTTTGGCAAATGTTTCATAGGCAAACCATATGTAGCTCATACATTAGAAAAAGGGCAAAAAGAAGTATTGGTTGTAAACACACGCGAATTGGATTGTACTACATTTATTGAGACATGTGCTGCTTTAACGATATGTGACCAAAAAGATATTAGAGATTTTGCTGGTTACTGCAATATTCTTTGTCAGTTAAGGTACAAAGATGGAATAATAAATGGATACCCTTCCCGCCTTCATTATTTTACTCAATGGATTGCCGACAATGAACAAAAGGGATTTATACATGAAATAACTCATGAAGGCGCACCCTTTACAGCAATCCAGAACCAAGATATTCATTACATGAGTGCTCATCCTGAAAATTACAGTAAATTAAAAGGGCATCAGCAAGATATAAAGGCCATCAAAGAACAAGAGCAACAATTTAGAGGCATAAAAGTAAGGTATATTCCTAAAAACCTCTTAAATCAAAATGCAGAACAACTTTCAGACATTCAGACTGGAGATATTTTAGCTCTCATCACATCTAAAGATGGCTTAGACACCTCACATTTGGGTATGGCAGTTTGGCAAAAAGGTAAACTCCATTTATTAAATGCCTCACAAATACATAAAGCTGTGTGGATCGACCCAACTACCTTATATAATTATTCAAAAGGAAGGAAAAGCAATTTAGGTATTCGAGTTGTCCGAGTTGTCCAATAATAAAACGAATCATGGATATAACACTGACTGATGTTCTAGAATTTGTTGGAACATATGCTTTTGCCATTTCTGGCATACGGCTAGCTGCAGGCAAGAAATTCGACTGGTTTGGAGCTTTTATTATAGGTCTCATAACAGCTGTAGGCGGTGGTACCATTCGGGATATGATGTTAGGCATTACCCCATTTTGGATGGAAAACAGCATATATTTCATTGAAACATTTGTTGCTTTTATTACTGTATTACTTTTTAGCAAGTATCTGGTTAGTCAACACTCTACACTTTTCCTCTTCGACACACTAGGTTTAGCCTTATTCACTATTGTTGGAATAGAAAAGACACGTTCTTTAGGATTTCCACTTTGGGTAGCCATCATAATGGGAACAATCACAGGTTCTGCAGGCGGCGTTCTAAGGGATGTCTTCATCAATGAAGTCCCTCTAATTTTTCGTAAAGAAATATATGCCATGGCCTGTGTATTTGGAGGACTCATTTATGGTATATGCATGTGGATTGGTCTTGATGAACAATTCACATCATTAATAAGTGGAGCTGGAGTTTTCCTTCTGCGATACCTTGCAGACGCTAAACACATTTCACTACCTACCCTCTCTGATCCCCTAGCCCATGAAAAAGAAACTACAAATTCCGATAGTCCTTCGGGGAATACCCCGTCTGTTTCTTAAAATATCGTCCAAAAAAACTCTGATTAGGGAAATTCAACCTATTAGATATTTGCTGAATATTTAGACCTCCTCTTTTCAAAAGAGCTTTCGCTTCTAATACCACATAGTCATCTATCCAATCACTTGCATATTTCCCACTAACCTCTTTAACCACCGTACTTAGATATTTAGGGGATAAATTCAACTTATCAGCATAATAAATAATGCGCCGTTCATGAGTATACTCCTGCTCAACTAACCGAATAAATTTATCAAAGATTTCTTCCTTTCGGCTTTTAGCCATGTCAATATTTGCAATAGGTGATCCTTGAAAAACGCCACAAGCGTAGTATGTTATTACCTGACATAAACGCTGAACAATCTGATTTCTGAAAGGATTCTCTGTATCTTGAAGAGCTTGTTTAAAAAGATTATACATAACCATCAATTTCTCATACTGCGACGGGGTCACTGGAACAGTTCCATGCTCAGCCATAATACGACGTAAAGATACAGCTACTATTGCTTCGTCATTTAAAGCCATACCATCAGGATTATTTAAGATAATTACCCCTTCAAAATCCTCGCTTACTTGTTCCACTTCAAAAATAAACCCAGATAACATCACCATCAAATGCATAGGCTCCAAACTCACATCCTTAAGGTTTACACGGAAATGAGCTGAGCCTTTTAAACAAAAGACAATAATAATCAAATCTGTCTTGGTCGGATAACAATATGATTCAGCCATTGCACGTTTTTGAGAATCTATCGCATGACCTAAGTTGTCTATTGCCATAATTTTACCTTCTATCTGAGCATCGCTGATAGATGCTGGCAATTTTGAGAAATCCAGTTCTTCTATATTCTTCATATTAATGGAATAAAGTAAAATTATATTTCACACCAATTTCATTATATTTCCCGTTCATAAACGAGACATAAAAACCTAGATCAAAAATATGTGTGGAAAAACCATAGCCAAATTCAAAATAGCGTTTGAAAATGTCTGTATGCAAAGCACTCCCATAGAGACGTTCTCGTTGAATCCATGTTGTCCCCAATTGCCCTAAAAGCAAGAGAGGGCTCTCATAAATAATATGCCCACGCAGATAATATAAAGATTCATTAAACCAATGGGAATCGAGCAATGTAAAACGACCACCTAATTCATCTTCCCATGTTTCAGGAAGATAATACTTCTTAAAATTATGATATTCCACAAACTCTAGATTGTTCTTATTTGTAAACTTTCCACCTCCCAAACGCCATGAAATCTTGTGCATTGAATCCATTTTCCACTCATAGCTCACATCAAATTCCACTCTTTCATATCGACTAGTACTCCCCAATATGTTTTTAAAACCAGCCTCCCAATCAACGGCAAAAGTGGGGTAAGCACTATATACATCCTGCTTTTTATTACCTAGCATATAATAATACTGCCCAGGAGTATATTCCAAATGAATATTAGGAGAAAAAGATTTATAATGTCCACGCAAGTTCAATTCTGCAGCTTGTTCTTCAGATAATTTCCAAGGTTGACGATTGTGGATTAGTAAACCGAAATCCAAATCTAAGCCATTAACCAATTCTATTTCATGTTTCAAATGAATGTAATTATCAGAAAAGAAACTAGCATTTACATTTTTGTTAATCGCACCACGAATACGATTGCCATTTCCTATTTCTATTTCTATTGCTCCTTGTTTTCTAGGCCAATACTCATAACGGCCTATAAAACGCCAAAAGAATTGCTTGTATTTAATATTATAGCCAATACGTGGCCTTATAACAATCTCTCGCTGATCCGGAAATTGATAGACGTATTTGAAATCTTGACGATAAGAATATCCGCGAGTACTAGAATAGTTGAATAATCCAATATCTAATAATGGATTTACACGTAATTTTCCTAATTGACTACCCAAATTAATATAGGAATGACTAAAAAGAACATCATCAGCAAAATCGCCTAATGTTCTACGCTTTTTAGGTTGCAAAGGTAATTTGTTAATAGAATCCTGCCGGTGAGCCCAACGCGTATAAATATCCTGTTCTTCTTTCTGCAGTGGAATTAAGCGGTGACTAGCCACAAATGCTGAGTCTATTCTAGCTTTTGAAGCATCCACAGTATTTGAATAGCGCTCAGATAAATCATATTTATTAGTTTTCCTAGGAACAACAGGATCATAAACAAGCTCCAAATTCTTATAATTTTGAAGCACTCTATACTCTCCTTCTAATTTGTTCCCAATAAAATTGAATTTAAAATTAAACTGATAATCTACAGGCAAATAAACATAAAAACCCATTACTCCCATGTTGACAGTCATATCAAACTTCATGAATTCATATTTACCTGAAAAAGTAACCTTCTCTATGACCATCAACTCTGTATTCAAAATAAAAGAGCCTTTTACAAGCTGAGTGTTGTTATATCTTGGAGTATAGCTATAATAAACCCGTTTCCCCCTGATAGAATCTTGCTCATATTTATAAAAATTGACATTCTTTTTACAAAAAGGTGAAAACAAATGATCCTCAATCAAAGATTCACGATAAATAGTTAGATTAAAGAAATCAAGCAACATATCAGTATCTTGCTTCATATCGGGGTACGTGCCTGAAACAGCCTCAACATGCCGGTCGAATGTAAAAGGTGCAGTATAATCTAGGAAGCCTATGCTTTCACCTATATAATCCTTTACATCTTTGGGGAAAGTCCTACTCTGAGGTACTCGTCGAAGGAATCTATTTTTTTGCTTTAAATGTAGAACACCTTTTATATATAATTCAGACTTATAACTACGAATTGCCTTATCATATTTTTCAGCATTATCAAAAAGCTTAAGCAAAAGTGTATCATTTGTCTTTTTGGCAGATAAAGGTAATGAAATTGCTAAAAGACAAAACAAACAAAAAAGAGTTATTATTGAGCCACTTTTAACCTTCATAAATGCAAAAATAAACAAAAAAAGGTGACTGAAAAAATTTCAGTCACCTTTTTACATTTTGTCCTATATGGCGGATTAACCACCAAAGTTATCGAAACGAATCATATCATCCTCTACACCTAAGCTGTGGAGCAAGTCCAAAACGGTCTTCGCCATCATTGGAGGTCCACAAAGGTAGTACTCTATTTCCTCTGGTTCCTCGTGTTGCTTCAGATAGGTATCACCCAAAACATTAGCAATGAAACCTGGAGTATACTTTACTCCTAGAGAATCTGCCTTTGGATCTGGACGGTCCAGTGCCAAATGGAAATGGAAGTTTGGATATTCTTTCTCTAATTCCAAGAAATCCTCCATGAAGAACACTTCATCAATAGCACGAGCACCATAGAAATAATGCATTTCACGATCACGTGTATGTAAAGTTTTCAGCATGTGCATAATCTGTGAACGCAGAGGAGCCATACCTGCTCCACCACCTACCCAGATCATTTCTCTCTTAGAATCGAAGACAGGATGGAAATCTCCATAAGGACCAGACATAATTACCTTATCACCTGGCTTCAAACTAAAGATATAGGTAGAGGCTATACCACATGGTACATCTTGGAATCCAGGACCCTGATCTTTTGGTTTGAATGGTGGAGTTGCAATACGCACTGTCAGAGATATGATATCTCCCTCTTCTGGGTAGTTTGCCATAGAATAAGCACGGATTGTAGCTGTATCATTCTTCTGCTTCAAGCCAAAGATACCGAATTTCTCCCAAGTAGGAACATACAAATCGCCAATCAGTTCTTTATCCATATCACGATTGTAGTCGATATCATACTCTGGAATCTTAATCTGGGCATAAGAACCAGGAACGAAGTCCATATGTTCTCCAGGAGGTAACTGAACAACGAAATGCTTGATGAAGGAAGCAACATTCTTATTAGAAATAACAGTACACTCCCACTCTTTAACACCCATTACTGATTCAGGAACCTTAATTCCCATATCTTGCTTAACCTTTACCTGACAGCCTAAACGCCAATTAGATTTCTGCTCTTTACGGGTAAAGAAGCCCTTTTCAGAAGGAAGGATTTCACCTCCACCAGAAATCACCTGACACTTGCACTGACCACAGGCTCCCTTACCACCACAAGCTGAAGGTAAGTAAACACCATTCTGAGACAGAGTGGTCAGCAAAGAAGAACCAGATTCTACTTCCAGCTCATTATCACCATTGATAGTAATTTTTACCGGTCCACTTGGAGAAAGGTAATTTTTGGCTACCAACAAAATCACAACAAGAATGAGGATAATCACTAAGAACACCCCAATACTTGCTAAAATAAAATTCATATCCATAGTTTTTCCTTTCTTTTATTACAAGTTAAGACCAGAGAAGCACATGAATGCCATAGCCATCAGACCTACAGTGATAAAGGTAATACCCAGACCACGCAGAGGCTTTGGTACATCACAATAATCCATTTTCTCACGAATGGCAGCCAAGCAAACAATGGCAACCAACCATCCTATACCTGAACCAATCGCATAAGCAAATGCATCACCGATATTTGAAATTGCTTGTGTGCTGCTTGGATCCATAGTCACACGCTGCTGCATAAATAATGATGCACCCATGATGGCACAGTTTACAGCAATCAATGGCAAGAAGATACCCAAGCTGGCATACAAAGATGGAGAATAGCGTTCTACAACCATCTCAACCAGCTGCACGATACCTGCAATGACAGCAATAAATAGGATAAAACTCAAGAAACTCAGGTCCACACCTTCAATGATACAGTCAGGACCTAAAACCTTTGTCTGCAATAAGTAGTTTACAGGAAGTGTTACTACCTCAACGAAGAGAACAGCACATCCCAGTCCTAATGCAGTTTTAACATTCTTAGATACAGCTAAGTATGAGCACATACCTAAGAAGAAGGCGAAAATCATGTTGTCCACGAATATAGAGCGGACCAATAAACTAAAGAAATGTTCCATAATTCTGTTTTCTTTTTAAATATGTGTATTACTTTTTAGCAGCCTTCTCTTCACGAGCTTTCATGAACCAGATGATACAACCTACAAGAATCAATGAAGCTGCAGGAGTTAGCATGATTCCACAATTCATATAACCTAAGTCATAGAAGGACTCTGGAATAACTTGGAAACCAAATAAAGTACCACTTCCAAACAATTCACGGAAGAATGCTACAATTACCAAGACCCAAGCATATCCTAAACCATTGCCAATACCATCAAGGAAGGACTCCCAAGGGCCGTTCATCATAGCAAATGCTTCCAAACGTCCCATCAGGATACAGTTGGTAATAATCAAACCAATATAAACTGAAAGCTGAACACTTACATCGTATGCAAATGCTTTCAGAATTTGGCTTACTATAGTTACCAATGCAGCAACTACAACCAACTGAACGATGATACGAATACGGTTAGGTATAGACTTACGCAACAAAGAAATGATTACATTTGATAATGCAACAATGACTGTAACAGAAAGACCCATTACTATCGCTGGCTCAATCTTTGCTGTAACTGCCAAAGCAGAGCAAATACCCAACACCTGAACGGCAACTGGGTTGTTTGCAAACAGAGGACCGAAGAAGGCCTCTTTATTCTCTTTAGAAAATAATTGACTCATATTCTATTGCCCTCCAATTATTTGTTATTTAAAAACTCTTTGTAGTTGCCAAGAGAACCTAAAAGCATAGCGCCAACGCCATTACTTGTCAAAGTTGCACCAGCAATACCATCACACTGATTATCACCCTGAGCTGTGCCATTCTTAACAACAGTCAAAGCTATACTGCCAGCCTCATCAAGGACTTTCTTTGACTTAAACTGTTCTTGGAATTTTTTCTTGTTGGTAATTTCACCACCCAAGCCTGCAGTTTCACTCTCATGATTGAAACTTACACCATAAACAGAATTCTTGTCCTCATTTACTGACACATAACCCCAGATTGGTCCCCAAAGACCTGCACCATAAACAGGGAAAACATACTTTGTTTCACCATTCTCAAGCTTAGCTACAAACACATGGTAGTTGCCAGACTTAATCTCACTATTGTAAGATGTCTTAAAGTCCTCAGAAGGAACAGGAGTCAACTCTGTACCATTAAGAAGATTATCTGTAATAACCTGATCATAAGTAGCATCAACATTCGCATCGGTAGCATCGATGTTCAAAGCTGCAAGAATCTGCTTCTTAACATCCTTTCTAACGTTATTATCCTGCCTATCCTTCAAAGAAGAAGAAACAAATGCCAGAAGGAATGCTACGATAATTACCATCACAGCAGCATATACTATTGTATACACATTACTATTTGTATTCATTTTCATAACTTATCCTCCTTATTTATTAATACGGTTCAAACGTTTGTTGATATTACTCTGAACAAAACAGTAGTCAATCAGAGGAGCAATCAAGTTACCCATCAAAATAGCCAGCATCATACCTTCTGGATAACCAGGGTTGTAAGCACGGATAATGATAGCAAGTGCACCAATGAAGAAACCGTAAATATATTTTCCACCTGAAGTACGTGGTGAAGTTACAGGATCAGTAGCCATAAAGACTGCACCAAAACAGAAACCACCTACTACTAAATGCTCGTACCAAGGAATATTTGCAACCAAATTGTCAGCGGAACCAATACCATTAAACAGAAGAGCTGTCAAAGCGCCACCGACAAAGACACTGCACATAATCTTGAAACTTGCAACACCAGTCCACAACAGAATGATTGCACCTATAGCAATGGCTATTACACTAGTCTCACCGATTGAACCAGGGATAAAACCTGTAATCATATCAGAAAGAGATGCTGTAATATCCTGACCAGCAGCAGCCTGTCCTAGAGGAGTTGCAGCGGTGAAACCATCTGCAATCTTATCTGCTGCACCAAAACCAAATTGATTATCTGTAGCGACCCAAACCTGATCACCAGACATCTTGGTAGGATAAGCAAAGAACAGGAATGCACGTGTAATCAGTGCCACATTAAAGAAGTTCATACCGGTTCCACCAAAAATTTCCTTCGCAAAGATTACAGAGAATGCAATAGCAATGCAAAGTATCCACAGTGGACAATCTACAGGGATGATCAATGGGATAATCATACCTGTTACCAGATAACCTTCTTGAATTTCCTCGTTTTTCCACTGAGCTACAACAAACTCAATAGCAAGACCTACAAGATAAGAAACGATGATTTTTGGCAAAACAGCCAAGAAACCAAAGAAAAACTTCTCCCAGAAAGAAGCATCAACGCCTGCAGCGAGATAGTGCTGATAGCCCACATTGTACATACCAAATAGTACACATGGAATCAACGCTATAACTACCATAGACATGATACGCTTGCTATCAATAGCATCGTGGATATTAACTCCACTCTTCGCAGTAGTGTTTGGCACGAACAAGAATGTCTCGAAACCATCAAACACCGAGCGGAAAGCGTGAAGTTTGCCGCCCTCCTCAAAGTTTGGCTTTATCTTATCGACATATTTTCTTAACGCGTTCATTTTGATAATATGTATTTAATTTCACACTCTATATTATTCCATCTCGGCACGAAGCATGTTCAAGCCTTCACGAACAATGCGCTGAAGTTCCACTTTTGAACTGTCAACGAATTCTGCCACTGCGAAATCTTCAGGAGCCACTTCGTAGATACCCAGCTGCTCCATCTTATCGATATCACCAGTTATGATAGCTTTCAACAACTGCTCTGGATAAATATCCATAGGGAATACGCTATCATACTCGCCACTCATAATCATATGGCGCTCACCACCTTTAATACGAGCATCTGGAGCATATTCTTTCTTGCCTAACAACCAGCTGAAATAACTGCGGCTAGTGCTGAACTCATTGAAACGTGGCATAATCCAACCCAACATTTCATGTACATCATCACCTTCAGGAATTACGGTGATTTCAGTAGACTGAGCACCAAGGAATGCATCCTTATTGCTCTTAATGCCTGTCAACACATTACCATTAATAATACGTACATGCTTGTCAGTAGAGATGTTGCCTTCAAGTAATGGGGTAATCTGCTGACCCACCAAAACCTTAGCATACTTAGGAGCCTTAACTTCAGAACCTACTACTGCAATAGTGCGTGTCATATCAACCTTGCCTGTGTTAAACAGACGGCCTATGAAAATCACAACTTCTGGGTTCACAGTCCATACCACTTCACCCTTATTAACAGGGGCAACATGATTAATCTGAACACCAACATTACCTGCAGGATTAGGTCCATCAAAAACAGTCACTGTTACATTCTTTGCGGCTGTCAATGCTGCAGCACTCTGCTTGGAGCTTACCCCTAGATAAGTAGGAGCAATTCTAGCTAAAGCATCAAGTCCTGTCTGGAAATCTGCTTCATTGCCATTCAATGCAAATTCAAAATTCTGTGCCAAAGGCATAGAACTAAAGGCTGAAACGAAGATAGCTCTAGGAGCAACCTCAGGATTAGGAGTTACATCATAAGGACGCTGACGGAAGAAACCGAACATGCCTGCCTCTAGAAGGGTAGCCAAAACTTCTGAACCCTTCAAGCTGGCAACATTCTTCTTTCCAAAATCCTCATACTCCTGCTGTGCAGCAGCAGTTACCTGTACGCTCAGCACTTTGCGTCGTTCGCCACGCTCTACGGCAGTTACTTTGCCTGCCACAGGGCTAACGAACTTCACTTCTGGATGTTTCTTGTCAATAAACAAGACACCACCGGCTTTAACATTATCACCTTCTTTGACCACTACTTTTGGTTTTACACCAACAAAATCATCGGGCACCAGAGCATATAACCCTGTTGCCTTTACGTTGGCAATTTCCTCTGTAGCTTTACCTTTCAGGTTAATGTCTAAGCCTTTTCGTAGCTTAATTACATTTGCCATATATTAAAAATAAAAATGATTTTTTAAAATACTGCGCAAATTTAGCAAATAAAAAGGATACGGAGAAACAAACTTTCACTTTTGTTTCCCCTTAAAAAAGAAAAATTATTTCTTGCGGATAATTTTCCATCCTACCAGCGCTTGTAATACGCTCATAAGCGGACTGATAAGATTAAAAAAGCAATATGGGAAATAAACTAAAGTAGCCACACCTAGCACCGAAGCTTGTGTCATACCGCAAGTATTCCAAGGTATTAGAACTGAGACTACTGTAGCCGAATCTTCACAACTTCTACTTAAAAGTCTACTTTCATAACCATCTTGCTCATACCTTTCACGGAACATCGTAGCTGTAAGAATAATGGAAATATACTGGTCTCCTGTAGCCAAATTGAGAAATATTCCATTCAGCACTGTTGACAAGACAAGTCCAGCTCTAGTGTGCATCAATTTTCTAAAGATAGCTTGAAGGAAACTCTTCAGCATTCCACTGGCCGACATTGCCCCACCAAAACACATGGCACATAAGATTAACCATATAGTATCTAGCATTCCCGACATTCCACTTGTAGATACCAATTCGTTCAATGAAGCTAGCCCTGTATCCAAATCTGTGCTACCATATAATGTAATAAAAATTCCTTTAAAGACAGTCCAGAAGTCAAAAGACTCAGAACCTGCTATCTTTACTAGCAAATCCGCCTGGAAGATAACAGCCATAATCGTTGCCATCAAAACGGATGCAAACAATGTAATCAATGAAGGAACCTTCTTGTAGATTAGAATTGCTGTAACGACAGGAACTACCAGTAACCACCCCGAAATTGTAAAAGTATTTTCCAGTCCTTGCATATAACTATCTATATGCTCGGTGGTTCCTCCTTCTTGGGCAAAACCTACAAATAAATAAATCACTAAAGCAATCAACATGGATGGAACAGTTGTATACATCATATATCTTATATGTGTAAACAACTTTGTATGTGATGCCGAAGATGCAAGCACTGTGGTATCACTCAAAGGTGAAATTTTGTCACCAAAATAAGCCCCAGAGATAATCGCTCCCGCTATCCACCCATCAGAAAAGCCCAAAGCCTTGCCTATACCTAGAAGAGCCACTCCTATGGTAGCAATCGTAGTCCAGGAGCTTCCGGTCATCACAGAAACTACTGCACATATAACACACGAAGTAAAAAGGAAGAAGTCGGGATGTATGATCTGAATGCCATAATAAATTAGAGTTGGAACTATTCCACTTACCATCCAACTGCCGGAAAGAGCACCAATAATTAGAAGAATGAGTAAGGCTACTGAAGTTCCTTTGATATTTTCCTGAATAGCCTCTTCAAATCTTTTCCAAGGAATACGATAAATAGAAATTGAGAGAGCGATACATAATGCTGTAGTAAACAAAAGAGAAATTTGGCTTGCACCAGACAACGCATCTGCCCCAAAAACTGTGATCACACACGTCAAAAGAATGACCAAAGTCAATAATGGAATCAGACTTATCAGTGGTGAGGGAAGGGTCTCTTTTTTCATAATGAATCTTAATCTCTCGTTTACTTATCTAAAATTTGTGCAAAGAACGCAATTATTTACCTTATTTGAAAGGAAACGAGCATTTTTTTGATTAAATTTGCTCCGATTTTATAGAAACTGAATTATTAAAACATTAAAATACATATTCATCTACCTTATACTGGGAATATTAGCCATCCAGATTATAGGTATTACAGCGCTGTACATTCCTGCCGTGCAGCGTAAAGTAGGTCATATTACTGCTAGTCAACTAGAAAAGCTATTCAATACCAGTGTCAGTATTAAAAATGTTAACTTGGGACTTTTTAACCAACTTATCATTGAAGGTATAGACATTGAGGACCAGCAGCAGAAACCGATGCTGCACATTGATAAATTAGCAGCCAGCTTAGAGTATTTACCCCTCTTTGAAGGCAAAATCGTAATTCACACAGGACAGATCTTTAAAATCAATGCCAACCTGTATAAAGAAACGGCTGATAAACCAGACAACTTCCAGTTTATCATCGATGCGCTGTCGTCAAAAGAAGAAAAAAAGGAACCAAGTAAACTGAATTTAAGAATAAACTCATTTATAGTAAGAGACGGTAATATATCTTACAATCAACTTTACAAACCCAAGAAAGAATCTTTTGATCTTTCTCATATCAACTTACAAGATATAAATGCCCATATTTCTTTAAAAGCATTTACACCTGACAGTATTAATGCAAGAATTAGGGAACTTTCTTTTAAAGAAAATTCTGGTTTTACCTTGAAAAACCTGGCATTGCTTCTAAGTGGGAATAAGCATGAAGCCTTTGTTAGTAATTTTCAACTGGAATTACCTAAATCTTCCCTACAGATTGATTCTTTAACTGCCCACTATGATTTAACACAAAAGATTTCCATCGATAAAATTCAGTCGAATGGAAGATTGGTTAGCCCCCATTTCACCCTGTCTGACTTAAAGGCGTTTGTTCCTAAACTGGCCCACTTTAATGACGGGATACAATTGGCTCTGCTTTTCCAACAAAAAGGATATGATTTCTCCGTGAAAGACCTTTCACTGAAATCAAATAATAATTACATTTCCTTAAAATCCACTCTTAGAGGAAAACTCCCAGAGAAAAACCGACCGATATCTATCCATGCTAACATTGGCTCACTCGACTTGCAAGCTCCCGCAGCCTCGTTCCTTTTTGACAATCTAGCACTTGGAAAAGTGCCCGACATCTTAACTCGCTTAGGAAAAACCCACTTTGAAGGGACTATCAAAACCAATACAAAATCGGCAGATATAGATGGCTTAATCGCTTCCTCGCTTGGAACGGTTCAAGCATCGGCAAATATAACTCCTAGCAAAAAAGTAGTAGGCCATTTCAGTTCTTCCAACTTCAACTTAAGTAGTTTACTGGACAATAAAGATCTTGGTTCTTCTGCTTTTCATATAAACGTAGACGGCTCTTTAGCGCAAAAAATCCCTACAGGTAAAGTTACTGGTAACATTCATCACCTGGAATACAAAAAATATAGATATCGGGATATTTTAGTAAATGCTATTTACGATGGAAAAGGTGTAAATGGCATATTCGAGGTTAACGACCCTAACGCTCAAGTAAGCATTACGGGAAATGCTGTGCTGAAACAAAAAGTTCCAGTGTATAACATACATGCCAATATCGCACAAATAGATATGGCTACCATTGGCTTCAGCCAGAAAGATGCGATTTATCAAGGTGAGCTCTACGCTAATTGTTCCGGAAACAATATAGACGATTTACTGGGTTCTATCTCTTTACAAAACTTCCAGATGACTACCCCAGAAACAACATATAAGGTAGACAGCCTGGTTATCCATGCAAATAAAATAGAGAATAAAAATAGGTTATTGGCTTTAGAGAGTGATTTTCTACATGCCACAGTAGAAGGTGAATACCAGTATTCCACCATCGTTAAAAGCTTTACAAAGATTCTAGAGCGATACATTCCTTCCTTGCTGAACAAACACACTACTACTAACACGCATAACAATTTCTCCTTATCTGCAAAACTGACAGATGCCACTCCACTTCAGCAAATTCTAGACGTACCACTTGAGTTGCAAGAAGACATAACTATCTCTGGGGAAATCAACGACGTAGATAACATCATCAATCTAGATGTTTCAGCAGGAAAATTCATCTATGATGGGCAGCAATATGAACTAGGAAAAATAACTTGTGACAGTAACGGTGATCAACTGCAATCTTCTATCGGTGTAAACAGAATTACCAAGAAGAATATCATGACATTGGGAGTTCAAGCATCGGCAAAAGATGACAATGTATACACAGATATTACCTGGGACAATAATAAAGAAATAGGAAAATTCAATGGGAAAATAAGTACTCGCACTCGCTTTCAGAAAGTATATAAAGAACCTCTCAACATAAACGTTTCCATACAACCTTCGGAAACCATTATCAATGACACGGTTTGGCATGTCCTTCCTTCCATGGTGGATTATCGAGATAAAAAAATTCTAATCAGTGCATTAACTGTAGAAAATGGTCCTCGCCACCTTATCGTTAACGGTATTGTGGGAAATGAAGAAACAGACACCATAAAAGCAGACTTACAGGAAATTAATCTGGAATATGTTTTCGATGCACTTAATTTCCACCCTGTTGAACTTGCTGGCATTGCTACAGGAAAAGCTATTGCAACCAATGTTCTAAAAGATGCAAATGCTGATGCCAACCTGTTCGTCCGGAATTTCCATTTTGAGAATGGCCTTTTAGGGAATATGAATTTGCGAGGAAGATGGGATAAAGAAGAAGAAGGTATCTATTTAAATGGATATGTTTCAGAATTTGCCTCAGAGAGCAACGATAGTATAGCTATCTGGAAAGCGTTCAACAATGAAATAGATGCCTCTGCCTTAACTCATATAGAAGGTATCATATCCCCTAAACATGACAAGATAGACCTTCATATTGATGCTCAAAAGACTAATATCCATTTCCTGGAAAGTTTTATTGGAAGCATCTTTAAAGACATTCAAGGACGAGCTACCGGGTGGGCTCGTGTGGGAGGATCGCTCCACAACATCGATTTAACAGGAAACCTAAAATTAGACGCACAAGTGAAAGCGCCGATGCTGAACACCGTCTATAAACTGAAAAGTGATTCTATTGTACTCCTTACAAACAAGATGAATTTCAATGCTGTCCAATTGATTGACAAGGATGGACACATAGCAAACGGACATGGTTCCGTAAATCATTACTATCTACATGATTTCTCCTACGATTTTAATATCGAAACCAACAATTTGCTATGCTATGACTTCCCTAGCTTTGACGACGGTGCATTTGCAGCCACGGCCTTTGTGAATGGCAATGTTTCTATCGTTGGACAAGGCAACGTACTAAATGTAAATGGAGACCTAGAGACCATGCCTGGTACTTTTGTGGGATATAATGCCAGTACACCTGAAGACATCACAGATACCGGCTTTATCACATTCGTCGACAAAACACCAATCTCTAGCAGCGACTCTATCCTACTGGCTGATACTCAAGAAGAGGCGTTGAATATGGAGGAAGAAGAATCTACCAACATCTATATAAACCTAAACATTAACTGCACCCCAGATGCTACGATTAGAGTGCTTATGGATAGGATTTCAGGGGACGATATTACCTGTCATGGTAATGGTAATTTGCGTGCACAATACTTTAACAAAGGCGCCTTCAATCTATATGGCATTTTTAATATAGAACGAGGGGCCTATAAAATGAGCCTTCAAGAAGTCATCCGTAAGGATTTCAACCTTAACAGCGGAACTATAACATTTAACGGAAAACCTTTTGACGGGCAGTTGGATGTGCAAGCTGTATATACGGTCAATTCCGCAGCTCTTCGTGACCTTTCTCCAAGTGCTACCTTCTCTCAGAAAAGCACTACCCGTGTGAATATTTTGATGAACCTCACCGGTACACCTTTAAAACCGAATGTGGCATTTGACTTGGAGTTGCCTAATGTAACAGATGAAGACCAAGCTATGGTTAGAAGTTTGGTAGCTACAGAAGATCAAATGAATCGCCAGATTATTTACCTTCTTGGTATAGGACGATTCTATACCGACGAATATGACCAAGATTCGAATCAAGCGAACCAAGCCATGAATTCCCTGCTGACTTCCACTCTCAGCGGCCAGTTCAGTCAAATTCTTAACCAAATAGCCAACTCTAACAATTGGAATTTTGGGGCTAACTTAAATCCAGGACAAGATGGTTTAAACAACATGGAATTCCAAACCATGCTAAGTGGAAGCCTTTTCAACAACCGCCTACTCATCAATGGAAATTTCGGGTATCGTGAAAATGCTTTGGCAAACACCAATTTCGTAGGCGACTTTGATTTACAATGGTTATTGAATCAAAGCGGAACCATTTCTCTTAAGGCTTATAATGAAACGAACGACAGATACTTTACAAAGAACACATTGAACACTCAAGGTATAGGTATCTTGTTTAAACGAGATTTCCAGCATTGGTCTGAACTTTTCCGCTGGTCAAGAAAGAAAAAAGCGAAGGAAAAAGAAAATGCTGCAGATTCTACCAAAGTATTAAAATCTGAGTTTATCCAATTCGGAAAGTAAGCGAATAAAGGCTAGTCTTTAGAAAAAAGGATAAATTTACCTTATTTAATTATATATTTTGTAACTTTGTATCCAAATATTTATCTAGAACATTCATGAAAATAAAACATTTAGCAAGTGCAGCCATTCTTGCACTCGGTCTCTTTTCCTGCACTACAGAAAAAGAGCAGATAAGTGGTATCTCACTGGAAAATATGGATCTCAATAGTGCTCCAGGTACTGATTTCTTTGAATATGCCTGCGGAGGGTGGATTAAGAACCATCCTATGCCTGCCGACTATTCCAGATATGGAGTAACCGAAATCCTAGATGAAGAAAATAGAATTCAGATTCGTCAAATCATTGAAGAACTGGGCAAAGGAACACACCAAAAAGGCTCCGTAGAACAGATGATAGGCGACCTGTATACCCTTCTGATGGATTCTGCCCGTATAAACAAAGAAGGTATTTCACCTATTAAAGCTGACATGCAGAAAATTGAAGCCATCAAATCTCGTGAGGAAATTGTCCCTGTCATGAGTGAAATGGGAGTAACTGGCGGTGGAGAATTCTTCGGGTTCTACATCGATGCCGACATGAAGAATAGCATGGCTAATCTGGTCCAGTTAAATCAAGGAGGGTTGACTCTCCGAATAAAGGATTATTACCTTGACACTGATGAAGCCACTGTTAAAATTAGAGAGGCATTCCAAAAATACATTGTTGACCTTCTCTTAAAATATGGTTACGACAATGCCACTTCTACACGTATTAAGGATAATGTGATGAGCATTGAAACACGTCTGGCAAAAGCTAGCCGTTCCCTTATAGAAATGCGTGATCCTGAAAAGAATTACAACAAGATGTCTTATGAAAACCTCAAGAAGGACTTTGCCGGTTTCGATTGGGATACCTACTTCAAGGCTAACTTTATTACTGAACTGAAAGAACTGAGTGTGGGCCAGCCTGAAACTATTAAAGAGGCTATCGCCATGCTGAACGACACCCCTATTCAGGCACTAAAAGACTGGATGCAGTTCAAGTTGCTAAATGGATCCACCAGCGAAATTGGTGACGAGTTCTATGATCTGAGCTTTGATTTCTTCAACAAGACCATGAACGGCCAGCCCGAGGCACCTGCTCGTTGGAAACGTGCTGTCAATGGGGTAAACGGCATTCTAGGTATGGCTGTGGGCCAAATGTATGTAAAGAAATACTTCCCTGAAGAAAATAAGAAGAGAATGCTGGAATTAGTAGAAAACTTGAAAGTAGCTTTAGGGGAACGTATAGACAAACAAGACTGGATGAATGATGAAACTAAGAAATTGGCAAAGGAAAAACTGGCCACATTCATCGTAAAAATAGGTTATCCTGACAAATGGAAAAGCTATGAAGGTTTAACTATTGACCCAGAAAAGAGTTTATATGACAATTACAAGCAAATTGCCATCTGGAGCACAAAGGATGAAGTGGCACGTAAACTTAACAAGCCTGTAGACCGTTCTGAATGGGGCATGACACCACAAACAGTCAATGCCTACTATAACCCTACCACTAATGAGATTTGTTTCCCTGCCGGTATTCTTCAGCCTCCATTCTTTGACATGGCTGCCGATGATGCCTACAACTACGGAGGCATAGGTGCTACCATTGGACATGAAATGACACATGGATTCGATGACGAAGGAAGGCAATATGATAAGGATGGCAATCTAAGAGACTGGTGGACTGGCAATGCCGCTGAAGAATTCCAAAAACGTGCCAACGTCTTGGCTGATTACTATGACAAGATTGAAGCTCTTCCTGGACTGTTTATTAAAGGTAAGCAAACTCTTGGAGAAAACTTGGCAGACCATGGAGGACTGAAGGTGGCTTGGGCTGCTTACAAAAATGCAACGGCCAAGAAACCTTTAGCCGACAAAGACGGCTTTACTGCCGACCAACGATTCTTCCTATCCTATGCCATGACATGGGCTGAAAGCATCCGTGAAGAAAGAATCCGCAACCAGGTGAACACCGATGTCCATGCTCAAGCCAAATGGCGTGTGAATGGTTGTCTTCCACATATTGACCAATGGTATGAGGCATTCCACATCACTGATAAGGATCCAATGTTTATACCTAAGGCTGAACGTGCAGACGTTTGGTAATTTATTTATTTAAACCTAAATGTTTATGAAAAAACTTTTATCTGTACTTATTGCACTTAGCATGAGTGTAATCTCTTTTGCTCAAGAAGATGCACCTGCAGGTGTGCCTGTAGGCAACGTTGCACCAGAAATAGCATTGCCAACCTTGAAAGGCGATGTTGTAAAACTAAGTGATTTCAAAGGTAAATATGTAGTGGTAGATTTCTGGGCTAGTTGGTGTGGAGACTGCCGAAGAGAAACTCCAGAATTAGTGAACCTGTATAATGAATATAATCCTAAAGGTGTGGAATTCTTAGGTGTTTCATTCGATACGGATGCGGCTAAAATGACCGAAGCCATAGAAAAGTATAATATTCCTTGGGCACAGGTTACAGAACTTAAAAAGTGGAAAGAAACCGACATTAATGAAACTTACCAGATTAAGTGGATACCGAGTTTCTATCTGATCAGTCCTGAAGGAAAAGTTTTGGCATTTGCTACAAGAGCCGACCAACTGAAAGAGGCACTTGCAGAGTTTGTAAAATAATTATTAATCAAGCCAATGGTTAGCTTTCGTGATGGAAGCTAACCATTATTTGAATAAAAAGAGAGTGGATTTTTACGATTTAGACCTAGATGACAGAGTCCTGGATGCATTGGACTCTATGAACTTTTATGAAACTACACCTATTCAGGAACATTGTATTCCATTAATTCTTGATGGACACGATTTGATAGGTGTGGCACAAACTGGTACTGGAAAAACAGCAGCTTATCTCCTTCCGGTACTTAGCAAACTAGTACAAGGAGATTACCCTGATGATGCTATCAACTGCGTAATCATGTCCCCTACCCGAGAACTGGCTCAACAGATTGACCAGCAGATGGAAGGCTTTTCATACTTCATGCCTGTCAGCAGTGTGGCTGTCTACGGCGGTAATGATGGCATCAGATATGAACAAGAAAAAAGGAGTATGCGACTGGGTGCCGATATGCTTATCGCTACACCTGGACGTCTGATAAGCCACTTGAGTTTAGGAAATGTAGACCTTTCCAAAGTATCCTTCTTTATTCTGGATGAAGCAGACCGCATGCTGGATATGGGCTTCAAGGATGATATTATGCAAATAGTAAAATATCTGCCTAAAGAACGCCAAACCATCATGTTCTCTGCTACTATGCCTAAGGAGATACAAGAACTGGCTAAAACACTTCTGGTAAACCCCAAAGAAGTAAAACTAGCGGTATCTAAACCAGCGGAAAAGATTCAGCAATCTGCCTTTGTTTGTTACGAGACTCAAAAAATAGGACTTATCCAGAATCTTTTCAAAAAAGAGAAGCCTGAGCGAGTCATAATCTTTGCTGGTAGCAAACTGAAAGTTAAAGAAGTGACAAAAACCCTTCACCGACTGAAAATCAATGTTGGTGAGATGCATAGTGACCTGGACCAAAGTCAAAGAGACGACATCATGAGGGAATTCAAAAATGGGCACGTGGATGTTCTCGTGGCTACAGATATCGTAGCACGCGGAATTGACATTGATGACATTTCTTTGGTCATTAATTTCGATGTACCTCATGACGCGGAAGATTATGTCCATCGGATAGGAAGAACTGCACGAGCTAATAAAGACGGACGTGCCATTACTTTCATCAGCCAAAATGAAATCAGGGATTTCAAACAAATTGAACGCTTCTTAGAAAAAGAAATTCATAAGAACCCTGTTCCTGCTGAACTAGGTGAAACCCCTGAATATGTAGTTAATAAAGGTTCCAAGAAGAAAAAAGGAAAAGGGAAAAAGAAAACGGCAGACCCTAAACCCAAAGAGGCCACAAATCATCAAAAGCCAGTTAAGAAGCATAAGAATAAGAAAAAAAATAAACCCATACCTCCTAACAAACAGGAAGGGCAGCATTAACTTAAATATCTATGAAAAACACTATTCTCAAAGCACTGATCTGTTCCTTAAGTCTTTCCTTATGGGCACCTATGCAAGCTCAAAACATCGGTGACCAAAGGCCGGCATTGCAAGATAGGAACTTCGCCTCAAAAGCTGTGGAGGATCTTATTGCCAAGGTTAGTAAAGCCATACAAGATCCTAAATTAAGGGCGATGTTCCGTAATTGCTATCCTAACACGCTGGATACTACAGTAAAATTCCAGCTTCTAAATGGAAAGCCTAAAACGTTTGTCATTACAGGAGACATCAATGCCATGTGGCTACGGGATTCATCGGCACAGGTTTGGCCTTACCTGCAGCTTCTAGCTGCTGACAAGGAATTGCAGCAGTTGGTAGCAGGCTTGATAAACCAGCAAACAGCATGCATACTGATTGACCCTTATGCCAATGCCTTCAATGATGGCCCAACTGGGAGCCAATGGGAAAGCGACTTCACAGCTATGAAGAAAGAACTTCATGAACGGAAATGGGAAATAGACTCCCTTTGCTACCCTATCCGAATAGCATATTACTATTGGCTGCTCACTGGCGACACATCCGTATTTGACGATGACTGGCATAAAGCCATGGTCTCTGTTCTGGAAACATTTAAGACACAGCAACGGAAAGACGGTTTAGGCCCTTATAAATTCCAGCGCTTAACTACTGCTCCAACCGACAGCCAGATGAATGGTGGTTACGGAGCACCTGTGAAACCTGTAGGACTCATTGCATCTTCTTTCCGTCCTTCCGATGATGCCACACAATATCCATTCCTCATTCCATCGAATATGTTTGCAGTGGTGTCTTTAAGGCAACTGGCTGAAATAGAATCCAAAGTTCTGAATCATGAAACTTTTGCCAATGAGTGTAAGACTTTGGCCGATGAAGTAGACCAGGCCATTCAAAAATATGCTATAGTAAACCATCCTGTAGCTGGAAAGATTTATGCTTTTGAAGTAGATGGCTATGGAAATGCACTTTGTATGGATGATGCCAACGTGCCCAGTCTGTTAGGCATTCCATACTTGGGATATTGCCAGTGGAATGACCCGCTTTACCAGAACACACGTAAATTTGTTTGGAGCGAAAACAATCCCTACTTCTTCAAGGGAAAAGATGGTGAAGGTATAGGTGGACCTCATGTGGGATTAAATTTTGCATGGCCCATGAGTATCATCATGAAAGGCCTTACAACAAACAATGCTGAAGAAATAAAGGCATGTCTCAAGGCCCTAAGGAACACCGATGGGAACACAGGATTCATGCACGAAGCATTCCATGTGGATAATCACATGAAATTTACCCGTTCATGGTTTGCCTGGGCAAACACCTTATTCGGGGAATTAATAGTAAAAGCATACAAAGAACATCCAGAAATACTAAAAGATTCATTCGAATGAAAAAGATTACTACCCTTATTTGTGGTGCTGCAGCCATTCTACTAGGTGCGTGCAGCCCTAAAACTAAAACTAAAACTGAAGAGAAACAAATGGTTGAGGTAAACTGGTGCACATTCAACATCCGTTATGATGAGCCAAAAGACAGTCTGAACAATTGGAAATACCGAAAGGATACCATTGCCTCATTTATTAAGGCCCAAGATTTAGACGTCATTGGAATGCAGGAAGTCTTGAATCATCAATTAGAGGATTTGAAGGAAAGACTGCCTGAATATGGTGCCATAGGTGTAGGCAGAGACGATGGCAACACCAAAGGAGAATATAATCCTCTCCTTTATAAAAAGGATAGGTTCGATGTGCTGGACAGTAATACCTTCTGGCTCTCCCAGTGCCCAGACAGCATAGGCTTTATCGGTTGGGACGGCGCTTGCCCTAGAATTGCCACTTGGGCTAAGTTCCAGGACAAGGAAACAGGCAGAATATTCATGGCTGTGAACACTCATTTTGATCATGTGGGTGTAGAGGCACGTAAGAATAGTGCCTTAATGATTATAGACAAGATTAAGGAGATTGTAGGTGACCAGCCAGCAGTTCTTACAGGCGATTTCAATATCTCAGATCAGGAAGAAGCTTACCAGACCCTTACCACCAATGAGTTTGTATTATTAGACTCACATAAGACCGCTGAAAAGGTAGAAGGGGCCAACTATACTTGGCATGGCTGGGGTAAGGTTCCTGAAGAGAATAGGCAGATCATTGATTTCATCTTTGTTACTCCTACTATTAAAGTTCACCGGTCTTGGATTCCACAAGAGCCAAAGACTGAATGGGGCTTTATTTCAGACCATAATCCGGAAATAGCCAATATATCCTTCTAAATGAATTGGATCACTTGTGCTACCCGATCAGGCAATTGAAGGTGCCCTTTCAGGTAAGTCTAATTACCTGATCGGGTAATTCGAGCTAGCCGATGAACATTCTAATAAAAGAATGAAAATCTTTCCTATATACATAGGCCTCTAAGACTATAATCTTAGAGGCTTTTTCATATATTTTATCCCCTCTCCATACATAATCCTGCACTTTTTTACATATAGCACGAATTTCTTGATATAAGTCATAAAATGGGCTGTTTTCGCACACAATTAGTCAAAACCATATAAAATCCACAAAAATCGCCCTATCTTTGCACCGAGAAAACATAATAAGAGCTCCAAGGAAACTGCGAGATATAGGATAACTTAAAACGAAAAGGAGCTATAGTATAAACTAAATGAATGGAGAGTAATAAAATGAAAAAGGTAACTAAAGTATTTAAGAAAATGAGTAACATGGACCCTATGATTTGGGGTTATGTAATGTTGAACAATACTCCAAACTTGAAGTAATTCTATCATTTAATATTTAAGAATCACATTAACATCTAAATAAAATATGTTATGAAACTCATAGAAACTGGTAAAAAAGAAATGAAACGCGCTGCAAGATGGTACTTCGACAAAGCATCAGAAGTTTATGCCATGACTGGCGGAAATAAATTCTGGATCTAAGCAGCTATATATATCATACAAGCTCCTACCTTAGATAATAAGGTGGGAGTTTTTTGTTTATCCATAAAATATCGTATTTTTGCATCATATTTTAAAGATATGAATTACTTTGTACTTTTAAATGACGTTCGAAAAGGTCCCTTTACCATGGAGGAACTGGCCAAGAAATACATTACCGCTGATGTACTGGTTTGGCATGAAGGTATGTCCGACTGGAAGAAAGCCGGTGAAATGGAAGAGCTGCAGGATATTATCAAGCAAATGCCGCCAGACCCTCCTCGTTTCAAGCTCCTTAAGAACTACCTTACTGAATCTATTGCTGCCACGGGAGTCTGCGCCATTTTAGCCTATCTCCCTATGTTCCAAATTTGCTTACTGGGCGTTCCATTTGGAATTATTGCCATTATAAAGTCTTTAAAAGTACAAGAATATCAGAAAAAGGGAGATACGGAGATGGCCCGCCATTATGCCAATGAAGCACGGAAATGGACTACCTGGTGTGTGTTTGCAGGTATTGTAGCATGCATCTTTGCCATTGTGGGAATGACACTGCTTTTCATTCTGGGTATTTTCCTTTGGGAAAAACTGCCTTTCTTCAACTAAAGTTTCTTTAATTCCTTATATAACCGCTGCACAGGTAACCCCATAACATTAAAATAGCTACCTTTCAAAGATTTGACACCTATGAATCCTATCCATTCCTGGATGCCATAGGCACCAGCCTTGTCGAAAGGTCTGAAATTCTGAACATAATACTCTATTTCATCTTTCTTCAGATAATCAAAAGTAACCTTACTTGTTACAGCAAAACTTTTGTGGAAATTATGGGTTAATAGTGTTACACCCGTAATTACCTCGTGGGTCCTACCGGAAAGACTTTTCAGCATCCGCTTGGCATCCTCTGCATCGTGTGGCTTTCCATAAACCTTTCCGTCCAGATAAACTATTGTATCAGCGGTAATAATAAGTGTATCCTCCTGAATCAAAGGCAGATAAGCCTTTGCTTTCTGGTAAGAGATATATTTGGGTATTTCTGCACCTTTTAATTCTTCTGGGTATGTTTCGTCTATACCCTCCAACGTTTTTACCTCATATTCCAAACCTAATCCGGCAAGGAGTTCTCTCCTTCTAGGAGAATTTGAAGCCAAAATGATATGATATTTTTTCAGATTATCCAACATAGTACAAAATTATCACCATCCAAACGCCTTTTTGTCTTTCATCCATTTGCCCTGTGCACGCAGAACCTGTTCTATGATATCTCTGCCACAACCATATCCCCCCTTTTTGTGAGAGACATAGGTACAAATATCTTTTATTTCTGGAGCAGCATCTGCCGGGCAGCAAGGACATCCGCAACGGGAAAGAACTTCATAGTCTGGAATATCATCCCCCACAAAAATTACGTTCTCATCCGATAACCCATATTTTGCTAAAAAGTCATCATATACCTGTATTTTCACAGCTGCTTTCAGAAAAATATCAGGCACACCCAGTCCCTCGTACCTTCTCCTTACCGATTCCGTCTGAGCCCCCGACAAGATAGCTATATGAAGGCCCATCTTCACTGCCAGCTGAATGGCATATCCATCCTTTATGTTTACGGTACGAAGAGGCTCCCCTTCTGCATTCATCGTAATAGTTTCTGCACTCAGGACACCATCAATATCAAAAATAATAGCCTTTATCTTGGACAAGTCGTAGTTTATCATCACTCTTCAGATTTATAGGTACCAATATGCAATATCTCCCAGGGTAGACTGCCTTCTTCCTTCGGATTAACTTTCTGGCCTTTATGCCCTATACCTATAATGCAGACACACTGCATATGTTCTGGTATATTTAAAAGTTCTTGAACATTATTATTGGCCGGGATTTCATTATCTTTATACCGATTTCTTACCTGCACCCAACAAGAGCCCAGTCCCAGATTCTCAGCCTGCAGCTGAATCATAAGGGCAGCGATAGATGCATCTTCTATCCAGACATCGCTGACGGAACTGTCGCCTAGCACCACCACAGCCAGTGCTGCACCCTTAAGCAGGTCAGCCCCATGGTCTTTACACTGTGACAGTTTTGCCAATGTATCCTTATCTTCTATGACCACAAACTCCCATGCCTGCTTGCCCATAGAAGAGGGAGAAAGAAGGGCTGCCTTCATCAATTCCACTACATCATCTTGAGAAATTTGCTCATCTGTAAATTTTCTGATACTTCTCCTTTTTTGTATCAAATCTTTGAAATCCATCGTGATAAATTTAAATTTATTCACAAAGATAATAGTTTTTCCCTTTTTCTTTTCATTATTTGTTTAAAAGTTAGTAACTTTGTCTAACTTTTGAACATTAAATAACTTTATCATGAAAATTTCTCACATTGAACATCTAGGTATCGCTGTAGAGAGCATTGAAGCAGCATTACCTTATTACGAGCAAGTATTAGGCTTGAAGTGCTATAACATTGAAACTGTTGAAGACCAGAAAGTAAGAACAGCATTCATTAAAGTTGGTGACGTTAAGTTGGAATTACTTGAGCCTACATCTCCAGAAAGTACCATTGCTAAATACTTGGAGAAGAAGGGTCCTGGTATCCACCACTTGGCATTCTGCATTGAGGATGGCGTTGCAAACGCATTGGCAGAAGTAGAAGGTGCTGGTATCCGTTTGATCGACAAGGCTCCACGTAAAGGTGCAGAGAACTTGAATATCGCATTCTTGCACCCAAAATCTACTCAGGGTATCTTGACAGAACTTTGTGAGCACTAATAGACTCATTTAAATACCATTACTAGTAAGCCGCAGCCTAAAACTGCGGCTTATTTTATTATTAAACCAAATTTTCCCAAATAAATGCTAATGAAACGTTTCAAAATCAAAATAAAGAAGGTTATATGCTGAATTTTTACTATCTTTGCAACGGATTACGAGTATAGATACTAAGGTATTTAAAATGGAGGCAAAAAAAATATTATTCATCACTCAGGAGATTATTCCTTATGTAGAAGAAAGTGAAGTTTCCATCTGTGGAAAGAAACTCCCTGTAGCTGCTCAAGAGAGCGGAAAGGAAGTTCGTATTTTCATGCCAAAATGGGGACATGTAAACGAGCGTAGGAATCAGTTGCACGAAGTTATCCGCCTGTCAGGTATGAATCTAATCATAAATGACACTGACCACCCTCTGATTATAAAAGTAGCATCCATGCAGACCACTCGTATGCAGGTCTATTTCATTGATAATGATGATTATTTCATGAAGAGACTGATGGCCTTTGATAAGGATGGAAAAGAATACCCAGATAATAGTGAGAGAGCTGTCTTTTACGCACGTGGCGTTTTGGAAACAGTAAAGAAACTTCGCTGGAGTCCTGATATTATCGTATGCCAGGGATGGATGGGTGCACTAGTACCTTTCTATATTAAAACCCTGTACAAGGAGGAACCTTCCTTCCGCGACAGTAAGGTGATTTATCTGGCACATTCTTTCGAACTGAAGGGTACCATCGGTGCCGGTTTCATTAATAGTCTTTATCATAAGAATCTAGATTCGGAAATTTTAGAAAAGAACAAAAAAGAGCAATATCATTACGATGATCTCTTGCACATTGCCATAGACAACTCAGATGGAATCATTATGGGTTCACCGGATATTTCAGAGAGCACAACAGCTATCATCAATAACTCCGGGAAATTAGTTATGCCTTACCCTGCTGACCCTGAGGAACTTCCAATGAGATGCAATGATTTCTACAACCAAGTATTCAGCTCTGACAAGAACGAAGAATAATTTACCCCATGAAAATTAGAAGCTTATGGTTTGTTTTATGCACCTTCTTTCTGCTGTGTGCATGTGATGAATCTACATCAACATTAGGCATAGACCTTGTACCTGAATCAGATATGGTCTCCATCAGCAGCGAGACATTAGATGTGTCGCTCTCTACGATTAAGGCCGACTCTGTATTAGCTAGGACAAGTACCAGTCATTTAGGAAACTATACAGATCCTGAAACAGGAACTACCGTTCACAGCGATTTCTTGATGCAATTAAACTGCGGTCAGGATTTCCAGTTCCCAGACAGTATCCAGAATAACACATGCCTGGATACTTATATCCGACTGTATTTTGACAACTTTGTAGGCGATTCTCTTGCTCCATGCCGAGTAAGCATCTACCCTCTAAATAAGGTGATGAATAATTCACAGAACTACTACACAGACATTGATCCTACTGAGTATTACGACTTGAATGCAGCTCCTATCGCTACTACCACTTTCACTGTAAGCGACAGAACCTTGACCGACTCTGCCCGATATAGCAATGGCGACAGCTACAAGAACATCCGTATCAAGTTGCCTAATGAAATAGGTAACAAGATGTTATCTCACTATAAAGAGCATCCTGAACATTTTGCCAATGGTAAGACTTTCAATGAGCACGTTAATCCAGGTTATTTTGTAAAGTTTGAGAAGGGCGATGGCGTAATGGTGGATGTTTATGTAAGCCAAATGAATATCCGTTACAAATACTTCGCTGAAAGCTCTACTGGAAAGCTGGACTCTTTGGCTTCAGGAACTTCTACTTTTGCTGGTACCGAAGAAGTGATTCAAGCTACTTCTATCAAAAAATACAATCTGGATAAACTGTTGGACGATGAAGATGCTACTTATGTAAAATCTCCTAGCAGCTTGTTCACTGAAGTAACACTTCCTATCTCAGAGGTTTCTACCACTGATACCATTAACTCTGCTAAGTTGATTTTCGACCGATACAGTGCAGTGGAAACTGGATCTGACTATGAGCTTCCAGCGCCTAGCTATCTGCTCATGATTCCAAAGAGCAGAATGTATTCCTTCTTTGAAAACAATGAGGTTCCTGATGACGAAACTTCTTTTCTGGCTACCTTCAGCACGTCGAACAACAACTACGCATTCAACAACATTGCCCATTTGATTTCCAACATGCGTAAGACCCGTCAGGAAGGAATGAATAGCAACCCTAACTGGGAAAAAGAGAACCCAGATTGGAACAAGGTGGTTCTTATACCGGTGTCCCCTGTATATAGTACCAATTCAACAAACACTTCCAGCTATTACAGCTATTATAGCTACTATTACGGATCTAGCACTTCTAACAACCAAAGCACTATTGTGGGCATCAACCACGATTTAAGCTTAACCAGTGCAAAGCTCAAGAAGAAGGGAGTAAAGCTCCAGATTATCTACAGTAAATTCAATCATTAAAAAAAAACATATAAAAATAAAAAGGAGGCCTCATGGAGACCTCCTTTTTTATTTATCCAACTGGCATTTACTCTTTTTCTTCAGTAGTAGCAGCAGTATTAGCCTTCTTTCTGGAAACAGGCTTAATCAGTGCACCAGCTTTACGCACTACAACACTCTCTTTAGGAGCCTGTTTTTCAGGTATTTCCTTTTCCAGACCCTCTTCTTTGAGTTCTTCTACCTTCTTAATTACGACTATCTTTTTAGCCTCAGGTACGCTCTTGGAAGATTTCTTTGCTGTAGTTTTTTTGGTTCCTGAAGCAGCCTCCAGTTTCTTAACCTTAGCCTGTAAACGAGTGATCTCTTTCTCCTTCATGGCCAACTCATCATCTTGATTCTTAATGGTGGTCAACAGAGAATTCAGCTCCTCATTATCCATATCTACTGGATACAAACTATTAACACGGCTGATGAAGTCGCCTAAGATATTCATATAGTTTGTAAATGCATCGTATGGGCCATCGTAGATTCCACGATTCATTCCTACGCTCATTGGCTTAGTGGTCATGAAACGGAAATTGTTGCTAGCCTGCAGGTAATCCCAGTCTTGCTTAATACGAAGGTCGGTACAGATACGTACACGGTCGGCTACACTATACAGCTTGTTGAATGCCTCACGCTGCATCACATTACCCAGCCATGGAGAAACATCACGCTCCTCATCAACCCAAGACATTGGGTAAGGAACATCCAGGTTAGATACAGCCTTATAGTTCTTTACTATCTCAGAAGGAGTAGAGAATGTGATATCTCTAGCCTTAGCACAAGCAGGTATAGCCTTGAGGAATTCCAAGATATTAGAAGACAGTGGCTGATAAATACCCAGCGCACTCAGCTCCATAAAGATGTTCACAATCTGCTCTTCTTCTGGAAGCTTAGCAATCTTGTCCACATATACATCGGCAAACAATGGATATTCATCCCAAGCTGAGTTGTTGAAACGCAAGGAAATATCATCAGATAAGGTATAGTCACGAAGCAGCAGCTTCAAGTTTGGATTCATGCTGCAGCTGTAAAGATAATGAGGAGACTTCCAACCCAGTACATGCTTAGCGCCCTCAGTTAGCATACCCTTGAAGCCCATAGCAGCCACCTGAGCACCAATCTCATCAGAGTAAATCAAGCTAGAGTTACGGAAAATCTTTGGCTCCTTACCAAACATCTCCTTAACCTTCTTCTGCATACGCTTCACATCTTCCTTGAAGCTATCTTCGTTGGCCAGAGAAGACAAACCATGTGAATAAGGCTCTGCCAAGAATTCCACACAGCCAGTTTCATTCAGTTCCTGAAGCTTCTCAATGACGTTTGGAGCATACATCTCCAGCTGCTCTAAACCTACACCAGACAGAGAGAAAGCTACCTTGAAATACTTGCCGTATTCCTTTGTCATAGCCAGCAGGGTGTCCAGTGCTGGAATATAGCTTCTCTGTGCTATATCACTGATGCTACGCTCATTCTCGTAGTCATCATAATAATAATGATCACGACCGATATCAAAGAAACGATAACGTTTCAAGTGTGTAATCTGATGGATCTCAAAATATAAACATATTGTTTTCATATCTGAATAATCTTAATTTTGTTATTTTCCTAGAAGTCTGTCATATTCTTTGCGGATACGCAAGCCAACCTTTTCCCAAGTAATGCCATTTACCTCCTTAATACCCTCGTCTCTCAGATACTCATACAGAGACTGGTTAGAGCAAATAGAATAGATGGCATCTGCCATGGCATTGATATCCCAATAATCTACCTTGATCACCTTGTCCAAAATCTCACCGCAGCCACTCTGCTTAGAGATAATAGATGGTGTGCCACACTGCATGGCCTCCAACGGAGCAATACCGAATGGCTCAGAAACAGACGGCATAACAAACACATCACTATTCTTATAGCATTCATATACCTGTTTTCCACGCTGGAATCCAGGGAAGTGGAAACGATCGGCAATGCCTCTTTCTGCGGCAAGGCTAATCATGGCATTCATCATATCACCACTACCAGCCATACAGAAGCGGATATTCTGAGTACGCTTTAATACCATGGCTGCAGCCTCAACGAAGTACTCAGGGCCTTTCTGCATGGTTATACGTCCTAAGAAGGTTACCACTTTTTCTTTGTCGTGACGTGGACGTGGAATATCCAGATATTCTTGTGACAATGGATATACGGCATTATGCATGGCAATACACTTCCGTGGGTCTTGGCCGTATTTCTCAATCACGGTGCGACGGGTCAATTCAGATACGCACATGATGCAATCTGCATGATCCATACCATTACGTTCTATACTATAGACGGTAGGATTCACATTACCACGGCTACGGTCATAGTCTGTAGCATGCACATGGATACAGAGTGGTTTTCCACTCACCATCTTGGCATGAACACCTGCCGGATAAGTCAGCCAGTCGTGTGCATGGATAATGTCAAAGTTCTCACTACGTGCTACCACACCTGCCACGATGGAGAAATTATTGATCTCTTCATTCAAGTTTGGCCCATAACCCATATCGAAATGCAGACAGCCCAGGTCGTTCACTGGCATGTAAGAGAAGTCTGCATAAATATGATTACGGAAATTATAGTAAGACTCTGGAGACATGGTTTCCAAGCGACTCTTCACATAGTCGTAACCATGATCCCGGTAAACGATAGGCACCTGATTCATGCCTATGATATTCAGGAAGTTCTCCTCCTCACCACTTGGATGTGGCAGACAGAAAGTTGTCTCTACATCACCTTGAACACTTAAGCCCTTAGTTATACCATAAGAAGCAACTGCCAAGCCACCAAAGATTTTAGGTGGGAATTCCCATCCAAACATTAATACTTTCATACAAGTTCCTCCTTATATTTTCTAAGCAACATATAAATACGTAAGATTTCAGCCACATTCATGGCAAATGACATGGCACCTCTTCCACGGAATGGTGGGTTACCATCGAACATCTCAGGAAGTGTAGAAATACAGTTGAGTTTCATCTCATCCTCAAAGCCTACCAGCTGCCTGTCGATGAAGGACAGTCCGCTGCGCTGATACAGTTTCAGATAAGCCTCCAGATAGAAACCCTCCAGCCATGGCCACGCTGTACCCATATGGTAGGCATAGTCGCGTTGTGACTGAGGGCCAGTGTACATCGGGTTATAACCACTGCTCTTAGGGCTCAAGGTACGTAATCCTCTAGGAGTCAGCAACTCCTTAGTACAGTAGTCCAGAACCTTCTTCTTCTCTGGCTTATCCAATGGAGAGTAATCCAAAGCTGCTGCAAAGATCATATTCGGACGAACACTCCAGTCCTTAATAGCGCCATCTACGTAATCCAGCAGATAGCCATATTCATTCAAAAAGACATCGTGGAATGATTTAGCACAGGTCTCTGCTTGTGCACGAAGTTCTTCTATCACTTTCTTTACGCCCTTCTTGCCAGAAGATTCCAGCAGTTCTGCAGAGAACAACAAGGCGTTATACCAGAGTGCATTAATTTCTACCACATAACCAGAACGAGGTACTATAGGACGGCCATATGAAGAAGAGTTCATCCAGGTTACAGCTTTATCCCGGCCATTGGTGTAGACCAGCCCATTTTCATGCACCTTGAGATTAGGATGTTTGTCGTTCCGTAAGAATTCCATAATCTTCTCTACAAGGGTACCGTAACGCTTCACACAGTCGTCATAGTTCACATACTTGCCATACTGCTGAATGGTCCACATGGCCCAAAGCAGAATATCAGGATGCTCCATCTCCGTAATCTTCACGCTGATAGGTTTTCCGTCGATAAAGTCATCGATGGCTTTTACACAGGTCTTCATGATGGTATGGAACTCGTCAATCTCCCCTACTGCCAAAGTCAAGCCTGGCAGTGCAATGAATGTATCACGGGCACGAGCCTTGAACCAAGGATAACCGGCCAGGATATACTCCTCACCCTGCTGCAAGTTGTAGAACTGATGAGCTGCATTCACCAGACAATGCTTGATGGAATTACGTGGGGAACGAGATTCCACTGCAGCCTCACACATACGTTTCAGCTGGTTGGACTTCATCTCTGAAATGCTGGCAGAGAAAACAATGCTCTCTCCCTTCTTTATCGGGCACTCGAAATACCCAGGTACGTACAAGTCCTCTAGGGTGTCATAACCACGCTCCTGCTCCTTCGGATATTCAATGTTCCGATACCAGTCGGGCTCAAAATGGAATTCATTCTTCTTGCTCAACTGCATGTACAGTTCTGGATAACCATCGTACATACGGGTCTTGATACCATTGTCTACCAACTGGTAATCCTGGCTAGCCACTCCATTTTCATGGGTGAACTGCCTTACACTACGGAATGCCAGGTAAGGACGGAAACGCAGCGTAGTAGCTGAATGCGCATCTACAAGTGTATAACGCAACAGCAAACGGGTCTCATGGTGAATGAAAAGAATCTCTTTCTTCAGAATGACACCACCTACACGATAAATGGTAGTAGGAACTTTCTCACAATCAAACTCACGGATGTATTTATGACCGTTAGGGCTGTAATTATTGCCCTGATACTTGTGCAGTCCCAAATTAAACGGTACACCATGCTGCACCACAGTCACATCTAGTGAGGAGAGCAGGACATGATTTTCATCATCCAATTCGGGAACCGGAATCACCAACAAACCATGATACTTTCTAGTGTTACAATCTGTAATTGTAGAACTTGAATAAGCACCAGATCTATTCGTACGGAGCACTTCCCTTGGGAGAGACTCTTCCAAGTTGGTCATTACAGTTTTGTCAAATCGTAAATAGCTCATAGCGTTTATTTATAGGTTATAGTATTATTTCTTAATAAGGTTAACTATACAATGATTTCAAAATTACACATTTTTTGTCAAACCCCAAAATTAAATGAAATAATATTTCATTTTATGGCTAAAATTTAGTAGCATTGCAATTGTTTTAAATAGTGCGATGGAAACCTCTAACAAGAATAGAATCTATCTGGCAATGGCTTTCCCTGCCTTCTTTTTGTTCATTCTCTATTGTATGCAAACTCTACAATGGGGAATGGGATGGGATTTCACGCACTTAGGGATTCACCCTTTGCAGAAAGATGGATTGTTCGGAATTTTTGCACATCCTTTGATTCATTCCGGATGGATACACTTGTTTCACAACACGCTTCCTCTCTTTGCGCTCTTGTGGGGACTTTACTATTTTTATAAAGACTTTGCCTCTACGGTCTTTATCATGGCCTGGCTCATTGGGGGCTTGCTTACCTGGATTATAGGTAAACCCGGATGGCACATCGGTGCCAGTGGATTAATCTATTCCCTGGCTTTTTTCCTGTTTTTCAGTGGTATTCTCCGAAGGCACATCCCATTGATAGCCCTGTCTCTTCTGGTGGTTTTCCTCTATGGAAGCATGGTGTGGAACATGTTTCCTTGGTTTGCCGATGACAGTACTTCTTGGGAAGGGCATCTAGATGGTGCGCTGGCAGGTACGCTGCTGGCCTGGTTCTACAGGAAAGAAGGGCCTCAGAAACCCGACCCGTTTGCCGATGAAGACGAAGAGGACGTAGAAGGATATGAAAATCCAGAAGAGATGGTGGAGAGAAATATAGACGAAGAACCCCTAAAGGAAATTACCCCTGAGGGTTAGGCCGTGAAGGGATAATCAAATTTAGCTTTTCTTGGAACACCTTCACCTTCAAAGGAGCTTCCCCTTTAATCATACGCCCATCTACACTCACACGGGCATGCTCGGCCGAAGTGATCTCCACTTCATGAGTTCTATATGGGGTTACGTTCTTATAGCTCAGGAACTTACCTATAAATAGCAGCCAAAGGCCGTAGGCCAATTGCTTGATGCCATGAGGCTGATAAATGATGGACACATCCAGCATGCCGTTGTAAGGAACAGCATTCGGAGTTTGCCCATAACCAGAGCAACTACCGATACAGACGGACATCACAGATCCGCTCACTTCCTCGTAGTTGATGGTACCTTTCAGCTTATAGAATTTCCGTTCGAAAATCATCAAAAAAGAAGTGGCCAGATGAGTCAGGAATTTCACTCCGATGAAGCGTCGAGCCTCTTCTGTAATACCCACTATACTGGCACTCAAACCTATATTGACGGCATTGATGAAATACCGTTTGTGGTACACGCTGTCCTTGGAATAGGTACACTCTCCCACGTCCACCTTCCGGATACGTCCTCTAATCAGGTGGTCTATCGCCTCTTTATAATTGCTTTCATGCAGGCCCCAGAAATGGGCAAAATTATTTCCAAAACCATTCGGAATGATGCCCAGGCGGATTTCATCTATCAGGTTGGGATAAGACATGATGGCATTGACTGCCGCATTGATGGCCAGGTCGCCTCCTACCACCACAATGGTTCTATATCCATTGTCTATCAGCATCTTAGCCAAGCGGAAGATAGAAGAAGATTTCACCCCTTCCGACTGGAGAACATCATAGGCCACGTTCTTTTCATCCAGATAGGCACGCATCAGTTCCCAACGCTTGTGAGTCCTGCGTACTCCAGGCTTTGGTATGAAAAGAACACCCCACCGATCTTTATTGTCTGCCATTATTCTTGGTTTAATAATTCTTTAATCCTAGCTACCTTTTCTTCCATAGGAAGGGTGGCTTCTATCCAGTGGATAAGAAAGCCTCTGCGTTCCATACCCCGGAACCAGGTCATCTGCCTTTTTGCGAACTGATGAATAGCTATCTCCAGTTGGCTAAACATCTCTTCATAGGACAGTTTCCCTATCACATACAGAGTGAGGTATTTATACTCCAGCCCGTAATAGATCAAGTCGTCTGGATGAACACCAGAGTCCAGGAGCCCCCTGATTTCATCCAGCATACCCTGTTCCAAACGCTGCTTCAGCCGGTTCGTTATTTTCTCCCGGCGCAACTCTCGGTCGATATTCACCCCGATAATCAGCGGATGAATCTCCGGGAACTCCCGTTCCTGAACCGGATGCGTACGGTAGTACTCTCCTATCTCAATGGCCCGGATGGCACGCTTCGGCGTATCCACATCGGTGGTGTTATGAAGAGTCTTATAGCCCGATAGAATCCTGGCCAGCTCATCCAGCGACTTTCCCTCCAGGCTAGCCCGCAGTTCCGGATTCTCAGGCACAGGAATCATCCTATAGCCCTTCAGAACCGATTCTATATAAAGCCCCGTACCTCCGCAAAGGATAGGCAGCAGATTACGATCCACCATATCCTGGTACGCATTCAGGAAATCCTGCTGATACATGAACAGGTTGTACTTGAAACCCGCGTCACATATATCTATAAGGTGATAAGGAATTTGCTTTCCCTTCACCACATAGTCCTCCAGGTCTTTCCCTGTACCCAGATCCATGCCCCGATACACCTGCCGGCTATCGGCACTGATGATTTCCGTTTGGAGGTCATAAGCCAAGTGAGCGGCCAAATCCGTCTTTCCACTTGCCGTAGGCCCTAAAATGGTAATCAAGTCGTAATTCATACTGCAAAAATAGCAAAATAAAAAGGTACCTCCAAAGGAAGTACCTCTTTATTTTTATTTATCCTAGTAAGCTAGATGATATTACTTCAGCTCAGCCAGATACTTGATAGTACGAACCATCTGAGAAGTGTAGCTGTTCTCATTGTCATACCAGCTAACAACCTGTACCTGATAAGTATCGTCATCAATCTTGCTAACCATAGTCTGAGTTGCATCGAACAGAGAACCGTACTTCATACCGATGATATCAGAAGAAACAATCTGATCCTCGTTGTAACCGAAGCTCTCAGTAACAGCAGCCTTCATAGCCTCGTTGATACCCTCTACAGTTACACCAGCCTTCTTAACTACAGCGATAAGAATAGTAGTAGAACCAGTAGGAGTAGGAACACGCTGTGCAGAACCGATCAACTTACCGTTCAATTCTGGGATAACCAGACCGATAGCCTTAGCAGCACCAGTAGAGTTAGGAACGATGTTCTG
>AUXO011849998.1_pt1 | contig 38493 bp, 35 predicted proteins | sample 768731 | NCBI WGS metagenome assembly AUXO01 (sample SAMN02715735, study PRJNA202380) | gut metagenome | biome: sheep rumen | host: Ovis aries | place: New Zealand: Palmerston North | reverse complement strand
TTCCTCGATAGCTCAGTTGGTTAGAGCGACCGGCTGTTAACCGGTAGGTCGTAGGTTCAAGTCCTACTCGGGGAGCGTCGATATAAAAAAGCCCCATACGGGGCTTTTTTTGTAAAAATTTATCGAATGTGTTATAATTAATAGCACCTTGAAAAAGGCAGTTTTTATTGGGAGTGAAGAAAAATGAAAAAGATAGTATTATTTTTAACAATGCTTGTAGCAAGTGTACTCGTAGCTTGTAGTGGAAATGTTTCTAATCAAACAGCTGTAGCAAGTGAAAGTGGCAAGACACCAACCAAGGAAGACATAAAAACTATGGCAGATGCATTTGTGTATGATTACGTAGACAATAAACAAGAAGTTTATACAGAGACAGAATATATATATGTATTCGAACTTGATGGTGTTTATTATCGTGCTATAGCAGAAATGCCAGAAGATGTATCAAATGAAATCTGGAATCTTGATATTGAAGACTATGATGAGAAAAAGAAAAAAGAAAGAGAAATAGTATCATCGCTTCCAGTTGAGACTTTTGAAAATCTTACTGAAGGAATGCCAACAGAAGAAGAGCTTAGTGTATATGTAGGAAAGACAGGACAAGTTATTTTTGATGAAGGATGGACTTATTCTTATTATAATCTTGAAGATATGGAAGCTGGTATGGATTATAAATTATATTCATACACTGTAAAATTTGACTATGATGGACCTCAGATGGAAAATACAGATGACTTTGATTTCGAAGAGAATTTTAGAGATCTAAAAATTGCTTCTATAAAATGCTCTGGCATAGGCGATCCCACATATATTGAGTAGCATTAAAGATTTACAAACTCTTTGTAATTATTTTTGAAGGCTCTATATCCGGCCATACCAAATTCTCCAAAGTCAACATCGCCCATGGCACATCTAACTATAGTCCATACTGCATTATAAAGGCCGGAGAGAGCCATATATGATATAATCATCTTTTTAGCAATATTATCATCCTTAGGGATGATTTTTTTATCGCTTTTCCCTATATCGGCAGCTTTATACATTTGATATAATTCATATGTTTTCTTAAAATCATATCCTACATATACTCCAAAAAGTGCTATGTCGGATAATGGATTTGCCATGCCCCCATACTCAAAATCAATAAGCTTTAGTTCATTTCCTACTATAAGGACATTATTGGGATTAGGGTCACCGTGAGTTAGAGTCTTTACTTTATCCACCTTATCCAAATATTTCTTTATTTCATAGGCCTTACTGACAATATCATCAAAATCTTCATATGGGACATATATATTTTTTGATTTTATGATGCCAGTATATTCTATTATTTTATCTGATATATCATTACTTGCCTTGACACTTATGTCGAGTAGATGAAAATTTTTATATAGTGCCATGCACTTTTTTAATTCATCTTTTTTTGATATATCAATGGTTTTGGCGTTCTTGAAAAACTTTGATATTTTATATCCAGTTTTTTTGTCAAAAAAGATTATATCTTCTGTAATATTATGTGGTTTTAACTTTTCGAGGATTTCACCTTCTGTTTTTCTGTTGATAAATGTATCAGTGTTTTCACCTGGCACTCTTGCAAGATAAGTCTCGCCATTTAGATCAAACCTATAAGAATGATTGGTCATACCTTCTTTTATACAGACAATGTTTTTTATTTCATTATCTTTTATTTTAAATGCCTTTGATACAAAGCTTACAGCTTCAGAGCCGAATTCTGTACTATTCTTATCAAAATCATTTAAATCTTTTAGAGAATCAAATTCATATATGACATCTTTGTCAAGTTTGTGCATATAAATATTTGGTAGCTTATTAAAATTTTGAACTAGGACATCTTCCCAGTAGTAGTTATTGGTGGAAGACATGCTATAGTATCTTTCTATCATAGGGATAAAAACTGATAAAAACTCTTTAGTTAGAAAACATGGTCCTACAAGGCAAAAATCATTTTTTCCACCGACTTCTACAGACTTGATTTGGTTTTTGCTATTAACTATATAGCGCCATTCGTTTTTACAGTCTTCGTAAAATGCACCTATGTAGTATGGCTCTATTTCGTACTTGTGATATATATTTTCATTGATATAGACATCAGAAACGCATATGTATACATTTTTGTTTTTCAACAATTCCTTTGCGGTATAGAATGTAGATAAAGTGTTTTTGTTTTTATATTCTCTATTGTAGACAAGTTTCACATTATACTTATCTATGAGATAGTCAAATTTTTCTTTAAGATATCCAACCATTATAGTTATATCATTTATTCCAGAAGCGATAAGTTGCTCGATTTGTCTTTCTATAAGTCTTTCACCTTTTACTTTTATAAAGCTTTTTGGTGTATCATAAGTGAGAGGAGCAAGTCTAACGCCCATGCCACAAGCAAAAATTATAGCAGCATCAACTTTATGCTTTTCAATTTCTTTTATACCTTTATTTGTCACTTCATATAGCGAAGTATTTTTGCTGGTACTTCCTATACTTTTTTTGATGAGACCTTTTTTGGCCAAAGAGTTGATAGTGGAGTTAATTTTACCGAGAGAAACAAAATAATCTTTTGAGAGTTTCCGCTGTGAAATTTTAGGCATCTCATAGATGCTTCTCATAATTAGAAATTCAAGATTCATAAACGCTCCATTTAAGCTTTCTACTTGTGCTTGTTCAAAATCGCTACAATTATCCTTGACATGAACAATATTTTATGGTATAATTATGTTCATATCAAGTTTTATTTTAATATAGTTGAACAAATTTGTCAAGACTTTAGATGCCTAAGCGATGACATATGATAATTCTGGAGGTTTTATGAAAGATTTTAAAGATGAGTTTAAAAGACTTGATTGGCCTATACTAATAGTGCCGGCCGCAATAATTTTTGTGATGTGTGTGTTCTTTTTTTCTATGCCAAAAGAGACTACCAATTTTATATCAAGCCTAAAGCCATTTTTTAGAGATAAAATGTCACTCGTATATCTTTTTGTGAGTTTTGCTCTTTTTCTTATAGCTATTTATTTATCATTCTCAAAATACGGCAACATTGTTCTTGGGCAAAAAGATGAGAAGCCAGCATTTTCATTTTGGGGATGGGGTGCTATGATGTTTTGCTGCGGTATGGCAGCAGATATATTATATTATGGTTTTTCAGAATGGCTTTTTTATTCACAGGAGCCTTATATAATCTCAATGAGTGCAAAGTCAGTTAGTGGCAATCCTTTTGATTTTTCAAATGTGTATTCATTTTTCTTTTGGGCAAATTTCTGGGAGTATCTTGTTATCGGGACATGCTTTGCATTTATGATGCATGTCCGCAATAGAAGTAAGCAAAAGTATAGCGAAGCTATAAGACCTCTTATAGGAAAGCATGCTGATGGCGTTATAGGTAAGATAATAGATGTATTTGCGACAATGGCAATAATAGCAGCAGTTGCGTGTTCACTTTCTTTTACAGTTCCAGTAATCACAACATGTTTAAATAGTTTATTTGGAGTACCTAATACTCATTTCACAACTATTGTGATATTGATACTTATTTGTGTTATATATAGTATATCACTTGCAAATGGTTTGAAAGGAATAAAATTTTTATCAAGCATTTGCATTTATGTATTTTTAGTATTTATACTTTATGTATTTCTTTTAGGAGGAAAGGCACAGTATATATTGGAAAGCACATTTAAGCAAGTCGGACTTCTCTTTGATAATATTTTTGTGATTTTTACAGATATTAATCCTGCAAGAACAGAGTCTGAGTTTGTACAAAATTATTCTGTGTTTTACAATGCATTTTGGCTTACATGGGCTATAACAGTGCCATTTTTTATCGGGGTTATAAGTAAAGGTAGGACTATCAGGCAGACAATACTTGGCGGTCTTGCATTTGCTATGCCAGGATCGGTTCTGTGTTTTTCTGTACTTTCAAATTATTCAGAATCTCTACAAGTATTCAACACGATGGATCTTATATCTATTTATAACAATGGTGGCTTTGACGCATATGCTGTAATTAAAGAAATAGTTGGAAGTCTTCCTTTCCCACAGATTGCACTCCTTATACTTATAGTATCTATGATTTGTTTTAATGCTACAAGTTTTGACTCAATATCACTTACTTGCTCATATTATTCATATAAAAATCTTTCAAATGATGAGACCCCACATTATATCATAAAGCAATTTTGGGCGATACTTCTTATACTTCTCCCTATTGCACTTATATTTTCGGAGGGCACAGCAGCCAATTTTCAAGATGTGGCTGTAATTTTCGGATTTCCTGGAGCCATACTTGTCACACTTGTCGTCATATCGTTTTTTAAAGATCTAGATAAATATCAAAAAGAAATGGAGAAATAGAAAAAGTTTGCAGCAGTTGCAAAACTTCCTTATTTTTACTATAATATATCGTGGAGTGGTACTATCCTAAGCATAGTATCATAAGGAGATAAAAAAATATGGCAAAATCAGTATCAAAAGAACCAGTAACCCGTGTGATGGGGGACAGAGATGAGAAGTTAAAAACTCTTGATTCTGCACTTACACAGATTGAAAAGAAATTTGGCAAGGGCTCAGTTATGAAACTGGGTGAGTCGCTTGTAGATGTGAGCGTCGAGGCTATACCTACAGGATCTATATCACTTGATATAGCACTTGGTATAGGTGGTATACCAAGGGGAAGAGTTATAGAAGTATATGGGCCAGAGTCATCTGGTAAGACTACAGTCACACTTCATATGGTGGCAGAAGTTCAGAAGCGCAATGGCATAGCTGCATTCATAGATGCGGAGCACGCACTTGATCCAGTTTATGCTAAAAAGATAGGTGTAGATATAGATCATCTATATATATCACAACCTGATTCAGGTGAGCAAGCACTTGAGATATGTGAGACTATGGTGCGATCTGGCGCAGTAGACCTTGTAGTAGTCGATTCAGTTGCAGCTCTTACTCCTCAAGCAGAAATTGATGGAGATATGGGTGATTCAGTGATGGGCATGCAAGCAAGACTTATGTCGCAGGCTTTAAGAAAACTTACAGCAGTAATATCAAAGTCTAACTGTACTGTTATATTTATCAACCAACTTCGTGAAAAGATTGGCGTTATGTTTGGAAATCCAGAGACAACGACAGGTGGTAGGGCACTTAAGTTTTATTCATCAGTAAGACTTGAAGTTCGCCGAGTTGAATCTATAAAAGTTGGTGGCGAAGTAGTAGGTAATCACGTCAAAGTAAAAGTTGTAAAAAATAAAGTAGCGCCTCCATTTAGAGAAGCAGAGTTTGATATAATGTTTGGGGAAGGTATATCTACAGTAGGCGATGTACTTGATACAGCGATAAATTATGAGATAGTAGATAAATCTGGTGCTTGGATTACATACAATAAAGATAAGATTGGTCAAGGAAGAGAGAATGCAAAGCAGTTTTTGAAAGACCATCCAGATCTTTATGAAGAGATAGAAAATAAAGTAAGAGAAGCATTTAAGAAAGAAATGGAAGAAAAAAATTCGACTTATTCAAAAAATACTCCGCCAGTACTTAATGATGACGAAGAAGAAGATGAAGAGTAATGAAAAGGCCATCACTTATGTGATGGCTTATTGTTATCTACTTATCGTATAAAAGGAATATATGGCATATAATTTAGATGTAAAAAAAATATCAAAAGAAGAATGGTCACTTACCAATTGCAAAGAAAGAGCAATGTATATCATCACGAATTATAGTAAGACAGAGAAGCAACTCAGAGATAAACTTAAGCAAGGCAAGAAGTATACTGATGAAGTTATAGATGAGACTATCAAGTTTCTGAAGAAACATAGATATATTAATGACAAAGAGTTTGCAAAAAGATATATAGAATTATATAAAGAAAAGTATTCTGAAAAGATACTAAGAATTAAACTTTACCAAAAAGGAATTGACAAAAAGATAATTGATAAAGTTTTTGAAGAAAATAGTCAAAATTTCAATAGCGAAGAACTTATAAAAAAATTGCTTTTGAAAAAATGCCCAGATTACTATGAGAGAGCTGAAGATATGGAGCGTGAAGAAAAAAGCAAAATATATGCATTCCTGTTGAGAAAAGGTTTCTCATATGATGAAATACAGGATGTGATGAAAAATGATATATAACTAAAAAGGTATGATTAACGCGCAAAATTATATTATATTTTATATAGTATAATTGTTATAATAAAGTTAAAGAAAAAGACTTGATGATAGCATCTCAAAAAGTTATATATTATAAAATGTGGAGGAAATGTATGGGTAAAAAAATAGTTATAGCACTTGGAGGTAATGCACTTGGCGATACAGCCATAGAACAACTTAAATTGGTTGAAGAGACTGCAAAACCAATTGTAGACCTTATAGAAGATGGCAATCAAGTAGTGATAGCGCATGGCAATGGACCACAAGTAGGGATGATCAATCTTGGTATGAATTATGCACATGAACAAGGAGCTGTAAAAGGAGAGATGCCATTTCCAGAATGCGGTGCTATGAGTCAAGGATACATAGGCTATCATCTTCAAAACGCTATAGGAAATGAATTGAAAAAAAGAGGAATTAAGAAAGATATTGCTTGTGTTATAACCCAAGTTATAGTTGATGAAAAAGATCCTGCATTTTCTAAACCTACAAAGCCGGTTGGAGCATTTTATGATAAAGAGACTGCCGATAAGATGGTAAAAGAAAGAGGATGGACAGTTGTAGAAGATGCTGGAAGAGGCTATCGTAGAGTTGTAGCAAGTCCAAAGCCAATAGATGTAGCTGAAAAAAATATAGTTAATAATCTTATAGACAATGGATATATAGTCATAACAGTTGGTGGTGGTGGCATACCAGTTATTGACAAAGATAATAAATTGGTAGGAGTCCCTGCGGTTATAGACAAAGATTTTGCTTCTGCAAAACTTGCAGAGATTGTAAAAGCTGATTCGCTTTTTATACTTACAGCAGTAGAAAGAGTATGCATAAACTATGGCAAACCAAATGAAAAGCAACTTGAGAAGATGACTATTGAAGAGTGCGAAAAGTATATAGGAGAAAATCAATTTGCACCAGGCTCAATGCTACCTAAAGTTATAGCTTGTATGGGATTTGCAAAGACAGGAGGGGAGGCTATTATAGCAGATCTTAAAAATGCAAAACTTGCACTTAAAGGCGAAAGTGGTACAAAAATAGTAAGATAGGAAAGAAAAACTTATAAAATAATGTTATAAATACAAGACAATGAGGGAAACCTCGTTGTTTTTGTGTAAAATCTATTAAAGCATACCTTTTTATGTTATAATATACTTATGCATCATATTTTTGTAAAAAATGATTTTGTCTACATAGACCAAAAGACTATAAAGATTGATAAAAATAGTGATATAGAGAATTACAATCATCTTGTTAATGCTTTGCGAGTTAAGATTGGAGAGAGTGTATTGTGTTCTGTGTACCCTTTTTCTTCTACATATGATTATAAAACTATAATTAAAGATATTGACAGTGAAAAAATAGAACTTATGATTGAAGAAAGTGTAGAAGGATCAGAACTTAATTATACGATAAACCTTTACCAAGGTATGTGTAAGTCTGATAAGTTTGAATTTGTGATAGAAAAAGCAGTTGAGCTTGGAGTAAGTTCTATCACTCCGCTTATGGTAGATAATTGTGTAGTTAGATTTGATAGTAGTGACAAAAGATATAAAAGCAAATTTGATAGATATAATAAAATTGCAAAGTCTGCAGCAGAACAGAGCAAAAGGCATGTGATTCCAGAAGTACATACTGAAGTGACAATTGACGAGATGATTAAAAAGGGAAAAGATAGTTATAATATTGTTTTTTATGAAAACGCATGTGGTATAGAAAAAACCCATGACCTCATAAATGAGATAAAAAGCCAAAGCGCTGGAAGCAAACCAATTAATATATTTGTAGGGCCAGAAGGTGGATTTACTGAAAAAGAGATAGATCTCATGAAAAGAAATGGCTTTTATGTATTGTCACTTGGCAAAAGGATACTTAGGACAGAGACGGCTGCAATTACCGCATTGTCTATATTGATGTATGAATTTGAAGTATAAGAAAGGAGTTATATAAATGAAAAAGATAATTAAAATGACATTGTGTTTTTTGACAGCATTTGTGTTGCTTATGCTAATTTCATGTAGCGTAGCTTCAACGAGTAGTGGACAGATTGATGATGGAAAAAATGATATTTCACCGCTTGCAAGTGATGCTACTTATAGAGACTCTATACATCTCATTAGGAATTCAGAAACCAACACTGAGATGATCGTAAAAGGGGATGGGACGATACTTCTTAAAGCCATGAGGCCAGGGATAGAATATCTCGATACACATACTGATGCAAAGACTAATGAGATAATGTATTTGTCAAAGTCGGTTGAAGGTGATGAAGTAGAAGAATATACAAGTTATAATGAGTTCTCCGGCGAGACTTATAAAGGAGTCAATCCGATACATAAGATGACTTTCTACGATAGAAATGGAGATGAGATAGGACTTGTAACAGATACTTATTCACCGGCTTTGATACTTGGCAATAAGATATTTTATACTGTGCGTGCAGAAGATAAAGATTATTATTATGAAGACTTATATATGTATGATGTAGATGCTAAAAAAAGTGAAAAAGTAATCAAAAATCGCATAGGATTTTTTAATTCACGAATTCTTTTATCAAGTGATGGATATAGTGTCTTGGATAGAGAAAATGGAATTGAAGAAGTACTAATTTGTGATGAAAATTTAAATGTCGAAAAGGTTATTGAAGGGTATAGTTTTGCAAATGTCATTGAAAAAGATGATGTAAAGATAGTAAAGCTTATGAAAACCGTTGTCAAAAATACTGATGTGTCAATGACAGATAGACAGTATGGGGTAGATTATTCTTACAAATACAATTACCTTGATAAAGATTTCAATTTAATATTTGATGAACCTGTAGACGCTAGTATTTACTTTGATAATAGCACAACTGTTACTATCAATAATGAATCAATTGAGTTTGATTATGATTTTAAAAATCTAAAAAAGGTCAGTGAAGATAGAGTTTATAAAGGATACACTAATGCATATGATGAGGATCGAGTGAAAAAAGAAGTGTATAGAAGCGCAGCAGATAAAGTAAAAAGTAAAGATAATAAGTATAATTATGTAGAAATCGAGATGTATAATGATAAAGTGCTACTTTTTGCATATTATAGTGATGATGTAGATTATACCAAAGTCAACATTGATGAATACGATTTTAAAAATCATTGTGATATATATACTATTGATGGTGACCTTATAAAACAATTTGACAATGTAAACTTTGTCTACGAAGAAGATGGATATATATTTGTTGATAATAGTGTGGTTTATGATTTTGATTTTAATGTTATAAAGACTTTTGATGAAGAGGTTAATATAGAGCGTAAAAAGAAGGGAGACTTCATATACTTTACTGACAACTCGGATAAACATTATAATAGCAGAGAGAAGTACAATATTTACGATAGGAATTTTAATGTGCTCTATGATAATATAATCTGCGATAATCCATATTCTTTTGATGGTAAGTATCTTCTTATCGCTGGAAAGGGCTACACAAAACTTGTTGATGAAGATTTAAAAGTATTTAAAGAATATGACAAGGCATATGACATACATGACTGGTATGATGTAAAGTATATGATAGTAGAAAACCTTGAAAGTGGCAGGATGGGAGTGATGGATGATAATTTTAATATAATTATAAACGATTTAAAAAGTGTCACAAATCTTGAAGAGAAGTCTTTTACATACACCAATGGCTTTAGATATGGACTTATGGATTATGATGGAAAGGTGATATGCGACTTTTCAATTTTTGACACTATGACAGAAGATGCCAATCTAAATGACTACAAGATAAAGTATGTTGAATAAAAATATGTGTAAAAACACAAAAAGGAAGTGAAGTTATGAAAAGAATTATGTTAGTTTTGATGGCCCTTGTGATGTTACTTTTACCAGCATGTGCTACGGAAAGCAAAATCGCTGAAGTGACGGAGACTGCAAAAGCTCCACGAGGTATAGCAAGCGAATATCCGCGTGTAGATGGATCTACAGCCAATATACCTATGATGGCAAAAATTCGTGCGAGCTATCTCAATGAAGCTTTGGTTGAAGCTGAAAATAATACAAAAGTTACGACAACGGATTATGCATGGAGAAATCTAATTGATGGCAATGCTGATCTTTTACTTGTGTATGAACCATCATCAGAGACAAAGAAAATAATAGATGAAAGTAAAGTAAAATTGAAAGTGACTCCTATAGGCGTTGATGCTTTAGTTTTTATAGTTAATGAAAAGAACCCTGTAAAAAATTTAACCACACAAAATATTATAGACATATATACTGGAGATATAACCAATTGGAGTGAGCTCGGAGGAAATGATCAAAAAATAGAAGCTTTTCAACGTGTTTTAAATAGTGGTAGTCAGACTTTATTTTTAAATCTTGTTATGAAAGGCAAAAAGCCTATGGATGCACCAAAGGATTATAGGACAGAGGATATGAGTGGACTTATTGAAGCACTTGCTTCTTATAATGATACTGGCAATTCTATAGGTTATAGTGTTTTTTACTATGCAAAAAAAATGTATGAGGTACCAGGATTATCTCTTGTATCAGTAGATGGAGTTATGCCAAGTGATGAAACAATAGGTGCAAAAGAGTATCCTTATCTCAATGAATACTATCTTGTTATAAGAGAAGATACTCCTGAAGATTCAGAGACTATGAAGCTTTACAATTACATCTTGTCTGATGAAGGAAAAGAAGACATTATAAAAGCAGGATATATACCAATATCATAAAATTATATTTTGAAAGATTTGTATGGTAGAGAAATAGAATATCTAAGAGTGTCGCTTACGGAGCTATGTAATCTTCGTTGCCGCTATTGTATGCCTGTTGAAGGTGTCAACAAGAAAAATCATGATGAGATGCTCACAGAAGAAGAGCTACTTGTGGCGGTAAAAGTGGCTGTCTCTCTTGGCATAAAAAAAATCAGACTTACTGGTGGTGAACCATTGGTTAAGAAAAATATTATAGACATAGTAGAAAAAATTAAAATGATTGACGGAGTAAAAGAGCTATGCCTTACAACCAATGGAACATTGCTTTCAAAATATGCTCGAGATTTAAAACGTGCTGGTCTTGACCGCATTAATATAAGCCTTGATACTCTTGATCCTAAAAAATATAATTACATAACGCGTTTTGGTAATATTGAAGAAGCATTAGAGGGTATAGAAGAATCATTAAAGGTAGGGTTTGATAAAGTTAAAATCAATACAGTTTTGATTGGTGGTTTTAATGATGATGAAGTTGTCAATTTTGCAAAAAAAACTTTAGAACTACCTATAGATATAAGATTTATAGAACTTATGCCAATGTATGATAGTGGTGATTTTAATGAAAAATCATTTATGCCTTGTAAAGCTGCATTTGATATCTTGAAGAAATACTGTGATGATGAAAAGATAAGCATAGAGAAAGTAGATGCTGCTAAAACACATGCCGTTGCAATACTATACAAACTTGAAAATGCAAAGGGGCATATAGGGTTTATAAGTCCTGTAAGTTGTGATTTTTGTAAAGAATGTAATCGCATAAGACTTACAGCTGATGGAAAGCTTAAGCCTTGTCTACATTCAAGCCAAGAGATTTGCATAAAAGGGCTTAATGAAGAAGAAATAAGAGAAAAATTCATAGAGACTATCAAGATGAAACCTGAAAGACATGCAAGATTATCATATAAGGATAGAAGTGAAGCAAAAAGAAATATGAATGAGATTGGCGGATAAACTCTATAATGTGTATAAAACTTGCAAAATGCAGTAAAAATTGATATAATTAACATTTGGTTATTAAAACCTGATTAATTGATGAAAACATTTAGGAGTATAGTAATGAAAAATACAAAAAAATATGCATATATACTATTTTTGGCGATAATGACTATGATGCTTGTATCGTGTAAGAAACAAGTGAAGCATAAGTGGATTGAAGTGGGGGCTGATCCTACTCCTGAAAAAGTAACGCCAGGAGTTCATCCCGAAAGAGGGAGCATGAGTGATGCAGTGCCTATCGTGACAGCAGCAGTTCTTGTTCCTACTGGTCGTGACAGCGATGGAAAGCTTCGATATATCAAGTACCTATATGATATGGAAGAGCTCACACATGAAGGAGTAGATATGGCTATGAAGGAGCTTGGACTTATATCAGAGAATTCAGTGTTCTGTGATTTGTTGATAGAAGATGTGGGAAATGGTGAAGACAGTATATCGGCTGGGCCAGGTGCAGAAAGCGGAGAAACACTCAATAAAAAAGGAACAGTACGATATGCGAATCTTGATTCAAATCTTATCAATGGAAAAGAAGGAGATGAATTAAGAGATAATCTCATAACATTAAAAGATATAGAAGATTGTGTTACTGGAACATATGCAGAAAATTTCCAACTTGCTACTTGCGATATAGAGATGATATCTATGGAAGAGTATAAGAGAATAAACGGCATAAAAGAGTAAAGCAATATTTATCAGAGAACAATGAAAGAGAACTCATATAGTTCTCTTTTACTATAATTTGGAGGATTTTATGAAAAATACTTATTACATTACCACAGCAATAGTATATGCATCAGGTAAACCACACATAGGCAATGTGTATGATGTAATATTGGCTGATAGTATAGCAAGATTTAAAAGAGAGCAAGGCTTTGAGGTTAGATTTCAGACAGGGACTGACGAGCATGGAGAAAAAATTGAAAAGAAGGCAAAGTCGCTTGGAGTCACTCCTAAAAAGTTCGTAGATGATATTGCTTGTGATACTGAAAAAATGTACAAGATGCTTGGATCTAGTCATGATAGGTTTATAAGAACTACAGATGAAGATCATGTAAAAGCTTGTCAAGAGATGTTTAAAAGGCTTTATGATCAAGGCGATATATATAAGAGCGAGTATGAAGGATGGTATTGCACACCTTGTGAATCATTTTACACAGATTCACAACTTGTAGATGGTAAGTGCCCTGATTGTGGAAGAGAAGTATATAAGGCAAAAGAAGAGGCATACTTTTTCAAGCTTTCAAAATATGCTGATAAACTTATAGATTACATTAATAAGACAGATTTTATAGTGCCAGAGAGCAGAAAAAATGAGATGTTAAACAACTTTTTACTTCCGGGACTTAAAGATCTCTGTGTGTCAAGAAGCTCTTATACTTGGGGAATACCAGTAACTTTTGACGATAAGCATATCATCTATGTGTGGATTGATGCACTTAGCAATTATATTACAGGGCTTGGATATCCTACTGGAGATAGTGATGAGCTGTATAAAAAGTTTTGGCCTGCTGATCTACATGTCATAGGGAAAGACATAGTTAGATTCCATACGATATATTGGCCTATATTTCTTATAGCTTTAGGTGTAGAGCCTCCAAAGAAAGTTTTCGGACATCCATGGCTTTTATCTTCAAGTGACGATAGTGATGAGGGACTTAAGATGTCAAAATCAAGAGGCAATGTGCTATATCCAGATGAACTATGCAGTATTTATGGTGTGGATGCGGTTAGATTTTATCTTTTGCATGAAGTATCATATGATAATGATGGCGTGATAAGCTTGAAGTTAGTTACGGAAAAGTATAATAGTGATTTAGCCAATGTCCTTGGCAATCTTGTGAGCAGAACCATAGCTATGATCAACAAATATCATGATGGTATACTTTGCAATAAAGAAGTGAAAGAATCAGTTGATGACGACTTATATAGTTATGTAAACAATTGTATAGATAAGACTATAGAAAATATGGAAAATCTTCATGTGCAAGATGCGGTGGATGCAGCATTTGATATATTTAGAAGATGCAATAAATATATTGATGAGACAGAACCTTGGGTACTTGCAAAAGATGATGGGAAGGGTGATAGATTAAAAACTGTTTTATATAATTTGTCTACCAGTATCTGCAAAGGCGCAAAACTTATATATAGTTATATGCCAGAAACTTCAGATAAGATTTTAAAGATGTTTTCAGTAGATGATATTAGTCTTGGGACCCTTAAAGAATACGTATTGAAAAACGACACCAAAGTGACAGAAGAAAAAGAAAACCTCTTTGAACGACTTGATTATGAAAAAGTAAAAGAGCAGATGGAAAGTATGCAGTAATTGATTTATGCCATTTACAAGATATCTTTATAAACTAAAAAAAGAGATAGGCTTTTCACATAATTTTTTAGCTTTGATAGCCATGATTTCTATGTTTATTGATCATGCAGCTTTGATGCTTATAAAAAATGGAAAACTCTATGGCTACAATAGTTCGTTATATGAAAATGCTATTTTATTACCTGAGGCAAATGGGTGGCTTATCTTATATACAGTTATGCGTATGATAGGTAGAATTTCTTTCCCTATATTTGCTTTTCTAATAGTAGAAGGATTTAGAAAGGCAGGTAATCTTTTTAAGTATCTAATGAGGCTTTTACTTCTCGCTATAGTTTCAGAGATTCCATATGACCTGATGGTTTTCAATGAAGTATTTACAATAAGAAGTTTGGCAATTCAAAATGTCATATTTACCTACATTGTAGGACTACTTATGCTTATCTCTGTGAGATACGTACATACAATACTGCCAGCACTTACAATACTTCCAGTAGCTCTTGCAGGAATGATTACACATTTTCTAAAGACAGATTATGCTTTAGAAGGTATACTACTTATGTACATCTTTTACATCTTTAGAAATGATTTAAATTTAAAATGTGTATTTACAATTATTATCACAATTCTCATGAGCTATGAAAACTATCATGGAGCAGCGGTGTTATCTATATTTTTTATATATTTTTATGATGGTAGGAAAGGCGATTTTGATTTTAGGCAATTTAGATATTTGTTTTACCCAGTGCATATGTTAGGACTTTATTTTATAGTATTTTTTTCAAATTTTCAAAAGTAATTTTAGGAGGTATATATGTTGTTGATAGAAAAGATGAGACAAGATCAGATTGCAGCTATGAAAGAAAAAAACGGAGAAAAGAAGCTTGCTATTTCAGCGCTTATTGATGGAGCTAAAAAGATAGTTATAGATAAGGGCGGAGATAGAGTCAATATCCCTGATGAGATCGTAGTTCAAGTAGTGATGAAAGAGTTAAAAACCATAAAAGAGCAAATCGACTCATGCCCAAGTGACCGCACGGATTTACTTGATGAGTTCAAAAAGAGATATGACTATGTGAAAGCATATGCACCAGAACTTATGAGTAGAGACGACATTATAAAGTTAATTAATGATAAGTTTTCTGATGTAGTGGCAGGAAAAAATAAAGGGCTTATAATGAAGGCGGTAATGCCTGAACTTAAAGGTAAAGCAGACGGCAAGCTAATAAATGAAATAGTTGAAGAATTGTGCAAATAGTCATATATAAAGAAAAAGATGTACTTGGGAAGCTCAGTACTCGAGATCTCTATGAAGAAAACTTTGACATTGGGGATGTTGAGTTTGTGAATTATTACTATGATGAGATTATAAAGAGAAATGTGGTCGTGGCAATGATTGATGATGAGTCAAAGGTCATATCTATGGTTCACTTAAATCCGTATCTTTATAATATATCTGGTAAAGAAAGATGGGTACACTATCTTGTCGCAATAGCTACAAGAAAAGATTATAGAAAAAAGGGATACATGAGTAGAGTTTTAGATGAGGCGCTTAAGTATCTTCAGAGTCTCCATGAACCTTTTTGCTATGTAGTGCCAATAAGTGATGCTGTAAAAGGTATATATGAGCGATTTGGATTTGAAGAAGTTTGTAAATTTACATTAGATAAGTTTTCTGATGATGCGTATGATATTTATCCTGTCAAGACAGAAGAATACCTAAACTTAATGAAAAAAGAGCAATATTTTTTGGATTTGGAAGATGAAAGTTATAAAGAGAGCTTACAAAAAAAGCCAGTCATGATAAAGCTTTTAGATACAGAAGGTATTAGTTTCAAATCAATAGAGATGCTCAAAAATAAAAAAATATATGTGTGTCAAGAGGTATAGATGTTAAATTTTAAACCACTTACAATGGATGATATAGAGGTTATAAGACCTTATTTTGAATGTTCAAGAAGCAATAACTGTGATAATACAATTGGCGGATCAGTTATGTGGAGAGATTACTTCAATACAAGATTTACAATAGTTGATAATACTTTGATATTAAAGGTGACATTTCCTGGCTATGGTGATTGCTATACTGTGCCAATCGGCAAATCAGTTGGTCATGGTATAGATTTGATATGTGAAGAATGCAAAGAATTAAATAAGACGATGCAGTTTGTAGCTGCTACAGAAAGAGATACCGCTTGCGTAGAAAAAAAGTTTGATGTAGAAAAAGTTGTCATGCAAGAATGGTCTGACTATGTGTATGTAGCTAAGGATTTGATAGAGCTTGCAGGCAGAAAGTATCATGGACAAAAGAATCACATAAATTATTTCAAAAAGACATTTGCCAATTATCATTTTGAAGAGATAACACCATCCAACATTCATGAAGCAAAAAACTTTGTAGAGGAGTTTTCAAAAACGGAGTCAAAAGAGTCACCAATATTTAAAGAAGAGCTTAGCAAAACTTTTGAAGTGCTTGATAATAATGATCGATATAAGTTTTTTGGGCTTATGCTTAAGGTTGATGATAATGTAGTAGCGATTAGTATGGGAGAGAGAGTAAAGCATACGCTTTTCGCCCATATAGAGAAAGCAGATAAAAGGTATAGAGGTTCATATCCGATGATAATGAACGAATTTGCAAGGACATTTGGCTCTGATATGAATTATATCAATAGAGAAGAAAATGCAGGAGACAAAGGACTTGAGAGCTCTAAATTGCAATATCACCCATGTACTATACTCAATAAATATTATATAAAAGTAAAATGCAATAAGTATTAGAGGTGACAATGTACAGGATTGGAGAAGGATATGATGTACATAAACTTACGGATGGGCGAGAACTAATTCTTGGTGGCGTTAAAGTGCCATATGAAAAAGGGCTTCTTGGACATAGTGATGCAGATGTCTTGACACATGCAATAATGGATGCACTTCTTGGGGCTTTGGCCCTTGGAGATATAGGAAAGTATTTTCCTGATAGTGATGATAGGTATAAGGGAGCAAGTTCCATAGATCTCTTAAAAAAAGTTAGTAGGATTATAGATGATAATGTAAAGACTCAATATACTGATAGTGTCAATAAGTTCTCAATATGTAATATTGATGCAACTATTATTTGCGAGAAACCAAAACTCAGAGATTATATTGATGGCATGAGAGAAAATATATCAAAAGCACTTGCTATTGATATTAAAAAAGTAAGTATAAAAGCGACAACTGAGGAAGGGCTTGGTTTTACAGGGGAGGGGTTAGGCATAGCTGCAAAAGCAATAGCCCTCATAGAGATATAGTGATATGAAAGGATATGTATGAAGATATTTAATTCATTAACAAGAAAAAAAGAAGAATTTGAGACAATAGAGCCTATGAAAGTCCGCATGTATGTATGTGGACCGACAGTGTATGACTTTATACATATAGGCAATGCAAGACCGATGATAGTATTTGATTCGTTTAGAAGATATCTCACCTTTCTTGGTTATGATGTCAATTATGTATCCAATTTTACAGATATAGACGACAAAATCATTAATCGTGCCAATGAACTCGGGATTAGTGCAAGTGAGCTTGCATCAAGATACATTGATGAATGTAAAAAAGACATGCAAGGGATGAATATACTTCCTGCTACGACTCATCCTCTTGCAACAAAAGAAATTGATGGTATGATAGAACTTATATCAAAACTTATTGATAAAGGTTTTGCTTATGTAGGACATGATGGGACAGTATATTATGACACTACAAAATTTAAAGAGTATGGAAAGTTATCTCATAAAAATCTGGATGACTTACAATCAGGTTTTAGAGATATAAAGGTGACAGGAGAAGAAGATAAGAAGACGTCAACTGATTTTGTACTTTGGAAACCTAAAAAAGAAGGTGAGCCATATTGGAAAAGTCCTTGGTGTGATGGAAGACCAGGGTGGCATACAGAGTGTTGTGTCATGGCACCAAAGTACTGTAAAGGAGCCCTCGATATACATGCAGGAGGAGAAGATCTTATATTTCCACATCATGAAAATGAGATAGCACAATACGAACCAGTATATGAAGAAAAGTATGCAAGATACTGGATGCACAATGCATTTTTAAATATCAATAATCAAAAGATGAGTAAGTCACTTGGCAATTTCTTTACAGTAAGAGATGTGCTTTCAAAGTTTGATGGTAATACTTTAAGACTTTTTATGCTTTCAACTCAGTATAGGGCTATGTTAAACTTTTCTTTTGAACTTATGGAATCAAGTAAGGCAAGTCTTTTGCGTATAAAAAATGCAGTCGACAATATACTTTTTACTCTGAAAAATAAGAATGTAAATGTTGATAAAAAAGCATATCTTGAGTCTATAGATATATTTGATGAGTTGGTTGTAGATCTTAAGACATGTGAGGAGTTTTCAAAAAGTGAAATCGAAGCATTTGATAAGATTTGTGAATATACAAAAATGTATTTTGATAAACTTGATGATGATTTTAACACAGCTGATGCAGAAACTGCGATTTACGAGATAGTGAGAGTTGCCAATCAAAATGTCAATGAAAATAGCTCTATTGAATTCTTAAATGGCGTACTTCTTATATTAAACACATTGCTTTATATTTTAGGTATTGACTTATCAAAAGAAGATAAAGGTAGTGAAATTGACGAAAAACTTATTGAAGATATGATAGCAGAAAGAAGTGAAGCAAAGAAGGCAAAAGACTTTGGAAATGCAGATGAGATAAGAAAGAAGCTTCTTGATATGGGCATAGAGCTTGAAGATACAAGACAAGGTGTTAAATGGAAGAAAATATAAAGGATCCGGAAAATCTAAATGTCGTCTATCTTGCTTATATTGGTGATGCTATTTTCGACTTATTTACAAGAGATTTACTTATAAAAAATCATATTTCCAAAGTAAAAATGAATGAGCTTCATAAAATGAATACAGATATAGTTTGCGCCAAGTCACAAGCACGCATCATAGAAAGACTTATTGATGACAATGTCCTTTCTGATGAAGAAATAGATTTTTATAGACATGCAAGAAACGCACACCCACACTCTAAATCTAAAAATTCTTCAATAGTTGATTATAGAAAAGCTACAGGTTTTGAAGCTTTACTCGGATTACTTTACTATAGAGAAGATAAAAATAGATTAGATACACTTCTGGATAAGGTCAAAGAATATCTACTTAATTAATATTGCACTCATGGCGGAACTGGCAGACGCGTATGTTTCAGGTACATATGAGAAATCGTAGGGGTTCAAATCCCCTTGAGTGCATGCATGGAATATATCAATAAAAAAGATAGTATAGTTGAAGGAAAGAATAGTGTTTTAGAAGCCTACAATGCAAAGAGAGGTTTTCGAAAACTTTTTGTGCAAAAAGGCATGAAAGATGAAAAACTCAATAAGCTTATTGAAGATGTAAAGAAAACAGGTACTGTAGTTAAGTATCTTGAAAAAAGTGAGATAGATAGTATAAGTATTACAAAAGCAAATCAAGGCATTGTAGCAGAAGTAGAAGAATATAAATATGTAGAAGTAGAAGATATCATAAACTATGCAAAAGAAAAAGGTGAAGATCCATTTATTGTCATATTGGACGAAATAGTTGACCCACATAATTTTGGAGCCATCATAAGATCCGTCGATGCTATCGGAGCACATGGTATTATAGTTAAAAATAGAAATCAGTCTATGGTTACATCAGTTGTAGAATCTGCTTCAGCAGGAGCAATCAACTATGTGAAGATAGCAAGAGTGCAGAATCTAACCAAAAAAATTGAAGAATTGAAAAAAGAAGGTTTTTGGTTTGCTTGTGCAAGTATGGATGGAGATGAAATTGATAAGCATAATTTTGATGGCCCGATAGGTTTGGTTATGGGCAATGAAGGGGATGGCGTGTCAAGACTTGTGAAAGAGACATGTGACTTTACTATATCTATACCGATGAAAGGACATATAGATTCTTTAAATGTATCAGTGGCAACAGGAATACTACTCTATGAGATAATGCGGATTAGAAAACATTAGTGTAAAAGTTTTTATGAGAAAAATCATAAGGAAAATTGCATATATACTATCTTTGTTACTTATATCAGTTGAGTTGTCAGCTTGTAAAGAGGATTCTCAAATTATTGATTATGGGGTAGAAGCCATAACTCCTGAGGAAAGTGAGAGCTTAAGTTTTACATTTGAGAAAAACATATCTGATAAACCCAAATCAAATATAGAGACAAAAAAAGATAGAGATTATAAGTATGCTGAAAGCTTGAAAGAATTATTACTTACAAGGAATAAGAAAGAGAAAAAAATAAAAGGAATTTTTTTACCTGCCTATGTAGCTGGAAGTGAGGAAAAGTTTCCAGCAATTTTGGAAAATATAAAAAAGTCATGTATCAATGCAATAGTTGTAGACGTGAAGGATGAGGTTGGTAGGATAACCTTTGCAATGGACAATGATTATGTAAGATCAAAAGGAACTATTGAACCACAGATAAAAGATATAGATGCTTTTATAAAGACTTGCAAAGAAAATGACATCTATCTTATAGCAAGAGTGACATCATTTCTTGATAATTATCTCACAAAACTTGATAGTTCAGTTGCTCTTCGTAGGGAAGATGGCAAGTATTATCGAGATAATCTGGGATATTATTGGATGAATCCTTATAGGGAAGATGTCCAGAAGTATCTTATAGAGATAGGAAAGGGATGTGCAGCTGTAGGATTTGATGAAGTGCAGTATGATTATTTTAGGTTTTCTGCAGATTCTGGGATGCGAAAAGTAAAGTTTACTGAAGAGGAGACAAAAGGAAAAAGTAAAGTTGAGACGATTACAGAGATTGCTCAAAGGATATATCGAGAACTAATACCAGAAAATATTTTTGTATCTATTGATGTCTTTGGAGCAATAATGAATTCGTATAGAGATCAAAATGCAATAGGTCAGGATTATATAACTCTCCTTAAAAATATTGATTACCTATGCCCTATGCTTTATCCTTCACATTATGCCAATAAAACTTTTGGACTTGATATCCCTGATTTTTATCCATATGAGACTATAAAAAATGCACTCAATACATCTACAAGTACAATTAATAAGACATATGATGAATTGGTTCATTATGGAAAAGTAAGACCTTGGCTTCAAGGTTTTTCAGCTACATATCTTGAAGAGTATCTAGTATATGATGCAGAGCAGTATAAGGAGCAGATGAGAGCAGCAGAAGAAGCAGGATATGATGAGTGGCTTTTCTGGCAACCAGGTGGTGTGTATAAGTGGGATGCATTTTTTGAATAGATGAAAGACTTTAACATTGAAAAAGAATTAACAAAACTTCCAACTTCTCCAGGCGTTTATCTTATGCATAAAGCTGATGGAGAAGTTATTTATGTTGGGAAAGCAAAAAATCTTAAAAATAGAGTTAGGCAATATTTTCTCACTTCGTATAAAAAGACATCAAAGATTGAACAAATGGTTATGAACATTGACTACTTTGAGTATATAGTAGTTGACAATGAACTTGAAAGTCTTATACTTGAATCAAATCTTATAAAAGAATATAGACCAAGATACAACACATTATTAAAAGATGATAAAAATTATCCATACATAAAAATAACAGTTGATGAAGAGTTTCCAAGAGTTTTCATGGTACATAAGAAGTCAAAAGATAAAGCATTATACTTTGGGCCATATATGTCTGGAGGACTCGTGAAAGAGGCACTAAACTATATAAAAGAAAATTATAAGTTAAGGCTTTGTAAACTTGATCTTTCAAAACCAAGAAAACAGGCATTCAAAACCTGTCTTTACTATCATCTCAATATGTGTAGCGCGCCTTGTGTCAATAGAGATACTGATCTGTATAGAAAAGAGATTGATGAGATAAAGAAGTTTTTAAGTGGTGATACAAAAGACATTATACAAAAACTTACGACAGAGATGGAAAAGTGCTCTGATGCAGAAAAGTATGAAGAAGCAGCAATTTATCGTGATAAAATAGCTACAATTAATGATATTACGGAAAAGCAAAAAATTGATAGTAGAGAAGAGATTGATAAAGATATTATCGGTATGTATCGAGATAAAGATATAGCTATGATACAGATTTTTGAGGTCAGAGATGGCAATATTATAGATAGGAACAATAATATCTTAAATATTGATGAAAATGACTCTGATTCAGAGATTATTTCAAGTTTTATAAAACAGTACTATAATGAGACCTTTTTTCTGCCAAAAGAGATATGGTTGCCTTGTGATATTGAAGAAAAAGAGCTTTTTGATGAATGGCTATCAAGAAGTAAGAAAAAGTGTAAAATCGTATCACCAAAGCGTGGCGATAAAGACAAGCTTGTAAAACTTGCATCTCTCAATGCGAAAATACAGTATAATCAACGAGTGGCAAGGTTTGTAAGAGAAGAAAAGGATCTAAATATTGCTTATGACGACCTAAAAAAGATGACGGGTCTTGATAGTATAAAGAGACTTGAGTCATTTGATATATCCAATACCAGTGGTGTCTTAAATGTTGCATCTATGGTAGTGTGGGAAGGAAAAGGCTTTAAGAAAAATGATTATAGAAAGTTTCGCCTTAAGACGATAGATGGTCCTGATGACTATAACGCACTTAAAGAAGTTTTGAAAAGAAGGATTGAGAGATTTGTAAAAGATGACGTAAAGTTCAACAATCTACCATCAATTTTCTTGATTGATGGCGGAAGAGGACAAGTAAATGCTGTGATAGATGTGATGAAAGAGTATAATCTTGACATACCTATCATGGGGATGGTAAAAGATGATAATCATAGGACAAGGGGACTTGTCTATAATGATGTAGAAATTGATTTAAGAAACTATAAAGAATTATTTAAGTTGATAACAAAAATTCAGGATGAGACACATAGATTTGCGATAGAGTATCATAGATCACTTCGAAGTAAAGAAATGCTTGCAAAAACTAAAATTGATAAGAATTCTAAAAGCAAGGTGGAAGATTAAAATGTATAAAAGAGAAGAAACAAAAAAAGTAAAAATAGGCAATATAAGTATCGGTCATTCTAAAAACGTAATTATACAGTCTATGTGTAATACTAAAACTTATGATGTAAAATCTACAGTTCGGCAGATACTTGAACTTGAAAAAAATGGCTGTGAGATGGTAAGGGTAAGTGTGCCCGATGAAAAAAGTGCGAAGGCTTTAGAGTCGATAAAAGACAAGATACATATACCTTTAGTAGCAGATATTCATTTTGATTATAGGCTTGCGATTATGGCAATAGATAGAGGAGTGGATAAAATAAGAATTAACCCTGGCAACATTGGTGATGAAGACAATATAAGGCAAGTAGTATCTGCTTGTAAAAAGAAAAGAATTCCTATAAGAATAGGCGTTAATAGTGGTTCCCTTAGCAAAAAAATATTAAAAAAGCATAGTGACAAAGTTACGGCTATGGGACTTTTTGAATCAGCAAGAGAAAATATAGAAATACTTGAAAAATATAATTTTAATGATATAGTTGTATCAATTAAATCGTCAGATATCATAAAAAATATTGATGCCTGCAAAATGTTTGCAAAAAAATATAGATATCCGCTACATCTTGGAATTACAGAATCTGGTAGTGTGATGACTGGAAGCATAAAATCTGCTGTGGGACTTGGAACTTTACTCTACGAAGGAATCGGAGATACGATAAGAGTGAGCCTTACAGGAGACCCTAAAAATGAGATATTTGCAGCAAAAAAGATATTACAAAGCTTGGGGATAAGAAAGACGGGTATAGATATAATCTCATGTCCTACTTGCGCACGGACAAATATAGACCTTGATTTGATAGTTAAAAATGTCGAGGAAAAACTAAGTGTAGTGCGCTATGAGAATGCATTTAAAGATAAAGTGTATAAAGTGGCCATCATGGGGTGTGTTGTCAATGGACCTGGAGAAGCAAAGGAAGCTGATGTAGGACTTGCAGGCGGAAACGGCGAAGCAGTGCTTTTTAGAAAAGGTATACCTTTGAAAAAAATAAAAGAAAAAGATGCTATAAAAGAATTGTTAAAATGTATTGATGCAGATATAAAAAAATGATATGAAACCAAAGTTGATTGTAGTAGCAGGACCTACTGCTATAGGAAAAACTGCATATGCTATAGATCTTGCAAAAAAATATGATGGAGAGATTGTATCACTTGACTCTGTGCAAGTGTATAAGTATCTTGATATTGGATCGGCAAAGCCAAGCCAGAAAGAACTTGCAGAAGTTAAGCACTATATGATTGATGAAGTAGAGCCGACTATCAATCTCAATGTAAAAGAGTTTAAGGATATGGCGACTACTTATATTGACGATATAATACATAGAGGAAAGCTTCCAATACTGGTTGGGGGTAGTGGCTTTTATATCAATGCCGTTTTATATGGGACAGAGTTTTTATATGAAGATGAAGAAAAGGCAAAAAAGATAAAGGATGCGTTGGAAGAAATAAAAGAACATAATGGGATAGATTATCTATATGAGATGCTAAAAAAAATAGATACAAAGTCAGCATTGATTATTCCGAAGGAAAATGTCAGAAGAGTGTTAAGAGCAATAACATTTTATAGATTGCACGGAATCCCTATATCTCAGCACAATGAAGAAGAAAAAAAAAGAGAAAGTAGATACGATTTTTCGTTTTATGTATTGAATACGGATCGCGAAAAGCTATATAAGCGAATTGACGAGAGAGTAGATAATATGATAAAAGAAGGGCTTTTAGTCGAGGTAAAAGCACTTATTGAAAAAGGACTTGGTAAAGACTTAAACTCTATGAATAGTATAGGATATAAGGAACTTTATGATTTTTGTAGAGATAGAGATACAGTGTATGATATAGATAGTCTTGATGAGACATCAAAAAAAGAATTACAAAATATTATTGAAGAGATTAAAATGCATTCAAGAAATTATGCGAAGAGACAAATCACATGGTTCCGTGCACAAAAAAATATTGAATGGATTGAAAGATAAAAAATTTTAAAAAAAATATAAAAAATTTATTACAAAATTTTAATGAAAAATATTAGTTTTTTGTTGACAAAATGTGAATAATTTACTATAATAGCGGTATAAGAATTCGTAGGGGGAAAGTATGGACAATACATATAAATTATCTGACCTAGACAAAGCTTTTGCAATAATAAGCGCAGGTATCTCTGCAGACGGCAAAATGAAGACTCCTGCGACAAAAGATAACAAAAAGAAACCCGTAGCGAAAGCTACTAAAAAACCTGCAGCAAAGAAAGGCGCTGCAACCAAAAAAGAAGAAAAGAAGGTAGGAAAAATGGCAGTTAAATCAGTAAAGAAAGCAGTTAAGAAAGCTGTTAAGAAAGTAGTAAAGAGTGCAAAGAAGGTAGCTAAGAAAGTAGCTAAGAAAGCACCTGCAAAGAAAGTAGCTAAGAAGGCTCCAGCAAAGAAGACAGCAAAGAAAGCAGTTAAGAAAGTAGCAAAGAAGCCAGCAAAGAAGGCTACAAAGAAAGTTGCAAAGAAGAAATAGTTTTTTGTAATATAAAAAAAAGCAAGGCCTTTGCCTTGCTTTTTTTTAATTATACGATATGATTGATTTTATTAAAAATGAATATTTGGAAAGGATGAAAGCCGACCTTGGCTCCTTTTATGATAAGTATATATTGACATTTGAAGATAAAGAGACGCACGGCATCATTATAAATAAAAAAAAGCTAGCATGCTCTACTATAGACATAGACTATGTAGTGAAAAGATTTAGTGGTGAGATTGTGTGTGAAAATGATAGCTTTGTCTATATGACATATGATAAAGAAGAGTTATTGAAAAGTAATATACAGATAGGTAAAGATCCTTTACACCATGCGGGTCTTTATTATGTACAAGAACCAAGTGCAGCAAAAGTTTTATGTGATTTTAAAATTGATAAAAATGATGCAGTACTAGATCTATGTGCAAGCCCAGGCGGTAAATCAATAATGTCACTATGTTATCTTGACAAAAAAGAAGGAGGATTTCTTTTGTCAAATGAGATTGACTATGGACGGTCTAAAACACTCATCTCCAATATTGACCGCATGGGATTTGACAATGTGATAGTGACATGTAGTAGATCCAGTGAGCTTAAAAAAGTTTTTGTAGAGTTTTTTGATAAAATTATAGTTGATGCTCCTTGTAGTGGTGAAGGAATGATGCGAAAGAGCAAAGATGCGAGATTGCAGTGGTCGGAGACCTTAGTAAAATCTATGTCTCGTATTCAAAAAGAGCTTTTAAATGATGCATATAGTATGTTGAAAAAAGGTGGATACATTGTATATAGCACCTGTACCTTTTCAAAAGAAGAGGATGAAGAGGTAGTGAAGTATGTACTTGATAAGTTTGATGATATAAAGCTTTTGAAGTCGGAGAAGCTTTTGCCGTATGAATATAAAGGCGAAGGACAGTTTTATGCGATATTTAGAAAAGAAGGTAATGCATCGGATACTACGTCATTTCCAAGTAAGAAATCTCTTTCTTCTGTCAATGTCTTAAAATACGGAGTAGAACAATACGAAAAAAAGTACAATGTGACATTGCCAACTCATGAATCAACACATGTCGATAGTATCATTTTTGATAATGTATATGAATTAAATGATGATGAAGTTTTAAAATACTTGCACGGAGAAGAAATTGTCACGTCAGTTGAGCTTAAAAATTCTTATTATAAAGTTACTTATAAAAATCTCGGTATGGGACTTGCAAAAGGAGTTGGAAGAGTTCTTAAAAATCATTATCCGAAAGGACTTAGAAACATGTAAAAACACTGGCTTTGAGGCCAGTGTTTTTTTGCGTCCTTGGGCGGAGTCGAACCGCCGGCATTCCGCTTAGGAGGCGGACCCTCTATCCTTCTGAGGTACAAGGACCTATCGTCGAAATCTGCGTCTAAACCTAAAGAATATTTTCTGTATAGGAATATTTGAATTTGTAAGTATTCTAGTGTATATGAAAAATATGAGTGCTATGACGAAGATGATAATAAGCAAGATACTTATTAGATATAATAATGTCTCGGACACAACTAAATTGCCTTTTTCGTTTCTATATATTAAAGAATTGTGTTCAGCTTGATTTTTGACTTGACTACTATATGCTGTCTCATCACTATCTTGCTGCGCTGTAAGGTCTAGAATGCTTGTAAATATAGTTCCTGATGATTCCATGTTTTTGCCTTCAATATTGCATTTACCTACTATCACATTGTCAAGATAATAATATACAGTACCTATCGCATATTTATCGTAAATATCTTCAACTTGATAGCTGATTTTAGATGTTACTTTATCATATTCTACACCATTTGGCAAGGTAATGTGAGAAGTATCATCACAGGTTATATTCAATGTCTCTACAAGATTGACATCATCTATAGCTATGGAGCTTAAATCACCATTAAAACGGGGATCTATATCTTTAATTAGTAGTGAGTGGTAGTTGTTGAAGTAAAAATCAAATAATGATTTTGCTTCAATATATCTCATTTTGTCATTTTTTGCACCAAGCACTATACATATTAGGTGCATATCATTTTTTCTTGCACTTGCTGCAAGGTTATAGCCTGCAAGGGTGGTATGACCGGTTTTACCTGCAGTTATACCATTGTAGTAGTATCCGCTACCAGGAACCATGATGCTATTGGTATTGAGTATCAAGTTGTTGGAATTTTCAGGATCCTTAAATCTTCTTATAGGAGCATGTCTATAGGATACAGATGATGATATCTGCATAAACATAGGGTATGTCATGGCATGCTGTATGATTTTTGCCATATCAGAAGCAGTAGTATATTGATTATCGTTGTGTAGACCTGATGGATTGATGAAATGCGTGTCACTACAACCGATACTTGCAGCTCTTTCATTCATGAGAAGTGCAAAGTCTTTTATAGATCCAGCCACATATTCTGCAAGCGCATTTGCTGCATCATTGGCAGAGGCAAGAAGCATTGAATAGAGACAATCTTTTACTGAAAGTTGATCTCCTGCAGTAGCACTTATGGTGACAGATGTCTTATCTATATCTTGAGTGACCGCATTGTAAGAAAAATTGACCATATTGTCATAGCCATCACCAACATAATCAAGTACGACAATGGCTGTCATTATTTTAGTGAGAGATGCAGGATATAGTCGTTCGTTTGAGTTCTTGTCATAAAGGATTACTGATGAATTGGCATCCATTACTAATGCTGCATTAGACTCTAAGCTTTCGTTGTAGTATGGAAAAACTATGTTTTCTGCATATGCTGTGCTTAAGAAAGCAGACAATGAATATGTAGCTAAAATCAGTAGACATATAAGTTTTTTAATAGTTTTTTTACTCTTCATAGAGAAGGAAAGTTATGATTGTGGTAAATTGGTCTTTTACACTCTTGATTTCGAAAGTTCCATTCATTGCATTTATGAGACTATCAGTTATAGAAAGCCCTAAACCAAAGCCTTCAGTACTTCTTGATTTGCTTCCACGCACGAATCTATTTTTTAATGTGCTTGTATCAACTTCAAGCTTTTCTTTCTGTATGTTTTTAATAGTGATTTTCACTTTTCTTTTAGTTGCTTTTAATTCGACATAAACTCGTGAGTTTTCTAAAGCATATTTATAAATATTTGATATGAGATTTTGGAAAACTCTATATAGCTGTGCACTATCTGCAGCGATATTTACTTGTGAGCCAAAATCATCATATACTATCTTTAGGCCTTTTTCACTTAACTTATCTTCAAATTCTACAATGCATTGATTTATGAAAGCATTGAGATTGATTTTTTGTATATCAAGCTCGATATTACCAGAACTAATTTTGCTTTCAAAAATAAGATCGTTTATAAGATCGTTTAATCTATTGGATTTATTGATAAGTGCATTGGAATATTCAGTAAGTCTCTCTTTAGAATCTTCTGCAGGATTTTGGATTTCATCGGTAATTATTTCTGCATAGTTAAGAATGGAAGTGAGAGGCGTTTTTATGTCATGAGTGACATTGGTTATGAGGGTTGTACGCATCTCATTGGAACGTGCTTCAACTTCTATAGCTTTGTTGAATGCTTTATATAAGTAAAGTATATAGATTGAGAAGCTTAATGTTGCTATAAATATAAAAAATGCAATAGCAAGGATTTTAGGATCATTTGTAAGCGAAAAGTTGTGTATAAGGTATATTGATGTCGCTATAAATGATATCACAGGTATAAAGGTTCCTAAAAATAGTGTTTTTGGATTGATAGTATTGTCATTTCTTTGAGCATTTTCCTCCATTGCCTTTATAGCAGAAAGTGATAGAGCATCATCAGCATATTTTGTAGCAAGAATATTACTCAATATAATGGTAGGTATGTATATAGCTAATATGTAAAAATTTGCTGCTGCGTTGGTAAAATTATATCTTAAATTTGACGCAGGAGATGAAACTTTACGTGCGATAAATATTGCTATAGCTACAGCAAAAATATATAGAAATATGTAGATTTCAGTTGGGGTTGATGAAAGTATAGATTTATTATCGTCTACATTTTTCTTGAGTTTAAGTGTGAGATACATATTCACTATAAGTGTCAGTATAAAGAGAAATGCAAAAAGTATAGTATATGTTATAAGTGAAGCGCATCTATTTTTTATCCTGGTATAATTGAGATATGCCACTTGAAAATCGTCATTTATAGGATAAGTATTGTCTATAGCATAGTATACATTAAAATCCATATCAGGGTGAGGATTAATGCTCTCAAGATTAGTTAGTGTCTGAAGATTTACAGCATTTATACTTGAACTTACTATATTTTCTTTACTTGATAAGTATATAAAGAGAGGAGAACTAAGTATATTTTTTTCTGTCAACTCGGTATTTTTGTAAGTTGCATTTTTTTCACTATACTCATCTTCAAAATCGGCAATGTAGTGGAAGTTTGTTAAATCTTTAGATAGATATCGATTAGCCTTATGATACTTGGCGAGAGATTCCATAAATTCAGTCAAGAAGTCTTCTTCACTTTGAGCGCCAACTCTGATATTTGATGGATATAGTTTTAGCATAAAGTTATATAGAGTATTTCGTGAAAAAGGTATAGTACTTGCATTTTCTGTCAGCACTACATTGTAGTTTTCGTCAATTGTAAGTCCGTGCAACTTTGCTTCATTTAAGCAGTCGTTGATGGTCCATTTTTTGATGCCATTCTCTTTATCGACTGATTCTGCAACAAGAGCATCATAGCTTAGTCTATTGTTGGCTTCAAAAGCTTTTTTTAGATTGATGAGTGAAAAAGATTCATCAATTCGGTCACTTACAATATTGTAAAACTCTTCAGTTGTCTCAAATGATGTAGAAGACATAATTGAATTTATGTCACTTTGAGAAAACTCAATTTGAATCATTGAAAATGTAGTGATAGCAATAATTGCTGCAATTATATTGACAAATAAAGTTATAAACCTTACCATGCTTAAAATGCCTCCATCTTGTATCCGATACCCCATACGACTTTTATGAATTTTGGATCTTTTGTATTTTCTTCAATTTTTTCTCTTATGTGTCTTATGTGCACAGCAATAGTGTTTTCTATGTTATATGCTTCCTTATCTTCCCACACCTCTTTATATATATCATTTGATGAGAGAACTTTCCCGGTGTTCTTCATAAAAAATGCGAGAATCTTATATTCTATAGGAGTGAGCTTGACATCTTTACCATTTAATGTGACAGTTTTAGCATTATAGTCGAGTTTGAGATTGCCAACCTCATATTGATTTTTGCTTGTGCTAGTTTCAACCATAGAACTTCTTTTCAATATAGCTTTTATACGAGAGATAAGCTCTTCCTTTGCAAAAGGCTTTGTCATATAATCATCAGCACCAGTGTCAAGACCGGTTACTTTATCATATACTTCTGACTTTGCACTTAAGAAGATGATAGGGATGTCACTTGTCTCTCTTATACGAGATACGACTGTTAATCCATTTTCACCTGGCATCATGATATCCATTATAACTAAATCAATGTGATTTTTCTTGAGGCATGCAAGAGCTTCTTTGCCGTTATAACACTTAAATACTTTGTATCCCGCATTTCTTAAAAATATAGATGTTGTTTCTGTGATGTCAAAATCATCATCACAGATAAGAATTTTTTGTTCAGCCATAGTTAAGTCTCCTCCGATACTGATTTTTTTTCTTTTAATATTCTAAAGCCTATTATAAATCTATCTCTCCACCAGCTATCAAGATCTCTGTGTACAACCTTTCCGTTGGAAGCAGAGGCATCAACAACCGTCTCATTTTCGGCAACTATACCCATGTGACCATTTATAACGATTAGATCGCCAGGTATTAGATCATCAAATTTCTCTATCTTGTCAAATTGAGTACAAAACCTCCAGTTGTATGTAGTCATGTAGTTGACATTTACACCTACTTGGTTTAGACACCAATACACAAAGCCTGAGCAGTCGAAAGTATTGGGACCATGTGCTCCCCAGATATATTTTGCTCCGAGCTTAAGCTTGCTGGTTCTAAGTAAGTCATCGACACTTCCGATATTTTGTGCTTGCATGAGCTTTTCTTTTATCTCATTTGTATCAAGCAGAAATTGTGTAGGGCTATTGATTGGGCCATCTGAGGATGACACTGCACTATGGCTATTAAGCATAAGATAGGTAGCGGCGTCTACTGACCCTGTCACAGGAAGATTGTTGCTCTTTTGAAATAATGCTATTGCTTGAGCTGTGTATTCACCATAGTAGCCTGTAGCGATTTGTTTTTCAAGGTATTTGAGTGCCACAAGTCGTGCCTGTATATTTTTTACTATAAGATTATTATTGCCAAGAAATACTTGAAAAGGTTTAGCATATTTTGAGTCAAGTGAAAGTTTGGTAGATGGATTTATATATCCATCAACTTGTTGTGAATTGAGTTGTTGATACGTCCTTACAGCAACTTTAAATAAATCATTATAGATGCCATCACATTCGTAGTAGTAGTATCCAAGCTCTTTTAGTCGCAGCTGATATTTTAATATTATATCTGGAGTTTCTTTATCAGTAATCGTGTGTGGTATTGCATTTTCATTGTAAAGACAATTGTATGTCTCAATATCAATGATACCAGTAGGAGAGAGTAGATTTCTCTTTTGCATCTCTCTTACGGCATTTTCTGTTCTTAAACCAAAGTAGCCATTGACATCTTCTTCATATATTATGTATCCAAGTTCATATAGTTGTTGCTGTAAGAGTCGTATGTCATTGCCACTATAACATCTTCTTGCTTTATAGTAAGGAGCATTTGATGACATAAGGGCATCATAAATATTCAAATCACAGATGCCATCTTCTTTTAATCCAAGCTCTCTTTCAAAGCTTTTTATGGCGTCTTTTGTAGTGTCTCCATAATAAGTAGTAGGTTTGTCTTCGGCCATATAACCAAGTGACATAAGCTTTGATTGTATGTTGACAACAATTCTATGATCTATACCTTCCTTCAAAGGAGCAGGAATAATAGTTTTGGAGTCTGTTTTTGGAATATTGTTTAAGTTTAAAGTAAAATCAGTACCAAGAGTAGCAATAGGTATAGAAACTAGATCTTTATCAAGGCTCACTTGATAAAAGTTATTTTTACATGAAATTAGTGACAAACAAAACACAATATTGCAAAAAATAATGCAATTTTTATGAAATATCTGCATAAAATAATTATACTATAGAAGCATCATTTTTTCAATTGAGTAGCTATTTTCGTTGATTATACGCCATTTTCTTTTAGATATGCATTTAGGTCTATCATGGTGGATATGATTACAAGAACTATTATAATAGCTGCCGGAAAACCTGCTATTATAGCAAGATTTTGAATGTTGTTGTAGCTTGTGTTGGAAAATGTAATGGCAACTGGAAGGAGTACAAGAAGAGTGGCCCAAAATTGCTTTACCATCTTACTTGGTGATTGATCAGCTTTTAAATTTTTATATGAATAGAAAGAGCAGGTAAGAGATATGGAGTCATAGCTTGTAGCGGAAAATAGTATCATGGATAAAGATACGAGTATTAAAGCTATTGGTGCTAAAGGAAGAGAACTGATAGCATTGCCTACTATTTCATATAGATTTACACCTTGAGCGTATTGACCAAGTAAGTCAAGAGAACCACTGATTTGTTTTGCTATGAAGTGATTTGGAATTATAAAAAAGCTAATGAGTGTACCTGGAATTGCAAATAAATAACCTTCAAGGATGGTTTGCTTTATGGTTCTACCTTTGCTTATGATACCGATAAAGAAAGGAACGGCAATAGCCCAAGTCATCCAGTAAGCATCATAGAAAATATTGTAATTTTGTGCAAAGTCAAAGTTTTTAGTAGGGTCTATGTAAGTGAAGAGAGGTATTAGATTATTTAGCAAAACTCCCATCTGCTGGAAAGAACTTTCAAGTATAAATTGTATCTCTCCGCCAAAAAGAAAAACATAAATTAGAAATGCAAAAAATATATATACACATATACTTGATAGATTTTTTATGCCATTAAGACCATTGTATAATGAAGTGCTGTATATTGCAAATATAGTGAGAAGTAAGAGTATAGTTGTGGTTGTGTTATTTGGGATACCAAAAAGTTTGTGTAGACAATTTGTTATTATAGGAGGAGAGAAACAAAGTGAGCAAGTAACCGCTGCAATAATAGCTATCAATGAAAATATGTCTATGGTCTTGCCTATTATACCATCTACGTGATTCTTTAGGAGAGGCCTAAGTGACTCACTAAACTTTTGCTTGGAAATTTTTCTTGTATGCATCATAAAACCAAAACATACAGCAAGAACAAGATACAACCAATAATTTGACCAAAAGAAAAATGAATGTGCTTGTGCCATATTATATGAGTTGACAAACAAATTATGTGAGTTATCAAAGCTTTGTATAAATGGTTCATTCATATAATATATCCATTCTGTAAGTGAATAGTATATGATGCTTCCAGAGAGCCCTGAGCAAAACATCATAGCTCCGTATTCCCAAAAAGAAAATCGAGGCTTTTCATCACTTTTGCCAAGTTTGATTTTGCCGTATTTGGAAAAGGCAAGATAAAACGAAAAAATAAATACAAAAAAATTGATAGATAGGTAAACGATACCCATTTTGTCTCTAAAAAAAGGATTGATTGTATCAAAAAACGCATTTGCCTTATCAGGGTATGTGAAAAGAATGATAGATAGTCCTGTGATAATTATAAAAGGAACAAACATAACTGATAGTTGTAATTCCTTAATTTTTTCTTTGAAATTCGCCATAAATACTCCTTGACATTAGTGTTCAAATTTGCTATAATTTTATCAATATTGAACATAGTAGCATACATAGAAAATTTTGTCAAGATAGGAAGATAAGGCATTATGAAAAAAATATTAAATGGAAATGAAGCATTTGCATATGGTGCATTAGCCGCAGGAGTTGACTTTTATGCTGGATACCCTATAACACCATCTACAGATGTATATGAATTTTTTGAAAAATATGGTGATGAATTTGGAGTGAAATTTGTCCATGCAAGCTCTGAAGTTTCTGCAGCCAATATGATAATGGGGGCAAGTATTGCAGGTGCGAGAGCATTGACTGTAACTTCGGGATGTGGTTTTTCACTTATGCAAGAAGCAATATCGTATATGGCTGCTGATTTTGTACCATGTGTTATATTGAATGTGATGAGAGAAGGAGCAGGACTTGGCGATATACCAAGAAGTCAAGGTGATTATAATCAGATGACAAAAGGTGGCGGCAATGGTGATTATCAAGCTATAGTTCTTGCAGCAAGTAGTGCAAAAGATTGTATGAATCTTCCAAAAGTTGCATATGAACTTTCTGAAAAGTACAGAAATCCAGTAATTGTTACTTATGATAGTGACATAGCTCATACAAAAGAAAACGTAGAAGTTTTGGAACGAGTTAATAATGATATAGATAAACTTGAATATACATTGAAGGGCAATGAAACAGGTAAACCAAAGTTAGTACAAAATATTTATTATCATGACCATAATTATGATGAAACACTTAAAAATAAATATGAGCTTATAGAGCAAAATGAACAAAGATATAGTGAGTACGATACTTTAGATGCTGAAATCGTTTTCGTTGCATTTTCAATTTGTGCAAGAATATGTGTAGAAGTTGTAAAAGTAGCACGAGCAAAGGGCATAAAAGTAGGATTGATAGTCCCTATAACTTTATACCCATTTCCCAAAAAAGCATTTGAGAACTTGAAAAAATGTAAAAAAATAGTTGTTGTTGAATTAAATATTTTAAAACAAATGAGAAGAGATGTCGAATATTTTACAAAACAAAAATATGAGTATTATTCAATTAGTAGTATGTCGACTTGCCCTACTGTATTGGATGTGATGAATTTTATAGAGGAGATAAGATAGTATGTATGATTTGCTGTGTGCTGGTTGTGGTCATAGGACGGCTATGATGTTACTTGATGATATAATCAGAGAAAAAAATTTAAAAGAAAAAGTGATACTTGCCCTTGATGTCGCATGCTGCTCACTACTTATAGATTATGTCGATTATGATTCTATAATGTGTGCACATGGAAGAGTTTTGGATGTGACAAAAGGCTATAAAGAAATGAGAAGAGAAAATGTGGTTATATCATATATGGGTGATGGGGCAGCGTATTCTATAGGAATAGAAGAGATGGTTCATGCGGCTAGAAGAAATGATGATGTTTTTGCCATAGTTATTAATAATGGTCTATATTCTATGACAGGTGGGCAGGTGGCTCCGACATATGTGGATGTAGCTTATAGTGGTAGGGAAAATGGTATAAATTCAAGTGCTGATGATTATTATAAAGAAAAAGGATTTAAGATTGAAGATATTATAGGGAAATTTAGCATAAAATATCTGGCACGAGCTGCACTTACTGACAAAGAGAATATAGACATCGCTAAAAAATATATAAGCACTGCATTAAATAAATATGTAAATGTTGGTGGGTTTAATCTTGTTGAGTTATTATCACCTTGCCCGACAAATTATAAGATGACACCTAAAGATACGGTAAATATGATAAACGACAAACTATCTAAAGTTTATCAGATTGGAGAGTTTATAAATGGTTAGGGAAATATTTGTAATTGGAGTCGGTGGGCAGGGAGCACTAAGTATAGGAGAAATCATATTAAATGCTGCAAATAAGAAAAATTATGGTGCTTCATTTTATCCTTTTTATGGCTCGCAGATGAGAGGTGGAGAAGCTGGATGTATTGTCAAAATAGATACAGATGGCAAAGACATTTTAAATCCCACCATTAATTCGCCAGATGATTTCATAATACTTAATGATAAGTATTTTGATAAATATGAAAAGTTCAAAAATGAAAACTCAAAGTATTATAGATTGGATGAAACTGATGCTGAAAAATATAAAGACATAGATATACAGAAGAATTTGAATATTGTAATTTTGAAAAAATACATTAAAGGAAGCTTGCTTTTTGATGATGAAGATATTATAGAAGCTATAAAGATGAAGTTTAGAAAAGAAGAAGTCTATAGCAAGATGATAAAAATATATAAAGTATAAAAGGGGCTTTGTATGAATTTTAAGGAACTATTTAATCCAAAAACTATAGCAGTAGTTGGTGCCAACGAATCAGAGGGCTTTGGTGGAGCAGTGTGTAAAAATTTAGTTAGTGAGATTGATGATGATAGTAGGGTCTTTTATGTAAACCCTAAAAGAGACACTTTGTTTGGTAAGAAATGTTATCATAATCTTAAGGATGTAGATAGCGACATAGATTTACTTATCATTGCAGTTAATAAAAAAATAGTGACAAACATTTTAAAAGAGGGAAAGGGAAAAGGAGTAAAGGCTGCAGTAGTATTTGCAAGTGGCTATAGTGAGACGGGGCGAGAAGAAGATATATTACTTGAGAAGGATATGCTAAAAACTGCAGAAGAGCTTGATATAACCATTCTTGGGCCTAACTGTGCAGGTTTTGCCAATTTTATAGATGGGATAAAGGCATTTGCATTTTTGTCAGAAGAGAGAGACAGAAAAGGCAATATTGGAATAATAACTCAAAGTGGCATGATAGGATTATCGCTAATTGATAATCAGTATACGAAGTTTTCATATAATATCTCGTGTGGAAATGCAAATGGTTTGAAAATGACAGATCTTATAACCTATCTTGCTGATGATAAGAATACAAAAGTGATAGGACTTTATATAGATGGGATAAAAGACTTGAAAAGCTTTGAAGAGGCGATTTCTTATGCAAGTAGACAAAAAAAGAAAATAGCCATTCTCAAATCAGGTACGAATGAAATTACGCGAATGCTTACAAAAGGACATACAGGAAGTGTTGAGACATTTTCAAATGAAGAGTTCAATGAATTGATGAAAAAATATAGTGTCATAAGGTGTGAGGATTTGGAAGAGTTCATATATACCCTTTCTTGCCTTTCGTATTATGATGATTTACCAAGAGGCAATAGGATAGCATCAATTAATCTTTCTGGGGGAGAGGCGGCACTTATCGGCGAAGTTGCGGAAAACTTTAAAGTAGAATTTCCAGATTTTAATTTAGAAGTGACAAAATACTTGGTAGATAGGCTTCCCGATTATGCACATATAACCAATCCTTTGGATATGACAGTGACGCTTTCTTATGATGCGGAAAAGTTTTCTGATGCACTTATGAGTATAATGCTTCAAGATAATATAGATATGGTAGTCATCGGATATACTTTGCTTCGCCATATTGATGACCCCTGCATATATTATATGATAGAAGCAATTAGTAGAACTAAAGAGATTTTGAAAGAAAAGATGAAACCAATCTTTATAATGTCGTTTATGTCAAATACAAGGGATCAAGAATCAATAGAAAAATTGATTAAACTTGGGGTAGTGTGCCTTCCGACACCATACTATGGATTCAAAGTGATTAGCAATTTGATAGGTAGGTAATTGAGTGTTCTTGAAAAAGTAGGTTTATAAACCTGCTATTTTTATGCAAAATTCGCATTTTTTATGACCCCCTATGAAATCGCCAAAAACCCCCTATCTTTTTAGATGGCTTGGAGGTTGGTACCTGGGAGCGTTCGACGGATTACGCTATTGCTGAATGCAAATATCCATATTTGTAAGGCAAGAGCTGTTTTTCGAGCTTGGTCCTCGGAAGCAGAACTACTAATGACCTAGTATTTTGCT
>AUXO014129814.1_pt1 | contig 38587 bp, 27 predicted proteins | sample 768731 | NCBI WGS metagenome assembly AUXO01 (sample SAMN02715735, study PRJNA202380) | gut metagenome | biome: sheep rumen | host: Ovis aries | place: New Zealand: Palmerston North | reverse complement strand
TGCAAAGTTACGAAATTAAATCATGAAAGCGTCACGATTTCCCGTTATTTTTTTGGAGGGAGTGATGTCGATGAAGTTTATTGTTCGTTTTTTATTGTGTGCAAAATTACATAATCCGTACGATAAAAACGTATTTTTGGCACTTTTTTCGTAGATTTAACGCCAAAACAGTTAAAAAGAATAAAAAAACTAACTTTTTTGCGTCAAATTGTTTTGTTTTCTAAAAAATGTGTAATTTTGCATTGTATTGTCTGCATGGACGTACATTTCATATTTGCTCAAATTCTCCAGTCGAATCAGCACCTCGAAACGGGAAAGAAGAGCAAAACCTAATATCTGTTGGAGCTGCGCATTAGCGCAGACTTCACCATAAGATATTAGGGGCTGTGCTGAGCCTGACTGGAGATATGGCAGTTATCTGCGCTATCTTCGTATCAGGAGATTAGTGTAGCGGTGTCATTAACAAGAGTACTAACCGCTAAAGCAAAGAGTAAATATGGATGTTCCGCTTGTGCTTAACGACATAGGAATCCGAAACGGATTCGAGGGATATTCAAGAAAGTCCTCAATATTCCACTATTTGGTGGACGTTGTAGGACTTTTTGGGTTCTATGCAGTCAGTATCATGTGGAATTTTGGTGGCAGAATGATAGATAAACAGTCTTCATGTGCTCTTTAGAAATAACTTTCAGTAATTATTGAAGTATGGATGGATTCGTATTTAAACCACGAAATAATTTTGAAGAGAAGCAGTGGGACATTCTCTTTGAGCAAATAGTAAAAGGGAATGTTATCCCTGTTATTGGTCCAGACTTTATTCATGTGAACAAAAAAACGTCTATGCAGTTTCTCATAGATGTGATTAGCCAATATTGTCAAATTGGTGAAGGACAATTCAATTCCTACTCACAGTTGATTAATGACTCACGTTATCAGAGTAGCGATATTAATAAATATAGTGACATCTATTCATCTTTGACTGATTTAATAAGCGACAATCCAAAATATTTCTGTCAAGAGGAAGAGAACACATTGCTATATCGTTTTCTAAAGATTCCTTATTTTACATTTGTCATTACAACGACTTTTGATCCGGTAGTAGAAAATATCATGAAGAAAATTCACGGTGACCGACTTAGGGTAATGTGTTTTAGAAATGACGCATCAAGGAATGACGATTTGATAAATGGTGAAGATATGCGCCGTCCTACATTGTTCTATATGTTCGGAAAAGCTGAAAGGAAGGAACATTCATTTGTCGTAACAGACGAAGACCTGCTACAGTTCTCCCAAACATGGCTCAGACCAAATGATAGTGGTTGTAAGGCTAAACCTGCAATGATTTCTAATTTATTAGCCAATAGGTATCTTTTAGTCGTGGGGCAAGATTACCAAGACTGGCTTTTCCGCTTTTTCTGGTATGCCATCAAGAATGAAAATTTTGGTAAGAAGATGAGCGGAATGCTGACTCTGAAACAAGAAGATCGGGCATTGATAGATTTCCTAAGCCATGGCAATGCCTTTACCCGGATAGAACCAGACCAAGAAAAATTCGTCAACAAGATTGTTGATGGAATTGAATCCTATAAACGTAACAATGATGTTTCTATAGATACCGTTCCCGAAGAGGGAACAGATATTTTCATTTCCTATTCGAGAGGGGATAATGATATTGTGGACGTTCTTTATCAGGTCTTGACCGCAAAAGGATTACACGTTTGGTATGATCATGAAAGTCTGCACAAAGGATTAGACTTCATGAAACAAATTGAGAATGCCATTAAACATTCCACATTCTTTGTACCCGTTCTTACACCAACTATACTCAATCAGGCCCATGAAGAGCATCCATACAGGAAAGAATGGCGATATGCCGTAGATCACATACAGAATATTGGTGGCATATCCTATTGTTTCCCTTTCTTTGAAAAAGGATTCAACATGGATGACATGAAGGCAGATATCCCCAATGATTTAAAGAAACATGACGCTTTTTCATTCGCCAGGAACACTGTTGCACTGGATGCAGAGAAAATGGCCGATTACCTAATTAATGAACTTAGAGAAAGGAAACGAAATGGACGTAGGTAAGTGGGAAGGCGACAATCCGTGGCTGGGTCTTAGCACCTATCAAGAAGGCACAAGGCTCTATGGGCGTGATACAGAAATATCCACCCTTATGGATATTGTCTGCAACAACCTCGCAATGGTTGTATTCGGACGTTCGGGCATTGGAAAATCTTCCTTAATTCATGCAGGCATTTCACCCGAGATACGTAAGAAAGGGATGATGCCGATATACATCCGATTAGAGCATAACACTGATACATCCTACGTCTGTCAAATAGAAAAAGCCGTCTGCAGGGAATTAAAAGATGAAGATAGGTTAGGAGAAAATGTTCCTTCAATGGGACTTTGGGATTTCTTTCATCGTAACGACTTCTACAATGAAGAACATCAGCAGACTGTTCCCGTCATTATCATAGACCAATTTGAAGAAATATACACGCTGGCAGATGCTGACCATAAGCATTTAGCCCAAGAACTCTTTGAAGAACTTGCAGACCTCTTAAATAACATTAAGCCTGCTAAAGTGATGGCATACGAGGATGAGTCCGCACGGTTCAAAAAATCTCAGGTTGACATGGGTGGTAACGATGTGTTGACTTTCCGAATTCATTCTATGGAAAGGCTTAATTACATCGAGGAAAATAATTTCCATCTGATCATCTGTTTGCGTGAGGACTATCTGTATTATCTTGAAAGGAACACGAGCAAGATTCCTTCTTTCAAAGTCAATAGGTTCAGTTTACAGGCATTGGATAGAAAATCTGCCGAAGATGTCATCATGCTCCCATTACAGGGAATCTTCAGTGCTAATGAAGCAGATGACATTATTTCAAAAATATCTACTTTCAATGACGAGGGTAAGGAAGAAATTGACCCGACAATATTGTCCATATTCCTCTTTAAATATTATAACAGTAAAGGAAATGTAAAGACAGACAATATCATTGGTGAATTTTATGCAGACGAAACTCGTAACATTAGTGGACCATCGTTAGCCTATCTTGAAGACAGCTTAATTACAGGTGAAGGATTCCGTCATATTGTTCCATACAATGATGCACTTGCTCATGGCGTGACAAAACAAGAATTAGACAAACTAATTACAAGTCGGATCTTGACCATAGAAACAAGAAAAAAACATAGATATATAGAGTTCACTCATGATGTCATATGCCCTATAGCAAAAGATCATCGAGAGAGAAGAAAGATTGATGAACAAGCAAGGAAACTAAGGAAGCGGGTTCTAGCAGCAACTGGCTTAGTGATTTTATCCATCATATTAATAGGCAGTTTCCTGTATTTAAATCATTTGTTATTAGAGAAAGATCGTTCGCTCACAATAACCCAGACTATCAACAACTCTAATAGAGCACACTATATGATAGTTCAAGGCGATGTTCTCGATGCAATCAAGTTGCTCCTTAATATTGTGCCAGATGTAAAGGAAAATGATGATTACATAGTCCTGCCAGAAACTGAGCGAGTTCTCAATGAAGCGTATGATAGTCTCTATGCTGATTATGCTTGTATTGCTATTCTTAAACACCAGGACGATGTTACGACGGCAGAATATAGCGAGGATGCAAAATTTATTGTAACGGCAAGTGATGACGGAATCTGTCGTGTATGGGACGGGACATCCGGTGAAAAACTACATGAACTTAAAAGTAACTATAGATACATGACGGGTGCGTCCATGAGTAAAGATGGCAGTCAAGTCATAACATCTTTCAGAAATGGTTCCATCCTCATTTGGGATGTTGCATCGGAAAGTGTGATTAAGACTTTAACCGGCCATACAGCATCAGTAAATTACGCATGTTTCAGTCCGGATGGACAGTATGCTCTTTCTTCATCTGATGATATAACCGTTAGGCTTTGGGATATTAAAAATGGAAATTGTATTGACACTCTCGCACTGCACACAGACAATGTGAATTGTGCCATTTTCAGTACTGACGGTAAAAAAATTGTCACATCATCAGAAGATGGCACCTCTATCGTATATGACTTGATTACAAAAAATACTAAGGTGATTTTTGCAAAAGAAGATGATCCTGTAGAATATGCCGAGTTTAGCTACGATGACAAAAAAATAGCCGTTGTTACGAGTAACGCTGTTTACGTATTGAATGCAGTAAGTGGTAGTACGGAGATTGTATTGAACGGACATGACGGCTTGTTTACCTCAGCATCATTTAGCCCTGATGATAAAGCCATTGCGACTTCGTCACACGATAAGACTATCAAATTATGGGAAGTCTCCACAGGGAATGTTCTTCATACTTACTTAGGACATTCAAATGTGGTGAAAGATGTTGTATTCAGCCCTGATGGAAAATCCGTCTTGTCAACATCAACGGATGACGAAGCCAGGATTTGGAACACTGATATCCATGACGTTCATCGTGTTATTCATAATGATATGGAAGTCCTTGCCTCAATAACATATAGCCCAAAAGGAAATCACATTGCTGCCATATCTGCTATGGGCGAAGCAAATATCTGGGATGCGAAAACTTGTGATATCGTTTCTGCCTTTAAAATCCCAGAAATGGCGAACTCAATAGTTTTTAGTGAAAAAGGAGATAGAGTAGCCGTTGCTTCTGACTGTAATAAGATTAGAATATATGACGTGAATTCTGGACAACTAAAAGATTCATTGGAATTACTAAGTGTCGAAAAATGGGACTATGCTTTGTTTTCTGACTCTGACAAATCAATTATAGCTTATTCACAGAAGAATCGTACTATTCGGTATAATTTGGACACACGCAAATACGAATACATTATTTCACCAAGAGAAGACCATCTTACATGTTTGACTTTAGGAAAAGACAAATCATCTTGTTTGGTGTCTCCTTCCGGCAAACAATCATTCTTTGCCTGGAAATTGGATGAAAGAAATAAACTAAACACATTTGAAGGGCATTCAAAAGAAATATGCTCTACCAGTTATAGTCACGATTACAATATGATTGTTTCTGGCTCGTCAGACAACACGGCAATAATCTGGGATGCAGAGTCTGCTAATATAATTCGCAAGCTAAAAAAACATTCATCACAAGTCTATTTCACGGAATTCAGCTACAATGATCGTTATGTCATTACAGTTTCATCCGATGGCTCAATCAGAATATGGAATGTATTAACCGGTGAGGACATTACTACAAAACATACATCTACAACTCCCAAATATACACAGATGTTCTGCCCGAACGCTCCGATGTATATCCTTGCAGATGGAAAAAACATTCATATATATGAACTCTACACCCCAAAGGAATTAATACTTACCTTTAGCAATCGTTATCAGAATGTTAAGCTCACTCAAGAAGAAAAAGAATACTATTCTATAAAATAAAAACAGAAGAATATATGAGGACTACTAATCTGAAAATAACACTCGTATTTGTTCTTGCAAATATAATTGCCATTCCCCTTGTTGCACAAGAGTGCAAAGAGAACTATGACAAAGCAGAGAACTGCCGTAAAAAAGGACAATACGATAAAGCCATAAGATACTATGTCCAGTCCAGAGATTGCGGCAATGCCCAATATCGGACTAAGAGTCAAGCCATGATCAATCAGATTGAAAAGATACGAAGTGAAAGAGAAGCTGTTAAAGCTACGAATTCGAGCGGATCTAAGCAGCCGTATATCATAGTTCCATCCTTGATCTATCTACCGGCAGGAACAGAAGAACAGACCATTACTGTGGAATCGTCAGGTCAATGGGGTGCTAAAGGTCGGTCAGACATTATTAGGGTATCTAAGAAGAACTCTAAAACGCTCACCGTTTCTTCTGTTGCAGCAAACACTTCTACTAAACCGAGGAGAAGTTCGGTCACTGTGGAGTGTGGAGAAGTCACACGCACCATTACTGTAGAGCAGGACGGAGTACCTGAAGTATTGGAATACAAGAGCAAATATATGAATGTGCCTTTTGAAGGAGGACGATTTGTGATAGATCTTAATACCAATACCAAATGGAAAGTTGATTACGCCAGTTGGTACAAAGTGATTCCAGACGAAAACGACAGCACAAGAATGGTCATCTTGATAGACAAGAATACCAAAAACGAAGATCGTAATGGAACCATCATTGTCCGTTCAGAAAGCGGGGACTCATACGATGAAATGGAAGTGCATCAGTATGCCAATGAAAGTAAGATTTTTGCGCCAGTAGATAGTATTATTCAATTTCGCGCGAGTGGTGATACCGTCCTTGTGCCTATCATCACTGATAATCCCACATGGACGGAGAGTGACCGTCCGAGTTGGTGCTTGGCAAAAAAAATTAACCAAGACACTCTTATGGTTATCGTTAGCAAAAACGAAAATTTCCTATCGCGAGAAGGATTTGTCAACATAAAGTCCAATGATAGAGTCGCAGGGATATGGATTAGACAAGATGCATCAGAGGTGCCAGACATTTTTGCAAAGAAAACATTAGGAGGGCGCAATATCTCGTTTGGCTTGACAGCAGGTTACGTGATGCCTTTTGCCAATTCGACATCGTCAGGAACCTATACTGGCAGTGTCATCAACTACTCGCTTGGCAACAGTCATGAAGACGTGAATTACAGTTCACAGACAGGTTTTACCGTTGGTGCTATTCTTGACCTGAGGGTGTATAGAAACTGGTATATCAAGACGGGTGTCGATTACACACACCTACAGTACACAAACTCCTTCAATTCCGATGTTGACAGGTCAGTAGCGCAGGGATTCAATGTCGTTTATCAAGGAACATTCCAAAACACATTCAAGGAGAAATATAAATTTGATTTTATCAGCATACCCGTCCTTGCTTCATACCGAATTGTCTTTGATAAAAGAAATAACTTGCAAGTAGATTTAGGCCCCATTCTTAGTTTTGCAGTTAATGGGAAAATGTCGTTCGAAGGAAACAGTAATTCGGATAACGTCTTTCCACATTCGGTTATCTATGGCGAAACAGGGCCCGTTATAGGAAACCGTTCCTCGGAATACATGAGATATACTGGAGAAATGAACTTGTTTGATACGAAAGTCACAAACACCACAACATCTTCCGTTGGTGGAATGAGCAAGGATTTCTTGAATGAATATACTGCTGTCGCTGCCCCATATAATAGAGTCAGTCTTGGCATTCGAGTTGGTGCCACCTACGAATATGCAGGAATACAAGTGGGGATTGCCTATACACACATGCTGACCAACATGGCAAACAGCAACTTCTGGAATTCAGGAAGACTGCCTCTTTTTGGACATACTAGTGATGTGTTGATGGCTGGTTACAAACATAGAATCAACGCTTTGGAATTAAAAGTCGGTTACGTCTTTAGGTATAGGAAATAATGAGAAGACTGGTTATATTCATGGCTGGCATCTTTTCGTTGTTGGCATGCAACAACGAAGATAGCGTTGAGTCCATCAATTTTGAGGATTCAACCTATAGTGTCGTTGGAAGATGGTATGCCGAGAGAACAGACAATCCAGAATTGGATATGTTTGCCGAATATACTTTTACAGCTGACGGAGCTGTTTATGTTGACGAGTATCGAAGAAGGAATGGTTACAAGCGAGACGAAGGACGAGGAACGTATAGCATTGACGGAAATAGAATCGTCTCTAATATAGCCTCAAACATGGGATTGCCCATAAAAAATGGTAGCGAACTGCTAAACCTAAATTCCCTGACATTCACAACAAGAAGCAAAGACTATGGTGACATGCAATTTCTACGTATTGTCGGAATAGTAACACCAAACGTTGGTGATACCTTGCACTTGGACGTTCAACAAGCAGTTGATTCCTATACATCCCAAAGCGTAAAGGTCATTTCGTGCATGATGACAGATGACGCAATAGCGTCTTTTGACGATGATGGAGTCTTGATACCCCAGTTAATAGGAGTAACTTATCTGAAGATAGAAACGTCAATTGGTAATGCAGCCCTGAAAATCTCAGTCTCCGATAACAAAAACCTATGGAATGATTTTTCACGAGGATTAGGAAAGAGTTTTGATGAGGTAGAGAAAATTTTTGGAAAGCATTACGCATTCAAAAGCGATTCCATGCGATATTTTTATGATAATCCGTATGTAGATAGTGTTGATATATATAGCAGCAACAATATAGTGGACTCTATTGTCGCCACACTGAGGAACGGAATAAAAAAGAATGACATTATTGATTATCTTGACAAAAAACTTATTTTTATCAAAGACACCCTGTCATATCGTTGGTACACTGATGATGACAATTACCTTTTCTCATCCTATTCTGTCAAATTCTTTGAAGACAACAAGAAAATAGCATATATTCGTGAGGATCCACAATGGGACGATCGAAGAGACGACTATGGACTTACAGCTGATGAGCTACTTATGAAATATGGTAATTATAGCGGAAGAGACTGGATTAACAATACGTTGAGTTTTAACGGCATAAAAAACGAGTTCGTTGGCAAAATCACCTATCATCTGAATCCTACGGTATATAAATACAATATAGTTGTAAAAATGGACATATCTATGGAGATGATTAATGAGTATATAAGTCGAAATTTTCTGTATTGGAATTTATTGCATCCACATGTCAAAAATATTCAAATCAACGGGAAGGAGATGATTTTAGAAATTTCAATAAAGGGCAATCTGAGCGAAAGCTATAGCCGATCAATGGATTATACCTTCATAGAAAATAAATAAGAGGAGAATAAATAAGAGGATTATGAGACATATATATATTATAACTCTGATATGCTGCGTTATGATTATAGGAGGATGCAGCCAAAGTGACAGACAGGAACTTTTCGATGAAGTCAATGTTTATCAAGGCGTTTGGCGTGACACGCTGCATCATGACGGAATGATGTATATAGAAGACTTAGTACTGTCCAAAAACACCTTTGAACGAACCTTATCCAATATGACTACACGTATAGTTTACAGTAAAGAAAGCGGTATACTAACCTTAGGGAATGAGAATAAAATGAGATTGTCTGGCATATCAGCTCTTACAAACATGAGTCATCAATCCTACTGGAATGTGATTCAATTATCGCATTATCGAATGAGGCTGTATTCAGATATACTGGGAGAACGCAATTATCGCAGAACATATTACACCTCATTGATAGAGCAGAGCATGCGGGACACGCTGAGAGAAGTGTTTCTGTTTAAAGACTATTTGCCTCTTTCAAAGAACACATTAAAAACTGTGTTTGGTGAACAAAACAGTCTACCCAACAATAAAAATATTACATATCTTCTGAATCATCCTCTCTTCGATAAAATCAGTTTTAAAGAACTTTTTGAAAACGACACCATTTTCTCATACACATTGAATGTGCCATCAGATTCTTGGAATGTGTATCGACAAATCATTGGATCTAAGTTTCACAGAATACGCAATGTAGGAGAAAAAGAAGAGTTTTCTGATGCGGAAGAACTGGAGAATTCTACTTTCGTAATTACATTAGACAGCAAAAATTGTCAAATAAGCCTTACTTTTTTAAAAGGTTATGACTATTGGCCCAATGTTTCTCGCTTCCTAAAAATGAACATTGCAGAGGTAAAAGCAGAACTTGGGAAGAAATATGTTTATACTTGTCACGAATATCCTGAAACAGGATTTTTTGAGTATCAATTTCAAGCAAGTAAAGATAGTTTATGCTCTACTATTGGCATAATAACTGACTCTGTGGGAACAATACACTCATGTAGTGTGTCACTTTTAGCACAATATATGAAAGCAAAAAAGAAAAATGCTGTCAAAGAAGAAGAAAAGATGGCTCTTTTATTAAAGAAAAAGTATGTTTTTAATAGAGAAGAAACGGATGAGGATAGTAATAAAGTTTACTACTTCTCTTCTTCTAATTCAAGCACAGGAGTTAAAATGGACATAAAACTGAGACTGAAATGTTATCAGAATGGCATAAGCAACTTATACTGCGTGACTATTGATTATAAAAATTCATAACTAAATCGAAATCTTTATGAGAAAATTGACTATTCTACTGATTTGTGCTATGACAGTCCAGCTCATGGCGCAGGAAGACAAACTCCGAATTTCACTCAAAGAAGGAAGTCCTTTGGAATTAGGTGCATCCAATATCAAAGACATCACTTTCGTTAACGACACTGTCCCTTTGGATATAGTGGGGGAATGGTTCTGTGAGGCAGATAGCCTTGGGACTTATGAATCTCTTGACCTCCATGAAGACGGAACTATTAAATGGTTCTACATTTACACAAATTATCAATCTGGAGGTACATTATTAGGAACTTATTCTTTTGAAGATTATGTTCTAAAACTAAAATTTCCATCTATGACTTTAATAAAACTCGCTGTCGTTGACCATTCCAATACACAATTTACGTCGTTTTATACTGGTATAAGGGGGAATTATTATAAAGTACAGAAGGTATATTATATGACGACCAAAGACGATTTCATATCTATCGGGAATGAAGGGGATGTCATTATCTACGTGGATAAGCAATTCATTGGATTGGAAAACAACAAGATTAAGCCACTAAAGGCAGGAACAGGATATGCACTGGTAAAAGATGCCCAATTAAACACTGTCGTTGCATATAAGGTGATTGTAGGTAGCTCAAATATTCAGGTCACGGACTGGACTAAATGCTTCAAAAAGAGCATAAATGAGATACTCAATAGGTTTGGGGAACCTAACGAAATAAGAGTTGACGATAATTTACAAATAACAGCTTACGTCTATAATGAATACAGTCCTGCCATTAAAACATTGACTTTTTCGTTTGATAATACCACTGAAAAGGCTATAAACGTATCAATAAATCTGCGTACAGAGAGCTATTTTGACGCTTATCACAATTATATCAAAGGGAAGTATGTTTTTAAAGAGAGTGATAGTACACCAACTGAATGGGTGTATTATGATACCGATGACAGGTTCACGGCTTCTGTAATGATTACTTTGCTTTATAATCCATCCAACAACCATTTAACAGTTATTTACACCGATTTGAACCGACAATAAGCAGAAGTCTTTGGTCGCCATCGGTAATTATGAACCATTTCAAAAATAGAATAACATGAAGAAGATTATTATAATTGCAGTCTGGCTGTTAAGCATGCAAATATACGGACAAGAATTAATGCGTATCACCACAAATGATGGTTTGCTTTGGAATTTTTCAGTCAACAATGTTGAAGAGATGAGCTTCTCAATTTCAAAGAAAATGAATATCGTTGGAGAGTGGCTGACTGTTTATCATGATGACGGCATACCTTTTATTGAACGTATGACTTTCAATAGTGACGGTTCGTGCATGTCTTGCAGTTATATATTCCCGATATTTGACAATCGCTTCACCGAAAAAACAGAGATGCAAGGAACGTATACCGTCAATAATAATTTAATAAGAATTAACTTTTCTAACGGACAGTCAACACTCATTGAAGTTTTAGAATTGTCAGATAATCGGATGTGTTCTGGTGTAGGGGATGTTTTCTACAAGGTCCGAGAACCTGCCTATCACGTAACGACTGCAGACGAGCCATTCACTATTGGTGACGAAGGTGACGTCATTAAACTGACAGACAATTACTATACAATAGTTGAAGGAAATAAAATTAAAGCGGTTACAGACGGAACTGGGTATGTATTGGCAGAGGATGTAAACTCAAACGAGTTGAAAGCATACAAGGTCGAAATAGAATACGTCCAACCACCTATGATAGATTGGACTCAGTACTTCAATGTTTCTTCTGATGAAATCAAAGAGAAATTTGGCAATTATGATTTTAAGAACGAGGGTGATACTTGGGTCTATATGCGTTATAATGCCGCTATACAATCGGTTGAATTTACATTTTTCGAGGATACAAAAACAGTAAAAGAGATAGAAATAAATTTCTATGAGAAAAGAAAAGGACAATCGTACTGCGAATATATTGCTAACAATTATACTCTCTATAATACAAGTGGAGCAGTTAAATTGTATGTTAATCCTACGAATCCATTAGAAGTTATATATGTAGAGTCTACCAACGACCTGTTGCGTATCATATATAATTGTAAAGCAGGAAATTGAATTGTAGTAAAGTAAAACTAAGAAAAAAAATTATGAAACAAGTATTAGTGTTTGTCATCAGCATGCTCATGTCAGTGACATTATATGCTCAGGAAAAGAACGCTCTTGTCATTAAACTGACAAACGGCAATTCCTATACATTCATTCTGGCACAAAAGCCTGTGATTACACTTTCCGATGGAAATGTGGTGGTTAATGGTTCTGCAAGTACTACCTATACACGTTCTGAAGTAGAGAAGTTCTATTTCGTTTACGATGACGGTAGTGGCATAGAGACAATTGGGAAAAACAGCATAATGTTTAAATACATGGATGGAGCGAATGTCCGTATTTCTGGTCTGAAGGAGAACACTTCAGTATCTGTGGTGACACTTAGCGGAAAGATGATATCTACCCAGAAATGTAATGGAACAGGAACTGTGACCATTCCGTTAGAGAACATGGCAAAAGGCATTTATATTGTTTCTTTTGGAGACAGAAGTGTGAAGATCAGAAAATAAGTGACAGTTCTTGCAATCTCAGTTAATCTTTAATAGAAAAGATCAATGTGAATTGTTTTTTAATAACTCATTAAAATTTCAAACAAAATGAAAAAGATTTTTGCAATGATTGCCCTGATGCTGCCGATGGCAGTGATGGCACAGGAGGAAAAAGACACAACAGTGGCAATTCCTCAAGTAGAAAGAACTCTGTTGATGGCAGCAGATCTCTCTAAGTATGGCTATGCCAACAACGATGCACTATCGTTGATTCAGGCCGCTCGTCTTTCGAAACAGGCAGGCTTCATCTGTGTGGATTGTGCCAAGGAGACAACCACACGCATCGAGATGGCTAACAAAGGCACAAAGAGCGGGCAGATTTCACTCGAACCGACAAAACTGTTAAGTGATGCCAAAAAGATGGCCGGTGATGACGGAGTTCTTCTTGCTCTCATCGATGATGTAAACACTAATGTTCGTGGAGCTGTTGGCGGAGAGAAATATGCTTCAAGCAGTGTAAATGCAGGTGCTACAGATGTCTACAACATTTCATTCCGTGGCGGCGAACTTGCCATTGTAACAGTTATCGGTGATGGTGACACTGATTTGGATCTCTATGTCTACGATAACAATGGTAATCTTATTGATAGCGACAACGATTATACAGATGACTGCGTTTGCACTTGGACACCTCGTTGGACAGGCAACTTCCGTATCAAGATTGTGAATCGTGGAAATGTTTATAACCGCTATATTCTTCGCACCAACTAACCAATGTAATATGTAGTGTACATGCTTATTATAAGCACAAATAAGAATGACCATTCACTGGCAGCCTGTGAAAAGGCTGCTGGTGAATTGGTCTTTGTCGAGAAAGACGACAATGCCACTATCAGACGACTGAAAGAAGAGGCCAAGAAATATGATGATAGCGGTGGTAATCGTTTGGAATGTTATATGGTTCTGAACGACCCTACTTCACTATGGCTTCTACAGACTGTGGGACTGCCAAAAGATCTAGAGGATAAGGTGGATGTCTTTGCCACGACAATGGAAGATTTGTTGGCAAAGACTATCTTCGTAAAATTACCTAACAACCTCAAGTCGGCGTTTCCGTCATTAGATAGGAAGCCCGTTTTGAGAGACAGCGAGACAACGGTTCATCTCGTGATATTTGGCTTCTCTGCGCAAGCGGAAGCACTTGCACTCAATGCGGCTCTTGTTGCCCATTATCCAAACTATTGTAAAGACACACGACTCAGGACACGTATTACCATCATTGACGAGAATATCTATGATGGAAGGGACAGACTAACACAACGGTATGTGCATCTGTTCGATAACTCCTATTACCGTACTCTGGATCTAAAAGATGTACGTCCACAATGCTCTCTCCATCGACCGATGTATAATAATGAAAACAGGAAGGACTTCGTGGATGTGGAATGGGAATTTGTAAATGGCAATATCAGGAACGATGCGGTCAGGCAGAAACTTGAAGAGTGGAGTGCTGACAGCCGCCAGCAACTGACGATAGCCATCTGCCATTCAGACTTTGACCGCAACTTTAGCGAGACCTTTGGTTTACCTCATGCTGTTTATAAGAATGAAATACCCGTTCTTTGCTATACAGAAAGGAATGACATGATGAATGTTGTCAAAAATGGGGAAGCATACAAATGTATCTATCCCTTTGGCAAAGAATGTTGCGATATAAATACACTAAGAACTTTAAAGCATTTGGCACAAAGAGTCAACTATGTATATAACCATTGCTTCTCCCTGTCACCTGGTGACCCGATAACAGCGCCCTCATCTATTGATGAAGATGTCTTAGAAGAACAATGGAAGAATGTTGGTTCTTTGCCCAAACAGTATTCTAACATCTTCAATGCAATGACCTTAGGAACGAAGATGCACTCCATAGGCCACACATCTGAAGACTGGAAGGCGTATTATGCTTTGACAATGGATGAGATTAACATTCTGGCAGAGGTTGAACATAACCGCTGGAGCGTTGAAGAACTGATACTTGGCTATAGGCCAGTAACGGCAGACGAGAAGAAACTGGTAGAAGAAGATATTTCCCAAAAGAAAGTGCTTCGGAACAAAAAGATACACTATGACTTGCGCGCCTTTGATGACCTCCGTTCAGACAGTACGGGTAAGAACGTCAATGTCTATGACATGGCTTTGACACAAGGTATTCCACTAATCATCAAATCATGTATTACAGACTAACATATATTGCATCATCAGACAAGGAGAGACTGAGGGATTCTGTTTGTAATGGAAACAAGCCTCTGAACATCGGACAGGGTGTTTCATGCAATGTGCAACTGCCCGAATCGGATACGTATGAGCCACAGGTTTACGCTACTATCCTACAAAAAGAGGATGGTGATGGCTGGTATATAGTAAGAAGAACTGACTGCCATCATATTCTCGTCAACGGTGTGGAGGTTACTATCGCACAGATGCTCCAGAGTGGTGACTGTTTATCGTTCAATGACGGCAGCACTTTCGCAGAATTTAAGTTTGAAACATTTGACGACGGCGAATACGATGCCGGAAGTGGTATTGTGTATAAGAAGCACAAGAGCAACAAACATTATTATATAGCAACAGTCGCAATATCCTTAGCCGCTCTTGGCGTAGCGATTTATGGTATTCTATCGTCTCGTCAGGCAGACCTCCGGCATACAGACTTGAAGCAGTTCAGTCTTTCTGTCTATCGCATCTCGGTTGATTCTGTCTATCTTCTTTGCGATGGCGTAACCATTGATTCCATAGAGTTGGCAGAAGTGGCAGAAGGAACTGCTTTTCTCACCAAAGACAGTTTGTTTGTTACGGCAAGACACTGTATAGAACCCTGGATCAACGATGAGGATTGGGATGGTGTGTCGAGCAAATCAAAAATGTCTCCAGAACTCAGAATGGCAACCAAGGCTGAGACAGAAAACAGGATGGCAGGCTATGAGAAATACACGCTACGCGCCCATTGCATTATCAGCAAAGGGCTTGAAAGATACAACCACTACTCTACTGACTTCTGTATGAACAAGAGTCGAGACATGGTAATACGATTAGGTACGTCACAGGAGGTGATTTATTGGCGTACCATCTTACCCATAGCCAATCGCCGTGATATGGAGTTGGGCGATTTTGCTTGTTTGAAAGAGAGCCATTTGTCTGGAGAAGTGAAAAAATTGCAAATCACAATGGCCAGTTGGGATGACCTCGTGACATTTGCGAAGTCAACAAACCACGACATTGCTTTTATGGGTTATCCACTGAATGACAACGGCACCGATTCTGTCACAATGGATTTTGGCAGCCTGACATTGTTTGAATATAACGAGAGCCAGAGAAGTCCTATTGGATGCTTACAACTGTCTGCAAACATTAATCCGGGTAATTCCGGTGGCCCGATATTCGCAATGGTAGAGAACGAAGTCAAGGTGATAGGTATAGTTTCTAAAGCAGACAACCACGCAAAGCAGGGAATATATTGGGCAGTGCCTATAACAGAAGTATCGACGATGCACAGGCAGGGTGATAAAGTTGAAGTAGATAGCGTAACATACAGAAGATGATGAAGAAAGAGATTACATTGAATGAGATTGCAGGATATGCAACGGAAAGAACGGTTTGGCAAATGATGCTTGACCTTACGGTTGCCTATGATTCTGACGGTGATGTCGCTATCAACAACATAGTGCCACAACGTGTTACCGTCTCTGACAATCACTTCCTGTTCAAGAATATTGGCACATCGGGTGATGGCGGTTGCAAAGCTTTTTCTTCTCCAGAGTTTTTTGCTAAGAGTCATAAGCCTTCACTTGCATCTGTCGTTTGGACTATAGGTGCTTTGGCTTTCTATGCAATTACAGGTACTGACGTGTTTGAGGGTAAGGGTGGCGAGACACAAACTAAGGATACACTAATCCCTCGCTTGAGTTCAGCACATGCCAGCAAAGAATTGAGTACTCTGATTTGCCGCTGTCTTAGTTATTTGCCTGCAGACAGACCAACCAAAGAAGAAATTCAGAAACAGGCACAAGCAGTACTGTCACAACCAGTAGTACCACGCAAGCGATTATCAAGTCAAACGGGTAAAGGCTATGGCAGTTCTCTGGTGAAATTCTGGCCAGAGGAAATGGTGCTGGCAATAATCGCTTGCCTGTTTCTCTTTCTGCCAACAGGCATTTTTGCTCAAACCTCAAAATTTGACAAGACCGCGATTCCCAATGAGATGGCCAGTTTGGTACTGCGTTGTTTGGATCTTCGTTTACCACATAATGTCGGGAAGGTTAGCAAAGCGATGGACAGGGATATGAACTGGACGATGATGGACGAACTACCTCTTGACAAGAAAGGTGAATGTACGACCAAAGACCAGGTGGATATGTTTGGCCTTAACGATATGGGGTTTAGTATCTTGAAGCGTCATGGCGGTGTCACCAATGCTGGAGGAAGATTCCGCGATGGACGTGATTCTCGCTACAAATTTTCATTCATAGAAGTCACCGTGAAGCAAGGAAAAGAGGTCAATTACGACATTAGTGGTAGAGAAGGAGTACAGATGTTCGCTATTGTGCCGTATGAAAAAGGCGCGAAGTATGAAGCGTCTATTCCAAACGGGGAGTCTATTTCTGATGACAGTGTATGTTACATTCTGTTGAAACAGGGATTGAAGAAGGAAGACACCTTCAAACTGACCCTTAAGAATATGTCCGGTAAAAATATGGCTTTTGCCATCATCAATTATAACTCAAGGAACAATGAGTAGGAAGGCTTTCTATACCATATTCATGATATGTATGCTGGCAATCCCTGTATTTGGTCAGCAGGATAAGGATGTATTTCCTGACGAGACGTATGACTGCTATAACAAGGCGTTTGAGCTAAATGATGCCAAAGACTATTTGGAAGCCTACCGATATATTCTCCGTGCAAGCCAGGCTGTCGATACTTCCTTATCGAAAAATCATTTAGAAGCCTCCTGCCTTAATGATGGCAAATACTGTTATCCTTACTGGGCAGTGAAGAAAACCAAGGCTGAAATCGCTTATATGTTGGGCATATATTCCGATATGGAAACCGTTTCACAAGAGTTGCGTTCTTCGTTTGCTAAGAAACAATGGGGAACTGGCAACGTTAAAGAAACGAAAGACGGTTTATTGGCAAGTCTCGAAAAAATAGATGGTAGCCGTTATTACTTAACAGAGAAATATGATTCTGCAGAAATCGCTCTGAACAGGGCTTTACAGTTAGGCTCTTTTGATGGAAACGACAACTTCATTAGTAAAGTACACGATGACTTGGCACAACTATATTATAAGCAGGAGAAGTATGATAAAGCATTGGCTCATTTAGACACTATTTTAGCCAGTCCACAGTATCAAAACGATTCCCGCAATAAAGAAACGGAGCAGAACATAAAGTTAGTGCAGTCTCAACATGCTATTTGCCTGGCCCGTTTAGAATGTTATGCGGAAGCATTGAAAGAGATTGAGTATGTATTGCAGTACTTTAAGACAGCCAGCAACAAACGGCTTTATGCAGAAGCCTTGCGGAAGAAAGCGAAGATTCTGATGCTGCAATACGATGCTACGGGAAAATTTAGCCAGGATGCCATTTCATGTTACCAGCAGTATCTATCTGTTTCAAAAGACTTTATTGACAACTACTTCGTCAACATGAGTGAATCCGAAAGGGAACAGTATTGGATGGCAGAGCAGCCCTTTGTTACTGACTGTTTCCGCTTGGAGGACAAAGCACCTGGTCTTCTTTATAACGTGGCACTCTATAGCAAGGCGGTGCTCCTACAGATGGGACGCGATTTTAAGGAGGAAATGGCAGTTCCGGAAAAGAGAAAAGCATTAGCGTCAATCCGAGTTAACTGGCAACAAGTCAAAGAAAAGTTGCCTACTTCAGGGTGCGCTATAGAGTTTATATGTTATGAGAAATCTGGGCAGAATCATATAGGTGCTCTTGTTCTGAATAAGAAAACAGCAAGTCCAGTTTTCATTGACATAGCATCATTGGAAGAAATAAAATCATTGAACATAGGGAATGGCATCAATGTTGAAACTGCTGTCACATCTACAAGGCATGAAGACAAAGATGCTTTGTACCAATGTGTCCAGTTGCCCAGTTTAATATGGAATGAGCAATTGGTTAAAGCCATTGGACATAGTGAAAAAATATATTTTGCTCCCGATGGTTTCTTTCATCAATTAGCCATTGAGTATCTGATTCCAGAAGAACTGAGTTCAAAGAACATCTACAGGCTTACATCTACGCGGCTTTTGACTGAAGACAGACGAAAGATACGTACCGACAAAATGCTGATGTGTGGAGGTGTTGACTACGCTGTAGGCCAGAACTCGCCAACCAGTTCCAAAAATGACGAGCAGGCTTACGCCATTATGGCTGCAAGAGGCATGGCTCTGTCATATTTAAATGGTTCCAAGGCGGAGATAGACTCCATAGAGGCTCTACGCAACAATGATGCTGATATGGTATTGAGAGCAGACTCTGTTACAGAGGAAATATTGCGAAATCTTATGGGCAATTACCATTTAGTGCTTATTTCAACACATGGCTACTTTGCTGAAGCCGCAACTATGGGGACTGATATCAGTCCTGCATCCACGGACACGCAATTATCACAAAGTTGCCTGTTCCTGGCGGGAGCAGAAACAAACATGAGGAATCGTCAGTTTAATTCATCCATGCCCGATGGTATTCTGTCTGCACGTGAATTGTCTTCAATGAATCTGTCTGATGTTGATTTAGTTTCACTGTCTGCTTGCCAGTCAGGATTAGGATTCGTCACTACTGACGGCGTTTTTGGCCTACAGAGAGGCCTAAAAACTGCGGGAGTTAAAGCTGTTATCGCAAGTCTTTGGGAAGTCGATGACCAGGCAACAATTACTCTAATGATAAACCTCTATAAGAATTTGCAGGCTGGTATGTCCTTGCAAAATGCATTCACAGCAGCACGACATGGGTTAGAACATACTGTCGTACAAAAGACCTATCCAAGAAAAGGAGTTGCCGATTTAGTCGTAACCAAACGATATAATCTACCGCACTTCTATAATGCTTTCATTCTGATAGATGGGATAGAATAACAATAAAAAAGATATAACAATGAATACAAAATTATTTCTTACCGTAACAGCATTAGTGCTTAGCATAATACATGTTAAGGCACAATCTTTTCAGCCACAGCCAGGAATGCACGACGGCGACGTTACAAATGGACTTGACATGAATAACATGGAAACAGTGTTTATGCTCAATGTTAATCCTATGACAGAGATGAAGAAGGAAAAGCTCAACAGAGTAGCCTCCAACTACCGCTCTCGAAATCGTGGCATGCTGAAGGACTTGGGCAACTCTATGCTCGCAGGAGGAACCGCAGCTATCGTAAATGTCGTTGCAACGGAGATCATCAACCTTACCCAAATCCGCTCAAAGCAGAAGAGGGCTTGGGAAGAGATGCGACAAAAGGAATGTGTGTTTGTGGATAGTCTGCAGTCAGTAAAAGGACAAAGTGATTTTTATGGCCGTCAGTCGAACTACGGTCCGCTTGACCCATCTGACATGAACTTCGACGGTATCACCTTGAAAGCAAATAGAAACGGTCAAGAAGTCCTGAAAATGGTTTGTCACATTGATACGACCAAGTTCGACCATCTCTTCCTTCACAGTAAATTCTATCTGGTTGTAGATACCATCATTTTTCATCCCTATCGCTCATTCTTGCCTAACCTGAAAGCCAATCGCATTGAGCAACCTCGTGCGAATGAGGCATCACAAGATGAGATTGATTATTGGAATACTATCAGTCAGTTTAGCTTCGATGAACATGGTACACCAACGGTGAATATTAAGATGGATGTTTATTCATCTTGGATCAACGAGTTGGTACAGGTTTACCAAGATGTGAGACTCGGTACTTTCTCTGTAAATATCCCCATCAGTGAAAAAGAACTGAAAGACTCTGTTTATATTTATAGCCGTGAAAAGGCCATTGCAGAGAATCGTCCAGTAATCAATATGGATGGTGACTGTTTCGTGGTTCCTCGCTCTTATATGCCTGTATCTGCCAATAACCCCTCATGGGGTACCGGAGAATACAAGATGAAGGTGGTTCTTACTGAAAAGTGCAGATACAATCCCAAGACTGGGCGTTCTAAAAACTGGCATCGCGACTACAAGCAACTTGTACGCATGCAGAATCATGGAAAAGCAAAGAATGAGTATTGGAGTGATGTTGTCACCACATTCCGAGATAACAGAAATACAATCTTGAAAGCGACTTACACGCCAATACTTAGTTCACTCCCGACAATGTTGGGAATAAAATCATCCGCTAGCGGTGCTGCTGGTATGTCCGGCGGAATGCCAAAAGGAAAATAACAAATAAAGAGCAATCATACAATGAAGAAAGAAGAAATAGAAAGACTGTGCAAACAGAAGGAGCAGGAACTGCTTGGCAAGTATTTTGGCAAACTCGTTCATGAGGCAGCAATAGAACGACCTGAAAATATTGGCAACTATGAGAAGGAACTTCCTCTGCAAATTGAAGAGGAATACTATGATTTTCTCAAAGATCTATGGGGAAAGATTGATGTCAATGGAAAGTATTCCTTGGAGAATCTTCTGGACAAACGACATCTAAGTGTTCTTATGACTGACGATGACAGAGAGGGCATCAGATACGCTTATGATGATGCTAAACGAATTACGCTTTGGGAAAGGGTGACAAAAACCAACCACAAAGATGTCACTTTCTATAAGGGGCTGCTGGAGGAATACGCCAGAGAACTCCTTCTTTGTTTGCGTTGCGATTTCATTGAAGACATTCATAAACTTGAAAAGGGAAATTAAAAAGTAATAGTCATGAGTATAGCTAATTATGATGAGTGCGTAAAGTTCGCACTGAACCAGAAAGGGATAGATGGTGACTCTTTTAAGGAAACCAATCTCAGAGTGTATGAACGTAACACTGCCAATCCTGGTACCGTGTTCACTGCATTGAGAAAAGGCGGTATCGTTATCCCCGTTGTTGATGCATCATTGCTCGGAGAATATAATGTAAAAGTGACGGCTACTGTGGTGATAAAAGCCAATCAGATAACAGACATGGTGGATTTGTATGTTCCGAAGTCAAACGACATTCAGACTTTCCCGATAGCCACTTTTGTTGAGGCGTGGGACGCGACAGGTGGTATCTGCACTACCGCTTTTCCAGTCGATATAAAGACCTATCACCCCAAATTCTTAGATTTGAAAAATGTAGAACTGCCCGAATGCGTTGACGAATTGCGGGAGGCCATCGCAGAGAATGCTCACGATAGATGGGCTTTAGAGCGTCAGAGCGAAGGTTGGACGTATGGGCCGAAAAGGGATGACTCCAAATTGGAAACGCCCGACATGGTGCCATACGCCCAACTGCCAGAGTCCGAAAAACAGTATGACCGTCTCATGGCCGAGGATACACTGAAGTTGTTAATCGCATTAGGCTATAAGATAGAGAAGAATGGCTAAGAGCAAGTACGACATTTTCATCAGCTATCGTCGAAGGGATGCTGGCGATAAGGCTGAGCATCTGAAAGACCTGTTGGAGTCGAAATATAAAGGCAGGATAAGTTTCGACCGTGAAAACCTGACAGGTCTCTTCGACGTTGCTCTTGCCCGTCGTATTGACCGATGCAAGGACTTTCTGTTAGTGGCAGGGAAGAACTCATTGGCGTTTGAGGGAAAGGATTTTGAGCAAGACGAAGTTGAGCTATACAATCATTTGGGGGCTTGTTCTCAGGAGGAATTCGAAAAGGAAATCGTAGAATTAGGACCTAATGCAGCCCTTGATTTTGTGCGTATTGAGATTGCCCGTGCCCTACACAGAAAGGACTTGAACATTATCCCCGTTGTGCCGGAAACAACAGAATTGTTTAACTTCAGCAAACTCAACCTCCCAGACGACATTGTAGGCATCAAGCGCTATGAAGCCGTTTTCTACAGTGATAATCCCGATGCGCTGTTCAAGGATGTCGTACCCAAGATACTGCCTAAACTCAAAACAAGGCCTTCGAGCGTAGTCAAGAAAGTGGTGTCTGGATTGACCGTTCTTCTGTTGGCATCACTATTGTGCATCGGTCTTTGGATGGTAAAGAAAAGCCAACAGGAGAAGATGGTTCAGGCTTTAAAAGTAGAAACGGCACTCGATGGCGAACAATATCTGAACTGGAGCGATGACATCACCCTGGAGCAGTTGGATGCGCTCAATCACATCCTTGGGAATATGGTTCCTGTTGGAGGTGGCGTTTTTATGATGGGGGCAACGCCTGACGCTGACGGCAGTTATGATGATGATGTGGATGTCGATTTGGAAACGCCGCCATTGAAGCAAACGGTCGCTTCGTTCTGGATGTGCAAATATGAGGTGTCTATTGGTGAGTGGAGTAAGGTGATGGGAATGGAATATGATGCGCAGCAGGCTGACATGCCCATGACAAATGTCTCGTTTAATGAATGTGTCGCCTTTTGTGAAAAACTAAGCAACCTCACGGGCCTGGAATTCCGACTCCCCACAGAACCAGAGTGGGAATATGCTGCAAGGGGTGGGTTGAATAAAGATAGCACAAAATATGCAGGCAGCAACAATCCTGACGAGGTGGCTTGGTATAAAAAGAATGCAAATAGCAAACCTTACGTCTGCGATGCTTCTCATTCTTGTATGCGGCCCAATGGCGCAGAACTGTTTGACATGAGTGGTAATGTCAGCGAATGGTGTGATACAGATTTCCAGCCATACCAGCTAGATGTGCCAGCTATTGACCCAGAGGCGAAAGTCATCCGGGGTGGCAATTATGACTCGGAGTCATTCGAACTGACGGTCTATCACCGTGATCCGATGAACTGTCAAGAGAAAACGCCGACAGTAGGATTGCGTTTGGTAATTGGAAAGAATTAACCCCATAGCGAATATGAAACAGAAGATATTTTTCATCATAGCCCTATTGTATATAGGTATAGGAGCCTGGGCGCAACAGCCTACGCCGGAAGTACAGGCGGCGATAGATGCCTGCATGACTCTCCGCGCTGCCGTTGGCGCAGGCAGTAACGAAGGCTTGAAACAGGCAAATCAGACATTAATTGCCAGCGATGTGCAGCCTTTCAACAAACTGCGTTGTCGTGACAAGAATGTGCCATCGCTCAAAGGACATTTCGTTTTCGACCATGTATTTGTTGATAGTCTCATCAAGAATCGTAAGGTATATAAGTTAGCGCAGCAATATGCCGACCGTTCAGCTCAACGTTCCACCTCAAGCAGTGGGAAGGTATTCGCCAAAACATGCATAGTGAAAGGCAAGAAATCCACTACTTACACCTTGACAGCCAAAGGTACTCAGTACGTCGCTGTTGTGACTGAGCCCAAGGGACTTGTTACTCTCCGCATCCACGACAAGACCAACGATAAGTGGTATAATGATACCGATGATGTTAATATAGGCCGTCCTTCTCGCATCCAAACGCTCGACCTCCCGAAAGACAAACAAAACCTCTTGGAGATTGAGATTATTAACAAATCGAATAAAGATATTAGCTTTGTGATAATAGGTAATTGAATAGTTCTTCATTATGAAATACGACAGATTGATATGCTACAAACGCAAAAGCCAGCCGACAGAGAGTAACCAATGAGGCACGAAAAAGTTCCCACTGGACAAAATTTACGAACTATCGTTCCATTGGTGTTGTATCGGAACAAGCAGGTATTTCGCATACTACATGTATATACTACCCCAATTCAAACATGTTATATAAGTATGGCAACACCTAAGTAAGAGCGTTCGTACGTGATGCATCGATTCTTAGTATAAAATTGAGTAAACAAAAAACAACAATATGAATACGAAACAGATTATTTTGATGATTTCAATTGGCCTATTTGTTCATTTGGGCTCATTTGCTCAGACTGTTCAGAGGGGTGTAGTAAAGGAATACAACGAAAAACTCTCGAAAACTGATTTGGGCGATGTTGAAATAGTCATTTCAAATGCATCAAGCACCACTTCTGATGTACACGGAGCATTTATGCTCCAATTTCGAACATTGAAGCCGGGTGACAAGGTGAATGTGCGTCGTATAGAGAAACTGGGCTATGAGATATTCAACAAAGAGGCTCTGGAGCAATGGTTCATTTCACGCGACAACAGTCCATTTACTGTTATTATGTGTAAAAGTGATAGGTTCAAACGTATCCGTGACAATTATAGCCGTGTTTCATCGGAAAGCTATGAGAGACAACTAAAGAAAGAAGAGACAAAATTGGCTGAAGAACGGAAATCTGGAAAACTAAAGGAGGCAGAATATGAGGCTGCACTGAAGAAACTGAATGATGAGTTTGACCAACAACTGGACAATCTTGACAACTATATAGACCGTTTTGCGCGTATAGACTTGAGTGAACTCTCTGAGACAGAAGCGCGAATTATCGAGTTGGTACAGAAAGGAGAGATAGAAAAGGCTATCGAATTGTATGAAGCACAAGGACTGGAAGAGAAGTATAAGCAGCAGGTCGCAATAGGAAGGAAGACTGCGGCAGCCATAGATACCCTCACTATCATAAAGGAACAGTCATTTGCATCCCGCGACAGCTTGTTTGCCTCTATTCTTCGCAAAAATGAGATGCTTAAACTGGCTGGTGGAAAGGAGAACTTCCAGAAAGTGAGTCAGAGCTTAAGAAATGTGGTGCTATCCGACAGCGCAAATTTAGAAGCTATTTGGGAATATGCCACTTTTTCGCAGCAGCAATCTGATTTTCAGGAAGCTATTACTTACTATATGATATTTATAAGAGCCTGTAGTGACAGGCAGAAGAAGACAACCGCCATGCTTAGACTCGCAGATACTTATATGAAATTAAAAAGATATGAGGATTGTTCTATATGGGAAGAAAAAGCACTTTCTCTTGCCACAGAATTAAATTCTTATGACTCAGAATCTTATCAAGAACTACTAGCTCAGACCTTGGTAAGTAAAGGTAATATGCTATATGAACAGAATCTGTTAAAAGAATCGGCACAATTGTTTGATGAGGCTGGCAGTATTTATGAAAAGCTGAGTCATGATAGTTTGGAGTCTCATGTTTACGCATTATCGAAAATGCTTAGTAACCAAGGTAATCTTTATCGACGAATGAGACAATTTGATAGTGCAAAAAATTTAATGACCAAATCTCTAGATTATACGAAACGACTATTTGCAATAAGCCCTTCAAAATATCGGTATGACCTTGCATCGACCTTCATGAACATTGGGCTTATATATAAATATTTGAATAATCTTGAGGACTGTGAGAAAAATTACAAAGAAGCACTGAGACACATGGAAATCCTGTTTCAATTCAATCCCAAAGCTTATCGTGAAGAATTATTTAAGGAACAAAGCAATATGGGAGTGCTTTATAAAAATATGAAGCGCTTTGAAGAAGCTGAAACTTATTATTTAAAAGCCCTTGCACATGCAGATACTCTTTATTCTATAAATCGAGAGGCTTATGCCGTTTATCTTGGAAACTGTTTACTCAACATGGGTAATTTATACACAAACATGAAATGCTATGAGGATGCTATGCGCTATCTTACAAAGTCAAAGCCAATCCTGCAGGGCTTATATGAGAGAACCCCTAAAGCTTTTATCGTCAATTATTTCGGAGTTAACCTGTCTTTGGGTAATGTCTCAATGCATTTGAACAAACAACAAGACAGCGAAAAGTATTTCTTGATAGCAGAAGAATTGGGTGAGAAACTGTATGCTCTCAGTCCCAAGGCATATGGAATGGAATACTACATGATACTTAAGAATCTTGGAATCATCTATATGCATATAGATGACACTGACAAAGCTGAAAAATACAATCTAAAGGCTTACGACCTCATATTCCGTCTATATCAGGAAAAGCCAGAAGTCTATGAGAAAGAGTTTGTATCTACATGTTATGTTTTAGGAGATTTCTATAAGGGCAATGAAAAAAAAGATGAAGCAGTTAAGTGTTTCAAGAAAGTTATGGAAATAGGCCAAAGGAATTCGAAATATTCGAATTATGTTGAGAAGGCCAAGAATGCCTTTGACGAAATGGGCGTTTACTATAGTGAGAGGAGATAGAGAATACTGATGATCGATAAAATAGAACATTATAACGATGATTACAAAATTATTTGAACAATTTAGATTTTCAATTACCAGCCTATGCATAGTATTTTGCTTAGCATCACATTCGCAGAGCATTGAGACAGGTTATGTGAAAGAGTATAATGGGAAAAACGCTAAAACGCCTCTTGGCGGTGTTGAGTTAAACGTTAGCGGTGCCCCATCTACCGTAAGTGATGCGAAAGGCCGATATGAGTTGAAGTTTGCCGTATTAAAAGCAGGAGAGGTTGTGCATTACAATGATATATTCAAAAGTGGATTTGTCATTTTCAATTCTGAGGCTCTAAAAGCATGGCGCATTTCTAACAATAAGACTCCTTTTGTTATTGTAATGTGTAAAGAAAATGAGTTCAGGGCTTTGAAAAAGAAATTCTATGGGTTGATAGAAAAATCATACAAGCAAGAATACGAGAAGCAGAAGGCAGCAACAAAGGCAGCGGAAAATGATATGGCAGCCTTACAGAGAAAGCTTGACGAATTGGAACGTATCTATCAAGAGAAAATGAGTAACATAAATACGTATGTTGAAGTGTTTTCTCGAATAGACCAAAGCGAAATGACAGAAATTGAATCAGAAGCGTTACGGTTAGTCGAAGAAGGGAGGATTGAAGACGGAATAAAAAAGTATGAAGAACTTGACCTTCAAAACAAATCGGCAGAACAGTTGGCAAAGTTTGCAGCAGGGCAAGAAATAGTTCGCGCAGGACAGGAGATGATAGATGCCGCCCATACAGACTTGTTGTCATTGGCCGAGAAATTAAAGACCCAAGTGGGCTTATATGAAATGGGAAGCCAGCAACATAGTGCTAAGAAACGTGAATGCATAGGCCAGCTTGTTACTATTTTCACGTCTTTGCATCAATCTTTCGGAAACATCTATAATAATGAGTTGGGAAAGTGGATGGTACAGCAAGACAGATATAATATTGAGAACCTGAAGAAAGCTGCCGCACTTCCATCTTATGATGGCCTATACGCACTGGGAGAAGCATACGAGTGTTATTCCATCAGAGAAGACTCTCTCTACGATAAGGCAATTGAGTGTTATAAGAAAGCCTTGACCTTGCATAATCCAGAAGATTCTATAAATTTGGCAAGAGAGAGATTGAGGTCACTTCCTGATTTTAGTATTAAAGCTGCCAATACAGATATATACTTTCGTATCACATCAGAAAAACATAATAAGGTGAGTATTTGCCCTAAAAGTTTGATACAGAGTAATGCTCCAGAGGGCGAACTTGTGATACCTGCCAAAGTTGATTTTTGTGGAAGAAAATACTTCGTTACTGGTATTGATGATTACGCATTTTACAACGATATGCTTTTAACGAGTGCGACTATACCTTCAACCATAAAGTATATCGGCAAGGAAGCTTTCAACAGAACGTCTTTGAAAAGATGTGAGTTTCGAGGAGAGATAGAGGACATTACAGACAATGATTCGACTCAAGATGTAATTCCCCTTGAGACAATATTGGTGCTACCTGCAAATGTAAAGTCCATGTACAAATGGCTTGTTTTGCGACAGGCTAAAAGATATGAATACGCTAAGTATCAATCAGATTCTGAGGAATCTTTTGTGGCTCTAACCGAGTATCTCGCCAATCACAAAGAGTCTGACTGGGAGGATAAAATCGATTATTACGAGGAATTGGCAAGATTCTATTCAGACAAGTCACATGAGACTTACAACGTAGAGAAAGCTCGTATGTATTATGAAAAGATGTATAGTCTCATTGGCGAACTGCCAAACAAGGAAGACAAGGTAGAATATTACGGGGAAATGGTGGAGTTGTTCTCAGACAGTTCATCAGTAATATTTGATATTGACCGTGCTTGGAATACCCTTGAACATATTATAAGAATCGACAAGGAGTCACAGGGGGCTTGTTATGAAACTATGGGGAAGCTATGTATGATGCAAAATCAATATGACAAGGCTCATGAATATTTCATTATGGCCTATGACAAGAAGCATTATTCTGCTTTAAACGAACTCGCATACTTATATGCCCAGGGGAAAAATGTTGAACAAGACTATAAAAAGGCTCACGAGCTTATTGACGAGGCAATCTTCCATGTTCCCCATGATTGGAACCTGCTTGACAGTAAAGGAGAATTCTATCTCATGCAGGGCGATACCATTAATGCACGCAAGTACTGCGATAGTGCGTTGTCGAAAATAAAAGAAATAGGAATTTTTGTAGATAGACGAACTAGAGAATATAAATCATCATCGATCTTATTTCAAGCACTTTACGGATATTCTAAAGAAGAAGCCAGTGAGAATACTGCAATATCTACCTTAAGTAGGGAACAGTTGCAACAATATATTAATGTTGTCCAGGCTGTTGCCAAATTAGAGCTCATACCGCTACTAGAAGGCAATTCTTTGATTACGCCTGAATATGAAGAGTTGGTCTCAATTGGAATCATAGCACTTCAAGTCCTCATAAAAAATAAAACTCCAGAACAACTTAAGCGATACAATTTGGCTTATATTGCTACTGCAACAAGATGGGCTATTAGGAGCGAATTAGGTATAAGGTATCTATGGTATCGCTATTATTTAAATAAAAAAGGTGTTAATGAAGACGAAAAGAACGCAGCTATCCATAAAATAGATTTGTCAAGGCTCAATACATTAATTGCTGTATATAAAACAACATTTAATATCTGCAACATTTATGATAAATTAACTTTGGAAAAGGAGGGTATGGCTGAGTTCCTTGATATTTCTCGTATAATAAGTAGCCTACAGGACACGGACAGGGAAATTGTAGAAAAAGTACTGAGAACACCCAATTCTAAAAGCATATCTGATATCGCATCCGATTATCACATTAGTTGGTTGGAAGCATATAAGAAAATTGCCCATATTTTTAATACACTAAATAAAGCGATAAAAACTCATCTCAACGATGAACAAAATGGCAATAGGCAACCGAACAACGAATTAATCCAAAAATATTCTATAATTGCTGAAACTATGGCAAAAATGGAACACATAACGTCAAAGATTTACATCGACTATTCAGAACTGTGCTCAATTGGAGAAATTGCCGTTCAAGTGATGATAAAGAGTAAGACGGAAGAGCAACTGGCGAAATACAATAACATATACATTGCTACTGCCATCCAATGGGCAATTAGAAATGAGCTGCGAATAAGAAATAAGTATTATCATGAATATAAAATAATTACTGGAAAAGATTCACTCTTGACTGATAGTATAATGCAAAAGTATGAAGTCAGATTCTATACATATAGAGTAATTGGTGATATATACAATTATCAAAATTCGATAGAGGATACAGCTTTTAAAACAGAAATCCTACAATACGCCTCTATCATAAAGAATACTTTGGAGGATTCTATTCCCCAAAAAGACAAAAAAATAATTCAGGAAGCAATTTTTACAGACTACCCCATTGATAGCATTGCAGAAATGAATGGTATATCTCTCCATAATGCAATAATAAATATAAACAACGGGTTAAATATAATTAAAGAAAAATTAAATTCCAAGGGGCTCTTTGGATACTAAAGCTAATCTGATGGAAAATAAAAAAAGTTATGCATTTATCAGCTACAATCATCGGGACGTGAAAATGGCTAAATGGCTTCATAAGAAGTTAGAGTCATATAAACTTCCGTCGGAGATACACAACGAGTTTGAGGACTCCAAGTATCTGCGACCTGTATTCCGAGACCAAGAAGACTTGAATACGGGTGTGTTGAGTGACGAGTTGCGAAAGCATTTGGACAATTCCCAATACCTCGTGGTAATATGTTCGCCTCATTCTGCCAAATCAGAATGGGTAAGTACCGAGGTGCGCACCTTCATCGAATGGGGCCGTCTGAAGTTTATTATCCCGTTTATAATTGATGGTACGCCAAATAGTCAAAATGAAAACGAATGTTTCCCCCTTTCACTTCGGGAATATGTTTCAGCACACCCAGACCAGGAACTTCTAGGTATCAACATTTCCGAAGTAGGTCGTGAAAAGGCTTTTGTCCGCGTTGTCTCAAGGATGCTTGGGGTGAGTTTTGATGAGTTATGGAAACGTCATGAACGTGAACGTAAAAGAAGAATTACGTCATGGTGTATTGGTACGCTTTTTGTTGCCTCCCTTATCTATTATCTTGCTATGCCTGTCACACTTTCTGTCCATATTCAAGACGATAAACATCATCTGCCTATGCCAGATAATATTGTAATGGTAGTTAACGGTGCTGAATACTCGTTGGATAAACTTGATACTGTTTTGACGATAAATGGCATACCTGGTTACCTAAGAGGCAGAGGTATCCCGCTTTCAGTCCATGCCACTTATTATAATTCAATAGATCAAGAAATTGTTGTTGGTGTTGGTGTCAAGCAGAGTGTAGAGATTGCTCTGAAACGCGATTCCACATTTGCAATTTTTGCTGGTTACATAAAGGATGACGCGGGAAAACCTATTTCCAAGGCTGAAGTATCCATTGGTGGAACGGATGCTATATCAGATTCTATGGGCTACTTTAGAGTAGAATTTTCAATAGAGAATCAAGAGGAAACAAAGGCTCTCATTATTCGGAAAGAGGGGAAACAAGAAATTTTCCGTGAAGACGAATGTCCAAGTACCGAATTGAAATATATTATGCATAACATATTCGAATGAAGATATGAGAAGACTATTAGTGATTTCCATTCTTGTAACGTCAATCTCAATGACGGCCCAATCGCAAACCATCCAGCAGGCCGACAGCCTCCACCAGTGGGGAAGAGAGTTGGTAAGCGAAGGATTGATTGCAGAGGGACGGGAATGTACTCGTCAGGCAATGGAGATGCGGAAGAAGTTGTTGGGCGAGGTAAGCGAGGATTACATTACTTCGCTGAACAACTATGCCTACTCCTTCGGAGCGGAGAAGAACTGGCAGAAGGCGGTGGCGTTGCAGGAAAAGGTGATGGAACTATGTGGAAAGTTAAAAACACCTCACAAGAACATAGGTATGTACACCACGAATATGGGGCGATACTACTACCTGACGGGCGACAAGGCAAAGGCCGCACAGATGTGGGAACAGGCAATTCCTCTTGTGGAGAAGCATGGGGAGATATATGAGTTTTTGCTTAACAGCTTGGGGTCAATATATAGTGATGAGGGTGACCAGCAAGGCATCAGTCGAATCATGGCACTGATGGAGGAGCACAACCAGCATGAACTGAATAAACCTTGCAATGAGCCAAAGTGTATGCTCGAACGAGCACAGTATTATGGAACAACGGGCAATCAGGCAAAAGCTAAGGAATGCTATTTGAAGGCTTTAGCGATGCCCATGGATGATGAGACGAAAGCGCAGGTGCATGAAGCATACGCTTCATATCTTGGCGGTACGGCGCGAGACTTTGCTGCCGGGGCAGATTATTACCTTTCAGCAGCTAATATTAGAAAAAATATTAGCGGTGAGTCTGAGTCGTATGCAAACTTAATGTACAAGGCTGGTATGTATGCTTTTGTAGGGAAAAAGTATGAACAGGCGATTGCTGCGTATCAGGTGACTGTGGATTATTACAAAAAACATGACTCAGAGAAGGCGAGAAAGAACATTGCACAGTGCATGAAAGGCATGGGTAATGCCTATAGCGGCATGAAGGATTATGGAAAAGCTGCTGAGTGCTATCGCCAATTGATAGACTATTATGAACAATATGACCAGGCTAACGAGGAATATCCCAAGGCCATTCTTCGATTGGCAAAAGCAGAGAAATTCAATAAGGACTATACTCCCTCAATTGAGCATCACAAACAAGCAATGACATTGTTCGACAAGAGAGGTATGGCTAATGAATATGCAGAGGCTGCAACTTCACTACAACTATGTTATACATACGCAGGCATCAACGAGACTGTGGTTAATAAGCACGAAGAGTCTCATGAAGCAAGAATTGCAAAGATTGACGGGCTTATCAAGCAAGAACTTGATGGGCTGGAATTGACCAAGACCTATCTTGGAAAACTGATGTATGCCCGTTCTTTGGCAACTCTTGGTGGTTGCTACAAAATGAAAGAGGACTATGAGAACAGCATTCATTACTATGCACTATATATGGATGTGGTGCGTGAAGCCATTCGGGATCAATTTCGTTTACAGAATGAAACGGAGCGTATGATTGTGTGGAGTGATGAGAAGAAAGACATTTCTCAGATGCTGGAATTGCTGGTTGAAATGCCTGAGAATCACGAAGTTCAAGAAAGGCAGATGGCTGAGATAGCCTACGATGCGGAGCTTTTAGCGAAAGGTATTCTACTTAACTCCTCCATTGAATTTGAAAAGGTGCTTGCGACCAATGGTGATGCAAAGCTGAGGGACATCTATGAGCAGACGAAAACCAATGAAATAGAGATTGAAAGGCTTAGGAAAAGTTCTGTTACGGATGAAGATCTCGACAAGATTCTGAAACTGACACAAAAGAATCAGGCGTTACAGTTGGAGTTGTATCGTGGTTGTGCAGAGTATGCTGATTTCACTGACTACATCTCCTATACATGGAAAGATGTACAAAAGGCTTTGCTGCCTACTGATATAGCGATAGAGTTCGCTATGATAGGTAGTTACATAGCCCAAAGTACCAATGAATTAGTTGCCTTGGTGCTGACAAAAGAGATGGTCAGTCCTGTAGTAGTGCAGATTTGTGATGCCAAACGCCTTAAGGCTTTAGAAGAGGACGAAGGCTTATTTATAAAGCAGGATAAGGAAACCATTGTCTGGGATGTACTAAGAAATTATTTTGCAGGTAAAAACAGAATATTCTTCTCTGCTGATGGTGCGTTGAATCGTATCGCAATAGAATATTTTCAATATGACGGGAAACCTCTGTCTGAGCAATTTGAGGTTTATCGACTGTCATCCACAAAAGAACTGTGTTATAAACATGAGAACATGAAACCATCGAAAGCAGCACTCTTTGGAGACATCAACTATAATGAAGAAGCCACGAAATCAAAAGCATCAGAACGCTCTCTGACGGCACTACGTGAATCAGGTGGAGCTGACGGCTTTGCTGATTTAAGTAACACGTTGCGTGAGGTGAACGGAATACAAGCAATACTCAAGGATAAAGGAGTGAAGGATGCGGAGCGGTTCCGTGATACAGAGGCCAGCAAGTCTGCCTTTATAGGACTGACAGATACAAAGGTGAACCTATTGCACATAGCAACTCATGGCGCATATAAAGATGTCAAGAGACAGACTGATGCGGAGTCTATGCAGAATAGTCTTTTAGCCTTTGCAGGAGCAAATCTTGATGACAATGGACTTGTCACTGCTGCTGATATTGCTACGATGAATCTTCGCAAGTGTGATCTTGCTGTGCTATCAGCCTGTGAAACGGGGCTGGGTAAACTTGGAGGTGATGGTGTGTTTGGCCTGCAGCGTGGTTTCAAGAATGCCGGAGTACATACGCTGCTGATGAGTCTGAAAAAAGTCTATGACGATTCGACGGCAGACTTGATGATAAGTTTCTACAAGCACATGATGAATGGCTCGACAAAACGCGAGGCATTAGTCAAGGCGCAGCAGGATATACGAGAGAATGGTTTTAATGACCCAAAGTATTGGGCATCGTTTATATTGTTGGACGCGTATAACAAATGATGATTATGAATACAATTATGACAACAGTTTTCGGATGGATACCATGTCTGCATGAATATGGCCACTGCAATGCCATTGAAATAGACCATCTGGGGGGCTACTTCGTTCATGCAGTAGTGCTGGGCATTGTTGGTGCAATATTGGCAATTGCCATCTTGTTTTTTGCCAATAAGTCAAAACGCGTATGGAATTTTATCAGCAGTAAACTTATCTTCTTTTTTTCTGTAGCTTGGATTCTCGGATTTGCTGTGTACGACGTGGGAATGTACACGGGTGAAGCAATTTCTCTTCTTTCAAATTCGCCAATGGCAGTGTTACATGCGTTTGGAATGTTCATTTTGGATAGTGATATTAGTACCATTCACGGAGAATTCCATGAAAGCACTGTCTTTATGGCGTGTTTCTCTGCGGCACACTTTCTTGCAGCCTTAGTAAGCATGGTGTTTGTCATCAAACATTTTGGCTATAATATCGTTGCGGGACTCAGGATGTTCTTTACCGCATCATGGTTCTCTCGGAAAAGGGATATTACATACATATTCTGGGGAATGAACGACGCCACTTATCATCTTGCAAACAGTATAAAAGAACACCATAAGAATGATAGGAATTCACGCACTATAGTTGTTCGGACTAATAGCGATAACGAAACGACGAGTGCGAGAAATGGTATGGAGCGGTTGTTTAATTTCCTTTCTTTGAAGAATAAGGATTTGAACAGGTTAATAGAACTGGAATGTCTTACCACAAGCACTTTTAGCAATTTGTCCGCAGCCACGGTCGTGGGTGAAAACGTTGAATTGCCAGACAAACTCAGGAAAGAGCTAAACATGCGACAGCTCTGCCGAATTATCAAACGTAAAACACGAAAAGAAGTACACATCTTCTTCCTGTCAGATGATGAACAGAGCAACATAAAATCAATCGCATATCTTAAAAAGGACAAGAGCATCAATGATTTCATTTTAGGGACTGGCTCTGAAAAAAAGAAAGTAGTACTCTACTGTCACACACGGAACAATAGCATCCATCGGGTGATAGAGTATGAACAACCAAAAGCCGATATTGAAGTAAAGGTGGTGGATTCCTCCCGTCTTTGTGTTGATTTATTAAAGTACAAGGCTGACTTACAACCAGTGAATTACGTTGAGATAGAAGACGATGCAACTGTTTCGTCTTCTTTCAATGCTTTGGTTGTAGGTTTTGGACAGGTAGGTCTGGATGTTGTTCGCTTTCTTTATGAATTTGGCGCCTTTGTCAAAACGGGAAGTACTCGCAAAAAGGTAATCCGATCAGATTTTCATTGTAACGTGGTCGATAAGAACATGCCCGACTTAGCAGGGCTTTTTGTTGCAAATGCTCCGGCTATCAAACCAGCTATGCCATTTAAGGATGATGACAACAAAGACTCGCTTATCACATTACACGAGATGGACTGTCAGAGCGTTTATTTCTATGAGAAACTTGAAGAGTGGATAAAGAGCCTAAATTATGTTGCCATTGCAACAGGAGATGATGAAGTAAACATTTCCCTTGGTGTACGAGTGCTTCGTTTGGCAATACGTTACAGGGAGAATATGAGCCATTTTCGAATATTAGTCAGGGTAAGTCAGGATGAAGACAGGCATATCAAGAGAATTGCTCAGTTCTATAACCGTCTGTGGGAAGCTGAACTGAAGAAAGACCATGAAGATGGCTTCAAACGTCAGAGGAAGGTGGCTTCTTCATACGAGGCAGATACCCCCATCACGCTGTTTGGTACAGCAGAAGAGACTTATCAATATGATTATATCGTTAGTGATCAACTGAAGAACATGGCTAAGTTGTTCAAGGAGCGCTATGACAAGTCAATTCGAGAGTTGCAAATACAATCCAACGATACCGTGGACAATGTCGTTTCCTGGGATGAAGAATACAGACGGTACATGCAGATTGATGGAGAGTATGCGGGATATGCTCCGACGTATTCCAATGTTATGAAACTGCGAAGGATGCAAAGCCAGAATTTTGAGAATTGTTTCCATATACAGACTAAACAAAGGCTGGCTAAGTGTGCACTTGGTGCTGATGAGTATGCTGCCTTAACAGACCATCAATTGTTCCGTAAAAATAACGAAATAGACTATCAATGGAAATCTCATGCTCAACCCAGAACTAACATTACCAGGGTTCTTGATACGCTTGCACAGACAGAACACCTGCGCTGGAATGCCTCTCATGAAATCTTGGGCTATAAAAATGAGGGGGATGAAAGATTCAAGGACGAGGCAAGGCTATTGCACGGTTGTCTGAAGGATTGGGAACAATTGTCAGTGCGAACCCAGAGTTATGACTACAATGTAGTAGATGTCTCGTTGGACATTATTGAAGTGAAAGAGAAGGACAAGGTAGATGACTGACAAAGAGATTATACAAGGATTGATAGCGAGAGACAATCGGGTGACGGAGGAATTCTTCTTCGTCAAGTGTCGTCCGCTGTTTTATGCCATCATGAAGTTGGTGTTCAGCTATGAGGTAGACTACGATGAAATGGTAAACGAATTGTATGTTTACCTCATGGAGGACGATGCCGCTAAGTTACAGAATTTCCAGTACCGCTGTTCCGTTTACCAATGGCTCAAAATTCTGACTATACGTTTTTTCATTAAGAAACGCAAAAACTTGATAGAAGATGTGATTCGTGAACTGGGTTATGCTGTGCAACAACGAAAGACCATCATTCCTGTAATGATTGATGATGCTTCATACGCTAAAAGTGTACGGCTTGACATAGCAGATATTGATCAGATTGAATATAAAAATCCCGAATCTGCAAAGAAAAAGCTTATAGCAAGTTTGGCATACGCTTTAAATTTGAAAACTAAATAGGAAAATATGGGACTATTAACAAAACTGTTCAACGATGCGTCAGACAAAGAATTTAAGTTGGCGCAGGATTTAGTGGCTATTGCAATAGCAGATGGCGAGATATCTGAGGCTGAGCGAAAGGCCATTACTGAGATTTGTCAGAGAGAAGGTGTTTCTAACGACACAGTTAACAGTTATTTGCTTGGCTACGATGAGGATGTGGTTGCAAAGATGCCTGCTAAACATTTGGAGAAGATTAAATATCTCGCAAATCTGATTCGAGTAATGGGGGTGGATGGTCAAAGCACTCACATGGAGATTTACTTGTTAGAGATTATCGCTTCTAAGTTGGGGATAAGTCACATGGAAATGGTTTCTCTGGTACTCATGACCGCAACACATAGGAATTTCCCTGGTGACATCGGAGCAAAAACCTTGGCAAGTTTTCTGCATAACGTGATTGATCCTAAAGGCAAAAAGCTGAATGATAATCTCGACAATCTGAAGAAACTATTCGATATTATCGCAGAGAATGTTCCTCAACTTCAGAATGAGGAAGAGGACAAGGCTGAGTTTGTGAAAGCAATGAATGCAGCAACCGAACTCCTGATGGAAAACTCGCTACTCAGTAGTGAGTTCCGTTCTATGGGAATTGACTTTGAGACTGTTCTCATGGACGAACGTGAGCAGGCTATACGAAGGTGGATGAAGAGGTGATAATGTTAATAGGAGACAATTGATCATTGTAATTTGAAGTAATATGTATATTCCAAAACCAATAAAGACAGAAGATGTGCAATTGTCAGATGAACTTCAGTCCTTGTCTGAAGTCTTGGCAAAGCATGTGCATGAGGTCTGGGCTCAAGGACGTATTGAGCAGGGATGGAAGTTCGGAACCACGCGTGATGACAAACGAAAGCAAACACCGTGTTTAGTGCCATATGAAGAACTTACGGAAGAAGAGAAAGACTACGACCGTAATACATCGCAAGAGACATTAAGGCTAATATTAAAGTTAGGTTACAGAATCGTAAAAGACTAATCTTTGCAACAAAGTGATAGAAAATTCTTCATCTTCAGACTGGTCAAGATCTTTGGTTAATCCACGGTTATGCAGGTGACCCGTATTATATTGAACTTTGATTGACAGTCCGCCACGCTTCGGCGGCTGTTGTCTCTTGTGAAATTATAGCTATAATTCTCGGGATTATAGCTATAATTGTTCGAATTTTAGCTATAATT
>AUXO014364325.1_pt1:15000-38597 | contig 38597 bp, 22 predicted proteins | sample 768731 | NCBI WGS metagenome assembly AUXO01 (sample SAMN02715735, study PRJNA202380) | gut metagenome | biome: sheep rumen | host: Ovis aries | place: New Zealand: Palmerston North | reverse complement strand
GAAGTTTGGAAATAAAACAATTAATCCCTTCTGTCGTGTATTTCCGATTAATGCAGCCTCATATGCTTCAATTTTAGGTTTATAGTATTAAGCGAAAGGTTATACCTATACCTATGGGGTTAGGTTAATCCTACTCCACTAGTACCAATAGGCGGCATGGGGGAAGAAGCACTACGCTTAGGAATCAACAACACTAGAAAACTTTGTAAAAAAAATAAATCCTTCCTTTCTTATCGGGATCGGGACTAACTAGAATGGTTGGGACAATAAACATCCATCTCGTTCTTATTTTGGATACCCATATAACCATCGAAGACTGTTGAAGTGACTAATTCCGGGAAATTTAGCAGCGTTGAGGACAAAGAAATTGTTGAAGTGACTATTTATCCATTTATCCAGTAATAACATACTTGATGTTAATAAAAGATCCTTGACAGGAAGGTTGGCTAGAGATTTCGTGTAAAAATACTAGTCCCGCTACGTTGATAATGAGAATATTGCAATCTTTTTGGATTTGATTCCATGGATGTTTATCATTATACACATAAAGGAGGAGCCGTATGAGATGAAAATCTCACGTACGGTTCTGGAACGGAGATTCTTTGAACCGAATGACGACCGTAACGGATGTCGGCTCAATCTGAAGGAAATTATGCGGAAGCTTTACAGAATTATTATGAGGCTATGCGACTGGAAATTGATCCCTATGATCGAAGTTATATACTTTATAACATAGGCCTTATACACACAAGTAACGGAGAACATACAAAAGCTTTGGAATACTATTTTAGGGCACTCGAACGAAACCCCTTCTTACCTCAAGCTTTTAACAATATGGCCGTGATCTGTCATTACGTGCGACTATCTCCACTATAGAAAAAAAGAAAAGAACGAACAACTCCACTAATACTAATAAAAAAATAAATACTAGACAAAAAAATAGGCTTTCTACATATATATATCGTTCGAAACAACGATTTTTATGAGCTGTAGCAAAGAAAGAAACTTCATAGAAGTCAAAATATGAAGAAATAGAATCTATATGCCTAGATACTTTTTTTCTATGGATAAAAGATCTAATTGATAGAGGAAGCACCGTAAAGATCAATTCACAAGGTTTTTGGCCGATACAACAAGAACTGCTTACTTATATGATGATAGATTAGGAATCTACTTATGTAATAAAGTGGATCCCCTAAGGTTGTGAGCAGCGGTGTAGTATCAGATCCCAAAGATAGTAAGTCTTTTCTTATGAAGAAAAGTCTTTCTCAAAGATTCTATAGAAATTGATATATCATATATGAAAGTATATGATATATGAAATCGAGATAGTTACCTTTCAGAAAATTTCAATAAGAACGAGCATTAGTGTTAATGTCGATGCTTTATTCTTCGGAAGGTAGGAAAAAAGATAAAACTAAAAACAAAGGATTCAATTCGTAATCCAAATTCAAGTTTGAAACTCATGTAATTAACCTCTTTTCTTGTTCTTAACTCCAGAAAAAAATGGAAGATAAAAAGAATTGACTGTTGAGCCGTATGAGTCAGGAAACTCTCAAGTACGGTTCTAAGGGAAGGAATTTACTCACCTATTCCGACCGCGGAGAACAGGCCATTCGACAGGGAGATTCTGAAATTGCGGAATCTTGGTTTGATCAAGCCGCTGAATATTGGAAACAAGCTATAGCCCTTACCCCTGGGAATTATATTGAAGCACAGAATTGGTTGAAGATCACAGGGCGTTTTGAATAAGAACACTCTGTTTATTATTTTCTTTTTTTTATTCTAATATTCTATTGATTCTATATTTTCTATAATTCTCTTTATATTCTATTCTCTATAGAGAATAGAATATAAAGAGAATCTTGAATTTGTTATAGTTTATTGTTTGTTGTCCTCATCAGTAAAATAAAACGGATCATTTCTAAATATAAAGCAACAAACAATCAAAAGATTTTCTTATATCCCTTCTAAAATCGTTCTATTTCATCTGAGATTTCGTTATGTTCCTTAGTAATGCTAATAACTGCTCACGTGATTTGAAATAAAGTACCTAAGAATATCTTCTCTGTAAGATATGCAAGAAAGACAAAAAGTTTCATTTGTTCCATCTAGGAATCTCTAAGTGAAATCTGAATAGACTAGGTTGCACAAAAAATTCTTTAACTTCATTAAATTCAAAGTTCAGAAAAGGTTTTAGAATTAAAAAAAAAAAGGTCCGTTGAGCGCCTCACTACTATGTCATAATAGATCCGAACACTTGCCCCGGATTAACTTCCGGATCATAATTGTTCTAGTGAATAACTAAAGAAAATATAGAATAAATAGATGGGAGATAGAAGAGAAAGATATTCAATATAAACATCTCTCATAAGTTCACTAATTATGTTTTATGTTGGCGGGTCTCTTTGTATGTGTTGTCCGGAAAGAGGAGGACTCAATGATTATTCGTTCGCCGGAACCAAAAGTCAAAATTTTGGTAGATCCAGAAGTCAAAATTTTGGTAGATAGGGATCCCATAAAAACTTCTTTCGAGCAATGGGCAAAACCTGGTCATTTCTCAAGAACAATAGCTAAGGGACCTGATACTACTACTTGGATCTGGAACCTACATGCTGATGCTCATGATTTCGATAGCCATACTAGTGATTTAGAGGAGATTTCCCGAAAAGTATTTAGTGCTCATTTCGGCCAACTCTCCATTATCTTTCTTTGGCTGAGTGGCATGTATTTCCATGGTGCTCGTTTTTCCAATTATGAAGCATGGCTAAATGATCCTACTCACATTCGACCTAGTGCCCAGGTGGTTTGGCCAATAGTAGGCCAAGAAATATTGAATGGTGATGTAGGCGGAGGTTTCCGCGGAATACAAATAACCTCTGGTTTTTTTCAGATTTGGCGAGCATCTGGAATAACTAATGAATTACAACTCTATTGTACTGCAATTGGTGCATTGGTCTTTGCAGCCTTAATGCTTTTTGCTGGTTGGTTTCATTATCACAAAGCTGCTCCAAAATTGGCTTGGTTCCAAGATGTAGAATCCATGTTGAATCACCATTTGGCAGGGCTACTAGGACTTGGGTCTCTTTCTTGGGCGGGGCATCAAGTACATGTATCTTTACCAATTAACCAATTTCTAAATGCTGGAGTAGATCCCAAAGAGATCCCACTTCCTCATGAATTTATCTTGAATCGGGATCTTTTGGCTCAACTTTATCCAAGTTTTGCCGAAGGAGCAACCCCATTTTTTACCTTGAATTGGTCAAAATACGCGGACTTTCTTACTTTTCGTGGAGGATTAGATCCACTAACTGGGGGTCTATGGCTGACCGATATTGCACATCATCATTTAGCTATTGCAATTCTTTTTCTCATTGCCGGTCATATGTATAGAACTAATTGGGGTATTGGTCATGGTATAAAAGATATTTTAGAGGCCCATAAAGGTCCATTTACAGGCCAAGGTCATAAAGGTCTATATGAGATCCTAACAACGTCATGGCATGCTCAATTATCTATTAACCTAGCTATGTTAGGCTCTTTGACCATTATTGTAGCTCACCATATGTATGCTATGCCTCCTTATCCATACCTAGCTACTGACTATGGGACACAACTGTCATTGTTCACACATCACATGTGGATTGGGGGATTTCTCATAGTTGGTGCTGCTGCACATGCAGCCATTTTTATGGTAAGAGACTATGATCCAACTACTCGATACAACGATCTATTAGATCGTATTCTTAGACATCGCGATGCAATCATATCACATCTCAACTGGGTGTGTATATTTTTAGGCTTTCACAGTTTTGGTTTGTATATTCATAATGATACCATGAGTGCTTTAGGGCGCCCTCAAGATATGTTTTCTGATACCGCTATACAATTACAACCTGTCTTTGCTCAATGGATACAAAATACCCACGCTTTAGCACCTGGTACAACGGCCCCTGGTGCAACAGCAAGCACCAGTTTGACTTGGGGCGGTGGTGATTTAGTGGCAGTGGGCGGCAAAGTAGCTTTGTTACCTATTCCATTAGGAACTGCAGATTTTTTGGTACATCATATTCATGCATTTACAATTCACGTGACGGTATTGATACTCCTAAAAGGAGTTCTATTTGCTCGTAGCTCACGATTGATACCGGATAAAGCAAATCTTGGTTTTCGGTTCCCTTGTGATGGACCTGGAAGAGGGGGGACATGCCAAGTATCCGCTTGGGATCACGTCTTCTTAGGATTATTTTGGATGTACAATTCAATTTCTGTAGTAATATTCCATTTCAGTTGGAAAATGCAGTCAGATGTTTGGGGTAGTATAAATGATCAAGGAGTAGTAACTCATATCACAGGAGGAAACTTTGCGCAGAGTTCGATTACCATTAATGGGTGGCTCCGCGATTTCTTATGGGCGCAGGCATCCCAGGTAATTCAGTCTTATGGTTCCTCATTATCTGCATATGGTCTTTTTTTCTTAGGTGCCCATTTTGTATGGGCTTTTAGTTTAATGTTTCTATTCAGCGGGCGTGGTTATTGGCAAGAACTTATTGAATCCATCGTTTGGGCTCATAATAAATTAAAAGTTGCTCCTGCTACTCAGCCTAGAGCCTTGAGCATTGTACAGGGACGTGCTGTAGGAGTAACCCATTACCTTCTGGGTGGAATTGCCACAACGTGGGCATTCTTCTTAGCAAGAATTATTGCAGTAGGATAATGGCTAGGAGGATTTGAAAAGCATTATGGCATTAAGATTTCCAAGGTTTAGCCAAGGCTTAGCTCAGGACCCCACTACTCGTCGTATTTGGTTTGGTATTGCTACCGCACATGACTTCGAAAGTCATGATGATATTACTGAGGAACGTCTTTATCAGAATATTTTTGCTTCTCATTTCGGACAATTAGCAATAATTTTTCTGTGGACTTCCGGGAATCTCTTTCATGTAGCTTGGCAAGGAAATTTTGAGGCATGGGTACAAGATCCTTTACATGTAAGACCTATTGCTCATGCAATTTGGGATCCCCATTTTGGTCAACCGGCTGTAGAAGCTTTTACTCGAGGGGGTGCTCTTGGCCCAGTGAATATTGCCTATTCCGGTGTTTATCAGTGGTGGTATACAATCGGTTTACGTACTAATGAAGATCTTTATACTGGAGCTCTTTTTCTATTATTTCTTTCTGTCATATCCTTACTAGCGGGCTGGTTACACCTACAACCGAAATGGAAACCGAGCGTTTCGTGGTTTAAAAATGCCGAATCCCGCCTCAATCACCATTTGTCAGGACTATTTGGAGTCAGTTCCTTAGCTTGGGCAGGGCATTTAGTTCATGTTGCTATTCCAGGATCCAGAGGAGAATATGTTCGATGGAATAATTTCTTAAGTGTATTACCACATCCTCAAGGATTAGGTCCACTTTTTACAGGTCAGTGGAATCTTTATGCTCAAAACCCCGATTCTAGTAGTCATTTATTTAGTACTTCGCAAGGCGCGGGAACTGCCATTCTAACACTTCTCGGGGGATTCCATCCTCAAACGCAAAGTTTATGGCTGACCGATATGGCACATCATCATTTAGCTATTGCAATTCTTTTTCTCATTGCTGGTCATATGTATAGAACTAACTTCGGTATTGGGCACAGTATAAAAGATATTTTAGAAGCACATATTCCTCCGGGGGGTAGATTGGGGCGTGGACATAAGGGTCTTTATGACACAATCAATAATTCAATTCATTTTCAATTAGGCCTTGCTCTAGCCTCATTAGGGGTCATTACTTCTTTGGTAGCTCAACACATGTACTCTTTGCCTGCTTATGCGTTTATAGCGCAAGACTTTACTACTCAAGCTGCGTTATATACTCATCATCAATACATTGCAGGATTTATTATGACAGGGGCTTTTGCTCATGGAGCGATATTTTTTATTCGCGATTACAATCCCGAACAGAATGAGGATAATGTATTGGCAAGAATGTTAGAGCACAAAGAAGCTATCATATCCCATTTAAGTTGGGCCAGCCTATTTCTGGGGTTCCATACTTTGGGACTTTATGTCCATAATGATGTCATGCTTGCTTTTGGGACTCCGGAGAAACAAATCTTGATCGAACCTATATTTGCCCAATGGATACAATCTGCTCATGGTAAAACTTCATATGGGTTCGATGTACTTTTATCTTCAACGAATAGTCCGGCGCTCAGTGCGGGGCGAAGCATATGGTTGCCTGGTTGGTTAAATGCTATTAATGAAAATAGTAATTCTCTATTCTTAACAATAGGCCCTGGAGACTTCTTGGTTCATCATGCTATTGCTCTTGGTTTACATACAACTACATTGATCTTAGTAAAAGGTGCTTTGGATGCACGCGGTTCCAAGTTAATGCCGGATAAAAAGGATTTTGGTTATAGTTTTCCTTGCGATGGTCCGGGACGAGGTGGTACTTGTGATATTTCGGCTTGGGACGCATTTTATTTGGCAGTTTTCTGGATGTTAAATACCATTGGATGGGTTACTTTTTATTGGCATTGGAAGCACATTACATTATGGCAGGGTAATGTTTCACAATTTAATGAATCTTCTACCTATTTGATGGGATGGTTAAGAGATTATCTATGGTTAAATTCTTCACAACTTATCAACGGATATAACCCTTTTGGTATGAATAGTTTATCAGTCTGGGCGTGGATGTTCTTATTTGGACATCTTGTTTGGGCTACTGGATTTATGTTCTTAATCTCATGGCGCGGATATTGGCAGGAATTGATCGAAACTTTAGCATGGGCTCATGAACGCACACCATTGGCGAATTTGATTCGATGGAGAGATAAACCAGTGGCTCTTTCCATTGTGCAAGCAAGATTGGTTGGATTAGTCCACTTTTCGGTAGGTTATATATTTACTTATGCGGCTTTCTTGATTGCCTCTACATCAGGTAAATTTGGTTAATTTGATTCTTTATTGTATCTGCAAAAATATCATTTCTTTGTATGAAGAAGGGAAACCACCTTCTTCTATTTCTACATCCAGGATCCGACTTCTATCATTGATACTAATAGGAAATGAACCATCATGGCAAAGAAAAGTTTGATTGAGAGGGAGAAGAAGAGGCAAAAATTGGAACAAAAATATCATTTGATTCGAAGATCTCCAAAAAAAGAAATAAGAAAAGCTCAGTCCTTAAGTGAGAAATGGGAAATTCAGGGAAAGTTAGAAGCACTACCGCGTAATAGTGCACCTACACGTCTTCGTCGACGTTGTTTTTCGACCGGAAGACCGAGAGCTAATTATCGAGACTTTGGATTATCTGGACACATACTTCGTGAAATGGTTCACGAAGGTTTGTTGCCCGGTGCAACAAGATCGAGTTGGTAAGAATAAAAAAAAAAAAAATTATCTTCATTTTTTTATTTATTTTGATGATTAGCGATCCTAGGACGGTCCCTTTACCATTCTGTATAAATGGTTTATTCTATTTGTACAGATATGGTGGAGGGGCACATTCAATCTCTGTTTTCCATTAATTGTCAATTCTTCTTCTTATCGCGGAGTAGAGCAACTTGGTAGCTCGCAAGGCTCATAACCTTGAGGTCACGGGTTCAAATCCCGTCTCCGCAACATTTTTGAAAAAAAAAAATGGAATTCACCATACTCTATTTATATACTATGTTTTTTTTATAATATAAATATACTATTACTTTCGTATTCAATACATAAGCAACGGCGGATAGCGGGAATCGAACCCGCGTCTTCTCCTTGGCAAGGAGAAATTTTACCATTCAACTATATCCGCATTTTTGTTTTTATTGTACTTTATACTTTACCATTTTATTTGTGCAGAACTATGTCTGATATCTATTAGGAATAATTAAAAAAAGTAGAAATCTATAGATCTATAGTTAGACTAGAATATATAACTATTAGATTCTATAATCTATATAGATTCTATTTATATATCTATCTATATTATTTATTGGATGTTCTTATTTGGACATCTTGTTTGGGCTACTGGATTTATGTTCTTAATCTCATGGCGCGGATATTGGCAGGAATTGATCGAAACTTTAGCATGGGCTCATGAACGCACACCATTGGCGAATTTGATTCGATGGAGAGATAAACCAGTGGCTCTTTCCATTGTGCAAGCAAGATTGGTTGGATTAGTCCACTTTTCGGTAGGTTATATATTTACTTATGCGGCTTTCTTGATTGCCTCTACATCAGGTAAATTTGGTTAATTTGATTCTTTATTGTATCTGCAAAAATATCATTTCTTTGTATGAAGAAGGGAAACCACCTTCTTCTATTTCTACATCCAGGATCCGACTTCTATCATTGATACTAATAGGAAATGAACCATCATGGCAAAGAAAAGTTTGATTGAGAGGGAGAAGAAGAGGCAAAAATTGGAACAAAAATATCATTTGATTCGAAGATCTCCAAAAAAAGAAATAAGAAAAGCTCAGTCCTTAAGTGAGAAATGGGAAATTCAGGGAAAGTTAGAAGCACTACCGCGTAATAGTGCACCTACACGTCTTCGTCGACGTTGTTTTTCGACCGGAAGACCGAGAGCTAATTATCGAGACTTTGGATTATCTGGACACATACTTCGTGAAATGGTTCACGAAGGTTTGTTGCCCGGTGCAACAAGATCGAGTTGGTAAGAATAAAAAAAAAAAAATTATCTTCATTTTTTTATTTATTTTGATGATTAGCGATCCTAGGACGGTCCCTTTACCATTCTGTATAAATGGTTTATTCTATTTGTACAGATATGGTGGAGGGGCACATTCAATCTCTGTTTTCCATTAATTGTCAATTCTTCTTCTTATCGCGGAGTAGAGCAACTTGGTAGCTCGCAAGGCTCATAACCTTGAGGTCACGGGTTCAAATCCCGTCTCCGCAACATTTTTGAAAAAAAAAAATGGAATTCACCATACTCTATTTATATACTATGTTTTTTTTATAATATAAATATACTATTACTTTCGTATTCAATACATAAGCAACGGCGGATAGCGGGAATCGAACCCGCGTCTTCTCCTTGGCAAGGAGAAATTTTACCATTCAACTATATCCGCATTTTTGTTTTTATTGTACTTTATACTTTACCATTTTATTTGTGCAGAACTATGTCTGATATCTATTAGGAATAATTAAAAAAAGTAGAAATCTATAGATCTATAGTTAGACTAGAATATATAACTATTAGATTCTAGAATCTATATAGATTCTATTTAGATATCTATCTATATTATAGATAGAATCTATATACTATATCTCTTTCTATTCTAAATAGACCTTATTTGTATATAAGAATATAGATCTATATATTAATTAAATTCATTAAAAAAATAGAATTACAGATTTCTAAAATATAAAAAATAAATTCGAATATATTCCCCTAGATACTAGTCCCATATTTTTCTATTTTCTTATCTTGTTTTTAGTTTTACTATATATATCATATTATATATATAATATATAGTATAAGATATAAGCTTTTTCCAATAGAAGAAGTTTGACCCCTCCCATTAATAATAATAATGTTTTAGTTTTCTTTATTTGTGGGGTCTTATCTATTCCATTTTCATTTTAATGTGCCTCACAACCCGAAAGAATTCGGGGGGGAGGGGTCATTTCGTTTTTTAATCTAGAATGAAAAGTTTCAAGAGATGAGAGAATTAAGAATACCCACTAGAAATACTAATCCAATCCATAATGATGTACCGGAAAATACAACATTTTTATTACTTGACCAACCATCAGGAGAAGCAAATACAACAGGTACACCAATCAATAAAATGGATGAAGTAACAATTAATGCAAAAACAGCTAATTGAAAAGCAATAGTCATGTTTCTAATCCTCCAATTTACCAACAAAAGAACTATACCATTTGATCCCCCCACCCCTTTTGACCCCTTAAAAAAATAAAAAACGCATTATGGAGGGTTTTATCATGAATCCATTGATTTTAGATGACACCCCTTTTGAGGCGTGGATCGAGGGGTAGTTTTTTTTACTTCACAAAAGAGCATGCTGGATCATGCATATATATACGGATAGAGAACTAGACCAATAGAGTCACTTTATCATACATAGATAAAAAGGGGTATTAATTCGTATGGTCATGTTCTCTTGAGTGGAATAAAGATAAAATAGAAATTAGCTTTTGGAGAGATGGCTGAGTGGTTGATAGCTCCGGTCTTGAAAACCGGTATAGTTCGAAAGAACTATCGAGGGTTCGAATCCCCCTCTCTCCTTTTTCTTAGCGAATGGATTTTTGAATTTTATTGATTTAGGTTAGCTCGGTTTTTTCGGGCTCGACTATATCACCACTTAGCCGAGCCCGAAAAAAGATTAGATATTAGATATAAATGAATTGAAAAAAAAAATATATTTTTTCAATATCATCTGCTCGACTCAACCCAATATGTATACTAAAATCAAAGTGATTCCTACGTCAAGCATTGGATTTCATGTCTCAATTAAGAGGAGTCATGAAAAGAACAGGCTCAGAATCTCGATCAATTCCTTTTTCAAATCCTGCGGCAGCTGCACGAGCTCTTCCCGCGTGCCATAAATGACCTACGAATAGGAAGAATCCTAGAACAAAATGAGAAGTAGCTAACCAACTTCTAGGAGAGACATAATTGACTGCATTAATCTCTGTAGCTACGCCACCCACGGAATTTAAAGAACCTAACGGAGCATGAGTCATATATTCCGCAGAACGACGTTCTTGCCAAGGCTGTATGTCTTTTTTCAGTCTACTCAAGTCCAAACCATTAGGACCTCTTAGAGGTTCTAACCAGGGAGCACGCAGATCCCAAAAACGCATAGTTTCTCCCCCAAAAATAACTTCTCCGGTCGGAGAACGCATTAAATATTTACCTAAACCGGTAGGTCCTTGAGCGGATCCTACATTAGCTCCAAGACGTTGGTCTCTAACTAGAAAAGTAAATGCTTGAGCTTGAGAAGCTTCCGGTCCAGTGGGACCATAAAACTCACTAGGATAAGCAGTATTATTAAACCAGACAAAGCAACAAGCTATAAAACCAAAAACGGATAAAGCTGCTAAACTATAAGACAAGTAAGCTTCTCCAGACCATACTAGTGCACGACGAGCCCATGCAAAGGGTTTAGTTAAGATATGCCAGATTCCACCAAGTATACAAATGGAACCCAACCATACATGCCCTCCAATTATGTCTTCCAAATCGTCCACACTAACAATCCACCCCTCTCCCCCAAAAGGAGATTTTAGTAAATAACCAAATATAATACTTGGACTAAGGGTTAAGTTGGTAATTTTTCTTACATCCCCCCCTCCTGGAGCCCAGGTATCATATATACCTCCAAAATAAGAAGCCTTAAATACTAGAAGAAAAGCCCCTATCCCTAACAAAATTAAGTGAATACCTAAAATAGTAGTCATTTTATTTCTATCTTTCCATACATAACCAAAGAATGGAAAAGATTCTTCAAGAGTCTCAGGTCCCAGAAGTGCATGATAAATACCGCCAAAGCCCAATACTGCAGAAGAAATTAAGTGAAGTACTCCAGAGACAAAGTATGGAAAGGTGTCTATAACTTCCCCTCCAGGACCTACCCCCCAACCTAGAGTAGCTAGATGGGGAAGTAAAATTAATCCTTGTTCATACATGGGCTTCTCGGGTACGAAATGAGCGACTTCAAATAGGTTCATTGCTCCGGCCCAGAATACTATTAATCCGGCATGGGCTACATGGGCCCCCAGTAGTTTACCGGATAAATTGATAAGTCGGGCATTCCCGGCCCACCAAGCAAAACCGGTAGTTTCTTGGTCACGGCCAGTTAAAGCTAAAGTTCCATTAAAGAGCGTTTCCACGTGGTAGAACCTCCTCAGGGAATATAAGGTTTTCATGAGGCTGATCTTGAGCCGCCATCCACGCACGAATACCTTCATTTAAGAGAATATTTTTGGTGTAGAAAGTCTCAAATTCAGGATCTTCCGCTGCGCGGATTTCTTGAGAAACGAAGTCATAGGCACGTAGGTTCAGGGCCAGACCGACTACTCCAAGAGCACTCATCCATAAACCAGTTACTGGTACAAATAACATAAAGAAATGTAACCAACGTTTATTGGAAAAAGCAACCCCAAAGATTTGGGACCAAAAGCGGTTAGCGGTGACCATTGAATAAGTTTCTTCCGCTTGAGTTGGGTTAAAAGCACGGAATGTATTTGCGCCATCACCATCTTCAAATAACGTATTTTCTACGGTAGCACCATGAATAGCGCATAGTAGGGCAGCGCCCAATACACCAGCAACTCCCATCATATGAAATGGGTTTAATGTCCAATTATGAAACCCTTGGAAAAATAGAATGAATCGAAATATAGCTGCTACACCAAAACTAGGCGCAAAGAACCAACCAGACTGACCTAGTGGATAAATCAGGAATACAGAAACAAAAACAGCAATTGGACCGGAGAATGCGATTGCATTATAAGGGCGCAATTGAACAGATCGAGCAAGTTCAAATTGACGTAACATAAAACCGATTAATCCGAAAGCACCGTGGAGAGCAACAAAAGTCCACAGACCACCCAATTGACACCAACGGGTAAAATCTCCCTGTGCTTCAGGACCCCATAGTAACAACAAAGAGTGTGCTAAACTATTAGCAGGAGTAGAGACTGCCGCAGTTAAGAAGTTACAACCTTCCAAATAGGAACTTGCCAATCCATGAGTATACCATGAAGTTACAAAGGTGGTACCTGTGAACCAACCCCCCACGGCAAAATAGGCGCAAGGAAAGAGCAATAGACCGGACCAACCCACAAAAACAAAACGGTCCCTCCGTAACCAGTCATCCATAATATCAAATAAATCATTTTCATCTTTGGTAAATTTACCAAGAGCTATAGTCATAGTGATCCTCCTATTCAACTACTTCAACCATTTCCGAACACCCCCTAGCATTTTCAGGGATGGAACCTTCGAGGATTTTTTCATTTTATATATGATATGATTTCTCGAAGACTGTCCCTTCTTTTCTACTGGGTTTCGAATAGAAAAATACTTTTTTTGTCCATTGATATTTAATCTAGGTAAAATCCATTAACTTAATTGGGTTATTCCTTTCTATTCTAAAAAATTCCCTAAGTCATGAAGTCATGACGCGGGAATTGTCTTATGACTCGTAAATCCGATAAATAAATTTTTTAAAGAACTATTCCAGAAACAAATGAAATGATCGCTTTTATCACTTTTTTTTGTTACCAGCAGATCCCCAGACATACTACTCTCCTTTTATCAAATAATATTAAATAATATTATTCTTGAATCTTGTTCGTGAAATAATAAAAAAAAAAGTTTTATATATTCTTCTAATTTGTATGTCTAGGAAACTACTATAGAATCCTATTTTTACTTTGTATTTTACTTTAATTTCTTTTATTGTCCTCTTTAGTTGTATTTTTCTTTCGTTCAGATTAAAAAAATTACAAAGTATACCTTTTTTGCAGATCGAGGTAAGAAATTCGAATATTTTTTTATCTATCTATTTTTTCTATCTATCAGATTTTTTAATATTGTATGGAGTTTTATTAAAAATAATAGATTCTAAGTAAAAGTTTCGTCCATTAATTGCTTTAAAAATCTAGTATGCATAGATATGAAAATGAAATATTGGATACTCGAAGTCATGATTTGATGGATTTTTCTATTTTTTTTTTTATAGATATCTCATATCTTAAAGAAATAATAGAAATGTAATTTGATCTTTTCTTGTATTCGGAAAAAAGATATTTTGAAAGTAAAATTATGTTGGAACTTAGAATAGAATAAACCCTTCTGCGTGGAGAAGAGGAGTATCAATTGATTCCTAGGAACAATAAGATTTAATCCGAAATATTGACAGATTCTTGCGGAGTCCGAACGAAAGAGATATTAAAAACAAAAAAGATCCACTGTTCGAATTTCATTTCTATCCAATTTGAATATCAGAATAGTGGATATAGTTATGATTCAATAGGTTAGGTCCACTTACTTTTTTTTAGAATCTTTCCCTTTTTTTGATTGGAATAATAGAAAATAGGATAGGAATATCTTACAATTAAAGGAAATATCACAGTCTAAAAAAATAGATATATAGAAAAGAATACTCTTTCACTTTCTAACTAGAATGAGTTTACTCTATTCGAATTCATTCGAATGATAACAACAATTTAATAGAATAAAAAATCGATTTTTTAATGAAATTCAACTATTCCTTAGTTTTTTTTTACAAAGAGAAACTTCTTACAAATATCAAGAATATCTCTATTCTTCCTTCAAATCGGAATATTACTGTTGTCATTTATATTACTGTTGTCATTTTTTGACAAAAAAGCCCCTTATCGGATTTGAACCGATGACTTACGCCTTACCATGGCGTTACTCTACCACTGAGTTAAAGGGGCTCCATTTGAGTCAATTCCCGAATAAGGAACCATCCAATATGGATATGAGTTTAGTACATCTATTTGTTACTGCATATACTCAAATTATATATATAGAATAGATCTATTTTTTTTACATAGCAACTTTTTAACGAACAATAAATTGGATTTAGCTAGTGAGTATAGTTAAAAAAATGATTTTTGGATATTGGATTTGATAAATATCAATGGAATGGATTTTTTCAAAACCGATTCGAATTGAAATCATCTTCATCATAACACAAAATTTATTTCATTGATACATGTACCCACTAATTCAATCTTCTTAACACTGAATGAAAGTGAAAGAAATGAGGTGTTAATGCCGCACCTGTTCCAGAAAATCAATCATTCCCTGAAAGGATTCTCTCTTTCTTTTGTTTTCTTTCGCATTATTTTTTTATAGTTTTATAAATTGGTGATTGGAATGAACAATTTCGAAATCTAAATGATATTTTAAGGAATTCTGAAAGATCCTTCTGATCGAATCATATCATTCCATTATATTGACAATTTCAAAAAACTGTTCATACTATGTATGAACATAGTAGAATGGAGGTCGGACAAGTATGCCCTCATCGTCTAGTGGTTTAGGACATCTCTCTTTCAAGGAGGCAACGGGGATTCGACTTCCCCTGGGGGTAGGGTACTACAAAAGGAAATTGATCAGGGATTTTTAATAAAGACTAAAATTGATTCTTCCTGGGTCGATGCCCGAGCGGTTAATGGGGACGGACTGTAAATTCGTTGGCAATATGTCTACGCTGGTTCAAATCCAGCTCGGCCCAAAAATTTGCTGATCCACCATGAAATGATATAACCCATTTGGTGTTCTCTGAAAATCACCAATGGGCTCCCATACAGAAGAATAAAATCTCGAGTGCTATTTCTTTTTTCCATATTACATATTTTTTCCACAAATTCGGATTTTGAAAAATTCCTATCGGGATTTTAAAATCTAAAGTCTTAGGAAAGGATTAAAGTAAAAAAAGAGTCTTTTTTGTTTCCTTGATTCATTGATTTTTCAATCAAGTTAGCAATAAGGAACGGATTGCGAATAATCCGTGTCGATTTCGCTAAAGTGCAGACCCATAAAAATATCAATATATCAATATATAAGTCTGCCTCTTTCAGTTACAGTACAGGGGTTCGAATCTAAAATAGAAAAACAAAGGGTTTGAATGAAATAGTAAGAATATGTATGCTATACAACTTTTTCCCTGGGATTGTAGTTCAATTGGTCAGAGCACCGCCCTGTCAAGGCGGAAGCTGCGGGTTCGAGTCCCGTCAGTCCCGATGGATACAAATCCAAAAAATATCAATTGATTTCGTATGTGAAAGGGAATAAAAAAGAAAAAAAAAAATCTCATTTCTAACAGGGATTCCTTTTTTCTTTTTTAGTATAATGTAAAGGTTCGGACGAAGAAAGAAAAAGGAATTTTTCATTGCATCAGAAAGTAATTTTTTTTTTTTTATTTGGTATGGATAAAAGATCTTCCTATGTTATACTATTTAATTCTCGACGATGAATTGATTTGATAGCTCCGATATTGTTATTCGTGATATTGATCCGATTTTATATCATCGAGATAAAATTTATACCACTGAATTTACTGACGAAAGATTTTTCATTTCTATGGGATTAAATCCCGAAGTATTTATTAGAAATAAAAGAGAAAGAAAACATAGAGATTATGGAAGTCAATATTCTCGCATTTATAGCTACTGCACTCTTCATTCTAGTTCCTACTGCCTTTTTACTTATAATTTACGTAAAAACGGTAAGTCAAAGTGACTAATTTTAATTAAACATGACTTCTGATTTCTTATCAATGCGATGACAATGATTGAATAAAGAAAAAAGGGTTTCCATTTCGGGTCTTTCTTTTAAATAAAATGATCAGACTACAATCAGCAGAATTCTATGAAATCTATATAGTATAGTAGATAGTATAGTAGAAAGAAATCAAATCTATTTCTTTCTACTATATACTATTACGGTATGGTAAAAATGGAATGTTTTACTTAAAAAAAAGAAGTTTAATATGGATGGACCTATTTAAATATTTCTTTTCATATGGGTATATCTATAGATATCTATGGAATGTGAATTCCATAGTGTCCACATTTTTTCTTTGTTTGATCTAATCTATTATATTTGTATTGGTTCCAATCAATCTGAAATAATCAAAAATACATTTTTATTCTTAATTATTTGAATTTTTAGATTTCACATTCTTTTCATAATCCCGATAAATAATAAAAAACAAAAAAAAAAATAAATAATAATCTTTTTATTTTTAGTATTCCAAAAAAATGAATTGATTAAATAATTGACAACTGATCAGGGGATTCGATGAAAAAGTTTTTCATATTTAGAAAAGATTGGTGGTAACCAGTTCATCGAAATATAAATCTTAAAAAGAATTAAGTTTGGAGTAGTAATCCGTTTCCAATTATCTGTATTCCCGGGACAATAAGATGGGAACAATTCCAATATTTGTTTGATTTAAAGAGTATTTTTTTTTTTCAATATTATATTACACCACTGGAATACAATAGAGTTTCAAAATGAAGTATCGAATTGCATTTCATTAATTAGTATTTAGTTATATTAATAAAATAACAAAATTCAATAGTTAAAAAATGGAAGAACTTAGCTATAAAATAATTGAGACATTTTGATCCCTTAACTCAATTAGTAGTCCTCTTAGAGTCCACTTCTTCCCCATACTACAAGGGAAAGGGAAAATGTAAAAACTACCATTAAACCAGCCCAAGCAAGACTTACTATATCCATGTAAATTTTGTCTCCTATCTCTATCAATATGAAGAAATTTTTTTATTATTGTTTACTACTTTTTCTTGTATTATTTTCGTTTTTATTTTTCACTAAAAATTTTATAATATCTTATAATAATAGTGGAATCGCTGGTACAGAGTCAAAAAAAGATTCCGTCATAACACCATTGACGAAACATCCAATTAGAACATCTAACAAGTTCTTACCTGATTTCTAGTAGAATTGAAAAATATTAAATTAAGCATAAATAAAAAATATCCTTGAGAGTAGTAAGGAAATGCATCGTACTAATTAGGTACGAATAAAAAGACCTATGTTTTATTTTACCCCCCCATTTCATTCAGTCAAAAATAAAAAATATAGAATAGAATCAAGATAGATTTCTTTGCATACTCAGACTCTTATTTGCATCTCTTATTTCCATTTGATTGTCTCCCGATTCGTTCTATACAACAATTGGAAAACATCCTCTAAAATTCTTTTACTAGAGATTAGAAAAAAATGGATTCTTTTTGAATTGGATTTTTTTATTAATATATTAATATAATAATAATAAAAAAAGAAATCTAATTAGATATTCAATTTCATTAATCTAACTAATATGGAATAAATGAAGAAGCGTTCATATACTTTACCATAAGTTTGTATACAAGGTTTTTCTTCAACACCTTCCCTAACTTAAAATGGAATTATATTCCCCATCCGACCTATCCCTATCCAATCTAATTAAAGACCCCAAAAGTAGATGGACACTACAATAGTAGTGAAATAAAAGGACTATCATTTCAAGATTGATCTATTCCTTTTCATCTCTCTAATGAATTTTTCGTTGACTCTGAGACGAAAATATTTACAACATTTTAGAGAACAAACTTCCCGATGCTTAGAATTTAGCATCAAACTAGTCCCTTATTCCTACACTAGCTTGCGCTGGAAAAAAAGAAAAAGTTTTCTATATCAACAAAACGAAATAAACTATTTGAATTCTCTTATCGATCAGGCGACACCCGGATTTGAACTGGGGAAAAAGGATTTGCAGTCCCCCGCCTTACCACTCGGCCATATCGCCAAAATAATACAAAAAAATAGATCCGAATACCCCTCCTCCTCTCAAAAAAACAAAAATGGGTTTCTTAAATTCTTTTTTTTGATGTGTTTGTATCTTAAATTCCGTTTTCTTTAATCCCCTTTTTCTATTGAAAACAAATGTATACCTATACCTTTCAGTCACAAAAGAAAAGTCAAAATTTCAGCACAAATAGCAACCGTTAACTACAAATTCCTGAAAAATTCTTGAATCTTAATCTATTCTTTATCTTTATTAATGAGAAAAAAATAGAATAGAAATTGATACATAACCAATCAATATTATTATTTTTTTTTTTTTTTTTAATCCTTCTCTATTTCAATTATAACAGCAACTGTTAATATATGTCAACCCCAGAACATGCATTTTCGTTGTTACACATACCTATATTATAGGGAATTTTCGATAAATTCTCGTGCTTTCATTTTTTTGCCAATTTTTCATTAAATAGATTAATGAATGAGTAGAAAAAATAAATGAACACAACATAACATGTGCTGTCCCGAACAAATAGGACTGCAATAAAGTAAGAGACATATAGAAATAGTTATAGCTGAAGTTAGATCTATGCATGTTTAATAAATCCAAGTCTTTTTATGCACTGCAATCGTATTCTCAAATTCGAAAAAAAAAAAAAATAAATTGTATATTTTTTCTGATTATTTTATTTTTGATATCTTTATCTCATGGAGCCGAACAAATCCTGAATTCATTTTTTGGGGTATCAATCGAATTAGAGTTATGTAATAACATACTATACTACTACTATAAAATACCCCAAGTCTAGGTGAAATTTATCAATTTGTTTCGATTTATATTACAAGTTATATTCTATATTGGTTGTTTTGTTGCAAATTCCAATTTGAGTATAAAATCTCCTGTTTTCATAAATAGGTATTTCAATTTCATAGACGTAGTTAGGTAAAATTTCATGTGATTCAGTAAAGTAAAAAGACCAGAAATTCCATTATTGCTAAATCGATTCATGTGATTCAATGAAGAATGACAGCAAATCACGGGATATTTTCTATAAAATAAATGGGGAAATTGAAAATGCTTGGGGTTGGGAATGAAGGAATGTCTACACTACCCGGATTGAATCAAATACAATTTGAAGGGTTTTGTAGATTCATTGATCGGGGCTTAACAGAAGAACTTTTTAAGTTTCCAAAAATTGAAGATACGGATCAAGAAATTGAATTTCAGTTATTTGTGGAAACATATCAATTGGTAGAACCCTCGATAAAAGAAAAAGATGCTGTATATGAATCACTTACATATTCCTCTGAATTATATATATCCGCGGGATTAATTTGGAAAAACAGTAGGGATATCCAAGAACAAATTATTTTTATTGGAAACATTCCTGTAATGAATTCCCTGGGAACTTCTATAGTAAATGGAATATACAGAATTGTAATCAATCAAATATTGCAAAGCCCTGGTATCTATTATCGTTCAGAGTTGGACCATAACGGAATTTCAGTCTATACTGGCACAATAATATCCGATTGGGGGGGAAGATTAGAGTTAGAAATTGATAGAAAAGCAAGGATATGGGCTCGTGTAAGTAGGAAACAGAAAATATCTATTCTAGTTCTATCATCAGCTATGGGTTCGAATTTAAGCGAAATTCTTGAGAACGTTTGCTACCCCGAAATTTTTATGTCTTTCCTCAATGAAAAGGAGGAAAAAAAAATAGGGTCAAAAGAAAATGCCATTTTGGAGTTTTATCGACAATTTGCTTGTGTAGGCGGAGATCCCATATTTCCTGAATCTTTATGTACGGAATTACAAAAAAAATTTTTTCAACAAAGATGTGAATTAGGAGGGATTGGTCGCCGAAATATGAACCGAAGACTGAACATTGATATACCCGAGAACAATACATTTTTGTTACCGCGAGATATATTGACAGCTGCGGATCATTTGATTGGAATGAAATTTGGAATGGGTACACTTGACGATATGAATCATTTGAAAAATAAACGTATTCGTTCCGTAGCAGATCTATTACAAGATCAATTTGGATTGGCTCTCGTTCGTTTAGAAAATATAATTCGAGGAACTATATCTGGAGCAATTAGATATAAATTGATACCTACTCCTCAGAATTTAGTGACTTCAACTCCATTAACAACCACTTATGAATCGTTTTTTGGATTACACCCATTATCTCAAGTTTTAGATCGAACCAATCCATTGACCCAAATAGTTCATGGGAGAAAATTGAGTTATTTGGGTCCTGGAGGATTGACGGGGCGAACTGCTAGTTTTCGGATACGGGATATCCATCCTAGTCACTATGGACGCATTTGTCCAATTGACACCTCGGAAGGAATCAATGTAGGACTTATTGGATCCTTGGCAATTCACGCAAGGATTGGTCCTTGGGGGTCTATAGAAAGTCCATTTTTTGAAATTTCTGAGAGATCAAAACGAATACGAATGCTTTATTTATCACCAAGTAGAGATGAATACTATATGGTAGCGACGGGAAATTTTTTAGCACTGAATCGAGGTATTCAGGAGGAGCAGATTGTTCCAGCTCGATACCGTCAAGAATTTCTAACTATTGCATGGGAACAGGTTCATCTTCGAAGTATTTTTCCCTTCCAATATTTTTCTATTGGAGCTTCCCTGATTCCTTTTATCGAGCATAATGATGCGAATCGAGCTTTAATGAGTTCTAATATGCAACGTCAAGCAGTTCCTCTTTCTCGGTCCGAAAAGTGCATTGTTGGAACTGGATTGGAACGCCAAGTGGCCTTAGATTCAGGAGTTCCCGCTATAGCCGAACACGCAGGAAAGATCGTTTATAACGATACTGACAAGATCATTTTATTTGGAAATGGGAATGCTCTAAGTATTCCATTAATTAGATATCAACGTTCCAACAAAAATACTTGCATGCATCAAAAATCCCAGGTTCATAAAGGTAAATGCGTAAAAAAGGGACAAATTTTAGCAGATGGTGCTGCTACTGTTGGCGGTGAACTCGCTTTGGGAAAAAACGTATTAGTAGCTTATATGCCATGGGAAGGTTACAATTCTGAAGATGCTGTACTCATTAGTGAACGTCTGGTCTATGAAGATATTTATACTTCTTTTCACATACGTAAATATGAAATTCAGACTCATGTGACAAGCCATGGTCCTGAAAGAATCACTAATAAAATTCCACATCTAGAAGCCCATTTACTCCGAAATTTAGACAAAAATGGAATTGTGATTCTGGGATCTTGGGTAGAAACAGGGGATATTTTAGTGGGTAAATTAACGCCTCAAATGGCGAAAGAATCCTCCTATGCTCCGGAAGATAGATTATTACGAGCTATACTTGGGATTCAGGTATCGACCTCAAAGGAAACTTGTCTAAAACTACCTATAGGTGGTAGGGGCCGAGTTATTGATGTGAGATGGATCCAAAAAAAAGCAGGTTCTAGCTATAATCCAGAAACGATTCATATATATATTTCACAGAAACGTGAAATTAAAGTAGGTGATAAAGTGGCCGGGAGACATGGAAATAAAGGTATCGTTTCAAAGATTTTGTCTAGACAGGATATGCCTTATTTGCAAGATGGAAGACCCGTTGATATGGTCTTCAACCCATTAGGGGTACCCTCACGAATGAATGTAGGACAGATATTGGAATGTTCACTCGGATTAGCTGGGAGTATGCTAAATAGACATTATCGAATAGCACCTTTTGATGAGAGATATGAACAGGAGGCTTCCAGAAAACTTGTGTTTTCTGAATTATATGAAGCCAGTAAACAAACATCGAATCCATGGATATTTGAACCCGAGTATCCGGGAAAGAGCGGAATATTTGATGGAAGAACAGGGAATCCTTTTGAACAGCCTGTTATAATAGGAAAACCTTATATCTTGAAATTAATTCATCAAGTTGATGATAAAATACATGGACGTTCCAGTGGACATTATGCACTTGTTACACAACAACCCCTTAAAGGAAGGGCGAAACAAGGAGGACAACGGGTAGGCGAAATGGAGGTTTGGGCGCTCGAGGGGTTCGGTGTTGCTCATATTTTACAAGAGATGCTGACTTATAAATCTGATCATATTAAAGCTCGTCAAGAAGTACTCGGAACTACGATTATTGGAGGAACAATACCTAAACCTGTGGATGCTCCAGAATCTTTTCGATTGCTCGTTCGAGAACTACGATCTTTGGCTCTGGAACTGAATCATTTCCTTGTATCTGAGAAAGACTTCCAGATTCAAAGGAAGGAAGTTTAATTGGACTGAATCAGAAATTTTATTCTATGATTGATCAGTATAAACATCAACACCTTCGAATTGGATCAGTTTCTCCTGAACAAATAAGTGCTTGGGCAAAAAAAATCCTACCTAATGGAGAAATTGTTGGAGAGGTAACAAAACCCTATACTCTTCATTACAAAACCAATAAGCCTGAAAAAGATGGATTATTTTGTGAACGAATTTTTGGGCCTATAAAAAGTGGGATTTGTGCTTGTGGAAATTATCGAGTAATCGGAGATAAAAAAGACCAACCCAAATTTTGTGAACAATGCGGAGTAGAATTTATTGATTCTCGGGTACGTAGATATCAAATGGGGTATATAAAACTAGCATGTCCAGTAACCCATGTGTGGTATTTGAAACGTCTTCCTAGTTATATTGCGAGTCTTTTAGATAAACCTCTTAAAGAATTAGAAGGTCTAGTATACTGCGATGTGTGATTTGATAAAAATTCTTATTGTACAGATTTCAAATGATAAACTGTCATTCCATTCAATTAAATTGGAATGTCCTCTATCTGACATGTCTCTTGGGATGAGTAACATGAAGCTCAGAATTCATGGGTGTATTGAATACTCCCAAATCAATAAGGGAATTGGTCTATGGTCAATTCAGTAACAAATAAATAGTTATTTATAACTGTACGTACCTTGTGAAAAAAAAAAAAAATTATTTTTTTGTGGAATTAATTATTTCATCTCTTTTTTTTTTTTAAGAACTTAAATTAAGTTCAAAGAATAAAATATAATATATCATGATTGCCGAAGTCTATCTATCGCATATAGGCTTAAAGACATCGTGGCATAACCGTCGAGGTGACGTCTTGACCTAAAAGATCAATATGGTATGATACATAGACAAAGAAATCTCTTATGAATTCGAGGATATTCCCTTTTTTATTAAAAATTTTATTTTAGAGGATTCTTCGTTCGAAGGGAGGTAGACTACTCAA